>Ga0207707_10005408_pt1 | contig 11167 bp, 11 predicted proteins | sample KBSC83BmetaG_FD_184336 | JGI IMG/M metagenome (GOLD analysis project Ga0207707, IMG submission 184336) | Corn rhizosphere microbial communities from Kellogg Biological Station, Michigan, USA - KBS C8-3B metaG (SPAdes) (version 2) | ecosystem: Host-associated > Plants > Roots > Rhizosphere ... | reverse complement strand
ACTCCGCAAGGTCGCCAGATTCACGTGCGTGCCTCGCTCTCAGGCGACACGTTGACTATCAACAGAAGCGGTGAGCGCGCCAACGACTTCACCGTCAGCTTCGATCCGACGAATGATGGTCGAGAATTAATCGTGACGCGCACGCTCTACAGCGATCGCATCAGTCAGCCGGTAGTGGTGAGAACTTACTATGACCGTACGTCTGATGTGGCGCAGTTGAACATTTACGACACGAATCGTGAAGAGTCGAACGTTGGCGGCACCGGTCCCGTAGGCAGTTTCGTAATTCCAAACGGAACCGAGATTGTCGCAGTGCTCAACAACGATCTATCGACACAGAATGCGCGCGAGGGCGATCGCTTTACGATGACCGTTCGTTCGCCGGGCCAGTACGAGGGTGCGACGATTGAGGGTTCAGTGACGAGCATCGATCGTGGTGGCCGGCTCAGTGGTCGTTCTCAATTGACGATGGACTTCGACACGATTCGCTTGCGCGACGGATCGAGTCACCGCTTCGCCGGTATTCTCGAGACGGTGCGCACGCCGAACGGCGACGTCGTTCGCGTCGATAATGAAGGTGCGGTTCGCGACACCGATCAAACGAACAAGACAGTCACTCGCACCGCGATCGGTACGGCGGTTGGCGCCCTCATCGGCGCGATTGCCGGCGGTGGTAAGGGTGCGGCAATCGGCGCGATTGTCGGCGCCGGCGCTGGCGCAGGATCGGTATACGTTCAGGGTCGAAACGATCTTGATCTGAGTGCTGGAACCGAGGTCACCGTCAGGGCCACTGGTCCAAGGGGCTAGCGTCTGATTTCTCTGTGGCCCTCTGCGTATCTCGACCTCCTCTGCGATAAAGAATTATTCAAACGCAGAGGACGCAGAGAAATGCAGAGGGCCGCAGAGTTAATTGATTTGGATTGTTGGTAGCTGTGGGAGGCGTTCGATAGTCAGCGTTAATTGCTGGCCTGAAGGAACCGGGCGCTTATCGGGAGTTTGGAAGAATAAGAAGCCCTCACGACGTGTATCGCCGGAAGAGAGTGGCGTTTTCAAATCGATCCCATAGGCTCCAAACTCTTTCTCGAACTGTTTGCGCGAGTTTGGATTATAGGCATACACACCGTTGGCTTTTATGATTCGCGAGACGGCGCCCTTCGCGGAAAGCAGTTTCCACTCTTTGTTCTGACCATCGTGCAGACGAAAGCGCGCCTTCTTCAACTCCACCGGCACGCCGCTCTGAAAGACCATCTCGACACGCACTGCCAAAACGCCGCTCACCGGCAGATTCGCTTCAAACAGTTCCTGACTCTGTTCGTCGGTGAGCAGGGGCGCCACACGAATCATCACACCGCCCGCATCCGCGCTGCGTGAGTTCGCGGGCAGCGGCGGCAGTTGAGTAACCGGCTTAACTTTGAAGAGCGAGCCCGTGCATGACGTCGCGAGCAAACCTGCGACGGCCATGAGGCACAGGGAAATTGCGCGTCGGGTCATGGCGTCAATTTAGCATATGTTACTATCTGGACTCTGGCCAAATCATGATTAGACCGTTTCGCGGCATTCACCCGCAGATTCATCCGACCGCGTATGTTGAAGCCAGCGCCCAGGTAATCGGCGACGTACACCTCGGAGCAGAGGCTTCGATCTGGTGCAATTGCACGGTTCGCGGCGATATTCATTACATTCGCATCGGCGACCGGTCCAACGTTCAGGATAATTCTGTGATTCACGTCCGCAACGGCTCGCATCCAACCATTCTCGAAGAAGAAGTGACGGTGGGCCATAGCGTTACGCTGCACGGTTGTTACGTCGAGCGAGGCTGTTTGATCGGCATCGGATCGATCGTGCTGGACGACGTGCGTGTCGGCGAGATGTCGCTGGTTGCTGCCGGATCGCTCGTGAGTCCGGGCACGATAATTCCGCCTCGATCGCTCGTGATGGGATTTCCGGCGCGGGTGAAGCGGCCACTGACGGACGAAGAGGTCGCAGGTCTGGAACTGTTTTGGAAGAACTACGTTGAGTACACGCACGAATACAAAGCCGCAGTTCACACGGATTAAAATTTATCTTGAGGATGCTGAATGAGACTCTTCTTATCACTGGCTTTCGTTCTTCTCGTATCCACTTCTGTGTTTGCACAAAATTTCGACAACCCGTTTCTACTGAAGCCCGGCGACAACGAGTTTGGTTTCTGGGGAGGTGTTTCACCCAAAGCGACTACGATCTTCGGCGGCCTGCACCATGACGAGGCTGAGGATCGAAAATTTTTTATCGCAGCCCTGCGCTACGGCCGCGCGCTCGCAGCCAACGACAGTCTCGCGTTGCAGTACACGCTTGATGTCGTTCCTGTTGCTGTAGCGACTGGCGTCATCGTTTCGCGAACGACGAGTCCTGCGGGTGTCGATACCTTTCGTCGCGAGACTGCGTACGGCGCGGGAGTCACGCCGCTCGGCCTGCAACTCGATTTCCGAAACGGCTCAAAGGTGCATCCATTTGCTCACGTCAACGGCGGCTTGCTTTACTTCAATAAGTCTGTGCCGATTGAAGACTCGGGCAGGTTTGCGTGGGTCGCCGAGGGCGGCGGTGGTGTTCGCATCTTCACGTCGGAACGACGTGCGGTGAGTCTAGGCGTCAGGTTTCACCACATCTCGAACGGCAACCGACAAGGTGCCAACCGTGGCCTCAATCAGTTTGTGATTTACGCCGGGTTCTCCGTCTTCAAGTAATGACTTCGCCAAAGACACAACCAGCTCGCGGCATGCGCGACTTTCTATCCGAGGACGTGCGCAAGCGCGAGTACGTCATTGGTGTGATCAAGGAGGTCTACGAGCGTTACGGTTTCGAACCGCTCGAAACGCCGGCCGCCGAGAACCTCGAGACTTTGATGGGTAAGTATGGCGAAGAAGGGAATCAACTCATTTTCAAAATACTGAAACGCGGTGTTCACGAAGGAAGGGGGGAAGCGGATCTCGCGTTGCGGTACGACTTGACGGTACCGCTGGCGCGCGTGGTGGCGGAGTATCGCGACAAGTTGCCGAAGTTTTTCAAGCGTTATCAGATTCAACCGGTGTGGCGCGCGGATCGACCGGCGCGTGGAAGGTTTCGAGAGTTTTACCAGTGCGACGTCGATGTGCTTGGTTCGCGCTCGATGATCGTTGAGGCTGAGATTTGTGCTGCGGCATGTGAGGTGTTGTTGAGACTGGGTTTTGGCGACTTCTGCATGCGCCTCAATCACAGAAAAGCGTTGACGGGAATTCTCGGCGTTGCGGGAGTGGTGTTGGAGAATCACGACTCGGCGCTGATCGCGTTGGACAAGCTGGACAAGATCGGGTCTGACGGCGTTAAGAAAGAGTTTACGGCGCGAGGTGTGAACGAAGCTGCGGGTGAGCGTTTGTTGAAATTCTTTTCGGACCTTGGATCGCTCGAGCAGGCAGCGGAGATCGTTGCTGGTGAAAAGTCGCAACAGGCATTGAACAAAGCAATATTGGGCCGGATTGTCGAGTTTGTGAGTGACAACGAGTTGGGCGCACAGGGTGTTGCTGAGTTGCAGTCGATCCTGAATTATGTTGACGCGATGGGGTTGGCGGATCGAATCAAGATCGATCCCAGTCTTGCGCGTGGTTTGTCTTACTACACCGGCGCGATCATGGAGATGAATGTGAAGGATCTCGCGGGCAGTCTCGGTGGTGGCGGGCGTTACGACAATCTGGTGGGGATGTTTTTGGGTCAGGATATTCCGGCGTGCGGATTTTCATTGGGGCTCGAACGCATCCTGGTGGTGATGAGTGAACGGGGCATGTTTCCGGAGAGCGTGGGTTCGGCGCCGGCGGATGTGATGGTCGCGATCTGGAATGAAGAGTCGATTGCTGAATCGATCAAGCTGGCGCAGGAGTTACGTGCTGGTGGTCTGCGGGTTGATTTGTATCCGGAGGCTGATAAGCTCGGGAAACAGTTTAAATACGCGTCGTCCATTGGCGTTCCGTTTGTGACGGTGATTGGTGACGATGAACGGGCGAAGGGTGAGGTGGCGTTGAAAAACATGCGAACTGGCGAGCAGCGCAGCGTTGCGCGCAACGAAGCAGTCCGAATAATCTCCCGCAAAGAGGCAAAGGAATAGATAAGAGAGTTCCATTATGTCGAGTGAAGCAATAGTTCAAAACTACCTGGACGATTCGCGGTCGGCGATGCGGGCTTACAAGAAGCTCGCGGAGAAGGCGATCGCGCAGCTCAAAGATGAAGAGTTCTTTGTGACGTTGGACGACGAGTCAAACAGCGTGGCCGTGATTATGAAACACATGGCCGGCAACATGATCTCGCGTTGGACCGACTTCCTGACCTCCGACGGCGAGAAACCAGATCGCAATCGCGACATGGAGTTTGTGATTGAGCCGAGCACCACCAAATTCGAAGTCGTCGCTTACTGGAACCGCGGCTGGCAGTGCGTCTTCGATGCGCTCGAGCCTTTGCGTCCCGAGGATTGTGAGAAGACTGTCACGATTCGCGGCGAGACACACACGATCGTGCAGGCACTCAATCGTCAACTGATGCACTACGCGTATCACATCGGCCAAATCGTTTTTCTTGCCAAGCACTTTCGCTCCGCGGAGTGGAATTCACTCAGCATCCCGCGCAATCGTTCGGCACAGTTCAACGCGTACCTGGGCACGCAACCCAGCGGTAATGCTGATCGCGAAAAACAGTTTGACGCAGCGTCAGGTTTTTCGCAGAGTCAGGAGAACAAATGAACGCAAACATTCATCACGTCAACGTCACTGTACCGAAGTCGCTTGAAGACGCGGCGAAACATTTTTACCGCGAAGTGATGGGCTTAGAGGAAGTGCCGAAGCCGGAATCGTCGCGCGCGCGTGACGGCGCGTGGTACCAGCTTGGCCCAGTGCAGCTCCATCTTTCGGTCGAGAATTTGGAAGGCGCTCCGCTTAGCAAGCGACACGTTTGTTACACAGTCCCCGATCTCGCCTCGGCTGAAGAACGTTTTCGAAGTGCAGGTGTGGAGATCATTCCCGAAGATAGGCCTGTGCCCGGTTGGACGCGATTTTACGTTCGCGATCCCGGCGGAAATCGGTTAGAAATTGCAGCCGCGGATTACACGGAAGAGAACTGATGTTGGATCACCTCGGAAATTTGGAACGAACTCACTCGTGCGGCGATCTTCGTCCGGACGATATCGGCAAGCAGGTAGTATTGATGGGTTGGGTCGCGAAGCGTCGCGACTTCGGTGAGCTCACCTTCATCGATCTGCGCGATCGCGTTGGGATTACGCAGGTGGTCTTCAATGCTGAGGACGCGCCTGATGCACACGCAAAGGCCAAGGAGCTGCGAAACGAGTACGTGATTGCCGTGATCGGCGACGTTGTCGCTCGCGCCGAGAACACGCGTAACCCGAAGCTAGCTACCGGCGACGTTGAAGTACACGCGCGGCAATTGCTCACGCTCAACGATGCGCGCACGCCACCGTTTCAACTCGATGCCGGACCGGACGCACTCGCGAGCGAAGATCTGCGTTTGAAGTATCGTTATCTCGATCTGCGCCGCACGCAACTTCAGGCTAACTTGTTTTTGCGCCATCGCGTCGTCAACGAGATCCGTCGCTACATGACCGCGCAGGGGTTCACCGAGATCGAAACACCGATCCTGATCAAGTCGACACCGGAAGGCGCGCGTGACTACATCGTTCCATCGCGCATCTTTGCGGGGAAGTTTTTCGCCCTCCCGCAGTCGCCGCAGCTCTTCAAACAGTTGTGCATGATCGGCGGTCTCGATAAGTACTTCCAGATCGCGCGCTGTTTCCGCGACGAAGATCTGCGCGCCGATCGCCAGCCCGAATTCACGCAGCTCGACGTCGAGATGAGCTTTGCGACGCTCGATCAGATTTATTCATTGATCGAGGGATTGTTTGCGTCAGTCTTCAAACTCATCAACGTCGATCTACAAACGCCATTTCCGCGCTTAACCTTCGAAGAAGTGATGCGACGTTTTGGTTCCGACAAGCCTGACCTGCGCATCAACGGACTGGAGCTGCAAGATCTCTCACCGGCAGCGGAGGGCACTGACTTTGCTCCATTCGCTTCGGCCCTGAGTTCGGGCGGACAAGTCAAAGGACTGGTCGTTCCGGGCGGTGCGACTCTTTCACGGAAGGCGCTGGACGAGTTACAGGAGTTTGTAAAGCGCTACGGCGCGACTGCGCTCGCGTGGATCAAGTTGGGCGATGAGACATCGTCTTCATTACTGAAAGCGCTCGGCGCCGAGGTCGTTGCGCGAATCTCAGACCTTGCAGGTGCGAGAAAGGGTGATGCGGTCCTGATCGTTTCCGGCAAGCCGAAGGTCGTGGCGGCGAGCCTCGGCGCGTTACGAAACGAAATCGCGAAACGCGAGAACCTGATTCCAGCAAACGTGTACGCGCCGCTCTGGGTAACTGAGTTTCCGATGTTCGAGTTTCACGAAGAAGACGGCCGTTACGATTCGATGCACCATCCGTTCACTTCGCCTGTCGACGAAGATCTCGAACTACTCGAACGCGCGGTCGAAGGTGGAGAAACGAATCTACTCGGCCAGATTCGCACGAAGGCTTACGATCCCGTAATCAACGGTGTCGAGATGGCGAGCGGCTCGATTCGTATTCATCGACGCGACGTGCAGCGCCTCGTCTTCAAAGCCCTCGGAATGACTACCGAAGAAGCCCGTGAGCGCTTCGGGTTTTTCCTCGACGCACTCGAATACGGCACTCCGCCGCACGGTGGCATCGCCCCCGGAATCGATCGAATGATGATGGTCCTCGCGGGCACCGACAACATGCGCGACGTCATCGCGTTTCCGAAAACGGCATCCGCAGCCGACCTCATGATCGATGCGCCTGGCGAAGTCGATCCGGAACAGTTGGACGAGCTGCACCTACGAGTCGTTTCAGACTGACCATGCCACCGATTCAACTCCGTCGCGAACATGTTGAGGCGATGATCGCCCATGCTCGCGAAGCGGCGCCGCAGGAGTGCTGCGGGTTGATCGGTGGAGTTTCTGAAATCAAAGCTGCGACGCTCTACCGGCTCCGCAACGTCACTCCGCATCCCGAATCAGCATACGAAGCCGCACCGGAAGACTTGTTTGCAGCGCAACGACAGATGCGCGAACGCGGCGAGGGTCTGCTGGCAATTTATCACTCCCACCCGCGGGCGTCCGACCCCCAACCATCCGAAACGGACGTGCGGCTCGCGTTTTATCCTTCAGCGAAATACCTGATCATCGGGCTCGGCGGGCTGGAGGCTGTAATCAAGGCGTTCTCGATTTCGGAGCGAGAGCAGCGCTGGCAGCAGGTTGAGTATGAGATCGCAGACGAGTAAGATTCATCTTCGCCACAAAAAAGCACATAAAGGCACAAAACAGATTCATGCCTTTAGCCGTATTAGCAACGAATGTGAGACTCCAGCGGACGAGCCGGTGGCATCTCACGAATATATTTTTGAGTATTTTGTGCCTTTTTGTGGCTGATTAAATGGAGACGAAGAAGAGTAAATACGATACTAACCCGCTTGATCCGGATGTTGAACGGAAGGCGGAGGAAGTTTGGGGTGACCTCGGCGGCAGCGGCGGCACGTCGACGCAGCAGGTCGGTGGCGCGACTCGCGAGGTAGGCGATTCCGCCAATGAGAATGCCCGCCGCAACGTTTATTCCGAGGCGCCCACTCGTCGTTACGATAATCCACCGCTCGAAGCGCCGTATCCGTCAGTGTTCGTTCCACCAACTTACGCGCCGCCCGCGCAGCAGTATCAACAATCCGGCAATCAACCGTATCAGGCCGCGTACCCGTACCAGGCACCGAGGTCTCGCCATGTCGCTGGCGTCGGAATCCCCGAGAAGTGGGCGTTGCTGTTGGCATATTTTCCGTATGTGGGAATTGTTGCCTCAATCATCGAGTTGTTACTGGCGCCACGGCGGGAAGTAAAAGTACGTTTTCATGCGTCGCAGGCGCTCGCACTCCACGTTTCAATCCTCATCATTCATACAGTGCTCCAGGCAGTAACGGCTCTTAGCGGCAGCGGCTTGGGCGATCTTTTATTCAGGACTGCCGCTTTCGCGTTCCTCGTGATCTCGATGATTCGGGTTTGGCGGGGTGACGCGCATCGAATAGCGCCGTTGGAAGAGCCGGCGAAGTGGTTTAACCAACACGTCGAGCCCAGGATTCAGGCTTAATCTCCCACTGTTGGCATTTTCATTGCATTAATCCCTCCCCGGATATGTCAGTACACGGATTGGCGGAAATCTCGAAGTAAATCCGGTCTTTCCCGCGCGTGTTCGCGTTTCGTTTTGGTGCATTGGATTCGGAAAAGGGATAGGATCGGGCAGGTTATCGTGGAGGTAACAATGACTAAATTAATGTTTAAGCGAAGCGCCGTAGTCGCGTGGGTTGCGCTGGTGGCGATAAGCGTGATGCCGTTAACCGCTTTAGCGCAGGCGACGCAGATCAAATATCACCCAAACAAGTATAGCCCCCAGGATGATGTCAAACTCGGACGCCAGGCGGCGCAGGAGGCTGAAAGCCAGTTTCCGTTGCTTCGCGATGAAACTGTGCGCAGCTATGTGGAGAGTGTGGGACGCCGGCTGGTCGATGCTATTCCTTCCGAATTTCAACACCCCGAATTTCAGTATTACTTCAAAGTCATTAATGCAAGCGACATCAACGCATTCGCGTTGCCGGGCGGTCCAATGTATGTGAATCGCGGCATGATCGAAGCTGCGCGGACTGAAGGCGAGATGGCCGGCGTGATGGCCCACGAGCTCAGTCACGTTGCACTGCGACACGGCACGGCGCAGGCGACTAAAGGTCAGAAGTACGGTGTGCTGGCGGGCATCGCAGGAATCGCCGGAACGATTTTTGGCGGTCCAGGTGTGGGCCAATTGGCCCAGGCGCCGTTTGCGGTCTACCTCCTGAAGTTCAGTCGTGAATATGAAACTGAGGCCGACGTTCTTGGTGCGCAGATCATGGCCCGTGCCGGTTACGATCCGCGTGACCTTGCGAACATGTTTCGGACGATCGAGCGGCAGGGCGGCGGCGGTGGTGGCTTCCTGAGCGACCACCCGAGCCCGAGCGATCGCTACGCTCGTATCAACCGTGAAGCGCAATTGCTGCGTGTGAACACGGACACGCGTAGCGACTCCCGTGAATTTGCTCGCATTCAGGAGCGACTGCGTGGTTATCAGCGCGCTCCATCAATGGCTGAGATACAGCGCACCGGGCAGCGTTATCCGGTTGGTGAAACTACCGGCAACTACCCAAACAATAATAATTACCCAAACAACCCGCCGACCGGGCGTGTTGCTTACCCGTCGTCGCGTTACGAGAGTTACTCGATCTTCAACGGCGGCGTATCGGTGAGTGTGCCGAACAACTGGCGTCAGATTAACGATAACAACTCTGTGTGGTTCGTGCCGGAAGGCGCGTATGGGCAGTACAACGGTCAGGCTGTCTTCACGCATGGCGCGAGTTTCGGTGTGGCGCAGACGAATAGCCGCAACTTGCAGAGCGCCTCGCAGGAGCTGATCAACAGTCTGGGACAAGGCAACAACAACCTGCGCGCGAACGGCGGTTTTCAACGCACGACGATGGCCGGACGTAACGCGCTCTTCACGACGCTCAGCAATGTAAATGAAGCGACTGGGCGGCCGGAGACGGTGCGCGTGATCACGACGCAACTGCGCAACGGACAACTCTTCTATATGATCGCGGTCGCGCCACAGAACGAACGAAATTTCGAGAACGCGTTCCAGACGATCATGCAATCCGTGAGGATCAATGACTAGAATGAAGCCGCAGATGAACGCGGATTAACGCAGATCTGCGTTCATCTGCGGCTTATTTTCTTCGCTTCCTGCCACAATTCTTCCAGCTCCTCGATCGACGTTTGATCGAACGCCTGCCCGCGTTCGTGCAGGGCGTTCTCGATATATTCGAACCGCTGCCGAAACTTGCGGTTCGTTAGCTTCAACGCCGCCTCAGGCTCGACTTGCATGTGTCGCGCGATATTCGTTGCTGCAAACAGAAGGTCGCCAATCTCCTCACGCACGCGGGCGTGATTCGCTTCGTCCTTGCGCGCTGAATGATCCTTGATCGCAACGCGAAGTTCTGCAATCTCTTCCTGAAGCTTGTCAAAGATGTCGTCAACTGACTTCCAGTCGAAGCCGACGCGTGCGGCCTTGGTTGATAGTTGATGTGCCTCCATGAGTGCCGGAGCTTTCGACGACACGCCGGTCAGCAGCGACGTGTTCGTGTTCTCCGTTTTTCCCGCCGCTCGTCGTTCCTCGGCCTTCATCGTCTCCCAGTTCAAGAGAACTGTCGCGGCATCGTTTGCGGTCACGTCGCCGAACACGTGTGGGTGGCGTCGTACCATCTTGTCGTGAATCGCCGTCGTAACATCTTCAATCGTGAACTCACCACGCTCTTTCGCGACCTGCGCGTAGAACACGATCTGAAACAGCAGATCGCCAAGCTCGTCGCACAGTTCGCGCGGCCGTCCTTCGCGCGCATACTCGACTGCTTCGAAAGCCTCGTATGCCTCTTCCAGCAGCATCGGCGCGAGCGTGGCGTAAGTCTGTTCGCGGTCCCAGGGACAGCCGTTCGGCGAGCGCAGACGATCCATCAGGGCAACTAAATCAGTGAATGTGGCAGGCATGCGGGTAGTCTAAGTTTTATGATTTAATAAAGTCTATGGACGAGAAGGAAGCAACTTTTAAAGTTACTGATCGACGTTTGTTTAATGCTGATGGAAGTCCGCGCGACCTGCCTGCGGAAGAGACACCGGAGCCCACAATTTCAGTGGCGCCGGAGGCTGCGGCAGCGCCGAAACCTGCGGAATCACAGGCAGAACCGGAGCCTGAAGTGCCGAATGAAGCGCCTGCCGAGGCCGAAGAAGAGTTCACTGAAGCAGACCTCGCCGACGCGCGGGATCCGGCGAGTTTTATGAGCTTTATCATGTCGATTGCTTCGAACGCGGCTTCAGCGCTCGGGATGATGGAACACCCGGTAACGCACCAGCGCGAAGTCGACATCGAGTTGGGCAAGCACTGGATCGACACGCTCGGCATGTTGCAGAAGAAGACGGCCGGCAATCTGACGCCGCAAGAAAAGCGAATGATCGAAGGTTTGCTGACCGATCTGCG
>Ga0207707_10005407_pt1 | contig 11168 bp, 22 predicted proteins | sample KBSC83BmetaG_FD_184336 | JGI IMG/M metagenome (GOLD analysis project Ga0207707, IMG submission 184336) | Corn rhizosphere microbial communities from Kellogg Biological Station, Michigan, USA - KBS C8-3B metaG (SPAdes) (version 2) | ecosystem: Host-associated > Plants > Roots > Rhizosphere ... | reverse complement strand
TGTGTTTTTTTTCCAACTTTCCTATTTTCGCCGCCGTTCGATATATCAGATATACGGCAGCACAAATCGCTACCAGATAAATGATTTGTGGCCAAGCCAGTTTCAGTTCGTTCATTACGACACCATTTTCGGGGAAATTTTTTCTCTATCAGCTTTCAGCACCCGTGCAATACTTTCCGCTTCCTGCATGGCATATCTGCCGTCATGAAAGTAGCGTAGCGGCTGATCTGCATCGTCGAAACAACCCCAATCGAAATGATGCTCGCCGCCGCACACTTCGATCAACAATCTCCACGGCCCGCGACGGTAACATGTCGGATGGTGAGAAAGGAAAAAATCTACGCAATCTCCAGGCACTCCAAGACGGCTTGTCCAACAGTTTTCACAACCTTCTCGTCGCCATACCAATAGTTTTCCGCGTTTTGCCATGAAATCACCCGGCGGCCTTCATTCGCTTGAATTCTTCCGCCAAAGACAACGAGATTTGTTCGCGAGGCACGGATTGAGGGGAGACGAGTCGCCTATGTTTATTTGCCAATGCCCACAATCTTTCCTCATCGTTGAGAGCCATCAGGTATCGGACGATCAAATGATCGGTCGGAGGGAAGTCGCCGGCTAACAGCACGCAAAGCCGCGTGATATGTTTTCCTTTCTCAAAAACATCCGTCATTTGGTGGCCGGTGCCGATTTTGTAAGTGCGGCCTGATTTACGATTGAACGCCGTAACGAATCCATGTTTCAGGAAACGTCGATATTGCTCTTCTCCGACTACGAGCTTGAGCGTTTCGCGAGCACGGATTTCGCGGGCATCGGTGTTGATCGGGGCGGCGATTCGTTTGCCGATAATTGCCGGTGCGTGCCTGGAGGCAATGATGTCACGCAACCTTTCGGCCGGCGTCCGAATGATTGGACGGCATTCCCATTCCCAATTTCGGAATGTGAGGCCGGCTCCGGTGCATTCATATTCGGCTGTGACGCGGTATTGTTTCAAAATCTGGGATGCAAAATTCTGATAGCGTCCCCATGAATCCTCCCAATGAGATTGCCATTTGTAAACGGTTGTCGTCGAGTTAGTAATAGAGGGAGAATTATTGGTTGAATTGCTCACTTTCCAATTGACGCAAACATTCTGCCAAGTCCCTAAGTCACCCGTGCCAACCATTTCAACCTCCCACCATTGCGGCGATCGGAGCGAAAATCACCTCTTCAGCGGTCGGGTCGAATTCCCGCATCGCCTCCGTCGTCTTTTTGCCCTTAGCATCAACACGGAATGGAACCATGCCTTTTCCAACCATGTCGTCGAAAAACTTTTTGGCCGCTCGGATTTCGTCAAGCACCATGCTATCCCAGGTAAATCGCTTGTCGCCGTCTGTGCGTGTCAGAATACGAAACATCCGATGATTCGGCGGCAATTGTGCGAGATCGGTTAGTTCCTTCAGCTCGCTCGGCACTTCGATCTGATCCGTCAAGCGGGAACCTTGGACCGTCGTTACTTCGACTGTAGACATTTACCGTCCTCCAAATCGTTCGATCCAAATATCCTGGATCATTTGTGCAGACACCGGGTCACGTTCAGTTAGCGGGACTCCATCTCTCCGAGAATTAGCCGCCTGTCTCATCGCTTCGCTGCGAGGTTTTTTGCTGTAGCTTGCTTTGGTCACAATGATTTCGTCAACGGGCGAATGACTATCGCGGCCCCGTTCGTAAATCCTTCCTTCCTTGATAAATCGGTGATGAAGATGGTCGCAATTAGGGCAATGAATCTGGACTCCCATCGTGAGCGACATATTCAGCTTCACTAGGAAATAGCCATTGCAATTGCCGCAGTAGAATTCTTGTGTGATTCGAGACATCGCAAATTAGAGCTTGAGGAGAGCGGTCAAAACATCATTGCCGGCGAGCCTGAAAACATCAATCGCCGTTGAAATATTTCCGAAATCGTTGTTGTGCGACGGCTCGCTAACATAATTCCGGATGACGACCATCGTGTTATTGATCGTATCAATAAATCTACATTCTCGGCCCACCTTCTTTTTGGTTCTCAGTGGACGTTTCAAATCCTGCATCGCGGAATAGAAATCGCTCACAGGAACGGAGACCTTGATTTTGGCCTCGTCGTCGTGGAAATGCACCTCGCCGCTACTGGTGTGCATCCGAATCTTGCCGGCCTGTTGCGTGCCAGACCGTCCGGCTTTGTTCGGTTTCCGCTCGACCGTGCTTTCGTTTTCGCCGCCCATGGTTTTCCTTTCTCAAAAAATAAAAATCCCGCCGATACCCCGATCGCTCCGATGTTAGGATGGGGTATCAGCGGGAGACTCTAATTTGAAGGCGGCTTTGCCGGCCGCGATTGCGGCGATGATCATGCCGCGAAGCTTAGTAATGTTCGGTTTGTCTACCATGACAATTCCCGCTAAAGGAACATTCGTGCGATCTCCGCAACTCAATCAAGGTAGCAAATAGCAAGAGCGGCGTCAAGTCCACTCAAACATAAAATTTCGGGATGCTAGCAGTTAAAGCGGACTTCGCTCATTGTCTCTTCGTAACGCGTGAAGGTAAGGCACGTAGGATCGTAGTTTTTTTTGATGACATCCTCCGATGCCGGGAAAAGAGGCGTCGGGAGATCGTCGAGCGGATACCACAGCCACGGCCCGCTCTTAGGATCGCCATTGGAATCTTTTTCTACAAAACTAATTATTCGTTCTTTGATTCGAATACCGAACCAAAAACAGAACCAGTATATGCCAAAATCCGGATAGAAATAGCTGGTTACGACAGGAATCGCATTGAGCCGCACATCTTTAATGTCCGTTTCCTCAAATAGTTCGCGGAGAGCGGCATCGATGGGAAACTCGCCTAATTCAATCGCTCCGCCGGCCACAGCGAATTTGCCGCATATTTCATATTTGCAACCTATATCCAACAAAAAAGGCGGCCGGCGATTGCTCACCGACCGCCCGACACACAGGACTTGCCAACCCTTAATTCTTTGCTTCAGCTTGCTTTTTCACTTCGATAAATGGAATCGCTCCGCTATTTCCCAGCACTTGCGGCAGCTTGCCGTCCCAATGCTGCAACGCCTCATAGTTCAGTAGTTCGGGGCTAAGCGATTTGGTCAAGACTTCATTGGCCTTTGCATTCGCTTCGGCCCGCAGTCTGATCGACTCGGCTTCCCCTTTCGCCTCTTCTACTTTCTGTTCGGCTTCAGCTCGACTTTGCAGCACCTTATTTTCGGCTTCGATCGCTTTTTGCTTTGCCGTAATCGTGGCGTTGATTGAGGCTTCTACATTCTCCGGAACTCTTGGCTTACCCACGATTGAAAGCATATCAATCAGAATGCCTTTCGGTTTGAGTTCGTCGTCAAGAGTCTTTTGAACGGAGTCCATGAATTCCTTGTTGCGGTCGCCAAGCAATTCCATGATTTTGTATTCCGGCCCGTGCTTGTACATGGAATCACGGACTTTTGCTCGCATGTAGACATGCGTAATGTAATCGATGTCTTTTCTCAGATCGACAAAGATATGCGGCACCTTATCCGCTTCCAACGAATAGGACAGAGCCACATCGACATTCACCCCAACGCCCTCGCTGCTATTGAACCCAATTGATTCATCGGTCGGCGAGCCTTCGGTAGCATCCTTAGTCCAAACGATCGTCTGCATGAAGGTCGGGAATTTATGTACCGTTGTGGTAATCGGATTGTAACTCACTCGGCCTGTTTCAACAGGGATGTCCTGAACACCGCGAGAGCTACCCCAGGAATTCACTTTGATTCCCACATAACCCGGTTCGACGACCGTACAACCGCAACAAAGCAGCAGCAACAAACTATAGATTCTCGACATCATTTAGCAATTCCTTTACAATTACGAAAAAGTAGACGATATTTCCCAGAAACAGACAAGCAATGACAGCAAAACCGGCAATCGCCGACACATCGTCGGGCGTATTCATTAGATTGAAACCGAAGTTACTGACCAAAATTGTCACTAACAGAGAAACCAGTGTCATGGCCGCGAGAAACATCCACTTAAGCAGTTTCATATTTCTTCCTTGGTAAGAAAAGCCATAACGGACACTCATAAAGTTCGCAATGATTAGCTTCGGAGGTGCTGCCTCCGCAGCAATCAATGCAATTCAATTTAATGGCCGCCTTCATGGAACCCTTCTCAATTTGCTTGACGAGTTCAGGATGTTCCGTGAATGTTCTTTTCAGCTTCGTAATCGAGAGCTTGCAATCTGGCGAAGCTGCAAATTTTTGCGACCGACTCTGCCTTTTCCCTCTGACTCCAGAAAAGACGCCTTTGGTTTTTTTACCCGCTTTGGTTTCCGTTTTGATTTTGAATTCCAAAATTCGAAGCCGAACAACTGCGGGCGTTAGACCTTTTTGCTGGCGACCCCATTCGCTGTTTGATACGCTTTCATATAGCGATTGTAGGTTGGTGAAAGAATTTTCTCGCTCAGCTTTTTTGACGGCGTTTTCCAGTTGGCTACGATTGATCAACAACTTTGTTTTGGGCATTTGTCTTCCCGCTCAAAAAGGCTGCCAAATCTTCCGTCGTCAAATTTTCTTTGGTTTCGCAAAGTTTTCCCAATTCGTCGAACACTCGCAGCGTGGCATTCCCCGAGTCCCTGAATTGCACACGCACCTCTTTGCAATCGGCTCGCCTGAAAATCATATTGGTCAACCCGAATGTTGATTCGCTTTCCATTTCTGGCGTTGGCGACAACCAATGGATGTGTGTTCCACGTATCGCGAAATAACGGAACATTTTGGTTGCGATCGAATCGACCACTTCCATCAATTCCTCTTTCGATAAAATATCGAGATAACGCCGAATGAACTCATTGACGCCTCTCTCGTTCAATTCCGCTTTTTCAGAATTGAGAGTGACTATCTCTGCCGCGAGTTGCGTCCGGAATGTTCGATAATCGCTGCGAGCGAAATCATAGCCCGTGATGCTATCGCCGATCTTATCCGTCACGAAGACAGTCCGTCGATCGCCCGGCTGAGAACCGCCGAAATACACGAATTCCACAAAAGATTGAACCGGAGCGTCCAGCAGACTATTCAACGGTTTCCGCATGATGAGATTCCTTTCTCAAAGACAAAATAGGTGAGAGCTTGAATTGATCCCAGAATTGAGCGAGAGTGAAAACCCGCTCGCGGTCCATCTTGACGATGTATCCGCCGTTAGGATGGGGGCGTGCATGGTACTCCGTACCCGACGCTAGTTCGATGACTTTCATTGGTTCTCCATCAACAAAAAAAGGAGGCCATTACCACTAAGATAATAGCCTCCCAATGGAGAACTTCAATGCGGATCGCTAGGCGAGCCGGCGAGTCTTTTTGGCCTTGAACCGAGTGACGGTTGCGGCGTGCTCGGCGGCGAGCGGAGAGATGAGATTCCTCCAGGCCATCAGCTTGATGTTGGAATGCTGGAGAAAGGTCCGCACCTGATGAACTTGAGAGTCAGTGACGCGACCAAGCGTCGTCTGGTTGATCCGGGCAGCGATAGCCCGTGCTGAGAATCCGCCATTTTTGGCGAGTTGCGTAATCTGCCACTTATGGATGTCGTTGATGCCGCGTTTGAACGGCTTTTTCGACTTTCTAGCCATACGTCTGAACCTCCGCGATAATTCTGTCAAATAGGTCACGCTTCAGTCCGTCATAACGAGCCTTCAACTCGTCGTATTGGACTTGCAATTCTGCCAGCTTGCTGCGTCTCTTTTTTCCTTTCACGGCTTTGCCGCCACACGAATTAATATGGTTGGTCACGCCCCGACCATCAGAGAACCTCCGCCCGCATTTGGGACATTGAACAGGCATTGCGTTACACCGAAACAGAAGAGGTTTTGAGAAGAGCCTCCGTGAGTTTGTTGAGTTCCTTCTTGGTCGCCGCCGTGATTTTGTGGAGCGTGCCTCCTACTCTGATGGAGAGAATATGATCGAACCGATAATCACGCAAGAGAACTGGATTATCGACGCCTTGCCGACCGGGGCCGGGTTGTCGAATCCAGGAATTGATGCTGTCGTGTTCCGCCTCCGTAGCTGGCCGTCGCTTCTTTTTGGCGTCCAGCACGAAGTAGGTATAGCCGATGGATCGTTCGACCTTCAGCTCCAAGTAGAGCAGCTTGGTTTTGGCGTTGACCGTGAAAGGCAACTCGCGAATACGCTGCCCCCATGAACGTTCCAGGGCTTCGAAATCGGGGTCGATACCCTCGCGGATGCGTTGACGATTGACGCACCGCTCGTAGTCCCAATTGATCACGCCGTTGACTTCCGCCTCCTTTTCGACGCGACCAATCCAAGGATTGTCTGTCTTATTCATGGAGGGAACGGTCAAGGCCGTGATTGTGGCGAATTGTGCTCCCTTGCTAATCGCCAGCAATTCGCACAGATCAGCTAATTTCGTCATGATAACTCTCCCGCTAAAAGAGGTTCAAAACCAACAGTCAATTTAACATCGCTCGCCGAAGTTGTCAAGCCCCCTGAACGGGTGGGATTGCTAGAGCACGATCCTTTTGCAGACTTTGGAAGATCGTCCGTTGGTCGGCAATGAATGAGTCAATCCGATTGCAGCCGTCCAGATATGCCGTAATCTCCCGAGCATCGCGGCAGCCGAGTTCGTCGAACGCGAAGGCGAGTATTTTTTCGATCACAGAATCATCCTTCATACGTAAATCCTGCCCATCCCGTTCGAGGATTTTTTGCATGAGCGGACGATCTGGCATCCCGCAATACAGCTTGTGATTGAATCGAGACCAGAGAGCACCATCGGCAAAAGCCTTCAGGGTCGAAAGACTGTTGCAGGTGGCGATGATCATGATCGGACACTTGGCCCGAATGTTGCCGACGCGTGCATTCGTCCGCTGGATTGTGCCTCGGCCGTCCATGACTTGGAGAAGGCAAAGGAGGATTTCCATTTTGTACTTTTCGATTTCCTCCAAATACAAAAATGGCGGCAATGTTTGCGACTTGGCACCCTCATATAACAGCCGCTCTAAGCCGGCTTTCGTCGTAGTGGTTGTGTCGAGCGGCATTACGATCCGTTCGTCGGCGTTGAGCCATGCCATGAAATCGCGGCAAATCTCGCTCTTGGCACAGGCCGGCGGCCCGTGGAGTACGATGTGATGACGCACCTTGAAATCCGATTCGATCGCCGTTTGCATGGCCGAATAAATCGTTCGGATGTGCGGATCGCGTTCATAGATTCGGCCGAAAACCGACTTCATCACGCTCGGCGTCAGTGCCGGGAAAGTTTCGATTTTCGGCACATATTCCAACAAAAAATCGGCTGGCCCCGCGAAAGGTTCTTCACCTTGGCGAAACCAGCCGGTCATCTCGGCCGCCTTCCGCATTTGATTCGTTGCCTCATCAAAATAGCGTTGGGCGGTTTCCTGATTTTGAGAATTTACTTTTGTCAGAACGATCGGAGCTGAGTAGGTCTGCATTCCATCGACCAATTCCGCCTTGATAGTTCGTGGGATAGATGCTTTCAGCCCCCTTGCCTTGTTTCGAGTTGCGGCCCCGGCGATTCGGCGAAGCTGGTCTTTCAGCACCCCCTCCTCGATTTCTTTGGCAGATTTTTGCAGAAACAAAACCTCCCAACGAACATTTGCTCGCTTGGTCATTGCGTGGTCTCCATTGCGTTTTGCCCAACCACAAGGATTATATCGAGCCGGTCAAGTCCTGTCAAGAATATTTTTTGACCGTCCACCAATGCCAAGACGCGACCCCGCCATAAGCAAGCCCCAAAGCCACCAAACAGCCCGAACCGGTCAACACGACCAATTTTGGCACCAATAGCACGGCGGCGAGAATGCCGAGCAATACGCTATGATGCAGCAGCCACTTTTTCATTCTGAATCCTTTCATTTAGTCTTTGTAAAGCATCGTCACATGCGGCCCATAGGCGTCCATTACCGGGGCCAATCACATCCAATAGAGCCGAAGACTCCGCAGCATATAGCTCCAGGTACTTAAGATCGGTGCAAGCTGACAGATCGTTTAGGTTGTCCATTCGATCGCACAGCTTGATCATTCTGGCCTCCTGGCTGGTATGTCGCCAGTGTTCCAAATCCAAACCTTTCCGCTCCGCCCGGCGAAATTTTGTTTTATCGAGAAAGGAAGATGGATTAGTTAATTCCCAAACCAGCGAAAAAACATTTAGCCCGCGAGTTGCCAATTCGATTTCGTTGATATCGAAAGTGCTGCGGCAATCTTCAATGACATCATGCAGCCATGCGGCACAACGCATCCGAACCCTTTGTGTTTCGCGGAGCCAAGCAACGGTTGGAGCATACTTTGTCACTTCCTGATAGACGCGGGCCGGGTGACAAATGTAGTCCATGTTGTTGTGTTTGCGTTTTTGCCCGGTATGAGCGGCCTCTGCCATGTTTTGACAAACGAGAATTCTTGGATCATCCATGAGAATTTTTCCTTTCTCTTTCGGTTTTCAAAAAACCACACTGACAGCCGGAAATCATAAGGTCACGGATAGAGCAAGTGCAACCCGCGACCGTGACTGCGTTTGCCGGATCATTACGCTGAATCAACCCAACCAAAGACGGAGTTATTTTGTATGTATCAAACACAGGACAAAACTGTTCGATTGTCGGCGACCATATAATAGTTTCTACAATGCCTTGATGGCTCGTTCCTATGTCCTGAATTTTGTCCCCGATACCGCAGATAAGTTCCGCATAATCACTGGCAAAAAAATGGAATGATCGATCGTTTTCGGTCACTCTGCCTTCGGGATGGTAATAAAAAACATCTGCTCCACCCGCAATTTGTTGAAAAGGCCCAACATGATCGACTGGAACCGTGTCCCCAATTCTTAGCAAACGAGCCAGATGAGGATGATATGATTCCTGCATATCTCGATCAATAATGCGGATCAGGTCTCCAGGACGCAATTGATTCGTCATTTTCCGGCTCCAATCTTCGCCCGCTTCATGAATCCGCAAGCACAGCCGCCGAGCATCAAATCACGCGTATCGCAAATGCATTTGTCAATGCTGCCTATTTCATGCCGCTTGAGACATGATACGCAAACATAATAGCTGCCGTTAAAGCCAGATAGATAATGGTGCTGCCCGTCTTTGAAGCAATGTAAAAAAATTTGGGTCGATTTAATCACATCGCCGGCCCGAAGGTATCGCTGCCCGTTTTCGTCTTCGATACGACCAATATCCTTGGCAAAATCAGGAGGGTTCGTTTGCAACACGAATGTTTCGCCCTCGCATCCTATTAGCTCCAAATCAGCCGTAGCGATTGCATCCCGCCCGTTAAATCGCTGGCCTGAGATATTGATTTCTTTTCCGGAGCAAACATAGGTAGCAGTTTTTTTCCAAAGCTTTGATTCAATCAATTCTTGAACCATGATCAAATCGCCGGGGACCAGAGGCTTTTTCGTGTGTGGATGGAGGCTTTGTGATCGGTTGACGACGACCCTTGCAATGTCACCTTCAGCCATGTCTCGCATGACATTTATTCCTTTCTCAAATTACCACACTGGCAACCAGCCTGCATAAGAGTTTGAATGCTGCAAATACAGACTCCGACGACGGACTTGACTAACTCAATATCTTGACAAAAGACGGCATTTGTATAACTAAAACTCGACCACCTGCCATCTTCGTGTTGGATGTTAATGGCACCTCCTTTAGTGCGATACAGGCCAAGCCAACAAGCAAATCGCTTATCGTGAACGATGTGTTGCAGAACTAGTTCAGTACCGATTTTAACATATCCAGAACCGATAGGCGAAAATGCTACGCTAGTTAGGATTCCTAGCCTAATAACTCGTACTCTATCTCCCGCTTTGAATGGGGGGTTTTCTGGCATACAGTTCTCGTTTCTTTTCGATCAAATTGTCAAGAGCAATTCGCCGTTGTCTCGCCGTCGTTCGAGTCCGAGCATCGATTTCCGCTTCTACATGCCTCCATTCGCCGACGAAACCATTGACACCTGGATTGCCGTTCGTTTTCATATGATGCACTGACCTTTCAAAAGTAACGCCGCCGAAGAATGCCCCCACGATTGCCGTAATTATGAAAATAGTCCGCAAACTGAATTGGTAATACAAAGAAGGGAGCGGATTCGTAACGCTAGCTTTCCCCATCTGAAAAGAAAATTCCCAGAGAACAGTACCTACCAAAATCAACGCCAATGCGGTGAAAATTGACATGTGCTATTCTCTGGGAATATCTGAGAGTTGCCTGAACAGCTTAAACCTTGTATCGTTCTCGCAAAATTTCGATGGTCGGCACGGCGACCGCAACATCTTCCTTTTTGCCCTTGGTTTTGCGATTATCATTCGATGCGGCGACCGCTTCTCCCAACTCGGCGGCCCGCACTAACGAAAAGACTTGCTCGCTCCAACCGCTAAGGATTTGACAGTGCTTATCCTTCGGATCGACTTGAGCCGTACCCGTGCCGTTCAGATTGATCGCATGGACCCACAAGTCTTTGTTGACCGTTGAGCGGTAACGATTGATCATGCTCTGAATTGTGGCTCGCTCGCCGCCCTTTCCGAACCACTTGGACATATTGACGCCGCAATTGATATCATTTTGCGTATAGCAGTTCATATCGCTAATGATAATCAAACGAGCGACGTTCACCTTATGCTTGGTCAGATCGTCAATTCCCCACCACAAACCGGTTTCAGTGCCTCCTCCGACGCCAGCATAGCCCGGATCGGTCCCAAGATATTCTTTATGTCTGCGACTACGAGCATATTCATCAATCAATTTCTTGGTGGTCATACAACTAGAAGCTTCGGAGAAAGGAACCCATACGCAAACATCTCCAAAGACTCCAACTTTCGTGTGGCGACCATACTTTTTCGCAGCAATAGCCGCCAGAATGTTGCCGGCGTCAGAGACCATCAACTTGCTGTTGCCGCTCACCGGACATCCGACGCATGAGCCTGAATTATCGACCAAAACGACTGTTACCCCCTCCAGGTCCGGCAGATTTTTACAAGCATTGTCCAACATACGATCGGAAATCGATTTCGCGTTCGTAGAGGAAGTGACGCTATCGGCCGTGAAGAAACGGAACGGCAGTTGTTTGGTGTCTTTGATTGAAGAGCACTTTGCATACACCTGATCCCACGCCGCCTCGCTAATGCCGGCCTGTTCGAAGTTTCGAAGATTGC
>Ga0207707_10005404_pt1 | contig 11169 bp, 10 predicted proteins | sample KBSC83BmetaG_FD_184336 | JGI IMG/M metagenome (GOLD analysis project Ga0207707, IMG submission 184336) | Corn rhizosphere microbial communities from Kellogg Biological Station, Michigan, USA - KBS C8-3B metaG (SPAdes) (version 2) | ecosystem: Host-associated > Plants > Roots > Rhizosphere ... | reverse complement strand
GAAGTGGCGCTCGGTATGGTCGATGCTTGGCATGAGCGGGATCCGTCAGGCAGGAGTCGCGCCGGAGGGTCGGCCGCGGCGCGGCCGTCCGCAAGCACAAAGCGCGAGCTGGGGCGGCGCGGAGGGTGGGCTAGGTGAACAGCCGGTCGATGTCGGCCTGGCTGACGCCGGGGCTGTCGAGCTGCGGCCCGTTGAGCAGCGCGGCTTCGCCGGCGGCGGTGGTCGCTTCCGGCGCCGGCAGCTTTTCATAGTCTTCGCCGAACACCGCGACCATCTTGGCCACCCGCTGCTCGAGGAAATCGAGCGTGCCGACGACGCGGCGGATGCGCTGGCCGGTGAGATCCTGGAAGGAGCATTCAGTATAGAGGCGGCCGACGAGATCGCCGAGCCTGTCGGCCGCTTCCTCGACGGCGGGATCCCTGGACTTGCGCTGCAGCGCATCGATCGTGCTGCCGATTTCCTCGGCGGCGGCGAGAATGTTGTCGGTTGCCGTGGCGGTGGTCTCGACGACGGCGTCGAGCTCGCGCGCCGCCACCATCAGCCGATCGTCGCGCGCCCGCGGATGGCGCAAGCTGACCAGCTCGGCCTGCAGCAGCGCGACCTGTCGGCGCAGCTCCTTCACTTCCATCTCGAACGCCTCCGCCATTCCCGCCCCGCTCACCAGACAAAACCACTCCGGCTCGGCGCGTCCGCGCGCCAGGCTCATAGCATCTACACAATTTTATTTAAAGTGTTTGAAGGGGATCTTGGTTACCACAAGCTTAAGCGGGACATGACTCGCTCCGGGCCCGGCCGGCGGTGCAGTATCCGCGCTTTCCAAATCGGGAGCCACTCCCTCGATGAGCGACGCGGCCGACACCGGGCCTCAGGACTGGCAGCGCTGGATCGGGCACAGCGAGACGGCGCATGACTGGATCACCGAAGGGCGCGTCGCCAAGCTCGCCGCCACCTTCGGCAAGCCGGCGCCCGAGGTGCTGCCGCCGGGCTGGCATTGGATCCTGTTCGCCGAGGCGGTCCCGCCGCAGGGGCTCGGCGAGGATGGCCACCCCAGGCGCGGCGGCTTCCTGCCGCCCATCGCTTTGCCGCGTCGCATGTGGGCAGGCGGCCGCATCACCTGGCATGGCGAGCTCGCGACCGGCCATGCGGTGACGCGTACCTCGACGATCCGCGCGGTCGCCGCCAAAGCGGGCGCCAGCGGACCGCTCGCCTTCGTCACGGTGGCGCATGCGATCGCCGACGAGCAGAAGCTGCTGCTCGAGGAGGAGCACGACATCGTCTATCGCGATGCCGGCAAGCCGGGCGGTGCGGCTGCGGCGGGCGGGACGCTGCCGCCGGAAGGCAGCTGGTGCCGCCGGGTCGTCGCCGATTCGGTGCTGCTGTTCCGCTATTCGGCGCTGACCTTCAACGGTCATCGCATCCATTACGATCATCCCTATGCGACCGAGGTCGAAGGTTATCCCGGCCTCGTCGTGCATGGTCCGCTGATCGCGACCTTGCTGCTCGATCTTGTCGGCGAGGCGCTGCCGCAGCGGCGCATCCGGCGCTTTGCCTATCGCGCGCACGCGCCGCTGTTCGCCGAGCGCCCCTTCTTCCTCACCGGCCAGCCGCAAAGCGAGGCCGTGGAGCTGAAGGCGCTCGATGCCGAAGGCCGGCTCGCCATGAGCGGCCGCGCGGAGCTTGCCTAGGGCAATATCGGCTGCGGTCGAACCGTCCCGGTTCGACCTCAGCCGATGAAATTGCCCGCCCTTTCGAGAAGATAGAGCAGCTTGATCCGGTCAAATGGGATCGCTTGGCGATGCCATTTGACCGGATGCTGCTCTAGGTTGGGCGGCGCAGCACGCGGCATTCGAGGGCGAGACGCGTCTGGCGCATCTCGGCGCGCACCGCGTCGCGATGCAGCGTGAAGGGATCGAAGATCAGCAGATCGCCGACGGCGAGGTCCGGGATCCACAACGCCCTGCGCTGATCGACGGCGAGATCGCCGATCGGCACGCCGACCTGCTCTGTGGCCGGCAGCAGACGGGCGCTGCGGCGCGCGACGAGCTCCAGCGATGGCGCCTCCTCGCCGCAGGCGATGAGCGGAATCCAGAAGGTGAAGCCGAGATTGCGCTGGCCTGTCGTGCGGGCCCATTGCTGAAAGCCGGCGTCGGGGTCGTCGGCTGGGCGCGCCAGCCGCAGCCGGCTCTGCGCTGCGGCCAGGCTGATCTCGGGATAAAGCGCGCGCAACGCCTGCCAGGGCGGCGAAGCGGCGAGCGCCGCCGCGATGTCGGCGACGGTGCCGGTCTCGGGCAGCTTGGTGCTGCTCAGCGACAGCGGCGGCACGGCGTCGAGCACCGCCAGCTCGGCGCTGATCTGCGCGTAGGAAGCCCGGAAGAAATGCGCGTTGGCGCGGCACAGGATTGCGTCGAGCAGGGCCGGCGGCAGGGCCTGGCGCACCAGGGCGCAGCCATAGGTCTCGATGGCATCGAGCAGCAGGCTCGACCGGGCGTCGGCCGCCTCGATCACCACCGGAGCCGGGATCGGGACGACCGCCATGCTAGCTCCTGTTCTTCACACCGCCGCGCCGTGCCGCTGACCGATCGCAGTCACCCGGTTGCTTCGATCTGCCGCGCGAAGGTCTCGAGATCGGCCTGCTCGGCTTCGGTCAGCACATGGGTGCGGCGGAACCAGGTGGCGATCGCCTCGACGCGGGCGCGTCGCGTCGCGTCGAGACCCGAGCTCGCGAGCAGCCGGTCGATGAGCGCATGACCGGTTATGCTCGGCGCCGGACCGGCCGGGCGCGTGCCCGGCTTGGCGTGGCGAAGCCGCTCGATCTCCTCCTGCCTGAGGCGCGCCAGCGCCCGCCAATGCTCGGCGGCGCGTTCCGCCAGCATGCGGCGCTTGAGCTCGCCGGCATAAAGCAGCCACGCATCGAGCCAGCCTCGCCAGCCACGCTCGGTGCTCATGACCAGCACCTCGTCCCAATCGAGCTTGGCCGTGCGCAACAAGCCGGCGGCCTTGCGTCCCGCGGCGAGCGCTTCGGCATCCTGATCGCTGTCGAGCAGCGCCAGCAGCTTCAGCAGCTTGTCGCGATCGGCGGGCACGCTCATGCGTCGTCTCGAACAAAGGCGGAACTTCGAGCATATGAGCACTGTGCCGCCGGTGCTTGTCAATCTGCTTCTCGGCGACCAAGCTCGCGGCGCATGGACGAGCGCGCGAGCGAAGCCGAGCCCACTCTGTCGCCGATCCGGACCGGCTTGCGTTGCCGCTGTCCGCGCTGCGGCAAGGCGCCTTTGTTCGAAGGGCTGCTCGCGGTTCGGCCGCGCTGCCCCGTGTGCGGGCTCGATCTCGCCGGCCATGATTCGGGCGACGGGCCGGCCGTGCTGGCGATCTTGATTGTCGGCTTTATCGTCGTCGGCCTCGCGCTGGTCGTCGAGGTCAAGTATCAGCCACCCTTCTGGCTGCATGCGCTGCTCTGGCTGCCCCTCACCCTCGGGCTCGGCATCCTGCTGCTGCGTCCGCTCAAAGCCTGGCTGGTCGCCGAGGCCTATCGGCGGCGGCGCAGCGAGTTCACGGCCGGCGACAGGATTTAGCGGCGTCTAGGACGTGCGCCCGGCGAGCAGCGGATGCTGATCGGGGGCGAATTGCAGCACCCGGCTGGCGGGAAGATAGACGGTGGCGCGCGTGCCGACCCCGAGCGTGCTGGTGAGCGCCAGCGTGCCGCCATGCAGCTCGGCCAGCGACTTGACCAGCGGCAGGCCGAGGCCGGTGCCGGCATATTTGCGGGTCAGCGAGCTGTCGACCTGGCCGAAGGGCGCCAGCGCCTTCGGGATCTCGCCTTCGGCCATGCCGATGCCGGTATCGGTGACGCTGATCGCGAAATCGTCATTGGCGACCAGCTCGCCGGCGATGGTGATGGTGCCGCCGGGCCGCGTGAACTTTATCGAATTCGACAGCAGGTTGAGCAGGATCTGCTTCAGCGCCCGCTCGTCGGCCATGAGCACCGGCGAAGGGTCGGGAACGGCGGTGACGATCGACAGCTCGGCGCGCGTCGCCTTGTCGCGCATCAGGCGGATGGTCGATTCGATGACGCGCGCCAGATCCACGCCCTTCTCGAGCAGCTCGAACTTTCCGGCCTCGACCTTGGAGAGGTCGAGAATGTCGTTGATGACCTCGAGCAGATGCGAGCCGCTCATATGGATGTCGCGCACATAGTCGAGATATTTCTCGGTGCCGATCGGCCCGAGCAGCTGGTCCTCGATGATCTCGGAGAAGCCGATAATGGCGTTCAAGGGCGTGCGCAGCTCGTGGCTCATCGTACCGAGGAAATTCGTCTTGGCGCGATTGGCGAGCTCGGCCTGCTCCTTGGCGATCTGCAGCTGCAGCTCGAATCGCTTGCGATCGGTGATGTCGACCGAGGTGATGACCAGGCCGAATCCCTCGCGCCAGCGCGGCCGCACTTCGAGGCAGCGGCCGTCCGCCAGGCTCATCTCGAGGCGCGGCGCGCCGCCGGCCTGCATCGCGGCGATGCGCTCGGCGACCAGCGCGTCGACATCGCCATCGCCGTAATAGCCGTGGCTGGCGAAATGGCGCACGATCTCGGCGAAGGGCGCGCCGACCTTGAAGACCCCCGACGGCACTTCCATCAGCCGGATCGCCTGCTCGTTCCAGGTCAGCAGCTTGAGCTCGGTGTCGAAGACGGTGAGGCCCTCGGCAATCGAGTCGCGCGTCGCCGTCAGGAGCGCGGTCTGGCGGGCCAGCGCCGCGGCGCGCTGCTTGTCCTCGGTGATGTCGACCGAGGTGATCACGAAACCGAATCCCTCGCGCCAGCGCGGCCGCACTTCGACGCAATTGCCGTTGGGCAGCGTGCATTCGAGGCGTGTGGCGCCCGGCGCCAGCATGGCGGCGAGCCGCTCCTCGGCGAGCTTGGCGGGGTCGCCCTCGCCGTAATAGCCGTGGCTGGCGAAATAACGCACCACCTCCTGCAGCTTGGAGCCCAGCCGGAACAGGCCGGGCGGCGCCTGCATGACCTTCTCGACCTGCTCGTTGCAGGCGACCAGGGTGAGCTCGGAATCATAGGCGGCGAGGCCTTCGGCGATGCCTTCGAGCGTGGCGCTCAGGAGCGAGGTCTGGCGCGCCAGCGCCGCCTCGCGCTGCTTGAGCTCGGTCACGTCGGTCTGCGTCACCACCAACGCCCCGTCCTCGAGCACCTGCTCGGCGACCTGGATGAATTGGCCGCCCTTCAGATGCACGAGGAAGGGCGGGCCGCCGCTGCGGTGGGTGCGCATGCGCTCGGCGATCCACTGCTGCTCGCGGCCGATCGCGTCGACCACGAGGCCGCTCATCGCGAGGTCACGAATGCGCTGGCTGAAGACGTCGCTGACGGCATGCCCGGCATCGGCCCGCCGGTTGAGCGTGCTGACCTTGCGGTTATGCAGCACCACCCGGTCATCGGCATCATAGACGACGAGGCCGGCGGACAGGCTTTCGATGGCTTTCAGAAGGAGGCTTTCGGCCTGGCCCGGCTTGGGCTGGACGCGCGCCGGTCCGGCGGCTGCCAGCCCGCGCTGCCCGCGCAACAAGGCGCCGCCGAGGCCGATGCTGGCGACCGCCAAGACCGCTATGGCGATGAGAAGGAACGTCTCCAGCTTGCGGCCTCCCTGAGCCGCGGCCAACCGCCTCGCCTCGGGCCGGCCGCGTCGGATACGGCCCTCGCAGCCCTCTCCGGTCGGACAGCCTACCCTAATTTAACCTATTTGTAAGGCTGTTTGCCGGCTTTGCGCCGGTACTGGCCGGCATTCCCGCCACGATCGAGGGTGGCGGCGCCAAGTTGCGCACCGGCGCCCGGCGATAGGCTGCGAGACCGAGATTGCGCTGGCCCGTCGCGGGATTGGCGGCGCTGCTGGCATAGACGGCACTCAGCGGCGCGCGCGAGGGCAGACCGCCGGGCGCGAAGGGCACGAAGGGATGCACGCCATAGAGGCGCTGCATGGGCTCGGTCTCCGGCACCTGGTCGGGCGTCATGGCGCCGCGCGGCTCGCCGGCCTCGGCGCGCAGGCCGCGCCAGATCTCGAGGATCTTGACCCGGTAGGGCTGGTTGAACTGGGGCGAGGCGGAATGGTAGAAGCCGACCGCCAGCGTCCAGGATTTGTTGGCGTTCTTGAGATCGCTCAGGAAGGACGCGGCATAGGCGACGTTGTGCTGCGGGTCGAAGGCCTCCTCCAGGTCGGCGAAGGCGATGCCGTGATGGACGAGGTTGATCTGCATGCAGCCGACATCGATCGACCGCTTGCCCTTGGCCTGGTAGCTGCGGACGGCCGCGATGGCCGCCGCCTTGGTCGGAAAGAAGTGCCCCTCGCCCTCGACATTGATGGTCCAGGGCCAGGCAACTCTTGCCCGCCGGTCGGGGTCCCAGCGTCCCGATTCGCCGAAGCCGATGGCGCGCAACAGATGGGTCGGGATGCCCTTGGCGCGCTCGGCCTGGGCCATGGCTGCGGCGCAGGGATCATAGATTTGCGTGGTCAGCGGCAGCGCCGCGGCGGCGCGGCCGAGCAGGGGAAGGAGCGCCAGGACAAGGAAAGAGCGGCACAGGCGGGAGACCATCATGCCGCTGGACGAGCAAAGCCCATGCCACGGCCGGGCCGGGCAGACCGGTTTCAGGGCGGCCCCGCCGCCCCCGCCCCGAGCGCGCGCTGCATGATCACGCTGTCGACCCAGCGGCCGAGCTTGAAGCCGCAGGCCTCGATGGTGCCGAGGCGGCGAAAGCCGTGCTTCAAATGCAGCCCGATCGAGGCGGCGTTGGCGCTGTCGCCGATCACCGCCACGAGCTGCCGGTAGCCGCCTTCGACGCACAGCGCGATCAGCCGCTCGAGCAGAAGATCGCCGGCGCCGCAGCGCTGGGCCCAAGGCGCCACATAGATCGAATCCTCGATTGTGTAGCGATAGGCCGAGCGCAACCGGTAGGGGGCGGCATAGGCGTAACCGGCGATACGGCCGTCGCGCTCGGCCACGAGATAGGGCAGGCCGCGCGCTGCGACTTCGGCAAAGCGCCGGCTCATCTCGGCGCCGTCGGGCGGCTCCTCCTCGAAGGAGCCGAGACCGGTCAGCACATGGTGGCGATAGATCTCGGTGATCGCCGCGCAATCGGCGGCGGCGGCCGCGCGCAGCGTGAGGGGCGAGGCGGACGCGACCTCGCGTTTGCCGCTCACCGCTGGCCCAGTTCCCTCGCGGTCAGGCGGCCCAGCCGCTCGACCATCTCGGTGACCTGGCCGGCCAGGGTGCGCATATAGTCGCGCGGCTCGATCACATCCTCGTCCATGTAAAGGCTGCGGTTGATCTCGATCTGCAGCGCGTGCAGCCCTTCGCCGGGCCGGCCGTAATGGCGCGTCGTGAAGCCGCCGGCATAGGGATCGTTGCGCGTCACCAGATAGCCGAAGCCGCTGAGCGTGCGATCGGCGATCTCGGTGACGGAGGGGGCGCAGGCGGTGCCGAAGCAGTCGCCCAGCACGAAATCGACGCGCGCCTGGCCATGGTCGCGGTCGAGCGGGCCGCCGACCGAGGGCATGGAGTGGCAGTCGATCAGGATGCAGAAGCCGAAGCGCTCGCGGGTGCGCTCGACGAGCCGGCGCAGCGCGGCATGGTAGGGCTTGTAATAGCCGTTGATACGCGCCAGCGCGTCGGCATAGCGCAGCTTTCCGGCATAGATCTCGGTGCCGTTGTTGACGATGCGGGCGATGGTGCCGAGGCCGGCCGCGACGCGCGGGCTGCGCGTATTGGCGAAGGGCGGCAGATCGTCCTCGAACATGGTCGGGTCGAGCTCGTAAGGCTCGCGGTTGGGATCGACGAAGGCGCGCGGGAAAAGCGCTCGTAGCAGCGGCGCGCCGAGCTGCGGCCCGGCGCCGAAGATGTCATCGACGAAGCTGTCCTCCGACCGCCTCAGGCTCAAGGCGTCGAGCGAGGATCCTTGGATGAAAGCGGGCGGGTAGACGCGACCGGAATGCGGCGAGGCCAGCACCAGCGGCAACGACTGCCGCTCGGGATCGAGAACCTCGAAGGCGGCGCTTTCGGTAGCGGGTTGTTCAGCGAGCATGGGCCATTCGATTAAGTCTGAATTTCCGCGCGATGTCACGCCTTCTGCCGCTGCCCTGCACGGGATCGCGCGCCGCCGAGGGCGCGCTTGCAATGACAATGCTTTACAGCATAATGCCGCTCCCTTCGCGGGCACGGGCGGTTAGCTCAGCGGGAGAGCACTTCCTTGACATGGAAGGGGTCAGTGGTTCGATCCCACTACCGCCCACCAGCCTTGCGCGCCTCGAGGCGCTTCGGCTGGCAGGCCAACCAAGCGTCTTAAGACGCGAAGGCGTTCCTCCGCCCCCTCGGGGCGAAGGCGAACCAGCCCTTTTCCGTGCAGCTTCGGCTGGCAGGCCCGGCGCCTCTGCCCGTCGAGCGGGCAACAAGCGCGAGCCGGGCTTTTCGCCTGCCTGCGCGCCCTCCCGGAAATGGCGGAAATCGGCGATTTTTGCGCTGTTTTCCGCACCTGCGCCACCTCCCTAAAACCGCCACAATTGGCCACCATTCTCCGCCTCGACCCCTCGCAACATTGCGATACCTGGCCCCGCCCCGTGCGGGGCTTTTTTTCGCCCGCGAGCGTGTGGCTGGTTACAGTACGTTACACAAAAAGCCTGGAAAGACTGCGGTTCTCACGGCAGGTTTCGGCAATTGGGAAAAGTTTAGGAATCGGCTATACCCTGGCTGCAATTGGGGGGAACCTTAAGCGTGAGGCGATCGCGGCATGACGGCGGGTAAGCGGGCTTTTTGGGTCTTCGTGCTGGTCGTCCTCATAGCGGGGTCTGGCTACGGCATCTATCGCTGGCGAGCGGGCTCCCCGGCGGGCGCCGCAACGCCGGCCCGCAGCGAGGCGGCGCGTGCCCGCGGCGTGCCGGTGGTCGCCGTCGCCGCGACACGCCAGGCGGTGCCTTTCGAGATCTCGGCCATCGGCCAGGTGGCGCCCTGGCAGACCGTCGCCGTCAAGTCGCGTCTCGACGGGCAGATCGCCTCGGTGAACTTCCATCCCGGCGACGAGGTCAAGGCGGGACAGCTGCTGTTCAAGCTCGACGATCGCCAGCTCCTGGCGCAGCTGTCGCAGGCGCAGGCGACATTGGCGCGCGACCGCGCCTCGCTCGCCAATTTCAAGCGCGAGGCCGAGCGTCAGACCGAGCTCAGCTCCAAGGAATTCGCCACCAAGAAAAATCTCGACGACGCGAAGACCCAGGTCGAGGTCACCGAGAGTACGGTCAAGGCGGACCTTGCCAATATCGAGAATCTGAAGGTGCAGGTGAGCTACTGCAGCATCCTGGCGCCGATCGACGGGCGCGCCGGCGACGTGCTGCTGACCGTCGGCAACAATGTGCGGACGGCCGATGCCAACCCGATGGTCACGATCAACCAGCTGCATCCGATCGCGGTGCAGTTCGGCATTCCGCAACGTTACTTTCCCATGGTCCGGCAAGTGATGGCGAGCGGCACGGCGGAGACGGTTGCGCAGCCCGCGGGCGACTCGGGCAAGACGGTCACCGGCCGCCTCATCTTCCTCGACAACACGATCGACCCCACGACCGGCAGCTTCCAGGTGAAGGCGGAGTTCGCCAATACCGACAGCGCCCTTTGGCCCGGCATGTTCGCCAACGTCACGGTGCGGCTCGGAACCGACCAAAATGCCCTGGTCGTGCCCAATGCCGCCGTCATGAACGGGCAGCAGGGTCCTTACGCCTATGTCGTGAAGAAGGATTCGACGGTGGAGGCGCGGCCGCTGACGGTGGCGCGCGCGACGCCGACCATGACGGTGATCGACAAGGGGCTGGAGCCGGGCGAGGAGGTCGTCGTCCAGGGTCAGCTCCGCATCACCAACGGTACGCGCGTCGAGCTGCGCCGCGAGGGCGCGGGAGTCGATGGGGCCGTCGCCGGCGAGGCGCGCGGTGAAGCGAATCAGACGGCCGCGCGCTCGGCTGCGCGCGGCGAGACCGCCAAAGAATAGACCGCGGCGGACAGGCAGGGACCAACCACGCCATGAACCTTCCCGAACTGTGTATCCGACGCCCGGTCATGACGACGCTGCTGATGGCGGCGTTCATGATTTTCGGCATCGCCGGATATCGCCAGCTGCCGGTCAGCGCGCTGCCCAAGGTCGATTTCCCGACCATCTCGGTGACGACGAAGCTGCCGGGCGCCAGCGCCGAGATCATGGGCGCCACGGTCGCGACGCAGCTCGAGAAGCAATTCTCGACCATCGCCGGCATCAGCTCGATGACCTCGACGAGCGTGCTCGGCGCGACCCAGGTCATCCTTCAGTTCGACCTCGACCGCGACATCGACGGCGCCGCTCTCGACGTGCAATCGGCCTTGAGCACGGCGCAGCGCCACCTGCCGCCGCAGCTGCCGGAGCAGCCCTCGTTCAAGAAGATCAATCCGGCCGAGCAGCCGGTCATCTTCCTGTCCTTCAACTCCGACACGCTGCCGCTGTCGACGGTCGACGATTACGCCGAGAACACGGTGTCGCAGCGCCTCTCGACCCTGCCGGGCGTGTCGCAGGTGCAGGTCTTCGGGCAGCAGCAATATGCCGTGCGCGTCCAGGTCGATCCCGAGGCCATGGCGGCGCACAACATCGACATCAAGCAGGTGCAGACGGCGATCGCCAATGCGACCTCGAATGCGCCGATCGGCGCGCTCGAAGGGGCCGAGCGTGAGATGACGCTCAACGCGTCGGGACTGCCGCAGCGCGCCTCCGACTATAACCGCCTCATCGTCGCCTATCGCGACGGCGCGCCGGTCCGCATCCAGGACATCGGCACTCCGATCGATTCGGTGACCAACAAGCTTTCCGCCTCCTGGTACAACGGCAAGCGCTCGATCGTGCTCGCGGTGCAGCGCCAGCCGGGCGCCAACACGGTCGACGTCGTCGACGCGGTGAAGAAGCTGCTGCCCGTCTTCCGCGCCAGCATCCCGCCGTCGGTCAATATCGACATTCTCGCCGACCGCTCGCTATCGGTCCGCCAGTCGGTGGCCGATGTCGAGGCGACGCTCGGCCTCACCACCGTCCTGGTGGTGCTGGTGATCTTCCTATTCCTGCGCAAGGCGTCGGCGACCCTGATCCCGACCCTGGCCTTGCCCGTGTCGATCGTCGGCACCTTCGCC
>Ga0207707_10005403_pt1 | contig 11170 bp, 8 predicted proteins | sample KBSC83BmetaG_FD_184336 | JGI IMG/M metagenome (GOLD analysis project Ga0207707, IMG submission 184336) | Corn rhizosphere microbial communities from Kellogg Biological Station, Michigan, USA - KBS C8-3B metaG (SPAdes) (version 2) | ecosystem: Host-associated > Plants > Roots > Rhizosphere ... | reverse complement strand
AGCCCGGCGCGGGTGCCCGGCAGCGCATCGCCCGCGCCGCGCGGCAGGTAGTGCTCGCGGATCGCGAGCGCGACCTCCTGTCCCTCGCCGTCGGCCTGCGCGTAGTAGGTCCCCATGACGCCCTGCAGCTCGGGGAACTCGCCCACCATGGCGGTCAGCAGGTCGCACTTGCACAGGTCGGCGGCGCGCTGCGCGTTCTCGCGCGAGCCGCCGATCGCCACGGCGATGTCGCCGGCGAGTCTGCGCACGCGGCGCATCTTGTCGCCGAGCGAGCCGAGCTGCAGCTGGAAGGTCACCGCGTCGAGCGCCGGCAGGCGCACCGCGAGCGGCTGCCTGCGGTCCTGCTCCCAGAAGAACGCCGCATCCGCCAGGCGCGGGCGCACCACCCGCTCGTTGCCCGCGCGCACCTTGGCCGGATCGCGGCTCTCGATGTTGCTCACGGTGATGAAGGCCGGCAGCAGTGCCCCGGCGGCGTTCTCCACCGGGAAGTAACGCTGGTGATCCTCGAGGGTCGAGATCAGCACCTCGCGCGGCAGCTTCAGGAAGCGCTCCTCGAAGCCGCCGGCGAGCGGCACCGGCCACTCCACCAGCGCCGTCACCTCATCGAGCAGCGCATCGCTCATCAGCGCGCGGCCGTTGAGGGTCGAGGCGAGCGCGGCCACGCCCTCGCGGATGCGCTCGCGCCGGGCGGCGAAGTCGGCGAGCACGTGGCCGCGCTCGCGCAGCGTCTTCTCGTAGGCGCCCGGGGAGGCGAGCGACAGGGGCCGCGGTGCGTGGAAGCGGTGGCCGTGCGTGTGCCGCCCGGCCGCCGTCTCGAGCAGCGTCGCCGGCACCACCTCGCGCCCGTACAGCATGACGACCCAGTGCACCGGGCGCACGAAGAGCGCCTGCCCTTCGCCCCAGTGCATGCGGCGCGGGATGGGCAGCGCATCGAGCGCGCCCTGCACGATCCCCGGCAGCAGCTCGACGGCACGTGCGCCGGCGCGGGTGCCCTCGAAGTAGAGGAACGTGCCCTTGCCCTCCTCGACGCGGGCGAGCCTGGCGGGCTCGACGCCGCAGCTCTCGGCGAAGGCGAGCGCGGCGCGGGTGGGGGCGCCCGCGGCATCGAAGGCGGCGCTCAGCGGCGGACCGCGGCGCTTGAGATTCTGGGGTGGCTGCTCAGAAGCCAGCCGCTTCACCAGGACCGCGAGGCGCCGCGGCGTTGCAAAACCTGCGACCTCGCCGTGCGCCAGCCCCGCCTTGCCCAGAGCGCTGCGCACGCCGGCGACGAACGCCTCCGCGAGCGCGCGCAGTGCCTTCGGCGGCAGCTCCTCGGTGCCGATCTCGGCCAGGAAGTCGTGGTGCGCCGTGCTCATGCGCTCGCCCGGGAGATGGTGGCACCGGCGCCCGGAGCGGCGGGCGCCCTGAGCAGCGGAAAGCCGAGCGCCTCGCGGCTGGCGAGGTAGGCGCGTGCCACCGCGCCGGCGAGCGTGCGCACCCTGAGGATGTAGCGCTGCCGCTCGGTGACCGAGATGGCGCGCCGCGCGTCCAGCAGGTTGAAGGTGTGCGAGGCCTTGAGCGCCTGCTCGTACGCGGGCAGCGGCAGCTGCGCCTCGAGCAGCCCCTGGCACGCTCGCTCGTGGTCCTCGAAGTGGCGCAGCAGCATCTCGACGTCGGCGCGCTCGAAGTTGTAGGCGGACTGCTCGACCTCGTTCTGGTGGAACACGTCCCCGTAGGTGATGCGGCCCGACGGCCCCTCGCTCCAGAGGATGTCGTAGATGCTCTCCACCCCCTGCAGGTACATGGCGAGCCGCTCGAGCCCGTAGGTGATCTCGCCCGTCACCGGGCGGCAGTCGAGGCCCCCGACCTGCTGGAAGTAGGTGAACTGGGTGATCTCCATGCCGTTCAGCCACACCTCCCAGCCGAGGCCCCAGGCCCCGAGCGTGGGCGACTCCCAGTTGTCCTCGACGAAGCGCACGTCGTGCACCAGCGGGTCGAGCCCGAGCGCGGCGAGGCTGCCGAGGTACAGGTCCAGGATCGGCAGCGGCGAGGGCTTGATGACCACCTGGTACTGGTAATAGTGCTGCAGCCGGAACGGGTTCTCGCCGTAGCGCCCGTCGGTCGGGCGGCGCGAGGGCTGCACGTAGGCGGCGCGCCACGGCTCCGGCCCCACCGCGCGCAGGAAGGTCGCGGTGTGGAAGGTGCCGGCGCCGACCTCCATGTCGTACGGCTCGAGCAGCACGCACCCTTGCTTCGACGAGTAGTGAGCGAGCGTGAAGATCAGCTCCTGGAAGGTGCGCGGCGCGCGGCCGATTTTCATAGACGCTCTCGTGCCTCAAAGAGCGCGCGAGTATACGGCGCCAGTCCCGCGTGGGGGACGCAGCGACCGCGGCGCCCCGCGGCCTGAGGCCTCCGCGCCGGCGCCGGGCGCGGCGCGCACCTTGCACCAAAGCAGAGCATCGCGGCCGGACAGACCGTGCCTGGAACGGCTGCAGCTCTGCCATTCGCACCGAAGCGGTGCAATAATCGCGGCCGATCGCACCACTATAGTGCAAAGCCCTCGCGATTGAGCGGCTAAGCGATTGATTTGCCGAGGATCACGTGGTGGCACAGGCCCTGCAATGGCAGGCCACCTCGCCAGCCGCGGCGGTGAGCACAGCGAAGCGTTGCATGAGCGGCGGCGATCTACCCCTTTCCCGGAGGCGACATGACACCGAGTGACGTACTGAAGCTCATAAAAGAAAAGCAGGTGAAGTTCGCGGACCTGCGCTTCACCGACACGCGCGGCAAGGAACAGCACGTGACCATCCCGGCGCGGCTCGTGGACGAAGACCTGTTCCGCGACGGCAAGATGTTCGACGGCTCCTCGATCGCCGGCTGGAAGGGCATCAACGAGTCGGACATGATCCTCATGCCCGAATCGGGCACCGCGGTCATCGACCCGTTCTTCGAAGAGACCACGGTCAACATCCGCTGCGACGTCATCGAGCCGACCACCATGCAGGGCTACGAGCGCGACCCGCGCTCGCTCGCCAAGCGCGGCGAGGCGTACCTCCGCTCGACCGGCATCGCCGACTTCGCGCTGTTCGGCCCCGAGAACGAGTTCTTCATCTTCGACTCGGTGCGCTACGGCAACGAGATGCGCGGCTCGTTCTACGAGATCGACTCCGTACAGGGCGCGTGGAATTCGCCCAAGGAATATGCGGACGGCAACAAGGGCCACCGCCCCGGCATCAAGGGCGGCTACTTCCCGGTGCCGCCGGTGGATGCGTTCCAGGACGTGCGCTCGGCCATGTGCCTGGCGTGCGAGGAGCTCGGCCTCAAGGTCGAGGTGCACCACCACGAGGTGGCGACCGCCGGGCAGTCGGAGATCGGCATCGGTGCCGGAACGCTGGTGCAGAAGGCCGACCAGGTGCAGCTGCTCAAGTACGCGGTACACAACGTGGCGCATGGCTACGGCAAGACCGCGACCTTCATGCCGAAGCCGCTGGTGGGCGACAACGGCAGCGGCATGCACGTGCACCAGTCGCTGCAGAAGGAAGGCAAGGCGCTGTTCGCCGGCGACAAGTACGGCGGGCTGTCGGATCTGGCGCTCTACTACATCGGCGGCATCATCAAGCACGCCAAGGCGCTCAACGCCTTCACCAACGCCGGCACCAACAGCTACAAGCGCCTGGTGCCGGGCTTCGAGGCGCCGGTGATGCTGGCGTACTCGGCGCGCAACCGCTCCGCCTCGATCCGCATCCCGTGGGTGTCGAACCCCAAGGCGCGCCGCATCGAGGTGCGCTTCCCGGACTCGAGCGCCAACCCCTACTTCGCCTTCACGGCCATGATGCTCGCCGGGCTCGACGGCATCCAGAACAAGATCCATCCGGGCGACCCGGCCGACAAGGATCTCTACGACCTGGAGCCGGAGGAGGCGCGGCACATCCCCACGGTGTGCCACTCGCTCGACATGGCGCTCGAGCACCTGGACAAGGACCGCGAGTTCCTCACCCGCGGCGGCGTCTTCACCAACGACGTGCTCGACGCCTACATGGGACTGAAGCTGCAGGAAGTCACGAAGTTCCGGATGTCGACGCATCCGGTGGAGCTGGAGCTGTATTATAGCTGCTAGCGCATGAGAGGTCAGGGTTCCTTCGCGTCCGCTGCGCCGCGCCCGTCACAGCGCCGGCGGGCTGCGGGGAAAGGGGCGCGGGTGGCGGCGTCCACACCATGCCGCCACCCGCTTTTGTGGCGCCGCGCGCGGGGCGCTATGCTGCCCATCGATGCGCCGCCTGCTGTTTACCTTAATGTCGCTCCTCGCCCCGCTGGCCCTCGCGGGTACCGTCTACAAGTGGGTCGACGAGAACGGCGTGGTGCACTACTCCGACCAGCCGCACCCGAACGCCGAGAAGGTGCACGTCAAGGAGCCGCAGACCTACCGCGAGTCCAACCCGCTCGCGGCCCCCGGTGCGCCGAGCCCGGACAACGCTGCCGGCGGCGGCCCGACCTACCGCGGCTGTGCCATCGCGCAGCCGGCCGACAACGAGGACTTCGCCAACCCCGAGTCGCTGGTGGTGGTGGTGCGCACCGACCCGTCGCTGCGCCCGGGCGACCAGGTGTTCGTGACGCTCGACGGCCAGGCACTGAACGACGGCCGCCCGACCGGCTCGCAGTTCACCATCTCGCCGGTGGAGCGCGGCACGCACGTGCTGCAGGCCGCGGTCAAGGATGCGGGCGGGGCACTCCTGTGCCAGACGTCCGGCGTCAGCTACAGCGTCCACCAGCCCTCGCTCCTGAATCCCGCCAATCCGGCCCGTCCGCGCTAGGCGCGCCGCCGCCGCGGGGCGCCCCGCCCGCCGGCCATGGCCGCTGAGCACGCCCTGCCCTCGGCGCTCGCGCACTTCGACCCCGCGGACCTGCTCGACGCGCTGTCCACCGGCATCGTCATGCTGGATGCACAGCTGTGCGCGGTGTACGCCAACGTCGCCGCGCAGGACCTGCTCGCCTTCAGTCTCAACCAGGCGCGCGGCCGCCCGTTCAGCGACTTCCTGCACGAGCCCAACGGCCTGCCGCAGATCCTGCGCCGCGCGCTCGCCACCGGCGAGGGCATCACCGACCGCGAGCTCGTGGTGCGCCCGGCGGCCGCGCCGCGCGAGACCCGCACCCTGGACGCGACCATCACGCCGCTCGCCGGGCTCACCGGGCGGCACCTGCTGCTCGAGCTCGCCGACACCACGCAGCGGCAGCGCATCTCGCGCGAGACCGATCTGCTGGCGCGCCTCGACGGCAGCCGCCTGATGGTCCGGCAGCTCGCCCACGAGATCAAAAATCCCCTCGGCGGCCTGCGCGGCGCCGCGCAGCTGCTCGAGCGCGAGCTGCCGGCGCCGGCGCTCCGCGAGTACACCCGCGTCATCATCGGCGAGGCCGACCGGCTCGCCGCCCTGGTCGACTCCATCTCGGGCCCCAACCGCGCGCCGGCCAAGTCGGAACTCAACATCCACGAGATCTGCGAGCACGTCTACCACCTGCTGCGCGCGGAAGCCGCGCCCACCATCGCCATCGAGCGCGACTACGACCCGAGCCTGCCGAACGCCATGCTCGACCGGCACCAGCTGATCCAGGCGCTGCTCAACGTGGCGCGCAACGCCCTGCAGGCGCAGGGCGATCTCGGCACGATCGTGCTGCGCACGCGCGCGCGCTCCCACGTCAGCATCGGTTCGGTGCTGCACCGGCTGGTGGCGAGCATCGAGGTCGAGGACCACGGCCCGGGCGTGCCGCCGCACCTGCGCTCCTCGATCTTCTACCCGCTGGTGACCGGGCGGGCCAACGGCACGGGCCTGGGGCTGGCGGTGGCGCAGGAGCTGGCGACACGCAACGGCGGCATCATCGAGTTCGAGAGCGAAACCGGGCGCACGGTGTTTACGCTGCTGCTGCCCCTGGGAGTGGATGCATGAACGAGGCACTGCGGGTGTGGCTGGTGGATGACGACGCTTCCATCCGGTGGGTGCTGGAGCGCGCCCTGCGCAACGACGGCATGACCGCGCGCGCCTTCGAGGCCGCCGAGCCGGCACTCGATGCGCTGCGGCGCGATGCCCCGGACGTGCTGATCACCGACATCCGCATGCCGGGCGCCTCGGGGCTGGAGCTGCTGAAGCGCATCCGCGCGGCGCGCCCGGAGCTGCCGGTGATCGTCATGACCGCGCATTCGGACCTGGGGAGCGCCGTGTCGGCCTACGAGGGCGGGGCGTTCGAGTATTTACCCAAGCCCTTCGACATCGACCAGGCGGTGGCGCTGGTGCGGCGCGCCGCCAGCGGTGCCAGCCCCGGCAGCCCTGCGGGCGCGGCCGCGCCGCGCATCCCGGAGCTGCTCGGCCGGGCGCCGGCCATGCAGCAGGTGTTCCGCGCCATCGGCCGCCTGGCACGCTCGTCGGTCACCGTGCTCATCACCGGCGAGTCCGGCACCGGCAAGGAGCTGGTGGCGCGCGCGCTGCACGAGCACAGCCCGCGCAGCGCGCGCCCGTTCGTCGCGCTCAACACCGCCGCCATCCCCGCCGACCTGCTCGAGTCGGAGCTGTTCGGCCACGAGCGCGGCGCCTTCACCGGCGCGGACGCGCAGCGCCGCGGCCGCTTCGAACAGGCCGACGGCGGCACGCTGTTCCTCGACGAGATCGGCGACATGTCGCTGCCGCTGCAGACACGCCTGCTGCGCGTGCTGGCGGAAGGGGAGTTCTACCGCGTCGGCGGCCAGACGCCGATCCGCGTCGACGTGCGCGTGATCGCCGCCAGCCATCAGGATCTCAAGGAACGTCTCACGCGCGGCCTGTTCCGCGAGGACCTGTACCACCGCCTGAACGTCATCCGCATCGAGCTGCCGCCGCTGGCGGCGCGCGCCGAGGACATCCCGGCGCTGCTGACGCACTACATGCGCATCGCCGCGCAGGAGCTCGGGGTCGAGCCGAAGGTGCTGGCCCCGGACGCCCTGGCGCGGCTGTCGGGCTACGAGTGGCCCGGCAACGTGCGCGAGCTCGTCAACCTGTGCCGCCGCCTGACGGTGCTCGCCCCGGGGAGCGAGGTGCATCTCGCCGACCTGCCGCCGGAGCTCGCCGGCGCGCCGGCACGCGCGAGCGAAGCCGACTGGGCGCAGGCGCTGGCCGGCTGGGCCGAGCGCCACGTGCAGGCCGGCAGCCCGCCGCTGCTCGACGCGGCGCAGCCGCAGTTCGAGCGCGTGCTGATCCGCACCGCGCTCAAGCGCACCCAGGGGCACCGCCAGGAGGCGGCCAAGCTCCTCGGCTGGGGACGCAACACCCTGACCCGCAAGCTGCGCGAGCTCGGCATGAGCGGCGGCGCCGACTCCGACGCCTAGCTAGCCGCCGCGCGTAGCCGCCCCGCGCGGAAACGCGGTAAGGTGCGCGCGCCAGGGGTGCGGAGCGGACGCGATGTCGGGGTTGGGCGGGTTGTGGCACGGGCAGTTTCTGGGTAACGAGCTCGGCGCCTGGGCGCTGGCGCTCGGCGTATTCCTCGTCACCTTCACGCTGCTGCCGCTCGCCAAGGGCTTCATCGCCGCGCGCCGCCGGCGCCTGTCGGCCCTGCAGCCGCGCCAGGCCTACTTCGCCATCGAGCTGGCGGCACTGCTGGCGGCGCGCACCAACCGCCTGTTCCTGTTCGGCGTGGCGGTGTGGCTGGCCTCGCGCGACCTCACCTTGGCAGCGCGCATCGAGCACTGGCTCACCGTGGCGCTGGTGTGGCTGTTCTGGATGCAGGTGGCGCTGTGGGCGCTCACCGCGGTGCGCTTCGCCATCGACGTGCGCCGCATGCGCTCCACCGGCCCCGACACGCTGCTGCAGAGCTCGATGGAAGTGCTGGTGTTCGCGGCCGGCATCCTCATCTGGGGCGTCGCGGCGCTGCTGGCGCTCGACAACCTCGGCGTGCAGATCAAGCCGCTGCTGGCGGGCCTGGGGATCGGCGGCATCGCGCTGGCGCTGGCGGTGCAGACGGTGCTGGCGGATCTCCTGGCATCGCTGTCGATCGCGCTCGACAAGCCGTTCGGCCTCGGCGATGCGCTGCAGGTGGACGACTGCCAGGGCACGGTCGAACACATCGGCGTCAAGAGCACGCGGCTGCGCAGCGTCAGCGGCGAGCAGATCATCATCGCCAACGGCGACCTGCTGAAGGCGCGGGTGCGCAACTTCGGGCGGCTGCGTGAGCGGCGCGCGCTGTTCGTGCTGGACGTGCACTACGAGACGCCGGTGGCGGCGCTCGCGGCCGTGCCGCGCGTGATCCGCGAGATCATCGAGGCCACCCCCGACACGCGCTTCGAGCGCAGCCACCTGCTGCGCTGCACGGACCGGGCGCTGCAGTTCGAGACGGTATACTTCGTGACGCGGCCGGACTACAAGGTGTTCGCGGATGCGCAGCAGTCGATCAACCTGCGCATCCTCGAGCGGCTGCGGGTGCTGGAGGTGGCGTTCGTCGCCACCGCGCCCACGCCGCTGCAGCTGCACCTCCCGGCGGCGGTGCTGCCGGGCGAGGGCAGCGGCCAGCAGCGCCTGCTCTAGAGGCCGGCGCCGATCCGCATCAGCAGCGCGTTGAAGTCCTGGTAAGGCAACGCGCCGGCCAGGCGCACGCCGTGCAGCTCGCGCGGCGTGGTACGGCCGACGACGAAGCTCGGCGTGCCGTTGATGCCGAGCCGGGCGGCTTCGGCGGCGTTACGGGCGATCGCCGGCTCGTAGCGAGCGCTGGTCACGCACTCGCGCAGCCGCGCGGCGTTCAGGCCGTGGGCGGTGGCGAGCGCCTCCACTCCCTGCTCGGTGAGCTGCGCGTCCTTCTTCAGCAGCGCATCGTGCATCGGCCAGAACGCGCCCTGGGCGCCGGCGCAGTGCGCGGCCTCGGCGGCGAAGCGCGCCTGCGAGTGGATCTCGAGCGGCAGGTCGCGCACGATGAAGCGCACCTTGCCGGTGTCGATCCAGTCATGCTTGAGCTGCGGGAACGTCTCGGCCTCGAAGCGCCGGCAGTACGGACACTGGTAGTCGGTGTACTCGAGCACGGTGAGCGGGGCATCCGGGCGCCCGAGCGAGTACTCGAGCTGCTGCAGCTCGACCTGCACCGTCCCGGGATCGTCCGGTGCGCCCGACAGCTGCGCCGCGTAGGCGAGCAGCAGCGCGAGGCCGAGCGCGAGGAGCGCCAGGCGGCGCATGCCGGAGGGCTCCTCACGCACGGGCGCTGCGCCTCATCAGTTCGGGCGCTGGTTCGGGTTCGGGCGGTCCGGGCGGTCGGGACGGTCGGGCCGCCCCTCCTGTCGCGCCGGCGGCCCGTGCTGCTGCACCGGGTGGTAGGCCGGCCCCACCGGCTTCGCGGCGGTCACCCCGTTGCCGTTGAACGCCGCCGGACGCGGTGTCGCGGCCACCGGCGGGCGGCCCTCGTTGCGCGCCGCGTTCTGCTGCGGGTTGCCCTGGGCCACGTCGCGGTGTTGCATCTGCGGCGCAGTCGGCAGCGCGCGCGGCTCGCGCGCATACGCGGTCTCGCTGCGGCTCGGCATCACCGGGCGGGCGCCGGGGGCGCCAGGGGCGCCGGCGAAGCTCGGCCGCGTGACGCCCGGGTTGCGCACGATGACGTTGTTGACCACCGTCTGGTTGTACGTGTTGTGGACGTTGACGACGTTCACGTTGGTGACGGCGGTGTTGTACTGGTAGCGGCCGCCGTTCCAGCGCCCGCCGACGAAGCCGCTGCCGGTGTAGCCGCCGCCGTAGTTGATGCCGCCGTAGTAGCCGACGTGCCGTCCCCAGTAGCCGGGATGGAACAGGTACACCGTGCCGCTGACCGCCCAGTAGCCGGGCGTCCAGTACACGCCGGGCGAGGGTGGCGCCACCCAGGTGCCGGGCACCCAGAAGTAGCCTTCAGGTCCCCAGCGCCACACGCCGGGCGTCCACACCCAGCCTTCCTCCGGGCACGGCGGCTGCTCGTATACCGGCAGCGGCGGGGGCGGCTCGGAGGCCTGGTCGGTCGGTTCGTAGGTCTGGGGCGGGGAGTCCGCCGGCGCCGGCGTGTCGTAGCTGACCGGGGCCGGGTTCACGATGCAGCCGCCCAGGGCGGCGGCGAGCACGGCGGCAAGGCCCGCCACAAGCAGGGTTTTACGCATCATCTGATCTCCTCCTCCAGGCGGGCGGCCTAGCCGGAGACCGCACAGTCCTGAGTCTCGTTGGTTGTTCGCAGCGTGCCGATGAGCTGAGTCACGTTTTTGAGACCCTGGGCACGCAAATACTCGGTGATCCCCTCGTTGATGCGCTTGCACACCATGGGGTCGTAGAACAGCGCCGTGCCCACCCCGACCGTGGTGGCGCCGGCGATGATGAACTCGAGCGCGTCGTGGGCGCTGGCGATGCCGCCCTGGCCGATGATCGGGATGCCGTGCGGGCCGGCGACCTCGTAGACCTGGTGCACCTTGAGGAGCGCGATCGGCTTGATGGCCGGCCCGGACAGGCCCCCCTGCACGTTGCCGATCACCGGGCGGCGCGTGGCCACGTCGATCGCCATGCCCATGATGGTGTTGATGACCGCGAGCGCGTCCGAGCCTGCCTCGATGCAGCGGCGTGCGTTGTCGCGGATGTCGGTCTGGTTGGGCGACAGCTTGGTGATGATGGGCTTGGTGGTGACGCGGCGGCAGGCGGCCACCACCTGCGCCGACATCTGCGGGTAGTTGCCGAAGGCGACGCCGCCTTCCTTGATGTTGGGGCAGGAGATGTTGATCTCGATGGCATCGATCGGCGACTGGTCGAAGCGCCGCGTCACCTCGACGTACTCCTCGATGGTCGAGCCGCACACGTTGGCGATGAAGCGGGTCTCGGAGAAGTCGAGCTGCGGCAGGATGTGGTCGACGACGTGGTCGACGCCCGGGTTCTGCAGGCCGATGGCGTTCAACATGCCGCCCGGGGTCTCGAACACGCGGTGCGGCGGGTTGCCGAGGCGCGCCTTGCCGGTGGTGCCCTTGAGCACGATGGCGCCGGCGTCGGTATTGGCGAAGCCCTCGATGCGCGTGTACTCCTCGCCGAAGCCGACGCAGCCGGACAGCAGCACGATGGGCGAGGCGAGCGGCAGGCCGCAGAAGCTCAGCCCGAGCGGGCCGCTGCCCGGTGCGGTGCGTGCCGCCGGCGCATCCTGGTTCGCCATCGCCATGCCGGGCATTATCGCACACGCGTCAACGGAGGCCGCG
>Ga0207707_10005402_pt1 | contig 11172 bp, 12 predicted proteins | sample KBSC83BmetaG_FD_184336 | JGI IMG/M metagenome (GOLD analysis project Ga0207707, IMG submission 184336) | Corn rhizosphere microbial communities from Kellogg Biological Station, Michigan, USA - KBS C8-3B metaG (SPAdes) (version 2) | ecosystem: Host-associated > Plants > Roots > Rhizosphere ... | reverse complement strand
GCCCTGCTCGATGGCGGTGTAGCAGTTGGCGACGCTCTGCGCCTCCACGCCCTGGGAAGCGTCGACGACCAGCAGCGCCCCATCGCAGGCGGCCAGCGATCGGGACACCTCGTAGGAGAAGTCCACGTGCCCCGGGGTGTCGATCATGTTCAGCTGATAGCGCTCGCCGTCGGCGGCCTGGTAATAGAGCGTGACGCTCTGGGCCTTGATGGTGATGCCACGTTCCCGTTCCAGCTCCATGGAATCGAGCACCTGATCCTGCATCTCGCGGGCCTCCAGGCCCCCGCACAGCTGGATGAGCCGGTCGGCCAGGGTCGACTTGCCGTGATCGACGTGCGCAATGATCGAGAAATTACGTATGAGCCGCATGAATGGGGTGTGTCTGTCGCGTGCGCCGCGCCAGTACCGTAGCGGCGGCGCGGATTATAGCGGCCAGTCGGCGACTTTTCAGGGACTTAGCCGGATCAGGCCCGCGGGCGCAGCAGGCGCCGCAGCTCATCCTCGTCCAGGCGGAAATGGCACACCTTGGCGCCGTCGAGCAGCAGGACGGGGACCTGGACACCGTAGCGGCGCTGCAGCTGAGGATCGGAGTCGACGTCCACGATGTCCACCGGCGGCAGGGCAAGAGAGCGACCCAATGCCTGCAGATCCGCGATCATCTCGTCACACAGGCCGCAGCCATCGCGGTGCACGAGCGTCAGACGGGAGGACATCGTTGGGGAGCCTGTCTGGCTAATGCCGGGGGGGACTCGAGAGCGACATGGTCACGCCCTGCTGCTTCACCGAGTCCGCGAAGAAGCGCACGGTTGCCGGCGGAACCTCGCCGACCGCCGTGACCTTGTGCCCATCAACGACGGTGGAGAACGCCGAGGACGTACCGACGGTGGCCGACTCGTCCTCGTTCGCCGGTTGCGCGCCGCTCGTGGAATGGGCTTCGACGAACACGGAGACCGAGGCCATCCCGTCAGTGAATACGAGGTGATCGACCGGGTCGTTCGAGCCGGGGAGCACCTGCGCGGAATGCACGGTCATCTTGAACCCCGGAGGCAGCTTGAGCGCGCTCCAGAACAACAAGGTGGACGTGACGGGCTCCTTCGGCGGCACCGGCGTTTCGGTCCGCAGCCACTGGAAGCCCTCCGTGGACATGTCCGGCTTGAACGCCGAGTCGGGAATGTGCGCCGCGGGTGTCAGGCTGGCGAATACGGTCTGCTCGATGACGCGCCCGTGCGCATCACACAGCTGCGTCTTCCATGGCATGGCCGTGGACTCATCGATCCACAGGCGGTAGCCGTAGCGATACTCATCCTTCGGCGCTACCAGAATCACTCGCATGGGGCGGCGGTTGAGCCGCGTCCGCGATACCTCACGGATGTCGTAAGAGCTCACGGTCTGGGCATTGATGGCCGGGAAATTCCCGAACAGGGACTCCTCGGCCGGCCGGCGCTCGACCAGCACGGTGCGCTTGTCGGGCAGGTAGCACGTCAGGTCGCCGCCCGTACGGATGAACTCCCGCCCCGAGCCGTCGAGCGAGACCAGCCGCTCGGAGACCACGCCGTCCTGCACGCGATGGATGATGCGCAGCAGCTCGACCTTGCCGCCGAGCCACAGGGAGTAGGTGCCATCATAGTTGGTCGTGGTGAGCGCCTTGTTCATGCGGTCCAGCCACTGGGCTGGCTCATCGGGCACGGCGACGGCAGGCGCGGGAGGAGCCGCCGCCTGGGCCGAGGTGGCGCTCAGCACCATCAGCCACAACGCCATCCACCCGAGTCGTTCGCTATTGAGCAGGGTTACTCGGCGCTCCGCGCCTCGCCCCTGCGGGGCCGCCTGCCGGTTATCAAGGGTTCTTCGCATCGTCGTACACGTTCTCGGATGCCTCCTCCGACCCATTGGAAGCACCGGCGGTTCCCGTTTCGCCCGTCATGAAGGCGGACAGCAGATTGCGCCGGGCGACGGGCGAGGAGAACTCACTGTGGGCGACGACATAGTTGGCGAGCTGAGTGGCCGGCACGAGCGACAGGCGCGGGCTCGGGCGCGGAACGACATAACTATCCGGCTCGGTGGAGGTCGCAACGGCCGCGGCGGGCGCATCCGGAATGACCTGCGCCAGCTCCGCGGTCTGCCCCGGCGCCTGCGAGCGCATCCACAGAATCGACAAGGCAGCCACGCCGGCGGCAACCCCCAGGCCGGCCACCGGCCTGAACCACCTCGAGGCCGCCCGTGCCGCCTGGCGCTCCACATAGCGCACGGCGATGTTGGGCTCCTTGGTGATCACCGAGCTCACGCGCCGCGCGAGGTCGGCATTGAGCCGCACTCCGCGTTCGGCGCGAATGCTGGCTCCGATGACGGCGTAGCGGCCCCAGCGGGCCTTGAGCTGCTCGTCGCGGGAGAGCCGCCGCGCCAACAGCTCGCATTCAGCCACGGGCAGCTCGCCATCGAACATGGCGGACAGCTGGCTGTCGAGCTCCTCGTTCATCCCAATTCCTCCGCGCGACCGAGCCCGCCTTCGAAGACTTCACGCAGGCGGCGGTCGATGGCTTCACGCGCTCTGAAAATTCTGGAACGGACGGTTCCCACCGGGCAATCCATGGCGGCCGCGATCTCCTCGTACGACAACCCCTCCAGCTCGCGCAGCACGATCGCGGTGCGCAGATCCTCCGGCAGGGCCTCGATGGCCGCGTTGACGGTCGAGCGGATCTCGTCCGTCAACACCAACCCCTCCGGGGTCTCCGAGTCCTTCATCCGGCCTTGCATATCGTAGGACTCGTCGGGGTTGTTGCGGTCGAGGTCGTAGTCGATGGGCGAGCGGTCACGGGAGACCACGGCGTTCTTGGCCGAATTGATGGCGATGCGGTACAGCCAGGTATAGAAGGCACTGTCGCCGCGAAATTGCGGCAGCGCCCGGTAGGCCTTGATGAAGGCCTCCTGCGCAATGTCCTCGGCCTCGGCCGGGTTGCGGACGTACCGCATGACCAGCTTGACGAGTTTGTGCTGGTATTTGAGAACCAGCGCATCAAAGGCCCCCTTGTCACCGCGCTGTACGCGGCGAACCAGGCTCAGGTCACTCACATCGGCGCTCATGGCGCCCTCTGCTCCCATGAAGAAGGCCGCTGCGCCACGGCGTGAATAGACCCTGAACCGAATTGAAAGTTCAGGGGGCGCGCAAGAACTGAGGATCAGTCTAACAGTTGTCCGCAGGGGATGCCGGTTCGGTTACCGAACCGAGGATGGAGCGGGCCAGTGGAGCGAACTCCGCGGCTCCGGGAAGCGCCGCTGTCGCCTGCTCGCCGCCGCCCAGCAGGTACTCGGCCAGCAGCGGGTCGGGGAGCTCCAGGAAGCGGGCAAACAACTCCCGCTCGCCACCGCCCGCCGCAGCGAGGTGAGCGCGCGCGAAGCGCTCCAGAATCACGTCCAGCTCTTTCATGCCTCGCCGGCAACGCCACAGCAGACGCCGCGCGTCGGTCTCGAGCTGGGCGGGAGGCGCAGCACGAGCGTCCGGCATCACGACTGCCGCTCGACCAGCATTTTCTTGATCTCGGCAATCGCCTTGGCGGGGTTCAGATCCTTCGGGCAGACATCGGTGCAGTTCATGATGGTGTGGCAGCGGTACAGCCGGAAGGGATCCTCCAGCTCATCCAGGCGCTCGCCGGTGGCCTCATCGCGGCTGTCGACGATCCAACGGTAGGCCGCGAGCAGCGCCGCGGGACCCAGAAAGCGATCGCTGTTCCACCAGTAGCTCGGGCAAGCGGTCGAGCAGCACGCGCACAGAATGCACGCGCCCGGCCGGTCGATCTTCTCCTGCTCCTTCTTGGACTGCAGACGCTCTCCATCCGGAGGTGGCGGCGTGCGTGTCTGCAGCCATGGCTTTACGGAGGCGTACTGCGCATAGAAATTGGTCAGGTCCGGCACGAGGTCCTTCACTACGCCCATGGCCGGAAGCGGATAGATACGGATGTCGCCTGCGAGGTCCTTCAGGTACGTCGTGCACGCCAGGCGATTCACTCCGTTGATGTTCATCGCGCACGAGCCGCAGATGCCCTCGCGGCACGAGCGGCGGAAGGCGACGGAGGAGTCGACGCTGGCTTTGATCTGGATCAGGGCATCGAGCACCATCGGCCCGCAGCTGCGGATGTCGAGCTCGAAGGAGTCGAGCCTCGGAGTCTCGCCGGAGTCCGGATCGAAGCGATAGATGCGGAAGGTGCGCACTTCGCGCGCGCCCTCGCGAGCGCCTTGCGGCGCCTTGTGGGTCACGCCGGTGCGGATCTTGGAGTTCTGCGGGAGAAAGTACCGTGCCATTCAGTAGGTCCTGGCCTTGGGCGGAATGGACTCTACCTCATCGGTGAGAGTCGACAGATGCACCGGCCGATAGTCGAAGCGCACCTGCCCGGGACCGGTGACCCACGCCAGGGTGTGTTTCATCCAGTGGGCATCGTCGCGCTCCGGGAAATCCTCGCGGGCATGCGCTCCGCGGCTTTCCGTCCGATGCTGTGCCGAGTGGATGGTCGCGGTGGCCTGCATCAGCAGGTTCTCCAGCTCGAGCGTCTCGATCAGGTCGGTGTTCCAGATCAGGGAGCGGTCCGAGATCCGCACGTCGGCGAAGGTCTCGAACGTGCGGGCGAGCTTCTGCATGCCCTCCTGGAGCGTGGCACCGGTGCGGAACACGGCGGCATCCGCCTGCATGGTCTTCTGCATCTCCAGGCGGATGGCAGCGGTGGGCCGCGATCCTTTGGCCTGACGCAAACGGTCGAGGCGCGCCACCGCGGCATCGCCCGCGTCCTTGGCCAACGGCTTGTGGCCCGCGCCTGGCCGGAGAATCTCGGCACACCGATGGGCCGCGGCGCGGCCGAAGACCACCAGGTCGAGCAGCGAGTTCGAGCCGAGCCGGTTCGCGCCGTGCACCGATACACAGGCGGCCTCGCCGACGGCCATCAGCCCGGGCACGACCGAGTCCGGATCGCCGTTTCTGGGCACGAGCACTTCGCCGTGGTAGTTGCACGGGACGCCACCCATGTTGTAGTGCACCGTCGGCTGCACCGGAATCGGTTCCTTGGTCACCTCGACACCGGCAAAAATACGTGCTGTCTCGGCGATTCCCGGCAGGCGCTCGTGAATCACCTCCGGCCCCAGATGCTCCAGATGCAGCTGGATGTAGTCGTGCTCGGGGCCGACACCGCGGCCCTCGCGGATTTCCACCGTCATCGCGCGGCTGACCACGTCGCGCGAAGCGAGGTCCTTGGCGTTGGGCGCGTAGCGCTCCATGAAGCGCTCGCCCTTGGAGTTCGTGAGATATCCCCCCTCGCCGCGAGCCCCTTCGGTGATGAGGCAGCCTGCCCCGTAGATGCCGGTCGGATGGAACTGGACGAACTCCATGTCCTGCAGCGGCAGGCCCGCGCGCAGCACCATGCCGTTGCCATCGCCTGTGCAGGAGTGCGCGGAGGTGCAGGAGAAATAGGCGCGCCCGTAACCGCCTGTGGCCAGGATCGTCATGTGTGCGCGGAAGCGGTGGAGCTTGCCCTCGTTCATGTCGAGAGCGACCACGCCACGGCACACGCCGTTCTCCATGATCAGGTCGATAGCGAAGTACTCGACGAAAAACGTCGCCGAGTGCTTGATCGACTGTTGGTACAGCGTGTGCAGCATTGCGTGGCCGGTGCGGTCCGCCGCCGCGCACGTGCGATGCGCCGTGCCCTTGCCGAAATGAGTCGTCATGCCGCCGAAGGGACGCTGATAGATCTTGCCCTGCGCGGTGCGTGAGAACGGCAGCCCGTAGTGCTCCAGCTCGATGACCGCATCGGGCGCTTCCTTGCACATGAATTCGATCGCGTCCTGGTCGCCGAGCCAGTCCGAGCCCTTCACGGTGTCGTACATGTGCCAGCGCCAGTCATCCTCGCCCATGTTGCCCAGGGCGGCGCTGATGCCACCTTGCGCGGCGACAGTGTGACTGCGGGTCGGGAACAGCTTGGAGATACAGGCCGTGGACAGGCCCGCTTCGGCCAGTCCGAGCGTCGCGCGCAGACCCGCCCCTCCCGCGCCAACCACGATGACATCGTAGGTGTGGTCGATGAACTCGTAGGCGCTCACGGTGCGCCCCCGAAAGCGACTTTCAGGATGGCAAAAACTCCGGCTACGGCAATGAGGGTGTGCGCGAACGTCACGATGACGAGCACGACGGTTTTCGCGCCACCATGCACGTAGTCCTCGACGACCACCCGCAGTCCCAGCTGGGAGTGCCAGGTCCCGATGAGCACGAACAGAATCAGCAGCAGGGAGGTCCAGCTCTGGGCCATCCACGCGATCACCGTCGTGTGCTCGAGCGAAGGCAGTGAGAGAAGCGACACAGTGAACCACACGGCCAGCGGCACCAGCGCGACCGAAGTGAGCCGCTGAACCCACCAGTGATGCACGCCCTCTTTGGCCGACCCGAGGCCGAGCACTCGCCCGAGCGGACTGCGCAAGCTCATGGGGCGTGCGCTCCGGCGAAGAAAGCGAAGTAGAGGCAGACGACCATCAGCAGCACGCTGACCACACTGATGATGGCGGCGCTACGCTTGGATTGCGCGCGCTCCATGTAGCGTCCGGTGTCCCAGATCAGGTGGCGGATACCGGCCACCAGGTGATAACAGAAAGAGATCAGCAGCGCCGCATACAGCAGCTTGAGGATCAGTGTCGACAGCACCGCGAGGGCCTGCGTGTAGGCGCGGCCACCGCTGGCCACCGCCATCAGCCAGTAAGCCAGGACGATCAATCCGAGCGAGAGCACGACGCCGGTGACGCGATTGAGAAAGGAGGTCGTCAGCGTGTACTTGAACTTGTACACCTGCCAGTGAGGAGACAGCGGTCGTTCGGTCATTGTTTTCTATCAGAAGTCGATGCAGCGGCCGTTGCGCTCCCAGTCTCCGTAGCGGGTCGGCTCGGGGCCTGAAGGGCCGCCGATCTCCTGCGTGGGACCGGCGGTCGCCTGCGCCGGCAGTGGCACCGGGGCCGGCTGTCCAGCAGGCATTGAGGGAACGGACCGAGCGGGAGCGTCGGGGCGCGGCCGCGCCTCGAGATAATCGGAAGGGATTCGCATACGGAAGCTGATTTTGCCAGAATTCCCGCTTCAATGCCCACTGAACCTCTCCTTGTCCGGCTGGATGATCTGGGAATGATCCGCGTGCACGGCGCGGACACCATCACTTTTCTCCAAGGGCAATTGTCGAATGACCTCACGCGACTGGGTGCGCAGCGCGCCCTGCTCGCCGGCTATCACAATCCGCAAGGCCGAACGATCGCCCTGGTGAGAGTGCTATGGCTGGGTGAACAGGATGTCAGTGCAGTGCTGCCTCGCGAGCTGGCGCCCATCGTAGCCGCCCGACTGGCGAAGTTCGTGCTGCGCGCGAAAGTAAAAATCACGGATGAGAGCACCGCGTGGCGCGCATTCGGCGTCATCGGTGCGGCGACTGCGGCAGATGCGTTGACCGCGATGAGCGTGTCCGCCACGACTCCTCACGCGCTCGTAGGGGAGAGGCGCTGGCTGATCGCCTCGCCTGCCGGGTCCGCGGCAGGCGCCGTCGCGAACGGCGACCCACGGGAATGGCACCGGCTGGACATCGAATCCGGGCTGGGGCAGGTCTTTGCGGCGACCTCGGAAGAATTCGTCGCGCAGATGCTCAACCTGGACGTGCTCGATGCCATCTCCTTCGAGAAGGGCTGTTATACGGGCCAGGAGGTCATCGCACGCGCGCACTATCGCGGCCGCGTCAAGCGGCGCCTGCAACGATTCCTCACACGCGCGCCGCAGACGCTGGCGCCGGGCGATACCGGACGGCTGGCGGACGGCCGCGCGTTCAAAGTCGTCGACGCGGTGCAGCGGGATGACGGACGCTGCGAGTTTCTCGCCGTCGCTGAGACCGGCTCGGCCGAAGCGCCGCCGCGATCGCTGGCACCAACGGCATCGTCGGCACCCTCCGACACCGCGATGCTGGAGGCGGAATCGCTTCCCCTTCCTTACATGCTACCGGAGTGAGCCGCTTCGTAACCGCTCTGTGACTGCCGTCCGACTGACGGCATAACCACCCCTTCCTTAGCATGCTCCCACGCTCTCGCTAAGGACCCTCGATGAATTTTCGCGTTTGGTTGGGCGTCGTCGCGACGCTCGCGTTGCCCATGAGTGCAGCCGTCGCCCAGACCGCGTCCGATCCGGCCGTTGCCGAGCTGCTGAAACGTCTGGACGAGCAGGACAAGCGCATCAAGAGCCTGGAGCAGAAGCTGCAGGCCGCGCAGCCCTCCGGCGGAGGAGCTGCCGTCAGCGCTGCAACGACTGCAGCATCGGATACGGGCAACGCCGCTGAGGCGGGCGCTGCGAGCGGCAGCGCGCCGAGCGTGAGCCCGGGAGCGGGAGCCGCCGCGGTGTCGCAGCCTGGAGTCTCGCAGTTGGGGCCACAGACTTCCAACTCCGTTGCGCCGGCGCCCAGCTCGCGATCGGGCGCGCGGCAGCTGGCACTGCAGAGCGCCGACGGCGCCAACATCATCCGCTTCCGGGCCAATCTCCAGGTCGATGGCCGCTGGTTCTCCGACAAGGTCACGCCGCAGAGCGCCGATACGTTCGTGGTGCGCAAGGCCCGCCCCTACCTCGAGGGCACGGTCGACAACATCTACGACTTCCGCGTGATGCCCGATTTCGGCCAGGGCAAGGCGATCCTGGTCGATGCGTATGTCGCGGCACGCTTCCAGCCCTGGTTCACCGTACAGGCGGGCAAGTTCAAGGGCCCGGTCGGCCTGGAGAGACTGCAGCCCGATCAGTACAACCGCTTCCTGGAGCTGGGTCTGCCGAGCGACCTGGTGCCCAACCGCGATCTGGGTGTGCAGCTCGGCGGTGATCTGTTCGGCGGCGCCCTGAGCTACGCGGTCGGGTATTTCGACGGGGTCAGCGATGGCAGCAGCACGGATGCGAACGTTTCGCCCGATGTGGACAACGACGGCAAGAAGGACGTGGAAGGACGCTTGTTCTCGCAACCGTTCCTCGCCTCCGGCAATCCCTACCTCAGCGGCTTGGGTTTCGGCGTCGGCGGAACGTACGTGAATGCCACCGGCAGTGCGGCGAATACGCTGCTCGCCTCGTACAAGACCACTTCCACTCAGAGCTTTTTCTCGTATCGGACCGGCACGTCGGCTACGTATGCCGATGGACGCCGCGAGCGGCTGGCTCCGCAGTTCTTCTACTACGCGGGCAGCTTCGGGTTGCTCGGGGAGTACGTGCGATCCAGCCAGGATGTCAGCCGCCAGGTGAGCACGGTGGTGAAGCGCTCGGACACCATGGACAACTCCGCGTGGCAGCTCTCCGCTTCCTGGTTCCTCACCGGAGAGCGCGAGTCCTACAACAATTTCGTCCCCAAGAGCCGCTTCACTCCGGGCCGCAAGGGATCGGGATGGGGAGCGTGGGAGCTGGTCGCCCGTGTCCAGGAGCTGCGCATCGATGAGGCTGCCTTCGCCGGCGGTGCGAGCTCCTTCGCCGACCCGAGCGTCGCGCCTCGGCGGGCGGTGGCGTACGGCATCGGACTGAACTGGTACCTGGATGAGTACGTCAGGTGGATGTTCGACTACGAGCACACCCGGTTCGACGGGGGCGGCACGGGCGGCACTGACCGGCCGGACGAGCGGGCGTTTCTGACGCGCTTCCAGCTCGCGTTCTAGTCGCCGCCGGCACCGCAAGGGTGATCAAATACGCCTCGTGCAAGGCAGGTACTGATAATGCGTGCCTGCACGAGAGAGCGTATGAATCCCGTATCCAAGGCCCTCTGGTACATCGAGTCGCATTTCGCAACGCCCATCACGCTCGATGACGTTGCCGCGATGAGCGGCGTGTCGCGCTATCACGTATCGCGCGTATTCGCCGTAGCGACCGGGCTGCCGGTGATGCGTTATATCCGCGGCCGGCGGCTGAGCGAGGCGGCGCGGGCGCTCGCAAAAGCCCCAACCGCCGACATTCTGTCGGTCGCACTGGACTACGGCTACGGCTCTCACGAGGCATTCACACGCGCGTTCCGCGATCAGTTCGGGGTGACCCCCGAGGCCGTTCGGGCCGAGCGCGCGCTCACCAACCTGACACTCGTGGAGCCCTTGCGAATGGACAAGATACAGCACGTCGAGCTCGAGCCGCCGCGGTTCGAGCACAGCCACAGCCTGCTCGTTGCCGGAATCAGCCAGCGCTATCACTGCGAGAACCTGGCGGGCATCGCCTCACAATGGCAACGCTTCCTGCCGCACTTCGGCCACGTCCCGGGCCAGGTCGGAAAGGTCGCTTATGGTGTCATCAGCAACACCGACGAGGCCGGGAGTATCGACTACCTCGCCGGGGTGGAAGTAGCAGACTTCTCCCGTGTGGGTCCCGAGCTGGCGCGGCTGCGCATCCCCGAACAGCGCTATGCCGTGTTCCAGCACCGCGATCACGTCTCCTCGATTCGCGCGACGCTGTTCACGATCTTCGACAAGTGGTTGCCCGAATCGGGCCATCAGGTGCGCGACGCTCCGGAGCTGGAGCGCTACGGGGAGCAGTTCGACTCGCGCACCGGGCTCGGAGGGTTCGAGATCTGGATTCCGATCCAGTCATAGATCCACGAGCTCGACCTCATCGGGGGCGATTCGCCGATCGAGGAATCCGCCCCCGACTTTCACGAAACGCTCGATGGAGTCGGTCGCCAGAAAACGCACGCTCCCGCCTCCCGATGAGCGCGCCAGGCCGGTGGCCGTGAGCATCCTGCCCACGGACGCGGCGGTCGTGGCGGCCGAATCCACGATGCTGACAGCGGAGCCGACGACCCGGCGAATCGTCTCGGCCAGCATTGGAAAGTGAGTGCACCCCAGGAGCAGTGTGTCGGGCACCGTGGCGTCGATGCTCTGGGCGGAGAGCCGGCCGGCGAACATCGAGTCGAGGTAGTGGCGTGCAACCCCTTCCGCAATGGGACCGTGGCACAACCCCTCCTCCGCCAGCGCTACGAACAAGGGAGTCGCGCGAGCCGTGATCCGCGCATCCCGCCGTCGCCTCAGGATCGCATCCTGATACGCGCCTCCGTTGACGGTACGCTCCGTTGCGATCACCGCGATGTGGCCGGACTTGGAAGCCGCGCACGCGGCCTCTGCCCCCGGCTCGATCACGCCGACCACGGGCAGGTCGGTGATGCGCTCCGCACATGCGTC
>Ga0207707_10005399_pt1 | contig 11173 bp, 8 predicted proteins | sample KBSC83BmetaG_FD_184336 | JGI IMG/M metagenome (GOLD analysis project Ga0207707, IMG submission 184336) | Corn rhizosphere microbial communities from Kellogg Biological Station, Michigan, USA - KBS C8-3B metaG (SPAdes) (version 2) | ecosystem: Host-associated > Plants > Roots > Rhizosphere ... | reverse complement strand
GGTGCTGAACCTGTACCAGCACATCAACGCGCCGGAAGCGCGCATGTACCTGTCGCGCCAGTTGTACGAGGAAGCGCTGCACGTGCAGTTCTACCTCACCCTGCTGGACACCTATATCCCCGACCCGGCCGAGCGCAACGGCGCGTTCGCGGCGATCGAGACGATCCCGTCGATCCGGCAAAAGGGTGCGTTCTGCTTCAAGTGGATCGACTCGATCCAGGGGCTGCAGCGGCTGGAGACGCGCGAGCACCGCCGCCAGTTCTTGCTCAATCTGATCTGCTTCGCCGCCTGCATCGAGGGGCTGTTCTTCTACGCCGCCTTCGCCTACGTCTACTACCTGCGCTCGCGCGGCCTGCTGCACGGCCTGGCCGCCGGTACCAACTGGGTGTTCCGCGACGAGAGCGGCCACATGGCGTTCGCGTTCGAGGTGGTGCGCACCGTGCGGGAGCAGGAGCCGGAATTGTTCGACGATGCGATGCGTGCACAGGTCGAGGAGATGATGGAGGACGCGATCGCCTGCGAAACCCAGTTCGCCGAAGACGTGCTGTCCGGCGGCGTCGCCGGCATGTCGGTGAAGGACATGCGCCAATACCTGGAATACTGCGCCGACCAGCGTTTCGCCCAGCTCGACATGCCGAAGAAATACGGCGCGAAGAACCCGTTCGACTTCATGGATCTTCAGGACGTGCAGGAACTGGCCAACTTCTTCGAGCGTCGCGTCTCCGCCTACCAGGTCGGCGTGCAGGGCGAGGTGGCGTTCGACATGGCGTTTTGAAGGCCGGGGCTCGGGACTCGGGACTCGGGACTCGGGACTCGGGAAAGCGTCGGCCGACCGGCGGCACTTGACTACAGTTGTAGTCATGGCGTAGCTTGCCTACAACTGTAGTCAAGCGGATCTCCGTCATGCGCAAACCCACCATCGGCGACCAGGAGCTGGCGCTGCTGCAACACATCGACGAAAGCGGCGCCGCTTCGGTGGGCGAGGTGGCCGCGGGCTTCGGCGAGCCGCGCGGGCTGGCCCGCTCCACCGTGTTGACGATGATGGAGCGGCTGCGCGGCAAGGGCTATCTGAGGCGCCGGCAGCTCAAGGGCATGTTCCGTTACAGCATCGCCACCGGCCCCGGCGAGGCGATGCGCAGCGCGGTGGGCAGCTTCGTCGAGAAAACGCTGAGCGGCTCGGTGTCGCCGTTCGTGGCATGGCTGTCCGAACGCGCCGAAGTCAGCGACGACGAACTGGCCGAGCTGGAGGCGCTGGTAACGCAGTTGCAGAGCCGGCGCCGGGAGTCCTGACATGACCATCGACCAGATCGCAATGTCGCTGCTGAGCCGGCTGGGCTGGACTTCGTTGCAGGCGATGATCCTGATCGGCCTGCTCGTTCTGCTGGTACGCCTGCTGCCACGCCTTTCGGCGGCGATGCGTTGCACCTTGTGGTGGCTGGTCGGCGCGCAGTTGCTGGTTGGGCTGATCTGGCACGCGCCGCTGCAATTGCCGCTGCTGTCGCCGATTGCCGTCGAACGCGTGGCCGACCTGCCGCCTGCCGCGACGGTGACCGTGCGCGCGGATGCCACCACGACGCCATCGACGGCAGCCGACCGCGATCACCCCGCGCCCACGGCGCAAGCATCGGAAGCAACGCCCCACTGGATCAGCCACTGGCCGCTGGCGCTGGGACTGCTGTGGCTGGCGGGCCTGCTGGCGCAGCTGCCGGCCACCGTTCGTCACGGCCGGCACGCGCGCCAGTTGTTGCGCGAATCCGCGCCATTGCCGGACGCTGGCCTGCAGGCGCAATGCGCGGCACGGGCCCGTGCGCTGGGTATGCGTCGAACCCCGCCACTGCGCGTATCGGCGGCGATCGCCTCGCCGCAGGTGATCGGCTGGCGTCGCCCCACCATCCTGCTGCCCGCTGGCCACGCGCTGACACGAAGCGAATCTTCGCTGGCGTTGATCCACGAGCTGGCCCACGTCCGCCGTGGCGACCTGTGGCTGGGTTGGGTTCCGGCGCTGGCGCAGCGACTGTTCTTCTTCCATCCGCTGGTCGGTTGGGCAATGCGCGAATACGCGCTGGCGCGCGAGGCGGCTTGCGACGCGCAGGTGCTGGCGCAGCCGGACATCGAGCCGCAGCGCTATGGCCAGTTGCTGCTGCGCTTGGGCGTAGCACATCCCCTGCACGCCGGCCTGGCCGGCGCGTCCCCTTCGTTCGGCAACCTCAAGAGGCGACTGACCATGTTGCAACCTGCCCAGATGCTTCCCCGCCAGCGCGCCCAAGGCTGGCTGTTGGTCGCCCTGATCGCGGCGGCCGGCGTGCTGCCCTATCGGGTCACCGCGGCGGCGGCCGATCAACCGGCGGTGCCCGCCCATGCCGCCAGCCCCGCCGCGTGGATCGCACCGCCGCCACCTCCTGCGCCGCCGGCACCGATGCCGCCGCCGATCACCGTTCCCGCCGCGCCCGCCACACCGGCGCCACCGGCTCCGCCCGCACCACCTGCCCCACCCGCACCGTGGGCCAGCATGATGGGCAGCCACATGATGGTCAGCACCCACAACGACACCGGCTACGCCTTCGCCCTGCTGGACGGCAACTCGACCACCATCAACGGCACCGAAGCCGACCTGGCCGCCGTGCGTCGGCTGCAGCAACGCGGCGAACCCATGTTGTGGTTCCGCCGCGGCGACAAATCCTGGACGATCCGCGACCCCGCCACCATCGCACGCGCCAAGGCCATCTACGCGCCGGTCTCCGCGCTGGCTGCCGAGCAGGGCAAGCTGGGTGAACGCCAGGGCGCACTCGGCGAGCAGCAGGGTCGGCTGGGTGAACAGCAAGGCCGCATCGCCGCCGAACAAGGCCGCTACGCCGGGCAGCAGGCGGAGTTGGCAGGCAAGCTGGCCACGCTGGCCGCTCGTCGCGCCGCGCTGGCCAGTCGCAGCGACTCCGGCGAATCCGCCGCGGCGGTGGAAGCGCAAGCGCGCAAGCTCGATGCCGAGCGCGAGGCGCTGGACAAGCAGCAACCCGATGTTGAAGATCGGCAAACCGCCCTCGGCGACAAGCAGGCGGCGCTGGGTCGGCAGCAGGAAGTCCTGGGCAAACAACAGGAGGCGCTCGGCCAACGCCAGCAGGATGCATCCGCCAAGGCGGAGAAGCAGATCGCGCAACTGCTGGACGAGGCGGTGGCCAAGGGCCTGGCGCAGCCCGGCGGCCGCGGTTGATCGAGGCGCTCCGGGATGCTGTTCGAGCAGTCCGGATTCAGCCGTCCATCTCGCGCAAGCGCTCGATCATCGCCTGCTCCAGCGTGACCCCGTCGGTACTGCGCAACGCCCGCAACTCGGCCTCGCGCCACTCGTGCAGGATCGCGCCAAGATGCAGCAAAGTCACCCGGGTCATGCATGCCTGCGTGGTATCGAGCATGTGGGTGGCGAGGACGACCGCGCATTTCTCCTGCCGCACCAGGTTACTCAACGTCTGTTTGGCCGTATAGACGCCCAGTGGATCGAGGCCATTCAGCGACTCGTCCAGCAACAGCAGCGGCGGTTCGCCCAGCAGCGCCAGACAGAATGAAAGTTTCTGGCGCATGCCCAGCGAATAGCGGCCGACCACCGCGTACAGCACACCGTTCAAACGCAGCTCCTCGGCCAGCGCCAGCGTGGATGAGGGAACCTCGCCCAGCCCGCGTGCCGCGGCGAAGATCTCCAGGCATTGCTGCCCGGTCAGCGCATCGGGCAACAACGCCGGATCCACCGCGAAACCGAGCTGGCGGCGGGCCTGGAGCAGATCCTGTCGAAGCGGCCGACCGCCGATGACGATGTCGCCCGCATCCGCATCGATCAGCCCGGCGATGCAGCGGATCAGGGTCGATTTGCCGGAACCGTTGGCGCCGATCAACCCCAGCAACTCGCCTCGATGCAGGCGCAGATCGACACCATCGAGCACACGTTGCGTACCGATCTGCCGAATCAGCCCGCGTACCTCCAGCAGCGGATCACCGGTGCTCACGCGGCGCCCCGCCCAATCACCGGCACGCCGCGCCGCGCAACTGCCATGCGCAAGTCGCCGGCCTGCAGGCAACGATGCGCGATGCGCGCGCCCTCCAGCAGCGCAAGCAAGACGGCGGTACCGATCACCAGCACGGGCGAAGCGCCCAGCCAGCTCAGATCGACCGCCGCCACGATGGCCAGCAACGCGGCCAGAACCAGTGGCCGGGGCAACAGCTGCCGCCACAGTGCGCGCATTGGCAAGGGCGTGGCGACGAGCAACCGCGCCGCGGCCGTGATCGTGTGCAGCGACGACGCCATGGCTCGCGCGTACAGCGGCCAGACCAGCACCAGCAGCAGGATCTGCACGCCACCGCGCACGCCGACGCTCGATGGCGCCGCCAGCAGCACCGGCAGAACCCACGGCGCCCAGCGACGCAGCGACAGGTGCCCCACGGCACGCCGTTGCCAGCCGCGCAACTGATCCAGCCCCAGAAAGCGCGCTGCCCGCGGCGAGCGGGAAACCAGCGCGCTCGCCGCATGTCGACTCGCCGGATCGGCGTCGACCCGCGGCCACGACGCCAACCCGACACCCGCCCCCGCACCGACAAGACATGCGGCCAGGTTCCAGCCCACCGCAGCGGGCGCATGGGCGGACAGCGTCAACCCGGCCATCCACGCCGGCCACGTCACGACGAGCAGCGCGGCCACGCTGCCCACGACAACCAGCCATCGCTGCAGCGCCCGCGGCTCGATCGGCCACGCCTGCATCCAGCCGCGCCGATGTCGACGCGCCGCTCGGCGAAAGTGTCGGCGCGCCAGCAAGGCCGACCACAGCGCGAAGGTCGCGACCAGCAGCCACCACGGCGCCGCGTCCCCGGGGCCGACCCGCCAGCGCCAGGCTTCATGGAGACTCGACACGGCGACGATGGCGATGCCGGCCAGCAGCAACACCAACGCACCGCGCCGCGACCACGAGGCGCGATGCCAGCGGTTCGCCCAAGTCAGCGCATACACCGCCAGCATGGGCTGTCGCCGCCACGGGCCCGGCAGGCCGGCCGCCGTCTTCGCGATCATGCGCGGCGAACCCCGCCGGCCGCCGGTTCGGGCCGTTCCGTCGGACGGGCCGGCCGCGAACCGCTCAGCGCCACGGCCACTTCTTCAGCGCGTACTCGTGCGGCGGGGTGTCGCCGGCGAGGTACTGCGCGAAATAATCCCAGCGCCGGCGGGTGGCGTAGGGTGTGGCTTCGCCGTAGCCGTGGCGGGCGTTGGGGATCATCAGCAGGTCAAAGTTCTTGTTGGCCTTGATCAGCGCATCGACCACCAGCAAGGTGTTGCTCGGCGGCACGTTGTCGTCGAGGGTGCCGTGCACCAGCATCAGCCGGCCCTTGAGGTTGGCCGCGTGATTCTGGTTGGCCTGGTCGTCGTAGTTGCTCTTGCCGTCCTTGCCCTTGACCAGTTCGCCCTGGTATTTCTCGGCCCAGTCGTCTTCGTAGTTGCGGTTGTCGTGGTTGCCGCTCTCGGACCAGGCCACCTTGAAGAAATCCGGGTAGCGGAACATCGCGCCAGTGGAGGCATTGCCGCCGCCGGAGTGGCCCCAGATGCCGACGCGGGTCAGGTCGATCCACGGATAGCGCTTGCCCAGCTCCTTCAATCCGGCGACCTGGTCGGGCAGCGTGTTGTCGCCCATGTTGCCGTACCAGGTGTCGTGGAACGACTTGGAACGCCACGGCGTGCCCATGCCGTCGATCGCCACCACGATGAAGCCCAGTTCCGCCATCGCCTGGTGATCGCCGCGCGCGGCGGAGAAACTGCGCCCGCGCACCGAGCCGGTCTGCGGGCCGGGGTAGATGTAGTCGATGATCGGGTACTTCTTCGACGCATCGAAGTTCGACGGCTTGAACATCATGCCGTACAGCTCGGTCTTGCCGTCGCGCGCCTTGACCGTGATCGGCACCGGCGGCACCCAGCCGGCGGCCTTGAGCCGCGAGATGTCGGCCCTGGCGACGGTGGTCAGGGTTTGGCCGTCGGCGGCGCGGCGCAGCACGGTCACCGGCGGCACGGTCGGGGTGGAATAGACGTCCACAAAAGTCCTGCCGTCGGGCGACAGGGTGATCTCGTGGTTGGCCGCCTCCGGCGTCAGCAGGGTCGGCTTGCCGCCGTCCAGGCTGACCTTGAAGAACTGCTGGTAGTACGGGTTCACGCCCGGCGTGCGGCCCACGCCGCGGAACCACACGGTGCGCGTCTTCGGATCGACCTTGAGCACTTCGGTGACGTTGCCGGTGCCGGTGGTGATCGCGTGCTTGAGCTTGCCGGTGGTCAGATCGTAGAGGTACAGGTTGCCCCAGTCGTTGCGCTCGCTGAACCAGATCGCCTCATGCGTGGCCGGCAGGTAGCGCCAATTGACCGCGCCGTTGCCGCTTTCGTAATACGTCGGCACCGATTCCTCGAACACCGTGCGCACCTTGCCGGTGGTCGCATCGGCAATGCGGAACCACGCGTGCTTGTGGTAGCGCGAGGTGGAGACGAAGGCCAGGGTCTTGCCGTCCGGTGCCCACTTCACGTCATCCCAGCCGCCGTCGGGGCCGCAGCTGACGTCGTCGCACAAGGTGGAGCGGTGCTGATCCGGCGGCATCTGCAGGCGCACCACCTTCTTCGCGGCGACGTCGATGATGACGCGTTCGATCATCGTCACGTCCTTGTCGCCGACCAGCGGGTACTTCCACTTCTGCAGTTCCGGATGACCGACCCGGGTCTTGATCAGGTACATCTCGCCGGTCTTGCGCTGATCCTGCTGGAAGGTGGCGATCTGCTTCGAATCGGGCGACCACTCGACGATCGCCTTGTCGGTGTGTTTCCAGCCGGCGTTGTCGGTGGCGTAGCCGAAATTCTCCACGCCGTCGGTGGTGAGCTGGGTCTCCTTGCCGGTGGCGACGTCGCGCAGCCACAGGTTCCAGTCGCGGATGAAGGCCTCGCTCTTGCCGTCCGGCGACAGCGCGCCCGGCTCCTTGCCGGTCTTGACCAGCGTGGCTCGGTCGACGCAGCTCGCCGCGGCGGCGGCCAGGTCGCACACGTAGTGCTTGCCTTTCACGACGACGTCGATGCGGCCGTCGGGCCTTGCCTCGTAGCCGGTGACCGGCAGCTTCGTCGCGTCGACCGGCTTGCCGTCGGCCTTGCCCAGCGCGGCGGCCAGCTTCGCTTGGTCGAACAGCGGCGTGGCCTTGCCGCCAGCCACATCCATCCGCATGAAATGGTCGCCATGCGCGTCATGGTCGAGATACCAGAAATGGCCGTCGTCCAGCCAATGCACGGTGGTCACCGCGTGGTCGACCAGGGGCGTGGTGCTGTACGCCATGAAGCGCTCCGCCCGCGCGTAGTCGGCGGCCGTGAGCGTGCGCCCCTGCGCCGCCACGGCGCTCGATAACAATCCCAACAGCAGGCTGGCGCCGAGGCGCATCTTGCCGGTCATCACATGCATGGTTTGCTCCAAGGAAATCCGATCGCCCGGCGTGCTGCCGCCCACGCCCCCGGCCGGTGATCCTAACCCGACTGCGGCACTTGACGCCCGCGCGGCACCGATCGCACGCTGCAAACTCCCGCCCGGAGCCCTCGTCATGCCCCAGCGCCTGAAGGTCATCGGCAACTATCTCTCGCCCTACGTGCGCAAGGTGCTGGTGTTCCTGGAGCTCAAGCAGCTCGACTACGAGATCGACCCGATCGTGCCCTTTGTCGGCGACGACACGTTCTCGCGGCTCAGCCCGCTGCGGCAGATTCCGCTGCTGATCGACGACGGCTTCGTGCTGAACGACTCGTCGGTGATCTGCCAGTACCTGGAAGACAAGTACCCGAGCCCTGCCCTGTACCCGCCGGACATCGCCGACCGCGCCCAGGCACGTTGGCTGGAGGAGTACTGCGACACCGCGCTGGCGGATGCGCTGATCTGGCGGTTGTTCTACCAACTCGCCATCAAGCGCCACGTATTCCACGAGGAAACCGACCAGACCGTGGTGCAGCAGGCGCGCGAGGCGGCGATTCCGGCCGCGCTGGACTACCTGGAAAGCCGGTTGCCCGAGGATGGCTACGCGTTCGGCAGCTTGTCGATCGCCGACATCAGCATCGCCAGCTATTTCCGCACCGCTTCGTTCGTGCGTTACGCCATCGACGCGGCGCGCTGGCCGCGCTGCGCGGCCCTGGTGGAGCAGGTGCAGGCCCTGCCAGTGTTGCACAAACTCGCCCGCTTCGAGGACGCCATGCTGCGCCTGCCGCTGGCCGAGCAGCGTGCGGCGCTGAACGCGGTCGGCGCGCCGCTGAGTTCGGATACCTGCGGCAACGGCCCGCCGCGACGCGGCTTTCGCCGTGCGCCGTGACTTCAACGCAGGCGGCCGGTCAACTCCACCAGCCAGTCGATGAACACGCGCAGCCGCGCCGGCATCTGCCGCTGCTGCGGGTAGAGCACGGTCATCGGCAGCGACGGCGGCGGATGGGCCGGCAGCAGTTCGCGCAGGCGGCCGCTTTTCAACGCATCGGCGATGCGGTAGCGCGGTATCTGCGCGATGCCCAGACCGGTCTCGCAACAGCGGTAGTAGGCTTCGGCGCTGTTGACGCTGACGCAGCCGGGCAGCGCCACCTCGCGGCGCTTGCGGCCGACCATGAACTCCAGCGGCTCAACGCGGTGCGTGGTGGGCGAGATCCAGTTCACCGCCGCATGGCCGTCCTGCAAGGCGGCGATCGAATCGGGCTGGCCACGGCGGCGCAGGTAGGCCGCGCTGGCCACGGTCGCCAGTTCGATGTGGCCGACGCGGCGCCCGACCATCTCCGAATCGCCCAGTTCGCCGACGCGCAGCACGCAGTCCACGCCCTCGCGCACCAGGTCGACGAAGCGGTCGCCGGTGCCGATGTCCAGCCTGATCTGCGGGTAGCGGGCGAAGAAGTCCCGCAGCGCGGGGATCACCAGCAGGCTGGCCAGCGAGGCGGGCAGGTCGATGCGCAGCCGGCCCCTGGGTTGCACCAGGGCCTCGCGGAAATCCGTCTCGACCTCATCCACGTCGGCCAAAAGCCGCACGCAATGGCCGTAGTAGGTTTCGCCGTCGCGGGTGACCTGCACCCGACGGGTGGTTCGCTGCAGCAGTTGCGCACCGAGCCGCGCCTCCAGCTGCTTGATCGCGTGGGTGACGGTGGCGCGCGGCAGGTTGAGGTCGTCCGCAGCGGCGCTGAAGCTGCCCAGTTCGACGATCCGCGTGTACAGCCGCATGGCCTGGAGTCGATCCATCGCTGTTGTTGTCGCTGACTGAATGGTGATGACCATTATTGAGTATTTATCCGGTGGTCGCCACGGCGCACCATGCGTGCACCCCTACCTACTGGAGCGATAACCATGCAGACCCGCACACTCGGCAAGGACTCCCACGGCAAGCCGGGCCCGGCCGTTTCCGCCCTCGGCCTCGGCTGCATGGGCATGAGCGCGTTCTACGGCGCCCACGATGACGCCGAGTCGATCGCCACGATCCACCACGCGCTGGAGCGTGGCCTCAACCTGCTCGACACCGCCGACATGTACGGCCCGCACACCAACGAGGTGCTGGTGGGCAAGGCGCTCAAGGGCCGCCGCGAACAAGCCTTCGTGGCCACCAAGTTCGGCATCGTGCTCGACCCCGCCAACCCGCAGGCGCGCGGCGTCAACGGCCGTCCGGAATACGTGCGCGCCGCCTGCGACGCCAGCTTGCAGCGGCTGGGCATCGACAGCATCGACCTGTACTACCAGCACCGCGTCGACCCGAACGTGCCGATCGAGGAAACCGTGGGCGCGATGGCCGAGCTGGTCGCCGCCGGCAAGGTGCGCTACCTGGGCCTGAGCGAGGCCTCCGGCGCCACTCTGGAACGCGCCTGCAAGGTGCATCCGATCGCCGCCCTGCAAAGCGAGTTCTCGCTGTGGACGCGCGATCCGCAAGCCAACGGCATGCTCGAGGCCTGCCGCCGGCTCGGCGTCAGCCTGGTCGCCTACTCGCCGCTGGGCCGTGGCTTTCTTACCGGCGCAATCCGCTCGCCGGACGACTTCGATGCCGACGACTATCGGCGCAGCAGCCCCCGCTTCATGGGCGACAACTTCACCCGCAACCTGCAGTTGGTCGAGCAGGTACAGGCGCTGGCCGCCGACAAGGGCTGCTCGAGCGCACAACTCGCGCTGGCCTGGGTGCTGGCTCAGGGCGACGACGTGCTGGCGATTCCCGGCACCCGCCGGCGCAGCCGGCTGGACGAGAACCTGGGCGCGCTCGACGTGCAGCTCAGCGCGGCCGAACTGGCGGCGATCGACGCGGTGTTCCCGCCCGATGCGGTCAGCGGCGGACGCTATGTGGATGCCGGCATGCGGATGGTGAATGCGTAGCTGTTGCGGGATTCGGGATTCGGGATTCGGGATTCGGGAAAGCGTAGCGCGCCAGCCAGGCTTCCCTTCCCCCTCCGGCGGCCGAAGGGAGAGGGGAAGAGCAAAACGCTGTCGCCGGGCAGGCGGTAAACTTTGCGGCATGAGTACGCCCGAACACTCTCCGCTCGGCAAGCACACTGTCTACGCCGACCGTTACGACCCCAACCTGCTGTTTCCGATTCCGCGGGCCGGCAAGCGCGCGGAGATTGGGGTCGGCGAGGTGCTGCCGTTTCACGGCACCGACATCTGGAATGCCTACGAGCTGTCGTGGCTGGATCCGCGCGGCAAGCCGCGGGCCGCGCTGGCCGAGTTTCGTGTGCCGGCTTCGTCGCCGCACATCATCGAGTCAAAGTCGTTCAAGCTGTATTTGAACGGTTTCGCGCAGGAATGCGTGGAGAGCGCGGACGCGCTGGCCGACACCTTGCTGCGCGACCTGTCCGCCGCCGCCGGCGCAGTGGTCGGCGTGCGGCTCGCGCCGGTGCGGGCCGCGATCCTGCCGGCGGTCGACCTGGACGGTCACCTGCTCGATGCGCAGGACATCGCCGTCGATCACTATGGCCCGCCCCGGCCCGAATATCTGCGGGCGAACGCCGCCGCGCCCGCGGTGGCGGAAACCCTGGTGTCGCACCTGCTGCGCTCCAACTGTCCGGTTACCGGCCAGCCCGACTGGGGCAGCGTGCAGATCGCCTACCGCGGCGCGCCGATCGACCACGCCGGCCTGCTGCGTTACCTGGTCTCGTTCCGCCGCCACAACGAGTTCCACGAGCAATGCGTGGAGCGGATCT
>Ga0207707_10005398_pt1 | contig 11174 bp, 12 predicted proteins | sample KBSC83BmetaG_FD_184336 | JGI IMG/M metagenome (GOLD analysis project Ga0207707, IMG submission 184336) | Corn rhizosphere microbial communities from Kellogg Biological Station, Michigan, USA - KBS C8-3B metaG (SPAdes) (version 2) | ecosystem: Host-associated > Plants > Roots > Rhizosphere ... | reverse complement strand
CGCCGAGAGCCTGGGCGGCGTCGAGAGTCTCATCGAGCACCCGGGCATCATGACCCACTCCTCGCTCCCGGCCGCGACCCGTGCCGCGCTCGGCATCAGCGACGGGCTCATCCGGCTGTCGGTGGGGGTCGAGGCCGTCGAGGACCTGATCGCGGAGCTGCGCCGGGCCCTCGGCTAGACCCCGCGCCGCGCCGCGGCGCGGGGAACGCGCCATCCGCGGCGCGCGCCGTGCGCGGATGAGGGTGTTAGGATCGGGCGCGCCGCGCGCCTGCGCCCGCCAGGAAATCATGCCGTGCCGTGCCGCACGTCTCGCCCCTGTTCTCGGCCGCGATCGTCACGCGGCTCATGGGCGCGTTCTACTTCTTCTGCAGCGTGCGCGTCGGCATCCTGCGCGGCCGGCACAACATCCGGGCGCCGGCAACCAGCGGCCACCCGCTGTTCGAGCGCGCCTACCGCGTGCAGCTCAACACCCTCGAGCAGCTGGGCATCATCCTGCCGTTCCTGTGGGTCGCGGCCCTGTACCTGCTCGGTGCGCAGTGGCTCGCGCCGCTCATCGGCATCCTCTGGCTCATCGGGCGCGTGCTCTATCTGCGCCGCTACACGGCCGACCCGGACAAGCGCCTGCTCGGCGCGGGCATCGGCGGCCTCACCAGCCTCGCCATGCTGGTGGTGGCGCCGTGCGGGGTGCTGAAGGCCTGGTTCGCCGGCCGTGCCTGAACGGGCGCGCGGCTCTCAGGGGCCGAGGCCGGCGCCGCTGCTGAGATACACCGCGTAGGTGCCGAGCCAGTGCCCGCCCTCGTAGTGCTCGCCGGTCACGGCGGGCAGCGCCGCATCGGCGTGCGTCCGGGCGGCGGCGCGCAGCGCGCCGAGGCGCGTATCGCCCGGCGGCAGTCCGTGCGCGATGCCCTCGAGCATCCAGGCGCGGCTGAGGTTGAGGCCATCGATGTGCGCCAGCTTCGGATCGGCGCGGTCGGTGACGATGCCCGGCGCGAGCCAGGAGCCAGCGTCGCCGCTGCGCGGGATCTGCGGCAGGAAGCCGGTGAGCCAGCGCGCGAACGCCGGTGGTGCGAGGATGCGCCGCACAAAGTCCGCCTCCGCCAGGCACGGCGACAGGAAGTCCTCGCCCGAGGGCTCATAGCCGAGCGGGCAGGCACGGTCGTGCAGGTAGAAGCGCTGCGCGGCGTCCTTGACGAGCGACTGCATGTGCGCATCGTGCGTGACCGCCGCCCAGTCCCAGACCAGACCCAGTGAGAACGCCGTCTGGTCGTGCTCACCGATGCGGATCGGGTAGTGGAGCTTGGGCAGGTAGTTCTCCAGGCGCGCGGCCGCCTCGGTCTCGAGCGGCGCCAGCGTCGCCGACCAGCGCCGCGCGTCGGCGTCGTCCCAGCGGCGCAGCTCGGCCGCCAGCTGCAGCAGCCACGCCAGCCCGTACGGGCGCTCGAAGGAGGCGCGGCCCGGGGCGTGCAGGTAGCTCACCTCGCGCTCGATGCTGGCGGCAGTGAAGCTCTTGGCGAGTTCCACGCGCGCCTGCGCCGCGAACGGCGCGTCCGGGAACAGGCGCAGCAGCCGCACCAGCAGCCAGTGCCCGTGCACGTCCGAGTGCCAGTCGAGGCAGCCGTAGAACGCCGGCGTCAGCTCGTGCGGCGGCCGGGCGTCGGCGGCGCCGTTGAGTGTGTGGCTGAGGTGGTTGGGATACTCCTGGTGCAGGCACTTCAGTGCGAGCGCCGCGAAGCGCGCGGCCGCGCCGGCATCCAGCCCGCCGCGCGGCGGCGCCAACAGCGCGGCGCTGGCGGGTGTGGCGCTCGCGGCGACCGCGACCAGACAGGCGAGGGCGAGTGCGATGCGGTGTTTCATGGGCACATGTTACGCTGGCTGGCGTGAGCGAGCCGCTTCCGATCGTGCTGATCCCGGGACTGCTGCTGTCGCCGCCCCTGTACGCGGCGCAGCTCCCGGCGCTGTGGCGTCTCGGCCCCGTGACCGTCGCGGTGCATACCCGCGATGACAGCATGGCGGCGATCGCGCAGCGTATCCTCGCCAGTGCGCCGCCGCGCTTCGCGCTCGTCGGGCTGTCGATGGGCGGCTACATCTCGTTCGAGATCCTGCGCCAGGCGCCGCAGCGCATCGCGCGGCTGGCGCTGCTCGACACCATGGCGGTGCCGGACACGCCGGAAGGCAGCAGCGCGCGCCGTACGCAGATGACGCTCGCCGAGGCGGGACGCCTCGACCAGGTGGTCGACAACCTGTGGCCGCGCCTGGTGCACCCAAGCCGGCAGGGCGACGGCGCGCTGCGCGCCGTCATCGACGCCATGGCTGCGGACGTCGGCACGCAGGGCTACCTGCACCAGCAGCGCGCCAACATCGCGCGCCCCGACTCGCGCCCGACGCTCGCTAGCATCCGCTGCCCGACGCTGGTGCTGGTCGGCGAGCAGGACCTGCTCACCCCGCCCGAGCGCGCGCTCGAGATCGCCGATGGCATCGCCGGCGCGCGGCTGGTGCGCATCGCCGACTGCGGCCACCTGTCCACGCTCGAGCGCCCGGACGAGGTGACGCAGGCGCTGCACGGCTGGCTCGCCGCCTGAGGGTGCACATGGGCGGACCGCAAGAGCAGCGCACCGCGCTCCTCGCGCATCCGGACGTGCCGGGCGAGGCGGTGTGGCACATCTCGGTCGACGTGCGGCTCAACACCTCCGACCTTACCTGCCGTTACACGCTGTTCGGCGAGCTGGCGCGCGTGCGCCTGCCCGGCGCCCGGGCCGGGCGGCGCGCCGACGGGCTCTGGCAGCACACCTGCTTCGAGGCCTTCGTGTCCGGCGACGACGACCCCGGCTACTTCGAGTTCAACTTCTCGCCCGGGCTCGACTGGGCGGCCTACCGCTTCAGCGGCTACCGCGACGGCATGGCGCCGGCCAACCTGGCGCAGGCGCCGGGGCTGAGCGTGCATCGTGCCGCCGAGCGCCTCGAGCTGTCGGCCACCGTGCACCTCGCAGGTCTTGCGCCGCTGGCGCGCGCGCGGCGCCTGCGCGTCGCGCTCGCCACGGTCGTCGAGGAGGACAGTGGTAGGCTCTCGTACTGGGCGCTGCGGCACGCACCCGGCAATCCCGACTTCCACCACCCGGACAGCTTCACCCTCGAGCTCAGCGCACCATGAAGTTCGGCATCGACCGCCTGGTGGAGGAGCCCGCGCTGCGGCGCGGACTGGCCGGGCGCCGCGTGGCGCTGCTGGCGCACCCGGCCTCGGTGACGCGCGACCTGACACACTCGCTCGATGCCCTGGCGGCACTCGGCGATGTGCGCCTGACGGCGGCGCTCGGCCCGCAGCACGGGCTGCGCGGCGACAAGCAATACAACATGGCCGAGTCGGGCGACTACGTCGACCCGCTGCACGGCATCCCGGTGTTCAGCCTGTACGGCCAGGTGCGGCGGCCGACGCCGGAGATGCTGGACACCTTCGACGTGCTGCTCGTCGACCTGCAGGATCTCGGCTGCCGCATCTATACCTTCGTCACGACGCTGCGCTACGTGCTGGAAGCGGCCGCGCAGCAGGGCAAGGCGGTGTGGGTGCTCGACCGGCCCAACCCCGCCGGGCGTCCGGTGGAAGGCCTGACGCTGCGTGCCGGCTGGGAGAGCTTCGTCGGCGCCGGCGCGATGCCGATGCGCCACGGGCTCACCCTCGGCGAGCTGGGGCACTGGTTCGTGAAGAGCCTGAAGCTCGACGTCGAATACGACGTGGTCAGCCTGCACGGCTGGCAGCCCCACGCCGCGCCCGGCTACGGCTGGCCGCTCGGCGAGCGCACCTGGGTGAACCCGAGTCCCAACGCGCCGAACCTGTGGATGGCGCGCGCCTACGCCGGCTCGGTGATGGTGGAGGGCACGACGCTCTCGGAAGGACGCGGCACCACGCGCCCGCTCGAGCTGTTCGGCGCACCCGGCCTGGACGTGACCGCGCTGCTCGCGGAGATGACCGCGCTCGCGCCGCGCTGGCTCGCCGGCTGCCGGCTGCGGCCGTGCTGGTTCGAGCCCACCTTCAACAAGCACACCGGGCAGCCGTGCGCGGGCGTGCAGGTGCACGTCGAGGATGCGGCGTTCTACGACCACCAGGCGTTCCGGCCGTGGCGGCTGTTCGCGCTGGCGTTCAAGGCGCTCAAGCGCCTGCGGCCGGACTACCCGCTGTGGGCCGACTTCCCCTACGAATACGAGTTCGAGCGGCTCGCGATCGACGTCATCAACGGCAGCGAGCTGCTGCGGCGCTGGGTCGATGACCCGGCCGCAACCCCGGCCGATCTCGAGGCTCTCACCCGGCCCGATGAGTCCGCATGGGAGGCGGAACGGCAGGGCGTGCTGCTCTACTGACGCTCGAAGGGCTTGAAGCCGCTGTAACCCCACGGGCGCAGCGCCAGCACGAACGCCGCACCGTGCCGGTCCCAGCCGTGCGGCGTTGCCTTATGACATTACAGATTCTTGGCGCGTGTGACAGCTGCTGCGGCGGCCGGTTGATGCGGCTCCGGCAGTACAAAAATACGACGCGTGAGGTCCGCGGCCAGGCGCTCGCGCGGGTACCAACGCGCGAGCACCTGCTTGTCGAACACGTCGGGGTGCTCACGCTCGAACGCGGCGAAGTCCGCGTGCGCTTGTGACTCGATCCGCTCGGCGATGAGCGCCAGGAAGGCGATCGTGACCGTCTGATTGAAGGCCTGCGGGTTGCCGGCCCTGGCCGACATGGCACGCAGCGCCCGGGAGAAGAGCCACACGCTCTCGGCGAAGTCGTGACGCCGCAGCATCTCGAAGGCCATGCGCACGTGCTCGCGGTGCGGGAAGTCCGCGGGGTCGGTCTCACCGTGCACGAAGCGGACCAGCTCCGGGCAGTCAGGCGCCATCGCCGTCCTCGCGCAGCTGGTGCGAGTCGCGCGCCGTGAGGTCGAGCCCGTAAACCGCCTTCAGCGCCTTCACCTTCTTCAGCGTGGCGGCAGAGAAGGGCGCCTTGCCTTCGAAGGCGTGCAGCACGATGCCCTCGAGCAGGTCGCCGAGCGACAGGTCGAGCTCGGTCGCCAGCGCCTTCAGCACCTTCAGCAGCCGGCTCTCGAGCCGCACACCGGTCTGGGTACGGGTGATGTCTTTCATGCGTTGATGTTACCACGGTAACAATTTACCATCAAGGCAGCTGGGGGCACCTGGAAGCTCACCCGCGTCATCAGCTACGACCACGTATCCGACCGGGGGCGGGCCCAGAAGTAGCGCTTTCACGCGGGCCCCGGCCCCGGTAGCGGGCCGGCCAGGCGGGTGTGGTCACGCCCAAGGCTACGGCGTGACCGGGTCGCGCGGGTTCTGCTCTAATACTTGGCTGCATGCAGACCGCGCGCGACATATTCAGCTACCGCAAGCACTGGGCCGAGCGTTTCGGCACCGCGCCGTTCCTGCCCATGTCGCGCGCCGAGATGGACCTGCTCGGCTGGGACAGCTGTGACGTCATCATCGTCACCGGGGACGCGTACGTCGACCATCCGAGCTTCGGCATGGCGATCATCGGCCGCGTGCTCGAGGCGCAGGGCTTCCGGGTGGGCATCATCGCCCAGCCTGACTGGCACAGCGCGGCGGCCTTCGCCGCGCTCGGCCGCCCGAACCTGTTCTTCGGCATCACCGCCGGCAACATGGACTCCATGGTCAACCGCTACACGGCCGAGCGCCGCGTGCGCAGCGACGATGCCTACACGCCGGACGCCGCCGGCGGCAGCCGCCCGGACCGCTCGGTGATCGTGTACGCACAGCGGGCGCGCGAGGCGTTCCGCGACGTGCCGGTCGTGGTCGGCGGCATCGAAGCCTCGCTGCGCCGCATCGCCCACTTCGACTACTGGTCGGAGAAGGTGCGCCGCTCGGTGCTGCTCGATGCCAAGGCGGACCTGCTCGTCTACGGCAACGGCGAGCGCCAGATCTGCGAGATCGCGCACCGCGTGGCCGGCGGCGAAGCCATCCACGAGCTCACCGACATCCGCGGCACGGCCTTCGTGCGCAAGAGCACTCCGGCCGGCTGGATCGAGATCGACTCGACGCACCTCGATGCGCCCGGGCCCTTGAATGCCCCGGTCGACCCCTACGCGATGACCGCTGGCGCCGCTGCGGCCGCAGCGGCGGGCACGGCCCCGGCCGCTCCGCATGCGACGCCGTGCCCGAGCAGCGGCGCGCCGGGCGCGAGCGAGACCGTGGTGCGCTTCGTGCGGCGCGTAAAGAACGCCGACCGTGAGCGCAGTGTGATCCGCATGCCGGCGCACGAGGCGGTAGCCGCGGACCCGGTGCTGTACGCGCACGCCTCGCGCATCCTGCATCTGGAGTCCAATCCCGGTAACGCGCGCACGCTGGTGCAGCGCCACGGTGACGTCGATGTGTGGCTCAATCCGCCGCCGATCCCGCTCAGCACCAAGGAGATGGACTGGGTGTACGAGCGCGCCTACGGCCGTATGCCGCACCCGTTCTACGGCAAGGCCAACATCCCGGCCTACAAGATGATCCGCTTCTCGGTCGCCATCCAGCGCGGCTGCTTCGGCGGCTGCACCTTCTGCTCCATCACCGAGCACGAGGGCCGCATCATCCAGAGCCGCTCCGAGGACTCGGTGGTGCGCGAGATCGAGGCGGTGCGCGACAAGGTGCCGGGCTTCACCGGCGTCATCTCCGATCTCGGCGGGCCGACCGCCAACATGTATCGTCTCGCCTGCAAGAGTCGCGAGATCGAGAGCGCCTGCCGGCGCCCCTCGTGCGTCTTCCCCGGTATCTGCCCGAACCTCAACACCGACCACGCGCCGCTCATCCGCCTGTACCGCCGCGCCCGCGCGCTGCCCGGCATCAAGAAGGTGCTGATCGCCTCGGGCGTGCGCTACGACCTCGCCATCGAGTCGCCCGAGTATGTGAAGGAGCTCGCGGCGCACCACACCGGCGGCTACCTCAAGATCGCGCCCGAGGCGCTCGCGGACGGGCCGCTGTCGAAGATGATGAAGCCCGGCGTGGCCGCCTACGACCGCTTCAAGGAGCTGTTCGACCGCTACTCGAAGGAGGCGGGCAAAGAGCAGTACCTGATCCCGTATTTCATCGCCGCGCACCCCGGCACCTCCGATCAGGACATGCTGGAGCTGGCGCTGTGGCTGAAGCAGAACGGCTTCCGCGCCGACCAGGTGCAGGCGTTCCTGCCCGGGCCCATGGCGACCGCCACCGCCATGTACCACTCGGGCAAGAACCCGCTGAAGCGCATCACCCGCAGCAGCGAGGAAGTGACGATCCCGAAGGGCCTGAAAATACGGCGCCTGCACAAGGCGTTCCTGCGCTACCACGACCCGGACAACTGGCCGGTGCTGCGCGAGGCGCTGCGGCGCATGGGCCGTGCCGACCTGATCGGCAACGGACGGCGCCACCTGGTGCCCGCCTATCAGCCCGCCGGCACCGGCGCGGCAGCGCCTGGTGCCGGGGCCCGTCCGTTCCGCACCCAGCACACGGGGCTACCGCGCACGCCGCGCGGCCCGGCGCAGCGGGGCCGCCGCAAGACTTCTTAACGCTACGAGCTGGGCGGCGCCTGATACTATACCCCCCTCCCTATAGATAAACCGGTCGCAGACTGAGATGCCGGATTTCCCCACGCTACTGCAGCAGGGCAACTCCTGGCTGTTCGTGCCGAGCGCGGTGCTGCTCGGCGCCCTGCATGGCCTCGAGCCGGGGCACTCCAAGACCATGATGGCGGCCTTCATCGTCGCCATCCGCGGGACCGTGGCACAGGCGGCGCTCCTCGGTCTGTCGGCGACCGTGTCACACACGGCGGTGGTCTGGGTCGTTGCGCTCGCCGGGCTGTACTTCGGCCGACGCTGGGACACGGCCACCAGCGAGCCGTACTTCCAGCTGGCCTCAGCCGTGGTGATCGTCGCCGTGGCCGCCTGGGTGCTGTGGAGGACCTGGCGTGGGCAGCCGCGGCCGCGCGGAGCCCATGAGCACGATCATGGTCATTCTCATCCTCACCCTCACGAGCATGTTCACGATCATGGTCACGATCATGCGCATCCACATCAGCACGGCCACGAGGGTGCGCTCGAGCGGCTGGTACACCCCGAGCTGCAGGACGCGCACGAGCGCGAACACGCCGCAGAGATTGCCCGGCGCTTTGCCCATCGCCGGGTCACCACCTCGCAGCTGGTGGTGTTCGGGCTGACGGGCGGCCTCATCCCGTGCCCGGCCTCCATCACGGTGCTGCTGCTGTGCCTGCAGCTGAAAAAGCTCGCGCTCGGGGCGACCCTCGTCCTGTGTTTCAGCGTCGGCCTGGCGCTCACCATGGTCATTTCCGGAACCGCCGCCGCGCTGACCGTCCGGCACGCGGCGCGCCACTTCCAGGGCTTCGGTGCGCTGGCGCAGCGGGCGCCGTACCTGTCCGGGGGGCTCATTCTGCTGGTGGGCCTGTACGTCGGTTATCAGGGCTGGCAGGGCTGGCACGCCTTGGCGTGAGGCTCGCGCGGCCGGCCGCGGCCCGATTGCAGATGCAGCCGGCGCCAGAGTAGGGTGCATGTCATGACCCAGCCCTGCCGCGCGCTGCTCGCCGCGCTCGTCGCGCTGTTCGCGGTCGCCACCCCGGCCGTGAGCGACGAGGGCGCCGCGACCGGCACCGCCGGGCCGGCGGGCACGGCCATGGTGCTGGAGATCAACGGAGCCATCGGCCCGGCCACCTCGCGCTACGTCGTGCACGGGATCGAGGCGGCGCAGAAGGACGGCAGCCGGCTGGTGGTGCTGGAGATGGATACCCCGGGCGGCCTCGACAGCGCCATGCGCGACATCATCCGCGCGATCCTCGCCTCTACCGTCCCGGTGGCCACCTACGTGTCTCCCTCGGGTGCCCGGGCCGCCAGCGCGGGCACCTACATCTTGTACGCCAGCCACGTCGCGGCCATGGCGCCGGCGACCAACCTCGGCGCGGCGACCCCGGTCTCCATCGGCGGCGACGACTCGGCGCCCGTGCCGCTGCCCGGCAACCCGGTGGGCAAGGACCAGGGCGACAAGGACAAGGGCGGCAAGGACAAGAAGGCGGAACCGGAGGGGCAGGCCGCCCCCAACCCGCCCGGCAGCGCCATGGAGCACAAGGTGGTGAACGACGCGGTGGCGTACATCCGCGGACTGGCGGAGCTGCGTGGCCGCAACGCCGACTGGGCGGAGCAGGCGGTGCGCGGCGCGGCGAGCCTGACGGCCACGGCCGCCCTGCAGCAGCACGTCATCGACGTCGTGGCCGCCAACCTGCCCGAGCTGCTGGCGCGCATCGACGGGCGCGAGGTGCGCCTCACCACCGGCGAGGTGAAACTCGCGACGCGCGGACTGACCGCCGTAACCGTCAAGCCCGACTGGCGCACCGAGCTCCTGGCGGTGATCACCAACCCGACGGTCGCCTATGGCCTCATGATGATCGGCATCTGGGGGCTGCTGCTCGAGGGCTACAACCCGGGCGCGGTGCTGCCCGGCGTCACGGGCGCGATCTGCCTGCTGATCGCCCTGTTCGCGTTCCAGATCCTGTCGGTGAACTACGCCGGACTGGCGCTGGTGGCAGTCGGCACCGGAATGATCATTGCCGAGTTCTTCTTCCCGACGTACGGCTCGCTCGGCATCGGCGGCCTCATCGCCTTCGTGGTCGGCTCGCTCATCCTCTTCGACAGCGACGTGCCGGGGCTGAGCGTCGGCCGGCCGCTGATCGCGGCGTTCGCCACCGTCGGCGCCGGCATGATCGCCGGCATCGTATATCTCGCCACCCGCGCCATGCGCCGCCCGGTCGCCACCGGCGCCTCCGGCATGATCGGCGCCAGCGCCGAGGTCGTGGACGGCTTCAGCGGCAGGGGCCGCGTGCGCTATGGCGGCGAGCTGTGGAACGCACGCAGCGAGGTGGCGCTGCAGGCCGGGCAGCCGGCGCGCATCGTGCGGGTGGAAGGACTAACATTGTGGGTCGAGCCGCAGTGAGCGTGGCTTAGCTCGCCCGGAGAGTCGCATGCCGTTCATCATCGCCGTCGTCATCCTCATCGTCATCCTGCTGTTCAGCGCCTTCAACGTGTTGAACGAGTACGAGCGTGCGGTCGTCTTTTCACTGGGGCGCTTCACCGGCATCAAGGGACCGGGCCTGGTGCTGATCTGGCCGGTGGTGCAGCGCATGCGCAAGGTGGACCTGCGGGTCATCGTGCTCAACGTGCCCAAGCAGGACGTCATCACGCGCGACAACGTGTCGGTGAAGGTGAACGCGGTCGTGTACTTCCGCGTGGTCGATCCCGGCAAGGCCATCATCCAGGTGGCGAACGCCTTCGACGCCACCAGCCAGGTGGCACAGACGACGCTGCGCTCGGTCGTCGGTCAGCACGAGATGGACGACCTGCTCGCGCAGCGCGACAAGCTCAACGTCGACCTGCAGCGCATCCTCGACCAGGCCACCGAGAACTGGGGCATCAAGGTCTCGACGGTGGAGATCAAGGACGTGGATCTCGATGAGAGCATGATCCGCGCCATGGCCAAGCAGGCCGAGGCCGAGCGCACGCGGCGCGCCAAGATCATCCACGCCGAAGGCGAGGCCCAGGCGGCCCAGCAGCTGGTGCAGGCGGCGCAGGCCCTGGCGACGCAGCCGAGCGCCCTGCAGCTGCGCTACCTGCAGACCCTCGCCGACATCGCCCACGAGCGCACCCAGCTCATCGTCTTCCCGCTGCCGCTGGATCTGATAAAGCCGTTCTTCGGCCCGCACGGTGAATAGCCGCGCGACGCTCACCACCGGGGCCGTGTTGCTGGCGCTGGCCACGCTGTGCGGGGCACTGGGAGCGCACGCGCTCGCCACGCGCCTCCCGCCCGAGCGGCTGCACGTGTGGGACACCGCGGCCCGCTACCACTTCCTGCAATCCCTCGGCCTCATGGTGATCGGGCTGTACCAGCGCGCGCAGCCGGCGGCGGCGCTGCACGGCGCGGCCGCGCTGATGGTGGCCGGTGTGGTCCTGTTCTGCGGCAGCCTGTATGCGCTCGCCCTCGGCGCCCCGGCCGCACTCGGCCCGTTCACGCCCCTCGGCGGGCTCGCCTGGATTGCCGCCTGGCTGCTGTTCGCGGCCGCGGTTGGGCGGCAGCAATCGAAGGAGTAAGTGCTCATGCTGGAACGACTCTGCGCGGCCCTCGCGCTCGTCGCGGCGCTCGCGGGCGCGGCC
>Ga0207707_10005396_pt1 | contig 11175 bp, 9 predicted proteins | sample KBSC83BmetaG_FD_184336 | JGI IMG/M metagenome (GOLD analysis project Ga0207707, IMG submission 184336) | Corn rhizosphere microbial communities from Kellogg Biological Station, Michigan, USA - KBS C8-3B metaG (SPAdes) (version 2) | ecosystem: Host-associated > Plants > Roots > Rhizosphere ... | reverse complement strand
GTGCTCGTGCAGGTCCCGCTCAGCTTGCTGCAATTCCACGGTGAGGAAACTCCTGAAATGTGCGGGCAGTTTCGCGTGCCCTATATCAAGGCGGTGCGCGTCAGGCCAGGAGTCGATTTGCTACAATACGCGCAGCTTTACAGTGCGGGGCGTGGGTTACTTCTCGATGCCTACGTCGAAACGGCACATGGCGGCACCGGCACCGTCTTCGACTGGCGCTTGATCCCGCGCGAGTTGCCGTTGCCGATCGTACTCTCGGGCGGACTTAATTCCGTGAACGTCGGTGCAGCGATACGCGGCGTTAGACCGGCGGGGGTTGATGTCAGCTCCGGCGTCGAAGCAAGTCCGGGCATCAAGGATATGCAGAAAATGGCCGCATTTTTTCAAGGTGTTCGCAATGCAGATGTATGACTTGCCTGATCACAATGGTCATTTCGGGCCGTATGGCGGGGTGTTCGTCGCCGAGACGCTGATCGACGCGCTCGATGAACTGAAGGCCGCGTACGAACGTTGCCGCAACGATTCGGCCTTCCGCGCGGAGTTCGAATACGAGCTTAAGCACTATGTGGGCCGTCCGAGCCCCGTCTATCACGCCAAGCGCTGGTCAGAGCATTTCGGCGGCGCGCAGGTCTATCTCAAACGCGAAGACCTGAATCACACGGGCGCGCACAAGATCAATAATACCGTCGGCCAGGCATTGCTCGCGAAGCAAATGGGCAAGCCACGCGTGATCGCCGAAACCGGCGCCGGCCAGCACGGCGTTGCCGCCGCGACAGTGGCCGCGCGGTATGGCATGGAATGCGTGGTTTACATGGGCTCGGAGGACATAAGGCGCCAGGCGCAGAACGTATATCGCATGAAGCTGCTCGGTGCATCGGTGGTGCCGGTCGAGTCAGGCTCGAAAACCCTCAAGGACGCGCTTAACGAAGCAATGCGCGACTGGGTCACCAACGTGAGCAACACGTTCTATATCATCGGCACCGTGGCTGGTCCGCATCCGTATCCGATGATGGTGCGCGATTTTCAGTCGGTGATCGGCGTCGAAGCGATACAGCAGATGCGCGAGCTGCTCGGGCGCCAGCCCGACGCAGTACTCGCGTGCGTCGGCGGCGGCTCGAATGCGATGGGTTTGTTTTATCCGTACATTGCGGACGAGAATGTACGCTTGATCGGCGTTGAAGCGGCGGGCTACGGGCTTGAAAGCGGCAAGCATGCGGCAACGTTGTGCGCGGGCAAGCCCGGCGTGCTGCACGGCAACCGCACCTACCTGATGCAGGACGATAACGGTCAGATCATCGAGACGCATTCGATTTCGGCGGGACTCGATTATCCGGGTGTCGGTCCCGAGCACGCATGGCTGAAGGACAGCGGCCGCGCCGAGTACGTGGCAGTAACCGACGACGAAGCGCTTGAAGCATTTCATCGCCTGTGCCGGCTCGAAGGCATCATTCCCGCGCTCGAGTCGAGCCATGCGCTCGCCTATGCTGCGAAAATGGCGCCGCGCATGCGCAAGGACCAGGCGCTGCTCGTCAACCTCTCCGGACGTGGCGACAAGGACATGCATACCGTCGCCGAAAAGTCAGGACTTAAGTTCGAGTGAGAGCGCAAGGCGTTAGGCTTGAGGCGTAAGCTCAAATTCATCGTGAGCAGTTCCGCCATACGTCTCACGCCTTCGACAAGGGTTTTCTGATGTCACGTATTGCCGCCACTTTCGCCGCGCTCGAACGGCAAAACCGTAAAGGGCTCATCCTGTTTGTCACTGCCGGCGATCCCGATTCCGCCCTAACGGTGCCTTTGATGCATACGCTGGCGGAAGCAGGCGCTGACGTGATCGAGCTCGGAGTGCCGTTTTCGGACCCGATGGCCGACGGACCGACAATACAGCGCTCGAGCGAGCGTGCGTTGAAGCACGGCACATCCATGAAGGATGTGCTCGGCTTCGTGACCGAATTCCGCAAGACCAACGTCAAGACGCCGGTCGTGCTGATGGGATATGCCAATCCGATCGAAGCGATGGGCTACGACACATTTGTCGCGGCGGCGCGCGCTTCCGGCGTAGATGGCGTGTTGGTTGTCGATTATCCGCCCGAGGAAGCGGCGCGGCTTTCCGAACTTCTGGCTCGACACAAGATCGATTTGATCTTTCTGCTGGCGCCGACTTCTGCCGAGTCGCGCGTTAGAGAGGTTGCGCGTTACGCACGTGGCTACATCTACTACGTATCGCTGCGTGGGGTAACCGGCGCGACGAATCTTGATCTCGATGAGATATCCCGCAAGATTCCGCAGATCCGTTCGCAAATCAAGCTTCCGATCGGTGTGGGTTTCGGCATCCGCGACGGGCAGACGGCGAAGGCGGTGGCGAAAATCGCCGATGCCGTGGTGATTGGCAGCCGGCTGGTGCAGGAAATGGAAACGAGCTCGCGTGATCGCGTGCTGGACAATATTTCGGTACTGGTGAAGGATATCCGCGGCGCGCTGGATAGCTGAAATGTCAACTCTATGAGCTGGTTGCAAAAACTACTTCCGCCCAAGATCAAACGGGATACCGGCAGCGCAAAAAAAGTCGTCCCCGAGGGCCTTTGGAGCAAATGCGAATCGTGCGAGGCAGTACTTTATCGCACTGATCTCGAGCAAAATCTGGACGTTTGCCCGAAGTGCAATCATCATAATCGCGTCAGTGCGCGCGCGCGCCTCGATTATCTGCTCGACGCCGAAGGCCGCTACGAAATCGGTTACGAGGTCGTGCCGGTCGATACTCTCAAGTTCAAGGACAGCCGGCGTTACATCGAGCGTCTCGAAGAAGCCAAGAAAGATACGGAGGAAGACGACGCGCTGGTGGTCATGCAGGGCAGCGTCAAAACCACACCTCTGGTCGCTGCCGCGTTCGAGTTCGGATTTCTCGGCGGCTCGATGGGCTCGGTAGTGGGCGAGCGCTTTGTACGCGGAGTCCATCTGTGCCTCGAACAAAAGCTGCCACTGGTATGCTTTACTGCGAGCGGCGGTGCGCGCATGCAGGAAGGCTTGCTCTCGCTGATGCAAATGTCGAAAACCTGCGCCGCGCTGACCCAGCTCGCGGCCGAAAAGCTGCCGTTCATTTCTGTACTCACGGACCCGACCATGGGCGGGGTATCGGCGAGTTTTGCGATGATCGGCGATATCGTGCTTGCTGAGCCGAATGCCCTGATCGGCTTTGCCGGACCGCGCGTGATCGAACAGACGATGCGCGAAACGCTGCCCGAAGGTTTTCAGCGCTCGGAATTCCTGTTGCAGCACGGCGCGATCGATTTTATCGTCGACCGGCGCGAGATGCGCGACAAGATCGCCAACTTGCTCACGTTACTGCTCAGGCGTCCCGCGGCAGCTTAAGCGGTTAACAAGTTCCAAGTTCCACCTTAAAGGGTTCGGGTTCGAGTTAAAACCTGATTCATTTCTCCGCGGCACCTCGTGATCACATCCCGGCACTCGGGCTTCAATGCTATTTGACCTTGCTGGCGAGCTCAACTTGAAACCGGAAAACCGAAACCCAAAGCCGCGGACGCTCGACGAGTGGCTCCATTATTTGGAACAGCTGCACCCGCAGGCCATCGTCATGGGGCTCGAGCGCGTCTTACGCGTCAGCGGGGCGCTTGCGCTGGCTCCCGGGTATCCGATCATCACCGTCGGCGGCACCAACGGCAAGGGCTCGTGCTGCGCGATGCTCGAAGCCATTCTGCTGCACGCAGGTTATCGGGTTGGTTGCTACACGTCGCCGCACCTGTTGCGCTACAACGAACGCGTGCGTATCGGAGGCCGCGAAGTCGACGACGCAGTGCTGTGCGCGGCATTCGAACGCATTGAGGGGGCACGCCTGAGCGCGGAGCAGGGATCGGCACGGGGCGATACTTTGCTCACTTATTTCGAGTTCGGCACGCTCGCGGCGATGCTCGCATTTGCCGACGCTAAAATCGATGTAGGCATACTCGAAGTAGGGCTCGGCGGGCGGCTCGATGCCGTCAATGCGTTCGATGCCGACTGCGCGTTGGTGACGAGCGTGGATCTCGACCATCAGGATTACCTCGGCGACACGCGCGAGGCGATCGGTTTTGAAAAATCCGGAATTTTCCGCGCGGGCCGGCCCGCGATCTGCGCCGATGCCGATCCGCCGGCGACACTGCTTGCTCATGCACGCAGGATCGGCGCCGAACTAATCCTAATCGAGCGCGATTTTGGCGGCGTCGCGGCCGTAGGCCAGTGGCAATACTGGGGCCCTCGCGGCAAACGACACGGACTGCCATACCCGGCATTGCGCGGCGCTTATCAACTCGCCAATGCGGCAGCGTGCCTGACCGCGATCGATTCGCTGCATGAGCGCTTGCCCGTAACGGCGCAGGACATCCGCAGTGGTTTGCTCAATGCAGAGATTGCCGCGCGCTTTCAGGTCCTGCCGGGCCGTCCACAGGTGATACTCGACGTGGCGCATAACCCGCAAGCCGCACGCGCGCTTGCGGTAAGTCTCGCAAACCTGCCGAAGTCCGCGCGCACAGTTGCGGTTTTTTCTATGCTGAAGGACAAGGATATTGCCGGCGTCGTCGACGCGGTCAAAGATCGCATCACGCATTGGTACGCGGCGACTTTGGAAGGCCCGCGCGCAGCGTCCGCGCAACAGCTCGAGGCGGTATTGCAGCGCGCCGGCGTCACTGCGCCGGTGCGGCGGTTCGAAGACGTTGGCGCAGCGTGGCGCGCCGCCTGTCAAATTGCGGCGGAAAATGATAAAATTATCGTTTTCGGATCGTTTCTCACCGTCGCTGCAGTCATGCGCGAACGGCAACGTAAGGCATAAGTCCCGAGGGGCCTACACTATGAACAGGTGTGCGTTTCGAGCCAAGATCGGTGATGGCGAAATCGATTAGCGAAGAAGAACTGCAACTCAGAAAACGCGCCCGCCGCCGTCTGATCGGCGCGATAGCTTTGGTGACCATCGTCGCCGTGTTTCTGCCGATGGTTCTCGACCATGAGCCGAAGCCCGTCAGCCAGGACGTCAGCATTCAGATCCCCTCGCCTAATGCGGGCACATTCACTTCCAAAATCGTGCCGGTGGTTCCGCGAGCGTCGGACACGAAATCACGCGACAAGCCGCGCTCCGAGCTTTCAACCAAGCATGAAGGAACGGCCGTGCCTGTCGCCGGGTCGGCTGCGGATGCAGCGCCGCCTGCCTACGATACCGAGGCCGCACCGCCCGTGAAAGCTGCGCCGCAAAAGCCGATGGCGCAAGCGAAGACGGTGTCAAAACCGCCTAAGAGCGAAGCGCAGCCAATCGCGGCGGAAAAGCCGAAAGCACCGGATCAGACCAAGTCGGAGGTCAAGGACTCGGGCGTTTTCGTGGTTCAGGTCGCAGCACTCAATGACGCCGACAAAGCCCGTCAGATGCAGGAGCAGATCGCGGCGGCGGGCGTCAAATCGTATACCGAGGTGGTGCCGACGACGAAAGGCAGCGTGACACGCGTGCGTGCCGGGCCGTTTGCTTCGCGCGATGAAGCGGAAAAGGTGCGTGACAAGCTCAAAGGCATGGGGCTTATCGGCAATATCGCGCCCAAATAGGATGACTTGGGTCGATTACGCAGTACTGGCAATTATTGGAGTATCGGTTCTTTTGAGCATCATCCATGGCTTGGTGCGCGAGTTGTTGGCGCTGGCAGCCTGGATAGTGGCGTTTCTGGTGGCTCAGATGTATGCGACCGACGTCGCAGCAGTGCTGCCGGCGGCGATACCGAGCCTGGAGTTGCGCCTGCTGGCGGCTTTTGCGATCTTGTTTCTGGCGGTGCTGCTGGTGATGACTTTAATTGCAATCGCGGTGTCAAGCCTCATCAAGCGCGCGGGATTGGGCGTGGCCGACCGCGCGCTGGGCGCCGTGTTCGGCTTCGTGCGCGGAATCGCAATCGTGATTGTCGTAGTGTTGCTCGCGGGTTTGACGACGCTGCCGCGCCAGCAGGCGTGGCGGCACGCGATGTCGAGCGCACCGCTGGAGGCGCTGGCTAACATGATTAAAGTCTGGCTGCCGTACGATTTGTCGAAGCACATTAACTACGAGTAGGGACCGTTATGTGCGGAATTCTTGGGGCTGTAGCAAAGAATCAAGTAAACCAGCTGCTCTATGATGGTTTGCTGGTGCTGCAGCATCGCGGCCAGGACGCAGCCGGCATTGTTACCGCTGAGGGTGCGACATTCCATATGCACAAGGGCGGCGGCATGGTGCGCGACGTATTTCGCACTCGCAACATGCGCGGCTTGCTCGGCGCATGCGGCATCGCGCACACGCGTTATCCGACCGCCGGCTCCGCGTGGTCGGCTGGCGAGTCGCAGCCCTTTTATGTCAATTCGCCGTTCGGTATCGTGCTCGGTCACAACGGCAATCTGACCAATACCCACCAGCTCAAAAGCGAGCTGTTCCGCCAAGACCTGCGCCACGTCAATACCAATTCCGACTCCGAGGTGCTGCTCAACGTCCTGGCGCATGAATTGCAGGAGGGCGCCGCCAATTACAAGCTCGACCCGGCGACGATTTTCGCAGCGGTATCGGGCGTGCATCGGCGTTGCCGCGGAGCCTACGCGGTGGTGGCGATGATCGCGGGTTACGGTTTGCTTGCTTTTCGCGACCCTTTCGGAATTCGGCCGCTGGTATTCGGCAAGCTGGAGACCGAGCACGGTACCGAGTACCTGGTTGCGTCGGAGTCGGTTGCACTCGATGCGCTCGGCTTCCAACTGGTGCGCGACGTCGCGCCGGGCGAGGCGATCTTCATCGACGAAGACGGCCATTTTTACGCGCAGCAGTGCGCGCTCAATCCGACCCTCAACCCGTGCATTTTCGAATACGTCTACCTGGCGCGGCCGGACTCCGTGATCGATGGCATCTCGGTATATGAAACCCGCCTCAGGATGGGCGAGAGCCTCGCCGACAAAATCAAGCGCGAGCACGCCAACCTCGACATCGACGTCGTGATCCCAATTCCGGATTCGAGCCGTCCTTCAGCGATGCAGCTTGCCAACCGGCTCGACCTGCCGTACCGCGAGGGCTTCATCAAGAACCGCTATATCGGCCGCACCTTCATCATGCCAGGACAGGCGATCAGGCGGAAATCGGTGCGTCAGAAACTTAACGCGATCGGCATGGAATTCAAGGGCAAGAATGTGTTGCTGGTCGACGACTCGATTGTGCGCGGCACCACCAGTCGCGAGATTGTACTGATGGCGCGCGAGGCAGGCGCGCGCAAGGTGTTTTTCGCTTCAGCCGCGCCGCCGGTGCGTTTTCCCAACGTTTACGGCATCGATATGCCGACGCGCGCGGAGCTGATTGCAACCGGACGCAGTAATGAAGAAATCGCGCGCGAAATCGGCGCTGATCATTTGATCTACCAGGACCTCGATGCGTTGATCGAGGATGTGCAGTCGGTCAATCCCAGGGTCACCAGCTTCGAGGATTCGTGCTTCAGCGGCATCTACATCACCGGCGACGTGACGCAGGAATATCTCGATGGTGTCGAGGCCCAGCGCCACGATGGCAGCAGGCACGCGGAAGCTGCGGCAACTCAGCTCGACCTGAATCTTGAAGTGGTTGACTGAGAAAAATCAAACCGCACACGGACGTCATTGCCGCTGCGACGTGCTGGGCCTGATCGCTGCGCGACTGAGCGCAGCCGCCATCTCCTGCTTTATACGCAGCCCTCAAATTTGACATTTGAATCGGGGACGGGTAACTTTCGAACTGCGCCGATTTGATATCAGCTTGCGGGCGCCGCCGGTGAAAGCCGGGAGACAAACAAATACGGCTAAAGCGAGCCAGAACCCGGTCCGCGCAAGCTGATCGGGTTTTTTATTGGGAAAGACCTTGCCATGAAGAACGGCTTTACGACAACGATCCTGCATTCGGATCTTGAATCACCCATCGAGCATTTTTCCGTGCATAAGCCGATGCATTCTGCGGTGGCATTCGGCTATCCCGACGCGCGGGATCTGGCGAAAGTGTTCAAGGGTGAGCTTCCCGGCTATGCCTATGGCCGGCAGGGCAATCCCACCACCGCCGCGCTGGAAGTGAAAATCACCAAGATGGAAGATGGAATCGCGACCGCGTGCTTCAGCACCGGCATGGCCGCAATTGCAGCTACTTTCGTGGCATTGTTGCGTGCCGGTGATCACGTCGTATCGAGCTCGTATCTGTTCGGCAACACCAACAGCCTGTTCGGCACTTTCAACACGCTGGGGTGTGAGATCAGCTTTGTCGATGCTACCGACGTAGCGAACGTGGCGCGAGCCATCCGCGCCAACACGCGGCTGGTATTCGTCGAAACAATCGCCAATCCACGCACTCAGATCGCCGATCTCGCGCGCATCGGCGAGCTTTGCTCGAGCCACGGCTTGCTCTACGTGGTGGATAACACGATGACGTCGCCCTATTTGTATCGGCCCAAGCAAGACAAGGCTGGACTGATCATCAATTCATTGACCAAGTGCATCGGCGGTCACGGCAACGCGTTGGGCGGCGCGGTAACGGATACCGGCCTGTTCGACTGGACGCGCTTTTCGAATATCTACGACAGCTACAAGAATGCGAAGCCCGCCCTGTGGGGAATGCTGCAGATACGCAAGAAGGGTTTGCGCGACATAGGCAGCACGCTGGCCGCCGAACCCGCGCACCGTCTTGCGACCGGCGCCGAAACATTGGCGCTGCGCATGGAGAAGTGCTCCGATAATGCGCTGCAACTCGCACGCTTCCTGGCGGGCCATCCTCAAGTGACAAAAGTGTATTACCCGGGTCTCGAAGATCACCCGCAGCACCGGCTTGCCAAGGAGCTTTTCAAGACCTTCGGCGCGCTGATAAGCATAGAGCTCGCGGCCGGCATCGACTGCTTCGATTTCCTCAACCGGTTGAAGCTCGTGATTTCATCGAGCCATCTGGGTGACAACCGGACTCTTGCGATTCCAATCGCCCACACGATTTACTGGGAGATGGGACCACAGCGCCGCGCCGAGATGGGCATCGCGGATTCGCTCATCCGGCTGTCGATAGGCATCGAGGACCTCGACGATCTGATCGGAGATTTCAGGCAGGCGCTCGGCTGATCCATCATTTGAAGATATGCCGACGCATGCGCGCTGACAAGATCGCTGGAGTGTGCGCCATTGCAGTACCTCGTATAGTCAGGAATTGGCGATGGCTTGCGGTTTGGCGTGACCGCAACGCGCGCGTTCTTACTTGGCTGCCGCTGTCAGCCGGCGTTCGAGGTTCTCTAATTTCTTTCTGATCGCGCCGCCGGCGTAAATCTGCGGATTAGACGGGGTCCTTTTTTCGGATTTTTCGCGTTGCTCTATGCTCGTCTTCGCTTCATCGAAAGCGCTGGTAAACGAGTACGTATGGCGTAGCGCCTGATCGAAATATGCCTTGCCGAAGTAAGTGAAATCGGACTCGCTTCCGCACCCGAATGACATATGGGTCGCGTCGGCGGCAGTCATCACCAGCGTGAATTCGTCTTTCAGCGTTTCGATGAAGCCGCCCGCATAGCACGCAGAAATAACGATCACGCGCCACTTGATTCCCGACGCATCGAGCATCTGTTTCAATGCTGGCGGATCAATATTTTTGAGCCGAAACGGCCAGAATTCCACTGCAAATTGGTGATTTTCCGAGCCGTGCGAGGTCAGGTAAAGAAATAATACATCCTCTTCGCGATTGATGATGGCGCCGACGCGTGCGAGGGCCTGGTTGAGGCTGGTGCGGGTTGCCATGGGATAACGATTGAGCGTTTTCGGATTGTTGACCAGCGCGAGCGTGCGCCCGCCGGCATCGAAGCGTTCGCCAAACAGCCGGCTGACGACATCGATCTCTTTCATGAATACATCCTCGGACGCGTAGCCGGCAAAGCCGATGAAATAAAGATCGATTACGCCTTTCCGCTGTGGCCGAAGCGCGGCAAACTCGCGGGCCAGTATTTCAGGCTGCTTATAGAGGTTGTCCTCTCGCACGGCCGCGTAGAAATTACTGCGCTCGCGGGTCGATTCGTTGTCACGATAGGTCGGCGCCCATAGATCGCCCTGAACATCCGCCGGAATCAGCACCTCCGGAACGACCATCAGCACTACGGCCGCGACATAGTGTCCGAGCCGGTAAAGTTTGCTGCCGAAGGTCATCCTGAAAACGGTGCAGCCGATGATCGTGAGCCACCACAAGATGATGCCGTAGTTAAAAATGTAGGAAGCCCATCGGCTGTCCCCAGTCCACCGGAAGCCGGGTAGTGCTGCGCCCGCGCGCGCTGCGATTTCGAGCGGTAGTCCGGCGCTGATCAGCGCGATCGTCAGTGCCATAAATAACGGCGGCCGACGTTCGCGGCGCGCGATGACGTAGGCGGCAAGCATGACGAAAGGGAGATACATCAGCGCGCGCGGCAACGCCGACAGATTGAAATATCCGTCGAAGCCGGTAGTCAGGAATGACGCGCCGGCGTTAACCAAAAGGTCGAGAATCGCGAGTGCAATGAGCTGTTCAGGGGTCGGACGCAGCCTGCTGATGTCGGTTCTGATGAAGAAAGCAAGCCGCAAGCCGGCAATCAGATTTTGCACGAGATCGGCGAGCACGCTGCCAGCCCCGGATACCGGTTTCGGTGCTTGTGCGTGAGCGTCCTGCGGTTCTACCCGATCGGCCGCAGGTGGGGCGGGGGCTTCAGCTATGGGTTCCATGACTCATCGGTGCGCGGCAGGACCGAAAGATCGGCATTATAGGCCGCCAATCGCGTCAAACGAGATACACCCGCCGCAGGCAGTGCTTATGCGGTCGGCAATTCGATGACCCGGCAACCTGTCGCGTCACAATGCAGATAGCTGCCGCGCGCATACCAATCCGCGAGGACCCAGCGCTCGCAATGATGCCCATCGATGACATGCTGATGCAGCGCCGGCCTGTGGGTATGTCCGTGTATCAGGCGTGGATAGCCATGGCTGCGCAGCACCGCTTCGACAGTCGCGGTCGTGACATCCATGATGGCGTCGGACTTGAACTGCTTCTCCTCGGCATTTTCGGCGCGTAATCCGGCGATGATCTGTTTACGGCTTAAGAGCGGCTGCGCGAGAAACTGCCGTTGATAGGCTGGGTTTCGAACTTTGGTGCGAAATGCCTGGTAATCGAAGTCATCGCTGCACAGCGTGTCGCCG
>Ga0207707_10005395_pt1 | contig 11176 bp, 9 predicted proteins | sample KBSC83BmetaG_FD_184336 | JGI IMG/M metagenome (GOLD analysis project Ga0207707, IMG submission 184336) | Corn rhizosphere microbial communities from Kellogg Biological Station, Michigan, USA - KBS C8-3B metaG (SPAdes) (version 2) | ecosystem: Host-associated > Plants > Roots > Rhizosphere ... | reverse complement strand
ACCAGCGCCCGCGGACTCGATAAATCCCGCAAAGCTTCGAGAGCCCGCTCCGTCTTCTGCTGCTGATAAATCTCGATCCCGATCACCAGGTTCACGAATACCGACAGAACCACAGCCTCGCGAACATCCCCCAGCAGAAAATAAATGACCGAACACGACAACAGCAACAGCAGCATCGGCTCGCGCAGCATATCGCCCGCGATGCGCCACAAGCTCTTAGGTTTGGAAGAAGGAAGCTCGTTGAATCCAGATTCGCGCAGCCGCCGGGCAGCTTCCGGACCTGAAAGACCGGCGGTAGTGTCAGGCGCGAGGCTCACACGCGCCAGTCTACATCACTTCAGGCGCGTAGCCAGCAGCAAGTTGGAAGTGATCCGCCGGTAGCCGTAGCCCACATGCATAGGAAGCGGCTTGGGACCAGTAGTCTTATAAGCTTCCCGCAAATCCGGCTGCTCCAGCCAGCTGAAACTGCCGTACGGCTTGATGTAATCTCCGTAAAGCTGCACCTTCCACTGGTCCGGCGTGAACTTCTTAAACGGCAGCCCGGAATCGTCCTGCAAAATCGCGTAGCTGTCACTCAACAGTGCATCGCGAATCATGGAGAACCCCGCCTGATGCGGCATGTAAGACGTAGCCTTCAGCATCGAAACCGTCCCCGAAAGCTGCGACAAATATTTCTGAAACGGCGTGTTCTCTTTCAGCCGGTCGTTAGAAATGTTCACCGAGAAATACAACATACGGTGCAACGAGGAATCGGCATCCGTCTGAAATTCGATCTCGACGCCCTTATTGCCATAGCGCGTCGGAGCCTTATAATCCACAGCGCGGTCGATCACCTCGCCCGCTTCATCCAGCCGCACGTAGCGGAAACCCAGCACCGTGTGCCCCGTGCGCACCAGCAATTGCAGGATCGGCGCCAGCAGGCCGTCCGTCACCTGCCCGCGGAACTGATGATCCATCTGTCGCGTGATGAAAAAACTGCGCCCCAACTCCGACGCCATAGTGTCGCGAATCGCCCCTAAATACGCAGACAATTCCTTTTTCTTAGCGATCTGCCCCGGAGTAGGCAGCGTCCCCGCCGGCTCCAGCGCCACCATCACATATAGCGGATTATGCGGAAAATAAGTCGTGACCGTAAGCGCATCCGGCCCGCTAAACGGATAAAAAACCGTCCGCCCCGCCAACGTTGGATCGCTCAGCTCGTCGCTTTGAAATTTGCGCAACCCCGGAAACTGCTCGGCCTCCGCTTCCTTCCAGGTAGCATCCAGCAGCCGCCTATGCTCTTTCCAAGCCTCGGTCGCCTCCAAAGCCGCGTAAGGACTCCCCTCCGTCCCCGGCAGCCCCGCCAAAAACCGCGCCGCGTCATTAGCCTCGCGCGCATGCGGAACGTTGCTCTTGTAGTTGTCCTTAGGAGCGCTCTCCGCAGCCACTGGCCGCGGTGAACTACATCCGCCAAACAATACCGAAAAGGAAAGAATGAAAGCGATGAACAGACGGCAAAACAGCATAAGCGAAGATCGTCTCCGCAGGATAGCAGACTTTAGCCCAAACCCCTATTTTTTAGCCTATTTCACTTCCGCCGGAGTAGAAGTAGCCGGACCCTCGCCCATAATCAGCAGCACTGTATCGCCTTGCTTTGACCCGTCGTAATGAATCTGCTTCCCGACATGCGTAACAAAACTCCCCGCCGGAATTGGTTTAGTGCTGTCCGGGTCATATTTGCTCCCCGTCCCCACGTACCAAGTCCCCGAAAGTACAGTAATGTACCGGTCATTAGGATGGAAATGCGGACGGCTCATGTGCCCCCCGTGCCACTTAGTCATCACCGCATAAAATCCAGGTTTCGTCGGATCGCCCACCAGCACCGCATTAGCCGACCCGGACTTCTCGTTCTCCACCCACGGAATGTCCTTCGGCAATTTGATACTGATCGCCGCCGGATTCAGATCGCCGGCCTTCACCGACCCCACCCAGGCGAACGCCGAAACCATCAGCGCGCCCAACAAAATCCGTCGCGAACTCAAGGAATGAAACATGCTTCCCTCCCCTTTCAAACGATTGCAAAGTGTAATGTATCACACCTTAAGGGAGCTCTCAGTCTCCTGTGATAAACTTCATTCCGGAAACATTTCATGAGATCCACCCTGACTGCCTTAATAGCAACGTTCTTATGCGCCGTCGGCAACGCCCAACAACCCCAGATGTCCGAAGAAGTGTTCAAGAACATTCAGGTCCTGAAAGGCATCCCGGTAAGCCAGTTCATGGAAACCATGGGCTTCTTCTCCGCCTCGCTAGGCGTCAACTGCACTTACTGCCACGTCCAGGAAGCCGGCGGCAACTGGGCCAAATACGCCGACGACAACGCCCACAAACAAATGGCGCGCCGCATGATTCTCATGGTGCAGTCCATGAACAAAGCCAACTTCGGCGGACGCCGCGCCCTGACGTGCTATTCCTGCCACCGCGGCGACGAGCGCCCGCGAACCACGCCCAGCCTGGCGGATCTGTACGGTCCCCCCATCTCCATCGACGCCGACGACATCTTCGAGCAGGACCCCAAAGCCCCACCCGCCGATCAAATCTTCGACAAATACTTAAAAGCGCTAGGTAGCACCCTAACCAGCTTCACCGCCAAAGGCACCTTCCAAGGCTACGCCGAACAAGACAAAAGCCCCCTAGAAGTTTTCGCGAAGTCCCCCAACCAGCGCACGACGATCATCCATAGAAAGGTGGGCGACAGCACCACCGTCTACGACGGCCGTGGAGCCTGGGCCGCCGCTCCCTCCACCGAAGTGCCGGTCACTCTGCTTCCCCTAACCGGCTCGGATCTAGACGCGTTAAAAGTCGATGCCGAGCTAACCTTCCCCATGCACATCAAACAAATGTTCATGACCTGGCGCGTAGGCTTCCCCTCCACCATCGACGACCGCGACGTCCTGGTAGTCCAAGGCACCAGCCCCGGCCGCTCCCGGATCAAGCTATATTTCGACAAAGAAACCGCCCTGCTATCCCGCGTAGTGCGCTACACCGAGTCCCCCGTAGGCCTGAATCCCACGCAAATCGACTATTCCGACTACCGCGATGTCGCCGGCGCCAAATTCCCCTTCCGCTGGACCCAGACCTGGCTAGACGGCCGCTCCACAACGGAATTGACCGAGCTAAAACCCAACGTCCCCATCGACGCGAGCAAGTTCGCCAAACCGGTAGCCCCCAAGTAGCGCCCTCACATTCATTTACCGTTTCAACTCTGCCCCAGCGGCCGAACGTTGCTGTAAATTGAGTGCAGTGTCGGGCCCACCCATTGGGCACCCCGGCCGCGAGGGCGGTAGAAATACTCGAGCAACGCCGCCAGCGCTAGATCAATGGGGAGAAATGGCGCACCTCAAACGCCATCCCTCTCGCGTACGGCCTACTGGGCAGTGCGGGCTCGCAAGAGTCTCAAGGGTTACTGACGATTTGTGGGGCCCCAACAGATCTTTGACATCCGTGTCCATCCGTGTCCATCTGTGAGCCGATGATCTTAATTGGTGCTAGGCGGACGCTGATACTTAGCGTTGATATACTTCCCAGCCTCTTCAAGTGCACCCTGAGTGTTGTCCTTGGTGCGCAGCGCCTGCCGGTATTCGTTCACCGCGCGATCCCGCTGATCGGTGATATCGAAAATCTTACCCAGGTTGATGTGTGCCCAGACCTCAGTCCACTTAGGCTCCAGATCCCCGTTGAGCACCTCACGGAACCCATTCGCCGCGGATTGATAATTGTTCTGCAAGAAAAACAATTCCGCCACCCGATAGTGAGCCAGCGAACTATTCCGCCGCACGTCGATGGCTTTCTGATATTCCTTCAACGCCTCTGCGAACTCGCTCACCTCAGCAAACTGCTCGCCGCGCCGGATAGCCACAGCCACGCGCATCGCATCGTCGAAGCGCAGAACTTGTTCCTTAGGATCGAGCGAAACGGTTTTAGGTTTGCCAAACGTTTCCATCGCAAATTCCGAAGACGTCCCGACAACCTCGATGGTCTTCTCCTCTGGATTGCCTTCCGTCTCGACGTGCAGCTTCACCGGCATGCGGAAGGTGTCCAGATCCTGCGCGATCTTACCCATCACGCGAAAACCCTTCTGCGTGCGGAACACCGTGTACTCCATCTTGAATTCCGGAGCCCCGCTCGATTCAATCCACTGCACGAAGAACCCCTGCAAACTCTGCCCCGCGAACTCTTCCGCCAGCTTACGGAATTGATCCGTGTTCACGCTCTTCCAGGCAAAGCGCTCCGGCAGCGCCTTCAGGATCTTGTTGAAATTCTCATCGCCCGTAATGAAGCGCAACATGTTCAAAACCGCCGCACCCTTGCTGGCCGTAGCCGCCCAAAATTCCGGCGAGTAGTCTTCCAGCCGCGCCGATTGAATCAACGGCGGCTGATCCACCGTCAGCGCTTCGACGTAAGTATCATGAATTTCCTGATCGAGCGCGCTCGCGCCGTTCACGTGCTCCAGATACAGGATCTCGGAATACCGCGCAAGGCCATTCTCGATCCACATATGGTTGCGAGTCACCGGCGAAAGCAGCGTACCCCACCACTGCCGAGCCACTTCGTTCGCCACCAGCCGCATGTTCACCGGCTGCGTCATGCCCTTAGGCGCCAGGAAAATAATCCCCGGCCCGGCGTACCCATTCGGAGTACCCGCCTCCGTTTCCACCACCACTAAATTCTTCTTGAACGGCAGCCCGAACAAGTCCGTGAAAAACACCATGCACTTGGCGATTTCCTCGCCGTAAGCCTGCGAAACCGCCGCGCCGTTGCGCACGTAAAGCTGCGTGGTCACGCCGTCGGCAGAAACCGTCCTGGGCTCCCCGCGCACGACAGCAATGCTGCCTGGGAACGACGCCTGCGTGAACTGAAACCTCTCCGCGCGCATCCCCGCCGGAGCATTCGCGTCCACCACACCATTCCCGCTAGCCACCACGTGGTAGCCTTCCGGCACCGTGAGTTTGAAGTCAGAAGCAAAGCGATCCACCGTGTAGTCGTTCACCGGGAACCAGCGCGCCGGATACATAAGGTAGGCGACATCTGGAGTAATCGCCGCGAATTTGATCCCGAATACCGGCGAATCTTCCTGCCCCGTCAGCTTTCCGCTATACACAAACACCAGCGTCGCCGGCTGCCCCTTCGGCAGCACCTGCGGCATGCTCAGCCGCACACTCATGTCCTCGCCAAAACGCGATGCCGTAATCTGCCGCCCTTCGACGTCGGTAACGCGCGTCAGATTCAGCGCATTATTCAGCTCGAAAGTAACGCTCGACGTATTATCCAGCGGAATGAAAGTGACTTTCGCCGTAGCGCTCAGCGTCTGCGCCGTGGGATCGATCTGCGCGTCCAGCGCCACCGTCTGCACATCGATCCGCGCACGCGCCTGCTGCGCCCGCTCCTGCGCGAACCCCGTCAACGCAAGCAGCCCAAATGCGAAAACTCTAGCTGACTTCATCGCTTAACACCATTTTCCACTAAAACCCGTTCAATGCACTCCGCCGCCACGTCCATCGGATCCCGTTCGCTAGAAAGCCGTTGCTTTACGTCGTCCAGATCCGCCTTCATTTTACGCCTAGCACCCTCGTCACCCAGCAACCGCAGCGCCTCCGCCGCGATCCGTTCCCCCGTCATATCGTCCTGGATCAGCTCGGCCACTACCTGCCGCTCGGCCACCAAATTGACCATCGATAGGAACGGAGCGTTCACCATCCAGCGCCCTAATCTCCAACTTAACGCGTTTACGCGATAAAAGGTCACCATGGGTGCGCCCAGCAAGGCCGCCTCAATGGTAACGGTACCGCTCGCCGCCAACGCCACCTCCGCATGCGCCAGGCAATCCCACGTGGATCCCTCTTTCACTTGGATGGATGCCGCGCGCGCTGGTTCCCAAAAAGTTGTGTTTTCAGCCCCAAAACCCGCCGGCAGAGCTAAAACAAACCGCACTTTGGGAACGGATCGCAGCCGTTCCACCGCGTCCAGCAGGTAAGGCATATGCCGAGCCACCTCCCCGTGGCGGCTCCCCGGGAGCAAAACCACCAGCCGGTCGTCCGGCGCAAGTCCGAATTCGGCGCGCGTCAGCGACGGCTTCACGATCCGCGCCAGCGGATGCCCAATAAACTTCGCCGCGACGCCAGACTTCTGAAAAAACGCTTCTTCGAAGGGGAAAATACATAGCAGGCGTTTCAGTGTCCGCCGCATGGTTTTGACTCTGCCCTGCCTCCAGGCCCAAGCCTGTGGAGCGATCAAATACACCACCGGCACTCCCTGCGCATGCAGCTTCTTAGCCAGTCTCAAATGAAAATCCGGAGAATCCGTCAGGATGGCCAGATCCGGCCGCCGGGTTTTCGCAGCCCCCACCAGTTTGCGAAATTCCCCGTAAATACGCGGAATGTGGGAGAGCACTTCGATGATCCCCACCACCGCCAGCGACCGCTGATCCACCACTGCCTCGACCCCGGCGCCTTGCATTCTCGGCCCCGCGCATCCAAAAAACTCAGCCTCGGGATGCCGCGCCTTCAACGCCTCCACCACCCGCGAAGCATACAGGTCCCCCGAAGCCTCACCCGCCGAGATCAGAACGCGCACAAGAACCAGTGTACTGTCCCTCCCCCTCGCGACGACTTTGGCGCCGCCTTTTCAAGCGTCTCCCACCTCATAGCCGGAAAACTCCAGGCACCCTGTGCTATAAAAACCGCGTATGCCCAAGAACATCATTATCTGTTCGGACGGAACCGGCAACACCGCCATCAAAGGCCGCGGCACCAACGTCTTCAAAATGTTCGAGGCCATCGATCTCAATGGCCACCGCACCAACCCCGAACTCGACCCGCAAGTGGCTTTCTATGACGATGGCGTCGGCACCGAAACCTTCCTCCCCTTGAAACTTCTGGGCGGCGCCTTCGGCTTCGGACTGGCCAAGAACGTCCGCAATCTGTACACAGATCTGGTTCGCGTCTACGATCCTGGCGATCGCATTTACTTATTTGGTTTCAGCCGCGGCGCGTTCACGGTGCGCACGGTCGCCGGCCTCATCGCCAAGTGCGGTGTCCTGGATCGCGACAAATTGGCGACAACCGACGCGCTCCGATCCACCGTCGCGAAAGCCTACCGCACCTATCGTCAGTCGTATCGAACCTGGCTGGGGCAGATGCTCCACTCGCACCAGCGCGACCTGGACGCTATGCAAAATTTCAAGCGGACCCACAGCCTTCCCGGCGACATCCGCATTCACTTCATGGGCGTGTGGGACACCGTCGACGCCGTGGGCGGTCCGTTCCATTCGAGCGACATCATCAATGCAGTCTTCCACCGCTTCAAATTTCCGGATCATAAACTGAGCGATCTGGTCGACTGGGCGGCGCAAGCGCTCAGCATCGACGAAGCGCGCGCGGCTTTCCAGCCGGTACTATGGGAAGCGAAGCCCAATATCGAGCAAGTCTGGTTCGCCGGCGTCCACTCCAACGTCGGCGGCGGCTACCCCAAGCAAGGCATGTCCCTGGTCACGCTCGATTGGATCATGCAAAAAGCGCAGCAGCGTGACCTGCGCCTTCTCGCCGATGACCGCAAATACTACTGGGAACATGGCAGCGTCGACGATAAAATGTACGACTCGCGCGCCGGCCTGGGAGTGTTCTACCGCTGGCAGCCGCGCAACATGCAGCGCCTGTGCGAGCAACAGAAAGCCGCGCTGCGGCCATCCATTCACCTCAGCGTACTCGAACGCATCGCCCACGGCACCGACGGTTATGCACCGGGCACCCTCGCCCCCGGCGCCGAAATCGTTTTCACGCCTAGCAACGATCCCGAGCAAGACGCCGCCGTAGCGGTTCGCGCCGCCGCAGCGAAAGCCGCCCTCAACGCAGCCTTCGCCAAGTGCGGATCGGACTTGAATAAAGCTCACGGTACGATTGCGATAGGACGCATCGCCTATTACCTCTATGTGGTGTCCTGTCTTGCCGTGATCCTGGCCGCATCGGTCCCCGCAGGCGACGGCTCCCGCCGCAACCTGTGGACGGTTCTGGAAAACGCCGGCACTCTGCTCTATGACGCCGTAACCGCCCAGTGGGCGCCGCTGCTGGATGCCCTGGTGCGGCTCGTCACCGATCCCGAATTGATCGGCGCGCTGCTCGCCGGATTCGCCATCTCCGGCGCGCTCGCCTACTACGTCGATCACAAACGCAGCGCGGTCTTCTCACGCTACTGGCACGACGCGCGGCAGGACCTGCGCACGGCATTGAAGAGCGCGAGGTCCGCTCTGCTCGCGAGCAAATAAAAAAGGGGCGGCCGAAGCCACCCCTCTTTCGTCAGTGTAGGGAAAACTATTTCGGTAGTTCCACCATGCTCAGCGTGGGCCCGGCCGAGCCGTCCTTCGAGCGCGGCAGCGTGCTGGGTCCGGACGCCTTCAACAACTTGCCGACATCCGTGTTCGACGGAAGCAGGAAGCCCAGAAAGCTGGACTGCATTTCATCCCAATTCTGCGGACCCCAGTAAACCGTTTTGGTGGCGTCGGGGTTCCATTTGTTATTGGGCGAGTTGTCGTAGTGCACAATGGTCAGGATGCGCGTGCCCTTCGGAACCACGATGGGGTCCTTCAGGTCATAGCCCAACTGCCAGTCGAAATCCCACTTGCCTCTGAACACTGTTTGCTTTTCGCCGGTCGGATAGATCAGGCGCAGCTCGTAGTCCTTGGCGCGCAGGTGCATGTGCGGCTGGATGTAGGTGAGCCTCGCATTATCCACTCCCACGGTGCTCTCAGCGACGATCTCAGCGTTCGCGTCGCCCGGAGGGATCACCATATTCAATGCCGCGGGTGTCCCCGGCGACAGGTAATAGCGCGTCACCGGCTTGCTCTTGGCGAACACAATGCCCACCTTCGAAGTGTCCGAAGTCGCGACGCCGGACGTCGTATAGTGCAGTTCGAAAATGAAGTCCGAGCCTTTCGGGATCATCTTCGCGGAGCCGCCGATATCGAAGCTCTGCGCGCCCAGGCCGGGGTTGAACTTGCCCAGGATGTCGTTGCCGTCCATGGCATCGTTGCGGCCGGTCTCTTTGCCTTCATACGGCTTGCCGGGCACAGCTTCGGCCATCCACTTCGAACCGGGAGGCACCACCCAAACTTTTCCATGATGCAGAACCTTGGGATTGCTCGGCCGCATCTCCGCGCTTTCCACCCACAGGTCCTGGGTGATGTTGCCCTTCACGCGGATGTACTGATAATTGATGGTGCCCTTGGCGGGAATCTGATACGCTTCCGGCATTTCGATCACCATGTCGGGCTTGATCTTCCAGCCGGTGGCGAAGGTCAGCGGCGCCGGCTTGTCCTTGGCGTCGCCTTCCGGAGAACCGTTGTCGGCCCACGCGGAGATCACTTCGATCTCTTGGGGACTCAAGCGCCGGTCATTGGCGAAGTGCCCGTACTGGGGATCGGCGAACCAGGGCGGCATTTTCTGGGTGACCACGGCGGCTTTGAGCGCCTTGGCCCAGGGACGCGCTTCCGAATAGGTCAGCAGCGACATCGGCGCCACTTCACCGGGGCGATGGCATTCCTGGCAGTTCTTTTGCAGGACCGGCAGTACGTCCTTATTGAATGTCACATTGTTCGAAGCGGCCAACGCTGCCACTCCCATAAAACAACCTGCAATAGAAACGCTGAAAATCCTCATCCGTTCGTGCCTCCTTGGGTACGGTTCACCGAGACCCATTGTATCTTGCCTGGAGCATGAATGGGAGGGCTAAATAGCATAGGCGTGCGCTAAGCGCACAACAACTTAGGCGCTATTCCGCTCTCTTGAAAACCACTTCCCGGCCGCCGCCGGAGCCGCCCCGTTTCCCGCGTCCGCCACCGCCCGATACAGTCAGGGCAAGATCGCCGGAGCTCGAGAGCGTACCTTTGTATTGCTGCGTGAATTGGTTGCCATTGAACTCGCGGACCACCTTGAAAGACACGTTATCGCCGTCGATCGTGCCGTTCGAAATATCGACCGCCCCGCCGCGCCCGCCTTCCATCGAACCCGTCAGCGTGCTGCCGGACGCTTTGAGCGTCAGAGTCTGGGTTTGCGTGTTGCCGCCCCTGCCTTGGAACTGGGCGGTCCATTTGCCATCGATATCGGCCGCCAACGCCAGCGACGATCCAGCAGCCAAAAGCGCCGTGATCAGATACAGTTTTTTAAACATGGGATGCCACCTGCACAAAGAAAGGCGCGTTCCATTGGGCTTGAAGTTACCAGGGCGTTGACAGATCAGCCATAGCCGGGTACGTTATTTTCATGGCGCAGTGCGTGTACTGCCACAAGGAAACCGAGTTGTACGATAGCGGCACTCCGGTTTGCGTCGAGTGTTCCAACGCGCGGACATCCCAACCTACGATTGCCGTTCGATTAAAACGGGAAGTAGCCATGGCGACCGAGCGAGCCGATGCCGCCGACGCCGCCTTCCATGCACTGATGCGGGACGTTCCCAGCAATTTGCCGCAATCGGATGGAACGCAGCGCATGCAAAACGCGTCGCGGGAACTCACCGTCGCGCGCCAGGCCATGACGGAAGCGACCTTACGCCTGAATGATTTTCTGCAGCACGGGACCATCCCGGAAGATCTGAAGCGCTAGCGCTCCTCTAGAACTTCAGCTAGCTTGGCGATCATGGTCTCCAGCCACTTGGGGTCTCCGCCGTAGCCTTCGTGAATCCAACGCAATTTTCCGTCAGCGTCCAGAAACCAGGTTTGCGGGATGAAGGCGACGGACAGGTAGGCGTCCACCAGTTCGTTCGCGCGCAGGACCGGGAAGGTGTAGTGATTCTGCGCAACGTAAGGGGCGATCACGGCCGGGTCGTCGTCGACGTTGAAGCTGATGACAGCGACGTCGGAGCGGTCCTTCCACTGGTCATAGAGTTTTTGAAATTCCGGGAGCTCCGCGCGGCAGGGCACGCACCAGGTGGCCCATAGGTCGATGATCACTACTTTGCCGTTGAGGTCGGCCAGCTTCCAGGATTTTCCGTCGAGCGCTTGGAGAGTGAATGGAGGCAGCGGCTTGTGGGGTTCCACCCAACGGATCTCGCCGGCTTGCTCGGTCTTGGCTTTGGCGGGTGCCTGGCTCAGCGCGGCTTCGCGGCTCTTGCGCGCGGCGGTATCGGTTGGATCGAGGGCCAGCGCCTG
>Ga0207707_10005390_pt1 | contig 11184 bp, 22 predicted proteins | sample KBSC83BmetaG_FD_184336 | JGI IMG/M metagenome (GOLD analysis project Ga0207707, IMG submission 184336) | Corn rhizosphere microbial communities from Kellogg Biological Station, Michigan, USA - KBS C8-3B metaG (SPAdes) (version 2) | ecosystem: Host-associated > Plants > Roots > Rhizosphere ... | reverse complement strand
AGCGACGGCTTCACCGATGTAGCTGGCGCGGGCGTCGTGATAGTGCGGCAGGTTCTCGAGCAGCGTGCCGGTGAAGCCGTCGCTGTTGGTCCCGTTCGGGTTGCGGCAGCCGACCGCGAGCAGGACGGCGGTCACACACTGGGAGCAGTCGACCGTCCAGCCTTCGCTGCGGCGGACGCGCCGCTTGAGCTCGACGACGGTGCGAATGTCGTGCACGATCTCGCGACGGATGATTTGGCCGTGGATGATCGGCGGGTAGTGCACCTGGGCGCGGTTCTCGACGAGGAAGTCGAGCACGCCGGCTATCGCGTTGCGCTGCGCCTCGGTTGCCACGGTTTCGGATCGTAGACGCTGAGCGGGCGCGCGGCTACTCTCGGCCGGTGCCTGATCTCGAGACTCGGCTCGCGGTCGTCGAGGTCAAGCTCGACACGTTGCTCGAGCTCGTGAACAGCGGGCCGCGTGTGCGCTGGGAAGACTCGATCCGCGGTAGGCTGCATCGGGTGCTCGAGGCTCAGGCAAGCGAGCAGGCGCTCGCCGAGGCGATTCGCGAGGTGCGCCGGTCGCAGCGGCAGCGGTGGACGTCGGGGCAGAAGTGGCTCGCGGCGATCGTGAGCGTGGCGATCGCGGCGGCGCCGTACGTGGCGATCGCGCTGCACGCGAGCTGAGCGGCGAGCTCGAGCTCTAGCCGCCGAGGACGATGAGGCGCGAGCCGGCGAGCAGCTGCCCGGACGACGGCAGCACGGCGATCCGCGAGATCGCGGCGGTGTTCCGCCAGCGCAGCGCGGCGGTGAGCTGCCAGTTGTTCGCGGCCGTCCCGGAGCTGCCTGACTCGAAGATCGTGCCTTCTTTGTGGAAGACCGTCTTGTCGTAGCCGGGGATCACGATCGAGAGGATCGAGGCCGAGTTCGCATCGAGTGAGGCGCCGGCGAAGTCGACCGACCACTGCGTTTGCGCGAGCGCGGTTCCGCTCGTCGCGGCGCCGGCGTCGAGGCCGACATACGCTTGGTCGTAGTTCGCGCCTGAGTCGTTGTTCACCCGGACAAAGATCCCGCCGTCGACTGAGGCGATCGTCGAGCGGCCGATCACGTAGACGGTGATCACGCCGTACCCGGCAGCGATGCCGTTGGCGCCGGTGTCGATCGAGGCGGCGTTCGCGCCGAGCGTGCTGTCGAAGACGATGACGCGGCCGGATGGCGTCGAGCTCGCGGCGTTCGATGCGGGGGAGAGGGTCACGGCGCGAGGCTACCTCGGCGTCGTGCCGGCTAGACGATGACGGCGAACAGCGAGACGGCGGAAACGGTCGAGACGGCCGAGCCCGCGGTGACTTGCAGCGTGAGCACGTACACCTGACCTGGGAGGACGGGCGCGGCGTCGAAGCCGCTGACGTCCTGGGCGAGCAGCGCGGCCGCGGCGACGCCGCCGGTGACTGCGCCGGTGTCGGCCTTGACCGTGCCGTTGACGTCGGTCGATCGGATGCGCATCCGCGTCGCGGTGCCGTTCGTGCCGACCGTGAACGCGGCCCAGCCGTCGAGCCTGACGCCCTGCGCGACGACCAGGTCGTCGGTGATCGTGATCGAGGCGATGATCGTCTCGGCCGCGGCTGCCGGCGAGCCGGCGACGGTGATGCTGCGCTTGAAGCGTGCCGAGAGATCGACGACCCCGGAGGTGAGCTGAATCGGATCAGGCATCGCGCGGGGAAGTGTGCGCGCCGGCGAGCTCGGCGTCAAGGGCGGCCCGCTCGAGGAAGCGGCCCATGCCGCGCAGCCAACGGGTGTAGTTGTACCCCGACTGCGTCTCGAGAGCCTCGAGGTTTGCGTCGACCGCGGCGATCGAGCAGTCGCGGCAAAGCCCAGTCCAGCTGATGTTTTCGACTTGGTCGCGGTGTTTGCCGCAGCCCTGGCAGTGAGCTCGACGCCGATCGCCCATCGGCTCGAGCATAGACCGACGCGGCCCGGATCGCGGCTCAGGCTGTCAGGGGGGTGGGTACCCCCCTGAAACCGTTGCGCTCGACGCGATGCACGTCTAGCTTGCCGCGCAGAGTCATGGCGCTTCCGACCCCCTCAGCCGGTGCCGATGCCTGGGCAGCCGGGATCAGCAACAACACGGAGAAGTACAAGAGCCGTGTGCAGGGGTCGACGAAGGACCAGGCGCAGCGCGCCGTCGATCAGAAGGCCGCGCTCAAGGCGAACTTCAACGCCGCCGTCGACTCGGGTCTGTGGGAGTCGCGCGTCTTGGCGCGCGGCACGCAGTACTGGAAGTCGCAGACGGTCGCCAAGGCCGACAACTGGGGCAACGCTGCGACGACCGGCAAGTCGAACTACGAGCGCGCAGCTGCTCAGCTCTATCCGTACGAGTCGCAGCTGCAGCAGCAGATCGAGTCCATGCCGCGCGGGTCGCGTGCAGCTTCGCTGCAGCGGTTCACGACCTGGATGGACGGCATGATCGCCTTCAAGCAACAGTACGCGGGCTAGGCCGCCGGCATGGGTTACGCGCGCCTACTCGTCACGGCGTCGAAGGCATCGCTGACCGGCGGATCGTTCGCCGACTCGCTGACGGCGAACACCGGCGACTCGCTCGGGATTCAGAACTACGTCAACGGCGGCGCTCGTCTCACGCACGCGTGGGGGATCGACTCGGCCTCGGTCATGGAGGGTCAGATCCTCATGACGCGGTACGAGTCGGTGCACGATCAGTCGCACGGCTATCGGTTCGAGATTCCGTCGCTCGCGCCCGGCGGCGCCGGCGCGGTCGGGGCCCATACGATCTTCCGGCCGCCGTTCAAGATCGCGGCGTTCTCCGGTGACACGGTCACGATCCAGGTGACGGGCACGGCCGCCGACGCGGTGGTCGTCTCCTACATCGCCGAGTACGACGACCTGCCCGGCGTGCGCGCGACGTTCGCGACCTGGGATCAGGTGCAGGCGGTCAAGACGACGGTGATCGGGCTCAATCAGATTCCGGTCGCCTCGGCGACCAAGGGCGCCTACGGCGCGTCGCGTGCGCTGAACGCCGACGACTCGCGCCTCTCGGCCGACAAGTACTACGCGATCCTCGGCTGCTCGGTGCAGACGCAGGTGACGACGATCTCGCTGCAGTCGACGACGTGGGGCGGTCAGCGGATCGGCATCCCGGTCGGCGCGCTCGATCTCGACAACAACATGTGGTTCGTGACCGAGTCGATCGCGAGCGGCAAGCCGCTCATCCCGATCATCAACGCGAACGATGCCGGCAACGTGCTCGTGCAGGTCGCCGACAGCGCGGCGTCAACCTCGCCGAAGGTCGACTGGGTCATGTACGAGCTCTCGCGCAACCCCCTCGAAGGGTCACTCGTATGAGCAACCTCGCGTTCAACGTGCAGCCGTTCGCCGAGCACGTGCCGGACGCCGGCCCCGACTCGGATCACAAGAATCCCGGCAGCGTCGAGACGGGCGCGGGGATGCTCGAGATCGGGTTCTACGTCGGCGACAATCGGATCGTGCTCACGAGCCTCAAGGCGGGCGCGTACACCGACCTGTTCGAGAACGGCGACCCGACGACCGGCAAGCCGGCCGAGGGGTCGACGAGCTCGAGCTCGAGCGGCGAGCCCGACACGTCGGCAGGCGACGAGCGGATCGCGCAGCTCGAGCAGCGGATCGCCGAGCTCGAGCAGCGGCCGCCGGCTGAGAACGAGCAGACGCCGCCGGCGCAGTAGAGTCGAGCCCGATGAGCGGGCTCAGCCTCACTCAGCCGATCGGCATCGGCCTCGGCGTACAAGAGCCGTTCTCGATGCAGACGCCGGCCGCCGGCGCGGGGTTCACGTTCACCTGCGACGGCCGCGGTCAGCGGCGCCTCAGCTCGCTCGTCTTCACGCTCGCCGCCTCGGCGGTCGTCGCCTCGCGCTATCCCGCGCTCGAGTTTCGCGGCGGCGACGGCAACGCGTACGCGGTCGCCGCGGTCGCGGCGACGCTGACGGCCGGCAACACGCAGCGGTACGTGTTCGCGACCAACTACGCCGCGCAGGCGTGGAACACCGGCACCGATGCGTTCGCGCCGTTGCCGGCGGTGTTCCTCTCGCCGGGGGATACGCTCGTGTTGACGATCGCCTCGGTCGACGCCGGAGATCAGGTGACGTTGGTGCGCGGCGTCATGGAGCGGTATCCGCTCGACGGCGTCGGGCTGCCGGCGCCCTGGTGGGAGTAGCCGCTCGTGGCCTCGAGTGACGTCGTGCTCTCGGCGCCGGACGTCGTCGCGGTGCCGATGGACTACGACGTCCCGCCGGCGCAGGAGATCGTTCCGAAGTGTGTGACGGCGTCGCTCGACGGCAGCGCGAGCGTGAGCGCGTACCTGCCCATGCTCGAGCTGCTCTCGCCGGCCGGGCAGGTCGTCTTTCGGTCGCCCACTTCTACACTCGTGGCCGCCGGAGGTTCGGCCGATGTCAGCTGGTTTCAGCTGAGTAACGCTCAGGGCGCGAGCTCGTCGCCGGTGACGCCGTACGAGGAGCTGATCTTCTCGACGCCGGGGCTGCAGCTGTACTGGAAGCTCGACGAGGCCGCCGGCGCCGGCACGATCGCCGACTCGGCCGGCGGTAACAACGGCACGGTGTACGGCCTCGTGAATCAGGGCACGGCGCCGCTCGCCGACGTGCTCTCGGCGACGTTCGTCGGCGGAATGGCGGGCCGGAAGACCGACACGCCGGTCGATCAGTCGACGCAGCTAATGACGGCGCTCGTGTGGATCAAGACGATCGCGGCCGCCGGCACGACCTATATCGCGTTTGCCGACACGACGAGCGCGGGCGGCCGCTGGTTCGACATCGGGATCACGGCCGCCGGCCACATCTTCGCTGACGTGTTCTCGACGGCCGCGGCCGGGCACACGTTCGGCGGCGGCGTCAAGGTCAACGACGGCGTCAAGCATTGCATCGCGATCACCTATAACGCGACGAATCCCGGCAACGGCACCGGCGCGGTCGGCTCGGTCGTCGTCGACGGCGTGCTCGACACGGCGACGCCGATCGCGATGGGCGGATTCGGGCTCGCGCTGAACAATCACGCCGTCGTGATCGGCGCCAAGTGGCAGAACGCCTTCGACGACCCAGCCGGCACGAATCAGTTTCCCGGCACGCTTGACGAGTTTGCGCTGTTCAACACGCCGTTGACGATCGCGCAGCTCGCGGCGATCAACACGGCCGGCAGGGTGTGAGAGAGCCGACGCGATGCCGAAGCCGCTGATCGCAGACATGCCGTTTCAGCTCGATCTCGACTCGGGCTACACGCTGCGCGTGACGGCCGTCGACCCGACGACGGGCGTCCAGGTGTCGGGCGTCAACGTGTCGAAGGTGATCATCATGGCGGCGAACCTCGGCGATCCGGGCACGGTCGGCGATCTCGAGCACGGCGACTGGGTGCTCGTCCCGGGACCGGAGTAGGATCGACGTCATGCCGCCTGACACCGGAGCGAAGCCGATCAAGGGCACCGAGGGCTGGTACATGTTCACGCGTGCTCTGGCGAAGACGACGCCGCGCAACCTGACCAGGTCGCGCAACGCGCGCCGCTCGCTGCGCTCGCTGAAAGGCTCGGGCCGCTGATGCTGCAAAAGCCGGACGGCGGCGACGTCGGCGCGCCGGGGCGGTACAACCTGCTCGGCGTCGTCAACACGTTCAGGGTCAATCAGAACAACACGACCACGCCGCTGATCGAGCTGAGCGCGTACTCGACGCTGTACGGCGTCACCTACACGTGGGCTGTGACCAAGGCGACGTACGTCGCTGACGGCGGCGACGTGCTCGCGAGCGAGAAGACGGCGCAGGTCGAGGCGATTTGCGCCGACGCGCACGTGCAGGGGTTCCGCACCGAGAAAGAGGAAGACGCCTCGGGGCTGCTCTACAACTACGCGGTGATCACGGTCGGCACCGACGACGGCGCGATCGCCGACTCGACGAGCGTGCGCATGGATCAGCTCGGCACGCCCGGCGCGTTTCAGGCGATCGCCGATTGCTGGGCCCGCCTCGTGAAGACGGGCGCGCCGGCCTCGGGGGTCTAGCGAGTGGCTTTCCCGGCTGCCGGCGCGGCCGAGGCGCCCGTACTCGCCGAGCTGCTCATCGACCTGCTCGTGCTGCTCGGCTGGGTCGTGTGCCTCGGCTTGCTCTGGGCATGGCGGCACACGATCGGCGCCGCGCTGCGCGCCGCCGGCGCCGCGCTCGACTTCAAGGTGCTCGGTGTCAAGATTCCGCTGGGGCTGCCGCTCGAGAAGCTCGACGACGTCGTGACGTCGAACCTCGGCGCGTACGCGAACGCGACGCACCGGGCGGTCGGCTACTTCTGGGCGCAGGCCGCGCACCTGCAGACGTGGATCGGCGACGAGATCGCGGCGACGGCCGAGGATATGTACGGCTGGGCCGAGTGGCTGCAGCATCGGCACCTGCCGACCTGGGCGAAGTGGGCGATGCGCGCGGCGTTCCCGGTCGCGTACCTAACCAAGCTGATCGCCGACGAGGTGCGAAAGCAGCTGCCGCACGCGAAGCACGTCGCCGCCGGCGAGGCGACGCGCGTCGAGGTCGTGCTCGACCGGCCGGCGATCACGCGGCTCGAGGATGAGATCGCGGCGCTGCGTCAGTGGGTCGTGACGCGGCCGGCGGCAGCGAAGGCCGCGGCGATCGGCGTCGGCGCGCACGCGCTGCCGAACGTGCACATCTTCCCGCGGCTGCACGCGCTCGACCTGGCGCGGCTGCGGCACAACGCGCGGCTCAAGCGGCTCGAAAAGCTGCTCGGCGCCGCCGGCGCCGCGGCGATCATGGCGAACGCGCTCGGGCTGCCGAACTGGCGCTGCATCACGCGCGGCAACCTCGGCCGCGCGTCGCGCGCGATCTGTGGGCTCGAGTCGGGCATCTTCGCGGCGCTGCTCGCCGGCCTCGTCGTCGTCGAGTACCCGCTCTCGCTCGAGGACTTGGCGCACGACTATCTCGCCGTGATCGACGAGGTCGCCGGCCTCGTCACGGCCGGCGTCAAAGAGCTCGACGGGCTGGTCTAGCGGTGCTGCCGCTCGACGTGCTCGTGATCCGCGGCACGCTCGCGGCGATCGTCGGCCTCGTCGTCGGCGCGTGGCTGCCGGCGCGCTGGGCGATCGTCGTCGCGCTGGTCGTGCTGTACGTGCTGCTCGTCGTCGCGCGTAAGCCGGTGAAGCAGTGGCCGCCGGCGTAGCTCTCAGGCTCGCGGGCCGCTTCCTCGGCAACGCCGTTTCGGAGTCGTTCGCGTTCGCCGCCGGCTACGCGATCGGGCCCGTTCTCTCGCCGCCGCTGCGCGAGCTGCGCAACACGATCAACGCCGCCTATCCGGTCGAGCCGATCGGTCCCGGCGAGCTCGCGGTCGGCGTCGCGCACGGCCGCTTGAGCCGTGACCTGGGCGCGTCGCTCGCCGCTCACTCGGGGATCAACGGCGACAACTTCGACCGGATGGTCGCGATCGCACGCTCGGCCGCCGACGTCGGCCGGGTGTTCGATCTCTGGCGGCGCAGCCAGATCGACGACGACGGCGTACGCGCACGGCTCGATCTGCTCGGCTACACGCCCGACGCCGCCGCCGATCTCATGAAGCTCAAGCGGCAGCTGCTCGCGCCCGACGAGCTCGCGCGTGCGATCCATCGCGGGCTGATCCCCGATCCCGGCTTGCTGCAGGGCACGCTGCCGGGCGGCGTCGGTCACGTGCCGGCGTACCCGGTGTACGGCATCGACGCGATCGCCGAGGCGGCCGGCTGGGGCTACACGCGCGACGAGCTCGGCGTGCTCGTCGGGCTGCAGGGGTTGCCGATGGGATCGCACGAGGCCGCGCAAGCCCTGTTCCGAAAGGTGCTGACGCACGACGACTACCTGCGCGCGATCGCCGAGGGCAACACGCGCAACGAGTGGGCCGAGGCGATCCTCGCTCAGAGCCGGCAAATCCCGACGGCGCGCGACTTCCTCGAAAACGCGCTGCGCGGCTACTCGAACCTTGACGACGCGATCGCCGGCGCCGAGCTGCACGGCATGAGCGCCGAGCACGCGACGCTGATCTATCAGAACCAGGGCCGGCCGATGAACGTGCACGCGATCACGATGGCGCTGGCGCGCGGCGGCGTCTTCAAGCCCGAGCCGGGCGAGATCACCGATCCCTATCTCGCGTCGATCGTCGAGGGCAACCTCAAGCCGGCGTACTACGACCTGCAGCACGCGCTCCGCTACACGATGCCGGGCACGTTCGCGATCCGGGCGCTCGCCGAGTCGAAGGTGTGGGACGAGGCGAAGGTCGCGGAGCGGCTCAAGTGGTCGGGCTGGTACCCGCCGGACGCCGACGAGGTTGCGCGGGCGTGGACGTCGGGCGGCGGCAGCTCGGTCGACGCGCACGTCGCCAAGGCGCAGACGCAGCTCTGGAACACGGCGCACCGAACCTTCCTCGCGCATCGGCTGCCGGCCGGCCAGCAAGCCGCGGTGCTCGAGCGCGCCGGCGTCGCCGCGGCCGCGGTGCCGACCGTGATCGACATATGGACGGTCGAGCGGCAGCTGATCCGCGCCGAGCTGACCGCGAAGCAAGTCGTCAAGGCGGTAAACGACGGCGTGAAGAATCCGGCGACCGGCGCGGCGTGGACTCGTGACGAGGCGATCGCGGCGCTGCTCGAGCTCGGATACGACCAGGCCGACGCCGAGGTGCTCGTCGACGAGGGATAGATCGCCCGCGGTGCAACCCCCTAGTCACGCCCGCGGGCCCGGCGACGATAGCGCACCTGCGGTTGCGAGAGCTGCAGAATGGTCCTATACTGGCCGCTGTGCCGCTCGGAACAGTGACCAAGACGGAGGTGCCGCTCAACACGCGCGAGCAGGTCGTCGGCTACGTGACGACCGCGCTCGAGATCGTCGACGAGCTGCAGCCGCCCGACGACCTTCGCGCTGCGGTGTTCGCCGCGGCCGTGCAACAGATCGCGAGCAAGCAGGTCCTATTCGAGCAGAGCGCGCCCATGCAGCTGCCCGATCTCGGCAGGATCTCATGACGCCGCCGGCCGCGCACCTCTCCCCCGCGGGCCGGCGGCGCCGGCGCCCGACGACCGGCCCGGCGCACGCCCAGCGCGTCGCGTGGGGCGAAGACTGGGGCGCGGTGTCGCGGCGCGAGGCCGAACTACGACGCAAGCGAAAGGCATAGATGAGCGAGCAGCACGACGAGACGCAGCCGATCGAGCCCGAGCCGGGCGCCGGCGACGGCGACGAGGGCGAGCACGGCGACGAGCTCGAGCACGGCGCCGGCGAGCCGCAGACGACCGACGACGACGAGCTCGAGGCGAGGATCAACGCCGAGCTCGGCGACGACGTCGACAACGGCGACGCGCCGAGCGACGACGCGCAGCCGCCGGCGCCGGAGCAGCCGAGCGAGAAGGAGATCGAGCAGACGTACAAGAAGCTCGACGCCGAGACGGCGCGCCACGTGAAGCGGGTCGCCGAGCTCGTCGGCGATGACGCGTTCGCGCACCTCGTCGTGTGCGAGCTCTGTGATCCGTCGATGCCGGGGTTCCGCTGGCCGCAGCCGCCGTCCGACGAGGTCAAGGCCGCGGTGCGCATGGCGATCGGCGACCGGCAGCCTGAGAACTGGCAAGCCGACACCTACTCGCGCCGCTGCGACTCGTGTCAGGGGCTCGGCGAGGTGCTGACCGGCTCGCAGGTGCGCGGGCAGGAGACGCTCGGGTGCCTCGAGTGCGGCTCGCGCGGCTGGATTCCGATCGGGCCCGAGCGCGGCCGGCCGAACGTCTTGACGCTACAGCCGCCGCCCGTCGACCCCGAGCAGCCGCCGGCGATCGTGCCGCCGGCAGACGATCCGCCCGAGGTCGCCGCGCTCAAGGCCGCCGGCTACGTCGTGATCAAGCCCGGCGGCGCCGAGTAGGACGTGCCGGCGCGCACGCGCGATCGGTCGGCGCTCGCTGAGCAGGTCGACCATTCGGCAAAGGTCGTCACGCTCAGCTGGGGCCGCTCGGTGCGCGGCTGCGACGACTGCGGCAGCGTCGATCGGCCGGCGGGGTATGAGCTCAAGGTCGACGGCCGGCTGATCGAGCGGTACTGCGGCGACTGCGCCGGCGCGCGGCCCGTCGACGACCACCTCGAGCGGGCGCGAGCCCGATGGAGGGCCCGCCGGCGTTGAGGTTCGTGCTGCTCGTGCTCGCGCTGCTCGTCGAGCTCTGGGCTGCGCTCGCCCTGCTCGGCGCGATCGGGCCCGAGAGCCTGCGTCACGCGCTCGGCCTCGGCGCTCTCGGCCTGGTCTTCTATCTGCTTGGGCTGCAGCCGATCCCAGGGCCGCCGCGGCAACGCCGGCGACCAGGCGCACAATGAGGGACCAGGTCGCCATACGTGGGCAAGCCGATCGCATTGTGCGGTTGACTCGCGACGCCGCACGTGCGGAGCTCGATCGGCTGCTCGACTCGGCCAAGGCGTACCCGGCCGAGTCGAGCTCGAGGCGGGCCGCGCTCGACTACAACGCGCACCTCGTGACGGCCGTGCGCGAGGCGTACGAGCGCAGCGGGCGCCGCTCGTGCTGGGCATCGCCGTAGCCGGCCGCCGGCGCTGGACCTCGAGCACGCGTCGCGGTAGGGTCGAGCGGCATGAGCCCGGAGCTGCTCGAGCTCGCCGATCGCATGGCGCGCGGCTGGTACCTGCCGGGCGCCGACGCTGACGACGTGCGGCAGCTCGCCCGCATCGCCGCCTGGGAATCGACGCGCTGCTACCGGCCCGAGCTCGGCGTGCCGGCGATCGCGTTCGCGCAGCTCGTGATCGGCCGCCGGCTGCGTGAGGCGGTGACGTGCGCTCGCCGGCGCAAGCACGGCCCGCTGACCGACGCGGTGCGCGTCGCGATCGACCACGACGGCGACCAGGTCGTCGTGCTCGAGCTCATCCCCTCGCCGGCGGCCGACGTCAGCGAGCTCGTCGAGCAGCGTGAGGAGCTCGAGCAGCTCGCCGCGGGGCTGGGCCGGCTCACCGAGCTCGAGCGCTCGACCCTCGTCGACGTCGCGAACGGCCGGACGACGGCCACGGCCTCGAAGTCGGTCGACAACGCCCTGCAGCGGGCGCGTCGCAAGCTGCGCGCCGCCTGACGCGAATCGCCCGCCGCGCGGCCGCGTGAGCCGCCCTGACAGCCACGGAGCAGCTCGAGCGGGTCGCACGTCGCGCCGACCACGACGAGCGCGACAGAGCCGCG
>Ga0207707_10005386_pt1 | contig 11190 bp, 8 predicted proteins | sample KBSC83BmetaG_FD_184336 | JGI IMG/M metagenome (GOLD analysis project Ga0207707, IMG submission 184336) | Corn rhizosphere microbial communities from Kellogg Biological Station, Michigan, USA - KBS C8-3B metaG (SPAdes) (version 2) | ecosystem: Host-associated > Plants > Roots > Rhizosphere ... | reverse complement strand
CGACTTGGAGCCGGGGGCGGCCGCCTCGATCGGCACGGCGAGTGCGCGCGGATGTTCGACGGTCTTCAATGTCACCGTGGCGTACATGCCAGGCACGAGCTCGAGCGTCGGATTGGGCACCTCCGCCTCCACCGTCATGGTGCGCGTACTGTCATCGACCTTGTCGGTGAAGCGCGCGACCTTTCCCGAGAGATCCTTGCCCTGCAGCGACTCCACGCGCACGCTGACCGATTGCCCGATCTTGATGTCGCCGACGTAGTCGACCGAAACGGGGAAGTCGAGCCTGAGGAGCGTGTTGTCGGCCACGCGCACCAGCGGCATTGCCTGCGTCTGTGAGGCGGTGCCTGCCTGGATGAGCGCGCCCGGATCCGCGAACCGCTTGGTGACCACGCCGTTGAAAGGCGCGGTGATGCGGGTATAGCTGACCATCGTCTCGTACTTACCGACGTCCGCCTTGGCTTCGGACAAAGCGCCGTCCGCGGAGGCATCCTTGGCTTGCGCCGTGTCCAGGTCTTGCTGGGCGATGAGATTCGGATGCTCCCTGTTGACGGCGACCAGCCGCGTGTAGGCGAGATGCGCATCGCGGTATTCGGCATCCGCGCGCCGTACGGCAGCTCGGGCGCTGTCCAGCTCATCGGTGAGCTCGGGGACTTCCAGAATGGCGAGCAGCTGCCCCTCCTTGACACGGTCACCGATGTCGACGTTCATCTTCTTGACGAACCCGGAGACCTTCGCGTGCACCTCCACGTCGGTGTAGGGCCGGAACTCGGCCGGGACCTCGATCTCCTTGAACAGATCCTCGCGCGACACCTTGGCGACGGCAACGGTGGGCACCACCGCCGTGTCGGCGCCTCGAGCATTGGCCGGATGACGCCAGGAGCGCGCCAGGATCGCTCCTCCCACCACGAGGCAGGCGAATACCAGACCGACGACGAGCCGCGTACGCATAGGATGGGTGCTCATGTAGATGAATGTGTCGAAGGAGCGCTCGCCAGCGGCTGGCGCACGCGAAAGCGGCTGCCTTTGCCGAGAACGCTCGAGACCTCGACCTGTGCGCCGTGGGCCGTACAGATCGACTGCACAATCGACAACCCGAGGCCCGCGCCGCCGCCGTCGCGCGCGTCGCGCGACCGCGAATCATCGACGCGGAAGAAACGCTTGAAGACATGTGGCAGCGCCTCGGCCGGAATTCCAATTCCGTCGTCCGCGACGTCCAGCACCGCGTAGCCGTCCTGACGCGAGATCTGCAGGCGAACGGTGCCCCCACGCGGGGTGTATTTGATGGCGTTGTCCAGAAGATTGACGATCACCTGCTTGAGGCGGGCGCGATCGCCCGTCACCGTGATGCTCGGTGCGGCATCGCAGGTAACGGCGATGTTCTTGTCCTCGGCGAGCAGGCTCATCTGATCCGCGGTCGTCGCGGCCAGCTCGGCGAGATCGAACGGCACCCATTCCTCCTGGGCCTCGCCCGCATCCAGGCGCGACAAGGCCAGCAGCCCTTCGACGATGCCGCTGAGACGCGTCACCTCCTCGAGCATGCTGCCTAGAGTTTCTGGCGTCAGCGTCTTCAGCCCCCGCTCCTGCGCCAGGCTCTCCAGCTCCCCACGGAGCACGGTGAGCGGAGTGCGCAGCTCGTGGGAGGCGTCGGCGACGAAGCGCTTGGAGGTCTGGATCGCGTCCTCGAGCCGGTTGATCATGTGATTCAGCGACACCGAGAGTCTCTCGAGCTCATCTCCCGTACGCACCACGGGCAGCCGGTCGCTGAGATTGTGTTGACTGATCTCCTCGGCCTTGCGCGCAATGCGGTCCACGGGCACGAGCGCTCTGCGCACCAGAATGAAGCCCCCGGCCACCGCAACGATGACCGCGACCGGCAATCCCACCGCCAGCATGAACAGGACGTCGTTGAGTGTGGCTTCGGTCCTGGCGGAGCTCACCCCGACCTCCACCAGGTAACGGCGCTCGCCGACGCTCTGCGGTACGGCGGCGATCAGGAGGGCGCCGCTCGTCAACTGCTCGCGGCGATTGAACTCGCGCGAGCGCCGCAGGGAGACCCCCGGCACATCGGCCGGATCGAAGCTGCGGTCCTTCGGCGCGCCCGATGCGTAGATGACGTGCCCGTCGTCGCGCGTCACCCGCAGGAAGCGGTCATTGGCCTCCGGCGAGTACAAACTCTCGATCTCGTTCGCGACCGTCGCCTCGCCGGTGCGGCCGATGGCGGCGACCAGGGTGTCGGCGATCTGGTGGGCCCGGCGCGCCTGGATGTCCAGCAGGTTCGACTCCAGGTAGTGCCGGACGAGCAGGAAGGTGAGCGAGCCCAGGAGCACGAACACGATGGTCAGCAGGCCGGCGTACCAGGTGACGAGCCGGAAGCTCAGGGAGCGGGAATTCATGCATCCACCGCTTCACCCAGGCAGTAGCCCACCCCGCGGACGGTGCGGATCAGCTTGCTGGGGAACGGATCGTCGACCTTGCTGCGCAGGTGGCGCACGTAGACGTCGACGATGTTCGTCAGTCCCTCGAAGCTCTGGTCCCAGACGTGCTCGATGATCATCGTCCGGGAGAACACCCTCCCCGGATTGGTGGCCAGGTACTCCAGCAGCGCGTATTCCTTGGCCGTGAGCTCGATCCGGCGGCCGGCCCGCTTCACCTGCTGGGAGAGGCGGTCGACCTCCAGGTCCCCGACGCGCAGCACGCTCGAGCGGGTCACGGGTCCGCGGCGCAGCAGTGCCTTCACGCGCATGAGCAGCTCCGCAAACGCGAACGGCTTGGTCAGGTAGTCATCTGCCCCCGCCTCGAAGTTGCGGACCTTCTCTTCGGTGGCGTCCCGGGCGGTGAGGATCAGGATCGGAACCTTCTGGTTCTTCGCCCGGATGCGGCGCAGCACTTCGGTGCCGTTCAGGGAGGGGAGCATCAGGTCCAGGACCACCAGGTCATAGTCGTAGGAATCCGCCAGCTCCCATCCGGTGAGGCCATCGTAAGCCGTGTCCACGGCGTAGCGCTCGGCCTTCAGGGCGCGCTCGATGAGCTCGCAGAGCTTCTTTTCGTCTTCGACCAGCAGTATGCGCATGGTGTTTTCCCGCTGCTGCCCAGCAAACCATCCCGGGATTAAAGGGCGGCCAACCGCTCATTAAAATCCGTTCAGAAAGCGCCCTTGGATCCCCTCCCCGGGCAGCCGATCACACTCTGGAGCGTGGTAGCATCGGTTGCTGGGGAACCCGCGAGCCCCAAGCCGCCTCGGAAGGGGCCGTGCACCTCCGCGGTGCCGCTGTCATGAGGCGCCCTGCCGAGTGCCGTCCGTGCGGCGCGCTGACACAAAACTGTCATTTGACTGCACCTGAATCGTCATACAACTGACGCACAGTGTGCTCCGCCTAGCTTTTGCGTGACACGAGAGCCCGTTCAAGTCGGATCCGCATGTCGGGCCCGGCTGATGGAACCTGATGTGCGTCGCGCCTGAAGGGCGCAGGTCCATCACTTCGCGTGCTTTCGTGTCCTTCTCCAAAAACACGACAGGAAAGTACGAAATGACAGTCATCCGTCCCGAATTGCATCGTGCCCCGGTCTCCAAGGGGCTCACGGGAGCCGCGGTTGCGCGCCGCTCGAGCACCGTCGCGGCCGCCGTCGCAGCCGTGCTGGGAGCGGCATTCGCCCCGCATGCGCTGGCACAGCAAGCCACTGCGGAACAGCTGCAGACGCTGAAGGACCAGATCAATCGCCTGCAGCAGCAGGTCGAGCACCTGCAGGAGCAGCAGGCCCAGCAGGCGCAGCAGGCGCAGGCCCAGCCGGCCGCCCCGGCCGCGGCTCCGGCGGCAGCACCCGCCGCTTCCAAGAGCGCTTCTCCGGCCTTCAAGGCCGGTCCGGTGACGGTCACTCTCGGCGGCTACATGGCTCTGGAAGGCGTGTATCGCGACAAGAACCAGACGGCGGACATCGGCTCGAACTACAACGGATCGATTCCCTACGCCTACCAGACGAACGACCACATCGACGAGACGCGCTTCAGCGCCCGCCAGAGCCGCTTTGCGCTGCTGGCGCAGGGTCCGGTGTACGGCGGGCTCACCGGTGAGGGCTATCTGGAGACCGACTTCCTGAGCGCCGGAGTCAGCTCGAACTCCGCGGAGAGCAACAGCTACACGCTGCGCATGCGCAATTTCTACGGTGTGGTCCGCGATGCGGATGCCGGCTGGTATTTCCTGGGCGGACAGAGCTGGAGCCTCGCGACCCTCTACGGCAACGCGCAGCTGAGTCCGCGCGGCGAGCGCATCCCCCAGACCATCGACGCGCAGTACGTTGCGGGGTTCAACTGGACGCGCAACGCCCAGGTGCGCTTCGTGAAGAGCTGGGACAAGGTGGCCTCCTTCGGCATCTCCCTCGAGAGCCCCCAGGCTTCGATCTACACCGGTTGCAGCGGCGTCGCCACGCCCGCGCCGACCGGCTGCGGATCGGTCTCTGCCCTGGTGACGAACACCGGCGGCAGCCTGCTGAACAGCACGACCAACTATTCGATCGACTTCGCGCCCGATGTCATCGCCAAACTGGCCTTCGATCCGGGCTATGGCCACTACGAGGTGTACGGCCTCGCGCGCGGCTTCCGCGACCGCTCGCCCAACAACGCCTCCGGGACGAACAATACGACCTGGGGCGGCAGCATCGGCGCCGGCATGATCCTTCCGCTCGGACCGCTGCTCGAGTTCCAGCTGAGCGGGCTCGGGGGCAGCGGCAACGGCCGCTACGGCTCCGCGCAGCTCCCGGATGCGACGCTGAAGTCCGACGGCAGTGTCGTGGCCATCAAGGAATATCAGGTGCTGGCCGGCTTCGTCCTGAAGCCCGATCCGGCCTGGACGTTCTACCTGTACGGCGGCAAGGAGCAGGCCAGCCGGACGGCCTACAACGTCGGAGCCAACGGCTATGGGTACGGCAACTATGCGTACAACAACGGCGGCTGCAACCTGCTGACGGGCTCGGCGGCCACCTGTATCGCCAACACCCGCGCGGTCGAGATGGTGACCGGTGGCACCTGGTGGAAGGTCTACCAGGGTGACATCGGCAATTTCCAGATCGGCCTGGAGTACAGCTGGCTGGAGCGGCAGAGCTTCAGCGGTGTCGGCGGCGATCCCAGCGCCAACATCGGCATGGGCTTCGTCTCCTTCCGCTGGTACCCGTACCAGAAGTAACCCGCCCTCCGCGCACCGCCCGGTCTCGCTTCACGGCGGGACCGGGCGGTATCGTTTTGGAAGCTGCTGAGGCAACGCCCGGGTTGCGACGGGCGCCCGCGGAGCGGCGACGGATCAGCCCGGGACGCTCGTCCCGAGGCCGCGGTGCTTCAGCCAAAGCGCCCGGTGATGTAATCCTCGGTGAGGCGGGCGCGCGGGTTGGTGAACACCCGGTCGGTCTCCCCCACTTCGATCAGCTCGCCCATGTGAAAGTAGGCCGTGCGCTGCGACACGCGTGCCGCCTGTTGCATCGAGTGAGTCACGATGACGATGGCATAACTGGCGCGCAGCTCATCGATCAGATCCTCGATGCGCGCGGTCGCCACGGGATCGAGCGCCGAGCACGGCTCGTCCATCAGAATCACTTCCGGCTGGATGGCGATGGTGCGGGCGATGCACAGGCGCTGTTGCTGACCGCCCGACAAGCCGGTGCCGGGGCGCGTGAGGCGGTCCTTCACTTCGGTCCACAGACCCGCCCGCTGCAGGCTGGTACACACGATCTCATCCAGATCCGCACGGCCGCGGGCCAGACCGTGGATTCGCGGCCCATAGGCCACGTTCTCGTAGATCGACTTCGGAAAGGGATTGGGCTTCTGGAACACCATCCCAACGCGCGCGCGCAGCTGCGCGGCATCCTGGCTCCGGGCGTGGATGTCCTGGCCGTCGAGCAGAATGGATCCGGTGACGCGCGCGCCGGGGATCGTCTCGTTCATCCGGTTCAGGCAGCGCAGGAAGGTCGACTTGCCGCAGCCGGAGGGGCCGATCATCGCCAGCACCTGCTTGCGCCCGACGTCGATGCTCACACTCTTCAGCGCGTGTTTGGTACCGTAATAGACATTGACGTCGCGGGTGGAGAATACGGGGTTCTCGACCGTCACCTGCCCGAGCGTACGACCGCCTTGCACGCGCTCTTCCGTGAGCGAGCTCGCTGCGTGTATGCGACCACTGGGCTTGAGATTCAGCCCGCCGTCGGCCGCCGCGATCCGCGGATTGGCGCCACCGGAGCCGCCGTCCGAATCCGCTCTTCTGCGTTCCTGCACTGGCTCGTCTCCTGGGGTATTCATGGGTAGGCGCGCTGCCTCAGCCGAAGCGACCGGTGACGTAATCGTCCGTGCGCCGGTTCTTCGGGGAGGTGAAGATCTGCTCCGTCGGACCGACCTCCGCCAGCTCGCCCATGTACATGAAGGCAGTCACGTTCGAGACCCGCGCGGCCTGCTGCAGATTGTGCGTCACGATGGCGATGCAGTATTTCTCGCGCAAGCTTTGCAGAGTCTCCTCCACTCGCAGGGTCGAAATGGGGTCCAGCGCAGCCGTCGGCTCGTCGCACAGAATGACCTCGGGCTGAAGTGCAATGGTGCGCGCGATGCACAAGCGCTGCTGCTGTCCGCCCGACAGCCCACGACCATCCTCGTGAAGCTTGTCCTTGACCTCGTCCCACATCGCCGCATCACGCAGCGCAGCCTCAACGCGCTCGCCGAGCTCGGTGCGCGAGATGCGGCGCGCAAGGCGCAAGCCAAACGCCACGTTATCGAAGATCGACATGGGAAAGGGCGTGGCTTTCTGGAACACCATGCCGACTCGGAAGCGCAACATCGCGATATCGACGGTGGGCGCCAGGATGTCTTGGCCGTCCAGGAGCACGTCTCCGGTAGCACGGTGTCCCGCATACAGGGCATACATCCGGTTGAACACTCGCAGCAACGTCGACTTCCCGCAGCCCGAAGGCCCGATGAACGCCGTGATGCTGCGGTCGTTGAGGGTGAGATTGATGTCCTTCAACGCCTGCGCCCGGCCATAGAAGAAATCCAGGTGGCGCACCTCGAACTTCGCCTTCGGTGCCTGAAGCGCTCCCACGGGTGCCGCCGAGGCGTTCATCGACGGTTGCTCGCGGGACCCAGGGCCGCCAACAGAAAGCGCGCCACGATGCTCAGGAAGAGGATGGCCAGGGTGATCAACAAGGCCCCCGACCAGGCCAGATCCTGCCAGTTCTTGTACGGGCTCATCGCGTAGATGAAGATGACGATCGGGAGATTCGCCATCGGCGCGTTGAGGTTGGTGCTCCAGAACTGATTGTTCAACGCCGTGAACAGCAGCGGTGCCGTTTCCCCGCTGATGCGGGCGATGGACAGCAACAGCCCGGTCACCAGTCCGCTGCGGGCAGCCGGATAGATCACGGCGGTGATCGTCCTCCAGGGGTAGGCGCCCATTGCAGTGGAGGCGTCCTTCATCCCCTGCGGCACGAGATTGAGCATGTCCTCCGTGGTGCGCACCGCTACCGGTAACGCGATGACGGCCAGCGCAACCGCACCGGCGATCGCGGAGAAATGACCCATGCGCACGACGAGAATCTCGTAGACGAACAGGCCCACGATGACGGACGGAGCGCTCAGCAGGACATCGTTCACGAAGCGGATGACGGTGCTCAGCCGCGAGCCCCGCCCGTATTCCGACAGATACGTGCCGGCGAGCATGCCGACCGGAGCGCCGATGAGAATGCCGATCAACGTCATCACCACACTGCCGTAGATGGCATTCAGCAGCCCGCCGGTGCTGCCCGGGGGCGGCGTGCTGGCGGTGAAGATCGGCGCCGACATGCCGGCGAAGCCGTTCTTGAAGAGCGTCCAGAGGATGGCCGCGAGGAACGCCAGGCCGATGAGCGTCGCCACGCCCGAGAGGCTCAGCGCCACCACGTTCATCACCTTGCGACGGAAGCGGCGACTCATACGGAGGAGAGCGCTTTGCGGTCCAGGCGCAGCAGCATGTAGCGCGCGGCGGCGATGACCGCGAAGGTGATCAGGAACAGCAGTGCGCCCAGGCCGATGAGGGAGGAGTTGTACAGCTCTCCGGTGGCCTCGGTGAACTCGTTGGCGATCGAGGCGGAGATGGTGGTGCCCGGGGCTAGCAGCGAAGTGCTGATGCGGTGGGCGTTGCCGATGACGAACGTGACGGCCATGGTCTCACCGAGCGCGCGACCGAGACCGAGCATGATGCCGCCGACCATGCCCGCCCTGGAGTGCGGCACGACGACCTTCCAGATCACCTCCCACGTCGTGGCCCCCAGGCCGTAGCCGGACTCCTTGAGCACGTCCGGCACGGTCTCGAACACATCGCGCATGACCGCGGAGACGAACGGGATCACCATGATGGCAAGCACGACACCGGCGGTGAAAATGCCGATGCCGAACGGCGGTCCCTGGAACAGGGGACCGATGACCGGCAAGTCACCGAGTGTGTCGATCAGCCACGGCTGCACCGTGTGCTGCAGAACAGGAGCCAGAACGAACAGCCCCCAGATGCCGAAGATGATGCTCGGCACCGCCGCCAGCAGCTCGATGGCCACCCCCACGGGTCGACGCAGCCACACCGGCGCCAGCTCGGTGAGAAAAACGGCAATGCCGAAGCTGATCGGCACCGCCAGCAGCATCGCGATCAGGGAGGTCACCAGCGTGCCGTAGACGGCCGCCAGCGCGCCGAACTTGTCGGTGACCGGATTCCAGATCGTCTGGGTGAGGAAGGCGAGCTTGAAGTGGGAGAACGCCGGCCATGCGCCGACGAGCAAAGAGATGGCCACGCCGCCCAGCAGCGTCAGCACCAGAATTGCGGCAACGAACGTGGCACCGCGGAAGAGCTTCTCGCGCAGACGCTGAGCCGCCGCGTGCCGCGGTTCAGCCGCAGCGACCGTCGATAGCATACGGCTTCGCCGTTTTCCTAACGGGGCCCCTGCCCCGAGACCGTCCAGGGGCTTCGCCCCAACTTGTCAACGGGGCCCCTGCCCCGAACTCTTCACGGGGTTCGGGCAGGAGCCCGAACCCCGTCCATTTAGCTAAGAGCTGGCCATGCTCAGCTGCGGAGAAGGATAGCTTAGTTCGCCGCGAGGGTGACGCCCTTGACGTCGGCCTTCCAGGTGGCGCGCACCTGCTTGATCAGGGTCGCGGGCAACGGCACGTAGTCCAGCTCGGCCGCCATCTGGCCGCCGTTCTGGTACGCCCAGTTGAAGAACGCCAGGGCTTCGGAGGTCGCCTTGACGTCCGGCGGGGTCCGGTACAGGAGGATGAAGCTGGCGCCGGTGATCGGCCAGCTGGTGGCTCCGGGCTGTTCGGTCAGGATCAGGTAGTAGCCGGGCGCATGCGCCCAATCACCATTGGCGGCGGCGGCCTGGAAGGCCCCGGCGCTCGGGCTGACCGCCTTGCCGGCCTTGTTGATCAGCAGCGCGTACGACATGGCGTTCTGCTTGGCGTACGCATACTCGACGTAGCCGATGGCCCCGTCGGTCTGCTTGGACATGTTCGCGACGCCCTCATTGCCCTTGGCGCCGATGCCGACCGGCCACTGCACGGAGGTATTGGCGCCGACCGCGTCCTTGAACTTCGGGCTGGACTTGGAGAGGTAGTCGGTGAACAGGAAGTTCGTGCCGGAGCCCTCGGAGCGATACACCGGAGCAATGGCCGTGCTGGGCAGCGCGAGCTTCGGGTTGAGCTTCTTGATCCGCGGGTCGTTCCACTTGGTGATGTCGCCCAGATAGATGCTGGCCACCGTAGCGCCGTCCAGCACGAGCTGGCCGGCTTGAACGCCTTTGATGTTCACCACCGGCACCACGCCCCCGATGATCATCGGGAACTGCACCAGGCCCGCTGCATTGAGCTCCTCGGGCTTCAGCGGCATGTCGGAGGCGCCGAAGGTCACCGTCTTCGCCTTGATCTGCTTGATGCCCGCGCCGGAACCGATCGACTGATAGTTCAGTCCGATGCCGGTCGATTTCCTGTAGGCATCCGCCCACTTCGAGTAGATCGGATACGGAAAGGTGGCGCCGGCACCGGAGATGTCCGCTGCCTGCACGGCTGCGGCGGCCGTGGCGAACGCCACCGCCCCCACTGCCGCAACCCAGATCCGCTTGGCTGTTCGATTCATGACGACTACCTCTTGCGAGTTCTCGATCGATGGGCGCGGACCGGCCGTGCGCACCGCTTCCGCCTGGAGGCGCATTAAATGATTGCAATGTGACGTTCTGATGACATTCCGCCGCCTGGCCGGCAAGCGCAATTCCAGGGGTTATGGCAAGCGCCGGCGCGAGTGTGGCCAGTGAGCCACGAGCGCCTCGGGCGCCTCGGGCGCACATTTCAGGTTTGTGACGCGGTGTCGCTCGGTGCGTACACCGAAACGCCGGCCCAATCTCGCTTTGGGCTTGCCCGCGTGCGACAGTGGCCGTATAACGCGAGCCGCTTGCGACGTCGTTGCAGAGCAGCCGCGGGTCTGGCGCCCGCGGCCCGAGAACGGGCAAAGACGCAGGCTTTTGCTTAATCTTCCGCTTCAGCGCCTTGGCACCAGGACAGCACGCCGCATCGATGTCTCAAACCCTCGAGCTGACTCAGAATCTGATGGCCCGCCGGTCCGTGACTCCGGCGGATGAAGGTTGCCAGGAAGTGATGATCGGGAGGCTCGAGGCACTCGGGTTCCGGATCGAGCGGCTACGCTACGGCAACGTCGAGAACTTCTGGGCCCGGCGCGGGACCGACGGACCGGTTTTCTGCTTTGCCGGCCACACGGACGTCGTACCGACGGGGCCGCTGGAGGAGTGGCGTTCCGATCCGTTCCTGCCTTCGATACGCGATGGGGTGCTCTTCGGGCGCGGCGCTGCGGACATGAAGAGCGGACTGGCCGCGATGATCACGGCGACGGAGGAATTCGTCGCCACCCATCCACAGCACAAGGGCACGATCGCCTACCTCATCACCAGCGACGAGGAGGGTCCCTCGGTCGATGGCACGAAGCGCGTGGTGGAGACGCTCAGCTCGCGCAACGAGCGCATCGACTGGTGCATCGTCGGGGAGCCTTCGAGCGAGCAGCTCATGGGCGACACGATCAAAGTCGGACGCCGCGGATCCTTCAGCGGCCGTCTCACGGTGCATGGTGTCCAGGGCCACGTCGCCTACCCGCACCTGGCGGAGAACCCGGTGCACACTCTCGCGCCGGCGCT
>Ga0207707_10005385_pt1 | contig 11192 bp, 27 predicted proteins | sample KBSC83BmetaG_FD_184336 | JGI IMG/M metagenome (GOLD analysis project Ga0207707, IMG submission 184336) | Corn rhizosphere microbial communities from Kellogg Biological Station, Michigan, USA - KBS C8-3B metaG (SPAdes) (version 2) | ecosystem: Host-associated > Plants > Roots > Rhizosphere ... | reverse complement strand
ACTACGACCATAGAACTTGGATCCGCAGCCCTCAATGGTGCATCCTTTCATGCTCACTGTCTTTGGTCCTCTCGTCCTCTCGTCTTCGGTCTTGAAACGGGAGCCCCGAAGGGCTCCCGTGTACGTGCCTCTAGCTTACCGCATTGGCCGCGGCGCGGCTAGCCAGGTACAGCGGATACGAGACCGGCCACAGCGCCGCCAGGCCGACCGTAACGAGGAGCGTCGCCCAGATCTCGTCCTCTTCGGTGTTGCGGTGCGTGGTGGCGGGCGAAGTGCCCATGATGACGTTAACGGAGTGAAACAGTACGACGCCAGCTCCAGTGCCAGCGATGACGTAACCGAGGATAAAAAGGGCATACCAAAACACGGCGGTTCCTTGCGGCGACTTGTGGATGGTAACCCAAGCATAGGTGAGCCCCGACGCCGCAGGGACATCGGGGCTCGCACGTTATTTATCCCGAAATGCTAGCCACGCCATCACGACAAGCGGTGACATACAGAAGAGCAGAAACACCGCAACCATGGCTACGTCAGTCCATGCAGGGCTACCGCATTCCGATACAGAAAGGATCATGTGGTTTCCCCCTTCGGTTCGGAGAACACCAGCGAAGACGGAATGAGTTTCAGTGTCACCGACACTAGCGGGTCGTCGCCTTCGTCGCCGAACCCCGTAACATGACCTGCAACATGGATGCTTTCCGCCGCGACCTGCACCCCGTTGATCTTCACGTCGCCAGCCATGTACGTAGGCGCTCCGCGGATACCGATGATCTCGATATCCGTCCTGGTCTCGTCACTCACTGGTTTCCCCGTTCACGATCGCCTCGATGTCCGTCCGGTAGAAACGGTTGTGCCCGCCCGGCGTCTTGATGGCCCTGATGAGTCCTCGTTCAGCCCAGCGCGTGACCGTCTTGGCGTCAACGCGCAGAGCCTTCCCGACCTCACTCGGTGTCATGAGTTCCTTGGTTTCGCTCACGTCGTCTCCTCTTGTGTCTTGGACATGCACGGGATGCACAGGTCTGCTTTGTTGATCGGCGTCAGCCGGTCCTTGTCGGCTCGGGCCGTGAGCCCTGAGTGCTCGATCATGCGTCCATCGGACGCTCTGAGTGTGTCTCCCATGAAGGTCGCATGCCACCAGTTGGGGCGCTGCGTGGTGCCGAGCATGTGTCCGCAGCCGTCGCAGTGCGTTCTGATGGACATCACTGCCTCCCGATCCACTGCCCGAATTCGACCAGAATCCAGAATGCCAGTACTGCGAAGGCAACACCGGCGACGATCACGGCGATAGCGCAGCCGTTGAGCTTCGGTTTGTCGTCACTCACTGGTCCCTGCCTCCGCAATCCAGTACTGCCCCTTGGACGACTCATGTTCTACGCCGTGGCCTGCGAACAACACGCACTGGTAGTCGATGAATCCTGGCGGAAGGTCGCGATTCCCTTGGCTAAGCCACTCAGTACAGCGCACATACGCGGTCGGTTCGGCCTTCGGCGCGGCCTTCGCGAGTTCGGCGTACACTGCGGCACCTTTGACGAGCAGTTCAGCATCAGTCAACGAGGTTCCGGGCGCTACCTTTTCAAGCAGTTCTACGGCTAGATCCGCGTAGTAACGGAAGTCTTTCAGTTCGTCACTCATCAGTACCTGGGTCCTTTCACCAACTTGGCCTGCTCGGTATACAGCTCCGCAGCCCTGAGGTAAGACGCCGCAGAGTCGTTGTATCCGTTGCTCGCCTTATCGCTCGCAGCCTGCAACGCCTCATCGGCCTTGCGCATGTAGTACTCGAAACTCTTCGGTCCGTCACTCATCTTCGGTGTCTCCCGTCTTCTCGATCCACAGCACCTGGTATGCAACCGCGCCGTTCCCGAACTCCAGGGCAACCGTGTGGTGGCTGGCGGTGGCGTAGTGCTTGCAGTTGGCGACGTAGTTGGCGTTCACCTCGGGGGCCGTGTCGTACAGCAGATGCGCGAGTTTCGCGTATTCCTCACGGGCGACCTCGGGGTCCTTTGCAAGGATGCAGAACTGTACGTCAGTGCGGCTCGCGCGGTGCAGCTTCGCGGAGCCGCCGTAGTCTTCCAGGAAATCGGCGAGCGTGCGCAGCCCGTCAACCACGTCGGAACGCTGGTGAATTGGCATGATGATCCTTCCGTCTTTGATCGTGATCGTGAGAGGTGATTTCAAGGGCCCATCCCCACCCCTCCGAAAGGATGGGCCCCATACCGGAAAGGTAAGTTTCCGGCCCCCGTAGCTCGAAAGCTTGGTGAGACTTGTCAAACCTACCATGGTGCGCCCGATGGTGCAACATGGGGCCCGCGTCACGCGAAGATGTCATCCTCGGGCACCAGGGGCACCATGTCCTCGAACCGCTCAAGCACGCGGTCAATCGACTTGTCGACAGCCGCGGCAGCACGGAACGCGGTGGCGTTCGGGATCGGGATCTTCGGGGGGTGCCCGTTCTTGCTTTTGACGTACAGCGACTTGAGGACTTCAAGCGCATCCGGCGTCCATGTGGTGCTCACGCGCTGGTCCTCGCCGGGAATGGTGGACTTGCCGATCGTCAGCACAAGAAACATCGGCACGTTGTCATCCGTGTTCACGCCCATGATCGCCACGTCCGCCCAGCGGCACGCAGAGCAGGTCTGGCCCTTCGGCAGCGGCGTACCCGGCATGTGGCCGTTGTGCGTGCCGTTTCGGTGCTTGGAGGAGCCGAACCCCAGTACCCGGCCGGTGAATGCCTGCCCGGAAACGGTGAAGTCCTTCACGGTGGGGTCGTCGAACTCGCACTCTTCGGCGGCGAACTCGGCGAACTCCTCCGATACCACGTCCAGGGGTTCGTCAAGCGTTCGGGTGTCAGTGTTGCTCATGCTGTGTTCCTCTCGTCATCTTCGATCATTTCAATCGTCAGCGGGGTTCCCCTGCTACCGCAAGGGTATCATGAGAGCGTAGACTGAACAACGAAGACCAACGACGAGAGGATGAAGAATGGCAACAGTTCCCTTTTCCGATACGGCGGCGGCCGGGCAGGCTCCCAGCGCGGGAGCGGTCGCGTACGCCTGCTCGCATCTTGGTTTCCGCGTGTTCCCGCTGGTTCCCGGAACCAAGCGGCCTGCCGTCGAAGGATGGAAGGCGAAGGCCACGGCTGACGTGTCGACGATCCGGGAGTGGTGGGCCGGGGGTGATTTCACGGGGTATCCCGTGGGGATCGCCACGGGGCCCGGTTCGGGCGTCTGGGTGCTTGACCTTGACCGCAAGGGAGGCGTTGACGGCTTCGCATCGCTGCGCGACCTCGCAGCGCAGCACGGCAGCACGATCGCCGACTTCACGGCCACCATGACCGTAGCCACCCCCTCGGGCGGTGCACACCTCTACTTCCGGTGGAACGAGGTCGTAGACGCGCAGGGCGGGGCTCACAACTCGTCTAGCCACCTGGGGTCAGGCATCGACGTGCGAGGCATCGGAGGGCTCGTGAAAGCGCCCGGCTGCGGCGGCTATCAAGTGGTCCCGCGGGACGGTATCAGGAGTACTGTTATCGTCCCGGCTCCCGATTGGCTCGTGAAGCTGACGCGCAAACCGGAGCGCGAAGCGCGGGATGAACCGCAGTTCGAACCAGGCAGCCCCGCAGCGGAACGCGAGGCCGAAAGGGTGCTTGACCGGCTCGGCAACGCGGCACCGGGGACCCGCAACAACGAGTTGAACGTAGCCGCGTTCCGCCTCGGGAAGATGGGCACCATGGGTGCCGATGAGGCTTGGTCGGAGCTTCGGACCGTGATGTTCTCGATTGGGGCGAACGACGACGAGTCATCCCAACGTAGGACGTTCGAATCGGGGTGGGAGGCGGGCAGGCGAGCGGGGAACGTGTGATAGGATGCTTGCTAACGAGAGGAGTAAGCCATGCGACAACGCGTGAAGTGCCCCGGATGCGGCAAGTTCATCGCGCTCCGAAAGAACGGGGCGTTGTGGCACCACAACGACGGGCGTCCGCAGTATCCCGGTAGCCCTTGGGCGTCGCACTGCAACCGCAGCGGCACCCACCCCGGCAACTAAGGACACGAATGAACAAGAAACAACGCGTCGAACGTGCACGAACCGCCGCACAAGCGCGATGGAAGGACAAGACCGAAGACGACAAACGCAGGCAACGGTTGACCATGCTCGAAGCGCAGGCTTCAAACCTCGGGTACCGGCTGGTACCTGTGGAAGACAACGAGGACAGCACGGCATGACCATGTACCAAAAGACAACGGTGCGTATCACGTTCGCGGACGCGGATGGCAACGAAATCATGCACACGATCGATCTTCCCGGGCGTGTCGAAACGATCACTCAAATGGAGTGCTTCTACCGCACCGGGTACCCGACCGAACCGATTGACCTGATCGCACCACCTGGTGCGTTCGATCCCGACAGCAACCCCTATACGGGATTGTTCGAAGAGGGCACCTATCAGTTGGTACCCGTTGACGACAACACGAAAGAGGACTGAACGATGACAACCACTGTGACATGCGGTATCTGCGGGAGGCGTGCCCGCATCAAGGCAGACGGGAACCTTTCCGCACACAACGATGGAACCCACGGGCCACATGACGCGCCGCGTCAGTGTTCCGGTACGGGTACCGATCGGTACACGAAAAGGACTGAACGATGACCGACGAAAATCCCGTTCCTGACGAAGAGGGTGCCGTTCGCATCCGAGACGGGAAGGTCGAAGTGTACTTCCAAGGGCAGTGGAGCGAATACAAGCGTGTTGCTTCCCAGCTCCCCCACAGCGGTGTTTGCCGCTGCATGAAACACGAGAAGGACTAGAAGATGGCACTCTGGCACAACCGACAGCCCAACCCCGAACGACACGAACCGACCACCCGCACCGCCCGCGACGACCGCGCTGCGAAGCGCGACGTGAAGCGGGAAACGCGGGTCGAGAACGCCAGGCGGGACATGCACCGCCGACCGTTCGAAGAGGGGCGCTGACATGCCCACGAAGACCGAAACCGAATACCGGTGCACGTACTGCAACCGCTGGGCTCCCTGGACCGATGGGCTCAGTGTCGACGCCGGTGACACCCACGACGAATTCTGGTGCCAGACCTGCGGCGCTGAGATCGTGCTCAAAACGATGGAAAAGAGGACACGATGAGCAACGAACTCACCGAGGCCGAACGCGCCGCCGCTGAGGTGATTCGTAAGGACGGCTGGCGGATGCCAGGGCCGCGCGAAGACCTGGAGACGCAGGCCCGCGCCGTTGTGGCCGCTGTGCGGCCGATCATCGAAGCGAGGGCGCTGGAATACTTTGGAAACCATCTGTATGCACTGGTGGCAACTGAAAGTTTCTGTTCCGAGTCGGACGACTCCGGAATGAAACTTGCCGCTTCCGAGGCATCGGACCTTGCCGAAACACTTCGAAACAACCCCTAGACGCAACAGTGCCCCGGCTTCGGGTGGGGAGCCGGGGCACAGCTCTATCGTACCTGAGATGACGACACATGTGGTGTGGTAGCATTTATCCTCACGAGCCGATTGCCACGGGCAGACCGGCACCGACGAAAGGATAGACTCTGTGGCACTCACGAAAGCGCAGCGCGTAGAACGGGCGCGTAACGCAGCCAACGCCCGATGGGGCGACGCGGGTGACGACGCCAAGCACAAGCAGCGGCTGCACATGGTCGAAGGCCACGCGAAAGCGCTCGGCTACCGGCTCGTTCCGATCACTGACAGCAACGAACCGAAAGAGGGAGTATGACCTTGGATCAGTATGAGCAGGTCAGGGCCGAAAACCAGCGCAAGTGGGCGGCTCGGCGGAAGAAGAAAGAAGAATTGGAGCGAGCCGCAGCGCTCACGCTCGCCGGATTCGAGAGTGTTGTCGTGGGCGGTCGCGACCACGTAGGCGAGCGCGAACGGTGGATCAAATCCAACCCGCAAACGACGCTCGCATACGTCGATGTCCTCATGAAGCTCGGAAGCTACTGGGACACGGAAAGTCTTGCGCTTTCAGTGGATGATGTCGCCAGCAACGTCGACCGCTGACAGCAAAGAGCCCCGTGGTGGGATCCCACGGGGCTCTTCATCCCGACAGCTCCCGAGGCGACAGCAACGACAGCCCGAAAGGAACGCTATGAACGACGATACCACAACAACCCCAGGCGACAAACCGGACGCCTCCGACCTTGAAGCCATGCTCTTCGGCGACCTCGTCGGGCCCGAACGCCCGGAACCGACAGCGGAAGTGGATGCGACTGGCACGGAAGATGGCGCGGCATCGTTCGCAGACGCCAGCGCCGAACGCGAAGGCTTGCGTTTCCTGGAGAAACCCGAACCCGACGACATCGAAGGTATGCGCACCTGGGGCGACCAGGTTCGGGCGGTAATGGAGGCAACCGCCATGTCTGACCTCGGGAACGCCTACCGCCTGCTGAACATCGAAGGCGCGAACCTCCGTTACGTCCATGACACCGAGCAATGGATCGTGCGCGACGAGAAGACTGGGCACTGGTACGTCGACCGGGACGGCGCGGCAGCACGCCAGCGCTGGCACGACATCGCCGCCATGATGCGCATCCACGCGGAATCAGTGGCAGCGGTGGCTGACGACGAAGCGTCCAAAGCTCACGCGACAGCACTCCGCAAGTTCGCACTCAAAGCACAGAACCGCACCTCCATCGACTCCGCTGTCAATGTTGCCGCAACACTCGGTCCGCTCCGCATCGCCCATGAAGAACTCGACGCAGATCCACTATCGCTTTCAGTGCGCAATGGAGTGCTGAACCTGGTCAACCGGGAGCTGTCATGCAAAGACGCCGAAGGCTACAACACGATGATCGCTGGTGTCGAGTTCATCCCTGATGCCGACTGCCCCGAATGGAAGCGGCACATGGCCGTCGTCAGCGGTCACGCAGACGGCACCCCCGACCCTGATCTCTGTGCCTACCTCCAACGGTGGATGGGGTACAGCCTTACCGGCCTCGTCAGTGAGCAGAAGTTCGCGTTCGCGTTCGGGGAAGGCAGCAACGGCAAGAACGTGTCCATGGAAACGATCATGAAAATCATGGGCGACTACGCCATGCCTGGGTCGGCGAAGATCCTGAACGGAGACGCAGGCGAACACGAGACGATCATCGCCGACCTCGCAGGACGCAGGCTTGTGTTCATCGATGAAGCGCCCAAGGGCCGTGTCAACGATTCGCGGCTCAAAGCGCTTACCGGAACCGGTCGTATCCGTGCACGCAAGATGCGGCAGGACTCGTTCGAGTTCCCGGCCCGGTTCAAACTGTGGATCGCCGGTAACAACAAGCCACGTATCACTGACACCTCTGAGGGCATGTGGCGCAGACTCGATCTCATTCCGTTCGACGCGTTCATCCCACCAGAACGGCGCGTAAGGGACTACTCGGACATTCTGTACCGCCAAGAGGGTTCAGGCATCCTCAACTGGGCGCTTGACGGCTTGATGAACTACATGGAGGTCGGCCTCGCCCCGCCCAAACGCGTCACCGACGCGACCACGGAATATCGCGACGAGGAGATGAGTGACACAGCACAGTTCACCGCAGACGTGTTCGACATGAGCGCAGACAGGTCGTTGTATATGTGGATGCCCAATCAGATCATCCACGGGCTGTACGAGGAGTGGTGCAAAGACAACGGCGTCAAGTACGTACTCAGTACCCGGATGCTCGGACCCGAACTCAAGAAGGCCGGTTTCGGGCAACAAGAGAAGACTGAACGCTTCACGCTCCCGTTCACCGGGACCAAGGTGGGTCGCGGGTGGCTCTGCCCACCGCTGATCGTGACACTTCCCTCTTCGCTGGCGTGGACCAAAAATTGACAACACACAGGAAACCCCCGATCACGCTCAGCGACCGGGGGTTTGTTGTAACTGACACTCTGTTTCAAAACCTGATTTCCGTTACAGGGTCTGTTACAGGCAAAACACCTGGTAGATAGTAGTAACATTAGATGTTGTAACAGTTGTAACAGTGTATGTATGATGACGATCGTGTATGAGAATCTAGTCCTAATATAGGACTACGCGCATATAGTAGGCCGTGGAACCGGGAAGTTCTGTTACGCGTTACAAATCGCCAAAATAGCGGGGTTGACCTGCGGAAACGCTCGTAACAGTGACTGTTTCGGGCTCCGTTACAGAACAGGGGAGAACATGAACGAGCGACTTGAGGCAAGGGTGCCCTACCAAGGCGAGCTGGACGTGAGCCCATGGGACGGGATATTGACCGAGGTCAGGCGGTCGGGTTGGCGTGCAGCGTGGCTCGACGAGCGGGTTGAGCAGGAGGCGCAGGCCGAACGCGACCTTGCCGCACAGGCCGACAACTTCCCCGATGAGGAGAAATACAAGCGGCTCCAGTTGGCGCAGAGCCGCGAGCTGAGGGAGTGGGTGCGGCTCTCGCGTGAGGAGCGCTCGCACGGAGCACAGGTAGCCCGTGCGGCCGTCTCAGCGGGCCTCTCAGAGCGCTATATCGAGTCGGTGCAGGCCGAGGCACGGAACATCGCTAGCGTGCTTCAGAGGGCCCTACAGGCCGCGGAACTGAGCGATGAGCAATGGCTTGCGGCCACGGCCGAGCTTCGGGTGGGGTTGGCAGAGATGGGCCGAGAGTTGAGCGCAAGGCACTCAAGTATGAGCGGGCGATTCCCGGAGCGCCCAGGGATCGAATCGTGATCGGCCGTAAGGCGTGGTGGAAAGTGTGTGTATGTCGCGATTGTGTGGTTATGCATACCCCCAAGCAACTCAAGCGGAAAGCCAAGCGACGCGAGGCTCGGCGCTGGCGGGCTGATCTTGACAATGACTACTAGGGCAAACCAGGACACATGCCTCAGAATCACTTGCGGGAACTGTAGGGTATACAAGTTATGTTCTCCTACCGGATTGCAATGGATTACTGAGCCTGCCAGCGCGGGCCGTGGTCCTAGACGTACATAGCCCGTCCGGCCTCTGTGTGGCACGCTGACGGCCTTACAGGTCCGATGCACACAACGCCTAGGGTATGGGGGTACAGGGACTTAGGGAGCTACACAGGGCATAGAGAAGGGCCCCGCCGTGAGACAGGGCCCTAGGTGTGTAGCTATGTGGTTACGAACTGAACATGCCCGAGTCGATAACATCATCGTCACCGCGGCGTCGAGTGTGCTTGCCCTTGCGCTTGTCCAGGGCCTTCTGTGTGGCCTTGGCCTTGGCGGCGTCGCGCTTCTCGTTGTCTTTGTGGTAGGGGTTGGCCTTCTTGGGGTCGTTGACGCCCTTCATCACCTTGCGTCGGATCTCTTCGTTCTTGTCCGCCATCATCATGTCCTTTCATCGTGAATGACCAGGATATCACAGATCGCAGTGGCGCAGTGGGCTGGGTCGAGTGTCCGATTTGAAAGGGTTTTTCTTTTTCGAGTGGTTGGCCGGTGCAGAGCACATAAATGACCGGCGCTCGCACTCACTCCCCCCTCTCGGCAAGCGCTTACACGTTTCCACAACGAAACAGCCACTCCGAAAAGTGGCTGCTCGCGCACTACTCGACCATTTCAGCCGAAAGACGACGTCTGGTCATGTCCACGTATTCCTGATGGATGTCCACCCCGACGAAGTTCATTCCTTCGCTGAACGCTGCCATACCTGTCGACCCTGAACCGCAGAACGGATCTAGTACGGTGCCGCCAGGTGGGCAGATGTAGCGGATGATCCAAGCGGCCAGCGCTGGCGGTTTCGATGTCCGGGAAGTCACCCGACGACGCGATGTCGAGGTGCTTGTATCGGCTGTAGGCGTTGCCGTAGGAACGGGAGCGCTTTTCGCGCTCGGTGGTGCGGTCGGGTGCGATCACGAGCGTGACGGGGCCGGTGTGCTGCATTTTGCCTGCAAGTCGGTCGGCGATCTCCTGCGCGGTCAGTTCGGTGTCGATGATTTCCATATCTTTGATCCTCTCATCATGTCTAACGGTGGTCGGGGCAGAGGGCAATGCAGCCGTATCCGCCCACATGATCCATGCGCCAACCGAGGTGGTTAGCGGCGCTTCGGTAGGTCTCGTTCAGGCACTCATGGCACTGCAGGTAGTAGGCCGTGGTGCAGTGCGGGCACGGGCTGAATCCCCGGTCGAGTTGGTTCGCTTCGGCGTCGTAGTTGTCCTGCATCATTGGTCCTTTCGTCTTTCCGCAACCCTATCCCGCTCCGCTCCCTCGTGGCAACCCCTGGAGCAAGATTTCTCGCAGAAAGTTTCCCGGCTCCGATGCGCACGGTAACATACCGCGTTGACCAGGCATGATAAGCTCATCACATGGAACATGACGACATGAAGACGGTACTGCAAGACTTTTACCACCAGCTCCAGGACAACTACCGCTGCGAGGCACCCGCGTGGGTCATGCACCCGCGTGGGTACGACCGGTACGCCAAGAAGATCGCAGACGGGGAGATGACACCGGAGTTCACGGCGTGGTTCCGGGCGAACGTGCGACGCGGGGAGATCATGGAGCCGTAGACGCGGAAGGCCCCGCACACTCCAAGCGCGGGGCCTCTCGGACGCGTTTCGACCCTATCTCACGGCTCGATCTTCCGCACCACGATCGCGTGCTCGACGCCCGGGGGATCCTCGAACTGGTTACCGTGAGCCGAAGAACCCCAGTCCTGTGCAAAAGCGATGGTGGGCTGCACGGCATCAGCGCACGTGGCCTCATAGTCCTGAGACTCGGGATCGATGTCGTGAGTAGTCTCGACGGACCAGTCACCGACGATGGTGGTGTACATGCGCCTATGCTACCAGGTCAGTCCATGAGATGCCGCTCTGGTGCCCAGACTCGACATGCAGTTTCGCGGCATCATGCGGGAGCATGTTCACGGCAATGAAGTCGATTGCGCACGTCTTGCAGTGGACTCGGTAAGAGCCGTCCTCTCCCGCCGAACCGGCGTGAAACTCCCGAGGCTTGTAGACGCGCTTCATGCCGTGGTGCCGCATGAACCCGTCTAGCTCGTCCTCACCTAGGTATCGCGTGGTTTCGTACGGTTCCCCGTGGTAGTCGATACCGATGCATGGGATCTGGATACCGCTCGAGTCGAACGTCATCTCAGGCAGGCTCGGCGCTGACCAGTTGAGCGGGTCCGCCTGGTATCCGATGATCTCAGGCTTGCCCATCACTACTACCGTCCGGTCGTCCGTCGATGCTCAGACCCAGCTTCGCTTCGACGTATTCGAGATTGCGGAGCGACTTC
>Ga0207707_10005384_pt1 | contig 11193 bp, 14 predicted proteins | sample KBSC83BmetaG_FD_184336 | JGI IMG/M metagenome (GOLD analysis project Ga0207707, IMG submission 184336) | Corn rhizosphere microbial communities from Kellogg Biological Station, Michigan, USA - KBS C8-3B metaG (SPAdes) (version 2) | ecosystem: Host-associated > Plants > Roots > Rhizosphere ... | reverse complement strand
GCTGGAGCGACAAAAGCGCATGGCGCAGTATCGATTTCAGCAGGAGTATTTGGACCGTGTCCGCCGGCAGGAGATCTATCTGCGCGACCATCGCTTCGATTACGATCATGACCCGTACTTCTATACGGCGCCGATCTATCGCTATAACCGCGGCGGCCGCTATTACGAAATAAACGAATACGGCGCGAAGACTTTGAGAGAGGCGGTGAACTATGGCTACGAGGAAGGCTTTCGCGCCGGAAAGGCCGACCGGGACGACCGTTGGAGTTCCAACTATGAAGACTCCTATGCCTATAGGGACGCAAACTACGGCTACAGCGGCTATTACGTAAGCCGGGATGACTACAACTACTACTTTCGCGAAGGGTTCCGGCGCGGTTATGAAGATGGCTACAACAGCCGCTATCGCTATGGTCGCTTGGCTGATGGGGCCCCGTCCATCCTGGAAACCATCTTGAGCCAAATCCTCAACTTCCAGTCGATTCGCTGATCCCCCCAACAGGCTCGGATTGAACCAGCGCCCGACCACTTAGAAGAAAGTAAGTGGCCGGGCGCTGTTCTGTCGGGGCTCGCACTTTTACGATTACTCCACGCACAAGACATTGATTTAGCAAAACAAGAGTGCAGAATAGGCGTGGTTTAAAAACTGAGCAGCGCGTTTTTTCATGGTGGAAACGACTTTAAGATCACGGCGATGTCGAGCCAACTGCCACTTCCCGCCTCAAGAAATCTACAAAGAGCGAACAGATTGGTGAGGCGAAAAATGAAGCTCGGTTCCCTCGTGACGCGGACCGCGATCGTTGTGATCGCGGTTTTCTTGGGCCCGCTGCGTGCGAATTTCTATGGGCCTTTTACGTTACAGGATTTTCAGACCAAAGCAGCTTTCGAGTTGGTCGTCAATGAAGTTAGGCCGCTCGCCCCCGGCACGAGCAAGATCGCGGCGCAAAGCGCGTATGTCGTGCTGGCACACGGCTTGGTGCCGGGAAATTCCGATGGGCTCGAAATCCAGTTCTTCCCCAAGCCGATTACGGAGAAAGTCAAAGCGGACATACTCGAGAATGACGCAAAAGAATTGAAAAAGGCGAGCTATGCCGCTTTCGTCCTCTTCCTTGGCAAAGACAACAAGATATGGCAGGCGAATCTGAGTTTTGTCGTGCCGGGTACGACAGTGGCCAGAACCGTGGCGTGGAAACCCGACGAGCTGAAAAAATACTTTCCGGACTATCGATTCGACGGGAAACGGGTGGTTCTGAAAAGCAAGGAAAGCTATTTGGAGTCGGAAAAGGGTCGGGAGAATTTGAAACTATCCTGGGACGTGGACTTGAATCTTCCCGTCGTTCGCGAAGTCAAGCGCTAAAGCCGCCGCCGGGAGCCGAACGGGATTCCGCCTTTCGAGAATTCTCGAAAGGTCGAAACTCGAAATCAAAACCGCATTGCGGGCGCGTGTGAATCAATACATCAGAGCTTAATTCTGATATTTTGATTTCGTCGTGATCATTGTCCATAGTGGCCAGCCGTTCTTTAGTCCCTGTATTCTTGAGTGAACGTACAGTTTGGGAAGTTCGAACAGCCCCAAAATTGGCTTCCCGAGTTTTTGCCTCTCCTCGCGACACGTAGCACAAGGCTGGAGCCACATTCCCGACAAGTCATGATCAAGGGTTTGGTTTCTGCAACGGTTTGGAGGCGGGGAGACGGTCTCTGCACGCTCCCAATCAGTTGGGCGAGTTGATATCCTTCGACCAAGTCGATCGGCTTATCTTCGGCGAAATTCCTAGCGTCTTGCGTGAAGAGTCCCGACGTGATGACAATCGCGCCGGCGGCGCGCTCTGCGGTCATCACACCGTACATTTCACGAACAACGCGGACATCCACTTTGCGTTTTCCAATGCTTGCACTGGACTAAGAATAGATTGCCGGCTTTATTCAGTCTCAGATCAATGCCGCCGTCGGAACCAACTCCGTGATTTTCAAGCACTGAATATCCTTTGCGGCGGTAAGCTTCGCCAACCAATTCTTCAAATTCTTTCCAGGATAATAATTTGACGGAATCCAGATTGGTCTGTTGGTTCAACAGTTTCCGTTTACGGATTGAATCGAAAAAAGAGATCGGGGCCGGAAGAAGCAAAGTGAAGCTTGTGAAAGGGGCTATTGTCGGCCCCGCATGCGCAAGTCCTTGCAGCATTGGGTTTTCAAACTGAAACAAAGGAATAATGAATCGAAGCGCTACATACACGAAGCCCGAGACCACGCTGACCCACCAGGGGCACTGGCTCAACAGGTCCAATAAATTGTCGCCGCGTTTGGCCATGTGCTATTCGGGTCTGTTTCACCGTAATTATACGGCTATGGTACAATCCGGCCAACATTTTTTCGCAGCAACCCGGTTCTTGGACGAAGGTTCAAATTGGCGCATTATCTGGATTCTAAAAGTTGTGGCGGCGTAAAGAACGAGACCAGTGAATCGAGGCGAATTTGAAAAACGAACTCGAACGCTTATCCAGCGATTATTTCGTCGCTCTGATCCTGGACAATGAGGTTACCGTGGGCGAGTTTGTCACGAACCCGCTGCTGCCGTGGACGCGGCTGGTCCAGCGGAACGGCGTATTTCAAGTCGCCACGGGATATCCGACTATGCTCACCTCGGCGCAGGCGCGGTTCGAGATGCGCAACTGGGATGAAGTCTCCTTGCCGGCGATCATGCGCGGGCTGGCGGAATTGGACGGCGGGGTGGGCTGCGTGATTTTAGGCAACAACGCCGGCCAGGGACTGCCGCTGGCGCAGAGCCTCGCGCCGAGTTTGATCGGCGAGCGCGCCGCGGTTATCTACGCCCGGAGCCTTCCCGAGCAGCGCGCCTACAAGCAGCTCGGCTACCGGACATTTTTCAGACGGAGCGAGACGGCGTCGCGCCTGCTTGCTCTCGCCAAGAAAACCTCCCGGCCGTTGTCGCTCTGCTTCGTCAACACAATCCAGCACAACGAGCACAACTATCACGACCCATAAGCCGGCAGATGGATCCGGCTTCCGCCGCGGGGAGTCGACTTCGACAGGTTTTTAACCCCGTGGCTTAAGACCGAGGGATGTTAAATTTCCAGAACCGAGGGCCGCCGCGAAACCCCCAAAATCGCCTTGAAAAGATTTTCCTTGCGTTGTTTCGCCGTGAAGCCTACTGTCGCGTATGGCAAGAATAACCGTGGAAGACTGTTTGGATAAAGTTTCCAGTCGTTTCGATCTCGTCAGGCTCGCCACCGCTCGCACGCGCCAGCTCCTCAAAGGAGCCAAGCCGTGCATCAAGGCGGATAATCGCGAGATTGTCATCGCGCTTCGCGAGATCGCGGCCAACAAAGTGCGCTGGGCCGCTCCCAAGCCACCGCTCGGCTAGCTGCACCGTTCTATTCCTTCGAGCTTCTCGAACCCTATCGATCGAAAGTCTGGCGGTCGCTCGCGACACGCTCAATGTACGAGTGCGGCCGTACGGGGGAGGGGATGCGCCCGTCGAAATTCCCTCCCCATGCTGGTGTCACTCGTTGTCGCCGATCTGGTTGATCAGTAATTCGATCTCTCCTTCGGGATCCTTGACCGATTGAGCATCGCGGATCGTAAGAGATGCGTTCTTCATCGCCGCTCGCGCGATCGGCGCCGTTAGCTCCACTGGCTTTTCGAAGCGAAGAAGCGGTTCGGTTTGTCCGTGCTCAACTCCACGGTGACATCGAAACACATTCATCTCTTAGTCAAAGACGCAGGAGCGAGCGTCAACACCGAAAGTATGCAGTTGATCGCCGGATGCACCGCGCAGGAATACAATCAGCGCAAGAATCGGCAGGGAGCGTTCTCCGAAGATGCTATCATGCCACAGCCATTGATAGTTCGAGCCGACGCGTTTCAGCGCGCAGCGTGTGCGCTGAGTTGCGCCGTTCAACATGTTGTGAGCCGGCCAAGCCTGATCCGATCATTGCGCCCTATGTTTTTTGCGCAAGAAGTCCAATGAATAAAGGCCGCACGATCTATATCACGAACGCGATCAGCGCCTAGATCGACCACCACAGCGGCGCGATTGAGGTGGACGATTCCATTTCTAAGATTCAACTGACGGTCATTTGGGCCGCTTTCAGGCCTGCCAAACCGGGTGAGCTACACAGCGTCAATGAAAAGGCGCAACGAAAAGGCGCTTGACGGAGGGCCGTCCATTGTTGAGAGCGCGGCTCAGCAATCAGCGGGACGAAATAAGAAGGTCGGGAATCTTTTCTTAGGATTCCGGCCCCTGTTCGCTGTCGTGTTTTCAATCCTTGAAAAACGCGAACGCCCTCACTTCGATGCTTTGCCTCGCAAGTGCGTTGGGCGAAGAATTGGGATCGGCAAACGACGTGTGCGGCGTGAACCGCGCGCGGCCGTCCTTTTCTGAGTCGTAAACCGTGAACAGAGCGCCTCGTCGCAGCGCATTTCGGGAAAATAAAACCAGCAGAGGTTGGGGTTATATTTTAGCCGATAGGTTTGCCCGACGCGATGCGGGTAGCGGCGCTCTGCGACGATCAAATCTTCCATCGCGACGCTTTTTGCATCGGCGAGGGCGAGCGGATTGGACTGAATCGGCTGATGGATCGCGCGCCACACTTGAATGATCGCAAAGCGCCGCTTGAGCAGATCTTCCGCTTCGTCGGGAAGAAATTCGCGCACGCGATTGGGACTTGACCATTCGGTGTAATCGTTGTGCGCCGACAGCACCGGCTCGCGGATGAGCTTTTGCTCTCGCTCCGCCTCTTCGCCTGAGCGCAGGGTGTGATCGAACATCACGACGCGCGCAGCGCCGGATGTCTTTTTGGTCGCCGGCGATTTCACCAAGGCGCTTTACGATCCGATCAGCGGGCCGAAGTATAAAAAGGTCGAGGATCTCAAGGGCGGCACCATGGGAGTGATCAATTTGACTTCTGGCAGCACCGTGCTGCTGCAGAAAATTCTCGCGGCCCACGGCCTCAAATATCCCGGCGATTACGATATCTTGACGGTCGGTGGCACGCCGGCGCGATACGCCGCGGTCAAAAAGGGCGCGGTGGCGGCGGCGATGGTGACGATCCCGACCTCCTACGAAGCAAAGGAAGATGGCCTAAATGTGATCGCGAATATTTCGAAGTATCTCCCTGATTATGAGTTTACCGTAATTGCCGGTAATGAAAAGTGGATGGCTGGCCACAAGGATGAAACGGTGCGGTTCGTCATGGCCATGATCAAGGCGATGCGTTTTCTCAACGATCCGAAAAACAAGGAAGCGTCGATTCAAGCCATGATCAAGCACTTCAAGGTGAAAAGAAACTATGCCGAGCTGGCTTATAAGGAAGTCGTGCAGGAGCTGCGACCGATCGACAACAACGCCGCGCCAAGCATGAAAGGGATGGAGACGGTCATCAAACTGGAGGTTGAAAACAAAGGGCTCGACAAGTCGTATCCGCCGGAGCACTTTATCGACGAGAGCTACCGGCTGGAGGCGCTCAAGCGACTGGGCAAGTAACGCTCCGTCCAGAATTAATGAAAAACCCGCCGCAAGCCGCGGGGTATCGGATCGTGTAGAACATTTTTACAGCGTCACCCCGAATGTTTTTATCGGGGGTTCAGATCCGGATTCGGGTGAGCCTCGTCGAACCGCGCTTAAAACATGCGGGAATGACGGACTTCGGGAATTCGGTTGGGAAGAAGCAGCAAGGCACGGCGAGGCGCCTTGCGCGGTCAAGCTATCCTACAAGCCCCACCCGGTGGGACCGGCTTCGTACGCAAAGGCGATCTTCTTGCCCGCAAAGTGCTTGCTCACATAGCTCAACAAATGTTCGGCTCGGTGCGGCATGCTGAAGGATTGGATCATGCCGTGATGACTCACAAAATGACCGCGATCGATTTCTTGTCCACGTCCAACCCGACGAAAATATCGAACTCTCGAGGAACAAACTTTGCGTACTCATCCAAGCGCCTCCTCCGTACAACAAGGGCTCTCCCATCCGTTGTACGCTCTTCCGAGGCCTGGGTCTCGCCCTCTACGTCTCTACCCTGAGCGAGATAGTTGACGCGAGCACTTGGTCAGATGGAGCACTGCCCTTTTTCGACAAGTTTTGAAATCCGCGTGGAGGCGACGATACGTCTCCAAGTGCGACCGAGCGCCATTGACGACTGTGCTCTTTTCTACCGAAACTTTTTGAGATGACATCGGCGGCGAACTCAAGAAAAAAATCGCTGGCGCGCCTCGCGATCTCCGTCGGATAGGATTCCGCAGGGCGTTCCGCGCTGCATCAGCCCGAGCATGCTATGCTGTTGCAGTGGTGATGAACGAGGGCGCACACGTTCTCCTGCGGGTCACGGCCGATCAACGCTTGGCCGAGGAGTGGGAGCTTGTGCTGCTCGCGCAGGGACTCTCGCCGAGCATAGGTCGAAATTCGACCGGCATCTTTCTCAGCGTGCCGGAAGCGCAGGCGGCCAGAGCGGTTGCCAGTCTGGCGGCCTACGAGCAGGAGAACCCGCGGAAAGTCGCGGAGCGCGGCGAACCGATACAGGCGCAGAGCGTGCTCGCGGGAGCGACGGTTGCGCTCATGCTCTTGCTGTTTTTTTTCGTCACCGTTCAGGGGTTGCCGGCGTTACCTTGGTTCGATCGCGGCAGCGCGGACGCGCAGCTCATCATCCAAGGCGAGCTCTGGCGTACCGTGACCGCTCTTACGCTCCACGCCGATGCTGCCCATGCGCTGAGCAACGCCGTCGCCGCCGCGTTGTTCTTCAGCGCCGTCGCCAGCATGGCGGGCGCGGGATTCGGCGGCGCTCTCGTCCTGCTTGCCGGCGCGGGCGGCAACCTTGCCGACGCTTTTCTCCACGGTTCGCCACACGACGCGGTCGGCGCCTCCACGGCGGTCTTTGGTGCCATCGGTATTCTCGGCAGCCTCGGTCTGATGTGGCGGCGCCACTCCGCTTCGAGTCGTTGGCGCGTTTGGCTGCCCATCGCCGCGTCTCTGGCGCTTCTCGGCATGCTCGGGAGCGGTGGAGAGCGCGTCGATATCTGGGCTCATCTCCTCGGGCTCCTGATCGGCGCTGCGCTCGGAATCGCCGTCGCCTGGCTTACGCCGGCGGCACCGCGAGGGTCTGTCCAATGGGCCTGTGGCACCGCAGCAGTTATCGCACTGCTCTCCTGTTGGGCGCTGGCGCTCATGAAATAACTGGCGCTGCAACAGGCGTTGGGCTTGAGACAAAAGTTAAAGAGAACTCGTTCAATCGCTTCACCCGGTTCAAGCCGTTCAGCGGCTGGGCCGTTCAGACGCCTCACGGCAGGCTCCTCGTCGGCCTTCAGTGCCAAGCCCGTCGAGGAATCACCATGATCGGCTCGATCGTCCGCTCGTTCCTTCAATAAAACTCAGGACAGATTCTGAGGCCGATTCAATTCAAGATTCAGGGGGCTGCTCTGAGTTTATCGAAGGGTTCAAAGTTCAACGTCGAATGGGAACTTCTACGTTTCGGGAATTCTCGAAACGTTGAAATGCATCAAGCCACGTATCAGGCATAGGCAATAGAAGAAACCTACCTTTAACCCCCGCGGTCGTTCGAGGTTTACGTCGACAAGCTGGTCCGACCCCGCGCTGACCCGGGCTCACCCGCCAACCGGGTCTTACTCGTTGTCACCGATCTGGTTGATCAGCAGGTCAATCTCCCCTTCGGGATCCTTGACCGATTGAGCATCGCTGATGGTGAAAATTCGTTCTTTGCCGCCGCTCTTGACGGTCAGCTCGAATCCATCTTTGTCGGGAAGATCGCGACAGCTCAGTCGGTCGATAGGGATTGCTCTCTCGGAAGCAGTTTCCTGCAATTTCTTTACGAAACTGTCTCGCGCTTGCTCGCCCATGGGTCGAATCTCCTTTCGGATTCTGAATCGCACAGGATGGAGAGACGGCGCATGGCCATGACAAATCTCGTCCCCTGAAATATTGGTGAGCAATTAGAGTGCCGCCCGGTACAATCCTTGGACTGCTGCGATGACAGCATTGAAGCAACAAAACACCGTGGTCCGATCGTTAGCCTCTCCATTACGTAGTCGTCGGCACCATTGGCTTTCAGCGGCAATCTCCCTACAAGTCCTGGGTAAAAGCCGACAACTCCTCTCGATGATTTTCACTTTTATCTTGCCGACCCGCGATCTTCCTCGATTTTATTTGCGTACAAAGGCACGCCTTTTCGGTGGCATACGATTTGCCCTTCGCAGACACGTAGAAACGACGGGAATGCAAGAAAAGGGGAGGATTTGTTATGTGTTATAACTGTGGATGTCAGAAGGCGGATGACGACATGGGCAATCCGAAGAACATCACCAACAAGACATTCGAAGAAGCAGCCAAGGCTTCCGGCAAGAAATCCGACGAAGCGAAAAAGAATGTCATGGAATTGTTGGAGAAACAGCAAGGCGCGCAGCGATAAATTCAATCGAAGCAATTCTGCCACGCGGTGCAACTTAGCTTCGAACGCCTGCAGTAGAAATCCGCCGCGATCCTCGATGACCCGCACGTTGCTCGAACATTTTGTGAACCTGGACAGCTCGCTGGTGCGCGCGGCCGAGGTTTCGCAGCTACGCTACACAAGCGACAAAGTTCCGGGAATCCGGCGCAGCGGCAGCAGCACCAAACGGTTTGTTTATTACGATGCCCGCGGGCGTCGCATCCGCAGCCGGATTATCTTGCGCCGAATCCAATCGCTGGCGGTTCCTCCCGCCTGGACCCAGGTCTGGATCAGCCCTTTCCCGGACAGTCATTTGCAGGCGGTGGGAAGAGACGCCCGAGGGCGAAAGCAGTTTCGCTACCATGCGCGCTGGCGGGAGATGCGCGAGCAGACAAAATACGATCGGTTGACGACGGTCGGCGCGGTTCTGCCGCGACTGCGCGCGCGCGTGGCGGAGGATCTGTCCTTGCGCGGTCTACCACGCGAGAAGGTGATGGCGACGATCGTGCGGCTACTCGAGACCACGTTCATTCGCATCGGCAACGACGAATACGCGCGCCAGAACCAGTCCTTCGGCTTGACCACTCTGCGGAACAAGCATGTCAACATCCGCGGCTCGAGCATCCGGTTTCGTTTCCGCGGCAAAAGCGGTATCGCTCGCGAGACCATTCTCAGCGACCGGCGACTGGCGCAGATCGTGAGGTGCTGCCAAGAACTCCCAGGTCAGGAGTTGTTTCAATACCTCGACGAGCGCAATCGATGCCGCGCGATCAGCTCGGGCGACGTGAACGACTATCTTCGCGACGCCACCGGCGTCGACCTTACAGCCAAGGACTTTCGCACCTGGGCAGGAACCGTGCTTGCCGCGGTTGAACTGGGCGCGCTGGAAGCGGCTCCCGCGGCGAGCACGAAGGGGAACATCGTCAAAGCGGTCGAGCAGGTGTCCAAGAGACTGGGAAACACGCGCGCAGTCTGTCGAAAGAGCTACATCCACCCGGCGATCATCGACTCCTATCTCGACGGAACTCTGCGCAGGGCCATGCCGCGGCAGGAGCCTCGCGGTGCAGTTGACGCTCACGCGCTGACCGCCGAGGAAGCGGCGGTAATGAAAATACTGCGGCGTGTCGGGGCGGCCGGGCTCAGCGGAAAGAAGGCCGCTTAGATAAACAAGCCCGGTCCGTCCAAGACGATCCTTCCATGATGCACTTCTTTGAGTTTCTAGAAGCAGATTCAATCATTCCGACTCCTCGATCGCTTCCGATCCTTCAACGGCTCCTATCGGTTCGAGTTCCGACTATTCTGCATTGCTCGAGAAATTTCCCAACATTCAAGCGCATACCTCCACGTTTCGAGAATGCTCAAAATGTGCCGGAAGAGCGAAGTCAGTTCGAAACATTCTGATCCGATAGGGTGACTCCTCGGTTTTCAGGGTTGGGAGGAACGCAGGAGTGAGAACGAACCGTCGTATGGTCGACGTTCAGCAGAGCAGGTAAGACGGCAATCGAGTTTCGCGGCTCGCCCATCGCATGAATGGAGGACAAAGCTTTTAGGAAGCGATGCGACTGGCCGGTACGGTCAAGAATAAAAAATCTGCCTTCGGAGTTAATCGGAGTTATGACTTGAGCGTGAAGCGTTCGATCAGCTGCCGGATCGTGGCTTCGCGTTCTTTGAGCTTGTCCCGCAAGTCCTTCAGATCGGTGCCGGCAATCTCCATCCTCAGGTCGCGCAGGTCGCTCTCGAGAACTTCCTTCAATAAATCGGCCTCAACGGTCGTAAGCTCTATCGTCGGCATGGCATTTTCCCTCGTGGCTTATGAATTGGCGATCTACAAAACAAGCATAATACACATGGCGTCGGGAGCAAGCTCACGGGTTCGCGAAAACTGCTTCGAGGCGAAGCCACAAACAGCGCGGTGCTTGGCGGTCGGCGCTACGGCATGTTCTGATGAATAGTATGAAACGATATTGCATAAATGAACTCGACTTATAGACTTTGGCTTAGGAGGTATTTATGGATCATTCAAATACGCCTAAGGGCATTTCCGCGCGGTCGTTATTCGGTTTCATCGCGGGCTTCATTTCCACTCTGATCTTTCATCAATTGACGCTGGGACTGCTGTGGGAGGCCGGCCTGGCGCCGTCTGCGCCGTTTTCCATGGTCGCCACTTATCCATTCGGCGTGCCGGCCATGCTGTCGCTCGCGTTCTGGGGCGGCGTATGGGGTATCCTATTCGCCCTCATCGAGAGAACCTTTGCTCGCGGCGGTGGGTACTGGGTGACGGCGTTTCTTTTCGGCGCTGTCTTCCCGTCGCTGGTGGCTTTGCTCATTGTCGCGCCCCTCAAAGGTCACCCGGTAGGAGGCGGTTGGCAGGCGCACGTTTGGCTTACGGCTTTCCTAGTCAACGGCGCGTGGGGAATCGGTACCGGGATTATCTTGCGAGCGCTACTGACGAAGACCACCTGGGCGCGCCACGCGGCCGCTTGAAGATTGCGACGGTGATTAGGAGGCACAGGTCGTTGGGCGCGCATGAGTCCGACCCCGGATGAGAGAAAATATCCTCGGCCCATTGTTTGATGCGGCAAGGACCGCTGTGTTAGAAGAGTCGGCGACGCTCCCGGATAAAACGCCTGGACGAAGGAGCGAATTGCATAGATCCGGCAGCAGATTTTCTTTCTCTCTGTGTGGAGGGAGGCAATCCAGATGGCCGCTCGCAATCTCTGGATCGTTTTAACGCTGGCTTTGATA
>Ga0207707_10005380_pt1 | contig 11196 bp, 12 predicted proteins | sample KBSC83BmetaG_FD_184336 | JGI IMG/M metagenome (GOLD analysis project Ga0207707, IMG submission 184336) | Corn rhizosphere microbial communities from Kellogg Biological Station, Michigan, USA - KBS C8-3B metaG (SPAdes) (version 2) | ecosystem: Host-associated > Plants > Roots > Rhizosphere ... | reverse complement strand
GGCGCTCCTCCTCGGCACGCTGTACCGCGCGACGGGGCGGGCGCCGCTTCTCATCCTCACCTGCGCCTATTTCTACGGCGCGCTGATGGCGGTGCTGCACATGGTCGCCTTCCCGGGCGCGCTGCCCTCGCAGCTCGCGTTCGGCAGCCCGCAGGCCGTGGGATGGCTCTACCTCGCATGGCGCATGGGCATGGCGCTGCTTTTCCTCGCCGCGGTGCTGCGCGCGGGCCGGCCGGAGCTGCCGGCGGCCGCGCGCGGAAAAGCGCGCCGCGGGACGCGCCTCGTCGCGGCGTGCCTGCTGACGGTCGCGGTGGCCGCGCTGATCGCAGCGTCCGTGAACGAGATACCGGCGGACAGCATCGCCGGCGAGCGCTTCACCGACGTGAGCCTCGCCCTGCAATGGGCGTCCATCGCGCTCCTGTCGGTCTCCTTCGTGCTCATCTGGTGGAAGCGCGGCTTCGACGACGTCCTCTACCTGTGGATCGGGCTCGTGCTGATCGCCTCCATCGCCGACCTGACGCTCTCGGCGGTGGCCGGCGCGCGCTTCACCATCGGCTGGCACGCGGCGCGCGCGAGCTTCGTCGTCTCCGCGTGCCTGCTGCTCGCCTTCCTGCTCGGCGACCTCGCCAATGCCGGGCGGCGCCTGTCGCGCACGTCGCTCGCCGCGGCCTACGGCGGCGCGGTGGCGGTGACCCTCGCCGCGTCGTTCCTGCGCTGGTTCCTCGATCCGTGGCTCGGCGTCTCGATCCCGTTCGTCACGCTCTACGGCGCGGTGGCGATCTCGGTCTGGTTCGGCGGCGTCGGCCCGGCGGCGCTCGCCATGACGCTCGGCTATATCGTCGCGAACGTCCGCTACATCACGCCCGTCGAGCATTTCGCCGTGCACGGCCCCACCGACGCGATCTCGCTCGTGCTCTTCGCCGTCTCCTGCTCGCTGATCATCGTGCTCGGCGAAGCGATGCGGCGCGCGCGCGACCGCTACCGCGCCTCGGAGCTCGAGCTCACCGAGCGGGCGCGCGAGCTCGGCGCGGCGAACGCGAGCAAGAGCCAGTTCCTCGCCATGCTGTCGCACGAGCTGCGCAACCCGCTCGCGCCGCTGCGCACCGGGCTCGCGCTCCTGCGGCTGAAACCGTCGCCCGATCCCGCGGTGACGGAGACCCACCGCATGATGGAGCGGCAGATCGCGCAGCTCGCGCGCCTGATCGACGATCTCCTCGACCTTTCGCGCATCGACCGCGGCAAGATGGAGATGCGCGCCGACCGCGTGGCGCTCGCCGACGCGCTGCGCGCCGGCGTCGATACCGCGCGGCCCAATATCGCGGCCAAGGGCCACAGCCTCGACGTGCGCTATCCGGCCGAGCCGCTCTACGTCGACGGCGATGCCGTGCGCCTCGCGCAGGTGGTGTCCAATCTCCTCAACAATGCCGCCAAGTTCACGCCGCCGAACGGCCGCATCGAGCTCGCGGCGTGGGCGGCGGACGGCAGCGCCGTCGTGCGCGTCGCCGACAACGGCATCGGCATCGCCGCCGACAAGCTGGACGAGGTCTTCGGCATGTTCGTGCAGCTCGACAGCGCGCATGTCGCCGCCGGCGGCCTGGGGCTCGGCCTCACCCTCGCGCGCTCGATCGTCGAGCGCCACCGCGGCCGGATCGAGGCGAGAAGCCGCGGACCCGGCCAGGGCAGCGAGTTCCGGCTGACGCTGCCGCTAGCCGCGCCGCCCAAGCCGGCGGCGGCGAACGAGGACATCGCCGGCCCGGCGCCGGCGCGGCGCCGCGTGCTCGTCGTGGACGACAACGTCGACGCCGCGCAGACGCTCGCCGAATACCTTCGCCTCGAAGGCCATCGCGTGGAAAGCGCGCTCGACGGCGAGTCGGCGCTGCGCATCGCCGAGATGCTGCATCCGGAGGTCGCGTTCATCGACCTCAACATGCCTGGCATGGACGGGACCGAAGTGGCGCGGCGGCTGCGCAAGACGCCGTGGGGCCGCAACACGCGTCTCGTCGCGTTGACCGGCATGGGCCAGCTCGCCGACATCGCCCGCACGCGCGCCGCCGGCTTCGACGAGCACATCACGAAGCCCGCCGAGCTCTCGCGCGTGTCGCGGCTCGCCGCCGCCTAGCTCGCCAGCAGGATTTTCGGGTCGACCGCGGTGCCGTTCAGGTACACCGCGAAATGCAGGTGCGGACCGGTGGCGCGGCCGCTGGCGCCGACCTCGCCGATGGGCGAGCCGCTGGCGACGGCATCGCCGGTCCGCACGTCGATGCGGCGCAGATGCGCGTAGAGCGAGATCAGCCCCTCGCCATGGTCGAGCAGGATCGCCGAGCCGAGGAAGAGGTAGCTGCCGGTGTCGAGCACGCGGCCGTTGGCGGCGGCGACGACGCGGGTACCCGCCGGTGCGGCGATGTCGAGACCGGCATGCGGGGCGCGCGGCGTGCCGTTGATGTAGCGCCGCAGGCCGAAGCTGCCGCTGCGGCGCCCTCGGGTCGGCGAGGCGAGGTGAAGCGTCGCCGGCGCGGCGTCGGAGAACGTGCGCAGGAGCTGCGCGAGGTGCTCCCGCTCCCGCTCGAACTGCTCGAGCTGCGCCGGCGACAGGTCGTCGCGTTCCGGCGGGATGGCGAGGTGCTGCTCGGGATAGCGGTTCTCACCGACGCGGATGCGCTGGGACTCACCACCCTCAACGTCTACGGTCAGGACGGAGCCCGGCTCCGCCACCAGCGGAACGCCGACGACGGCCGTCCATCGCGCACGTTCCCGCATCACCAGCACGCGCGTGTCGCCCAGTCTGGCGACGGGCGCCTTGTCACCGCCGCCTAGCCGTATGCGAACGATGCTGCCCGGGGCCGCACTCGCTTCGCGCGCGCTCGCGCCCGGCAGCAGCACGCTGCCGGCGAGGAGCGCAATGACCTGGCGGCGCTTGACTAGCGGCCCTTCCAGACCGGCTTGCGCTTGTTCAGGAAGGCGTCCATGCCTTCGCGGAAGTCCTGGCTCATGTAGCACATGAGGACGAGGTCGTTGCCTTCGCCGTGCGGGATCTTCGGCCGCAGGCGCAGCACCGCCTCCTTCGTGGCCTGCAGCGTGAGCGGCGCCATGCCGGCGACGGTGCGCGCGAGCTCCTCGCCGCGCTTGAGGAGCGACGCCTGGTCGTCGTGCAGCTCCATGACGAGTCCCTTGGCGAGCGCTTCGCCGGCTTCGATCAGGCGCGCCTGGAAGACGATGTCCTTCACCAGCGAAGGGCCGACGAGGTAGACGAGACGGTTGTAGCTCGCGAGCGAGAGGCAGTTGCCGAGCGTGCGTGCCACGGGGAAGCCGTACTTCATCGACTTCGAGGCGATGCGCAGGTCGCAGCACGCGGCGATGCTCGCGCCGCCGCCGGTGCACGCGCCGTGGATCGCCGCGATGGTCGGCACCTTGCAGCCCTCGATGGCGTTCATCACGCGGTCGATGCGCTCCTCGTATTGCAAGGCGTCCGCCTCCTTGTCGAAGGTGCGGAACTGCGAGATGTCGGTGCCGGCGGCGAAGGCCTTGTCGCCGCCGCCGGTCATCAGGATGGCGCGCACCGAGCCGGGAGAAAGGCAGATCTGCGCAAGGCGCTCGTACATCGCAAAGGTGAGGGCATTGCGCGCCTGCGGGCGGTTGAAGGTGACGTAGCCGACGCCGTCGCGCACTTCGTAGAGGAGTTCGTCCATCCTGGATCCCGGAAATTTTCCGGATGCTACCTCATGGCGGCGGCGCGGGCGGGGCGAAGGTGTCGTCGAGCACCATCTTGCGCAGCGTCTCGAGCGCCACGTCTTCGCCGTACTCGGCGCGCAGCTGCGACAGGTCGGCGAAGCGCTCGACGCCGAGCGCCTCGAGCGCGTTGCGGATCGCGCTGCGCGTGCTGTGGGTGAGGGCGGCCTCGTTGGAGCGGAAGGCGACGATGCGCACCGGGTGCGCGGCGCTGCGTTGCATCACCGCCTGCAGGAACTCGAACATGCGCGATTCGTCGAAGCGCACGCTGCAGGCGATGGTGTCGAACGATCCGCTCGTCAGCTCGGCGAGCGCCTCCTTGAGCGAGCGCGCGGCCACGATCTCGGCGGCACCGCCGAGCGCCTGGGCGAGCGCTGCGATGGCGTCGTTCGTGCCGGCCGCGAGGACCCGGGGGCGGCTCACGCCGCGATGGTATCCCCCTTTGTTTACAGCTTAAGCGGCACTATTTCTGTTGCGGTGCGTCCGGCTGCCCGGGGTGCTGCGCGCTCGATGGGTCCATATGGGCCCAGTTGCGGGCGCTCCGGGTCCAGATGTGCGCCGTGATTTCCATGTCCGGCGCGTTGTCGAAGGTGCCGGCGCGAACCACGACCATCTCGGGGCTCGCCTCGCGCTGGCTGAACACGCCCGAGCCGCAGTCGCCGCAGAAGTAGCGGTGCAGTGTGCGGCCACTGTCCGCCACGGCGGTGTAGCGCTTCGGCTTGCCGTGCGTGAGCCTGAACGCGGAGCTCGGCAGCACGGCGTTCACCGTGCCCTGGGCGCCGCTCTGCTTCTGGCAGTTGCGGCAGTGGCAGGCGCGCAGCTCCTTCACCTCGGCGTCGATCGAATAGCGGATCGCTCCGCAGAGGCAGCTACCGGTCAGCATGACTTCTCCCGAATAAATAGGGACAGACCCTAATTAAAAAATAAATAGGGTCTGTCCCCAATTAATTGCCAAAGCCATCGGCGACCCGCATGTCGATCAGATTCGGCCGCCCGCTCGCGAAGCCCTCGCGCAGGGCGGGCGCGATGTCCTGCGGGTCGGTGACGCGGCGCGCGGCGAGGCCGAAGGATTTCGCCACGGAGACGAAGTCGATATCGGGCTCGCGGATGTCCATGCCGGTGAACCGGTCGGTCTTGCGGAAGGAGACGAGCCGTTCCTTGATGATGCGGTAGCCGCGGTTGTTGGCGATCACGTAGGTGATCGGCAGCTGGTGGTGCGCGGCGGTCCACAGGCCCTGGACGGCGTACATCGCGCTACCGTCGCCGACCATCGCGGCGACCGGCCGGCCGGGCAGCGCGAGGCTGATGCCGACCGCGCCGGGAATCGCGAAGCCGAGGCCGCCGCTCGCGAGGCCGTAATAGTCGCGCGGCCCGCGATTCACGAGGAATTTCGGCAGGGTGTTCGTGCTGACGAGGCCTTCGTCCACCACCACCGCATCGCGCGGCAGCGCCTCGGTGAAGCGCAGCATGAGGTACTGCGGATCGATCGGCTTCGTCTCCGCCGCCATCATCGCGTCGAGGCGCGCCTTGTCGCGCTGCGCGGTCCAGTTGTGCGGCTTCAGCTCGGCGAGCCGGCGCTCCGCGGCATCCGATCTCCTGAGCAATGGCAGGAGTGCCATGAGCGTCTGCTTCACATCCGCATGCACCGCGATATCGGTGCGGTAGTTCTTGCCGAGCTCGTGTGCGCGCTCGGAGACGTGGATCACCGGCACCCCGGGCGGCAGCGGCTCGACCGGGCTGTACACCGACATGCGCAGCAGGTCGGCGCCGAGCACGAGCAGCAGGTCGTGGTTTTCCAGCGTCGAGCGAACCTGCTTCTGCAGGCGCGTGAACGCGCCCATGAACGCCGGATGCTCGCTCGGGAACTGGGCCGAGTAGGGAATGGAGCCGGCATAGACGGCTGCGCCGAGCAGCTCGGCGAGCTTCGCCGCTTCGGCGAAGGCGTCGCGTGTCGAAAGCTCGTGGCCCGCAAGGATCGCCGGTTTCTTGGCCCGCAAAAGCATGTCGGCGACGCTTTGCAGCGTGGCATCCGTCGGCCGCACCGCGCCGTCGACGCGCACCGGGCGTCCCATGTCGAGCTCGAGCTTCTCGTCGAGCACATCGCCCGGCAGGCTGAGGAACACCGGGCCGGTCGGCGGCGTGAGCGCGATCTTCGCCGCGCGGTGGATGATGCGCGGCAGGTCGGCGGCGCGCGTCACCTCGACCGCCCATTTCACGAGCGGCTGCGCGACCGGCACCAGCGGCTCGTAGAGCATCGGCTCGAGGAGGCCGTGGCCCTGCTCCTGCTGTCCGGCGGTGAGGATGACGGGCGAGCCGGAGAACTTCGCGTTGTAGAGCGCGCCCATGGCGTTGCCGAGCCCGGGCATGACGTGCACGTTGGCGGCGGCGAGCCGGCCCGAGGCGCGGCAGAAGCCGTCGGCCATGGCCATCACCACGCTTTCCTGCAGGCCGAGGACGAACTTCAGCTGCGGAAAATCGGGCACCGCCTCCATGATGGCGAGCTCGGTGGTGCCGGGATTGCCGAAGAGATGCGTGATGCCTTCGTCGACCAGGAGCTGGAGAAAGGCGGCGCGGCCGGTGGTGGGGATCATCGTCGCGAAGAGTACTGGATGCTAGGCGGCGGGACGCCGCGCTTCTGAGAAATGCTTTTTCCAGAACGGTGCGTCGAGGCGATCGGTGCGCACGTGCTTGCCGGACGACGGCGCATGGACGAAGCGGCCGTCGCCGAGGTAGATGCCGACGTGCGAGTTCTTCTTCCCCTCGAGGTCGAAGAAGACGAGGTCGCCGCGCCGCAGGCTCGAGCGCCGGATCGAGCGCGAGACTTCGCGCTGTCGCTCCGTGCTGTGGGGAAGCTCGATCCCCGCCTGGCGATAGCTGAAGTACACGAGGCCGCTGCAGTCGAAGCCCGACGGGGTCGCGCCGCCGTAGCGGTAGGGCTTGCCGACCATCTTGAGTGCGTACCCCGCCGCGGCATCGCTCGCGTCGCCCGGCGCCGGAGCGCGCGGCGCGCTTGCGCAGGCGGCGAGCATGACGGGCAGGACCAGCGACAGGTAGCGCACGGAGCGCGATGGTACCCTTCCGGCAGGTTCCAGCAGAGGGCTTATGAACGTCGCCATCCTCGACGACTACTTCAACACCGTGCCGACGCTGCCGGCGTTCCGCAAGCTCGCCGACCACAAGGTCAAGGTGTGGAACGACCATGTGCAGGACACCGACGGGCTCGCCGAGCGGCTGAAGGACGTCGAGGCGCTGGTGCTGATCCGCGAGCGCACCAAGATCCGCGCGCCGCTGCTCGACAAGCTGCCGAAGCTGAAGCTCATCAGCCAGCGCAGCGTCTATCCGCACATCGACATCGAGGCCTGCACGAAGAAGGGCGTCGCGGTGTGCTCGAACATGCACCAGGGCACGCCGTCCTATCCGACTTCGGAGATGACCTGGGCGTTGATCCTCGCCGCGGCGCGCGACCTGCCGCAGCAGGTGGCGGCGCTCAAGGCCGGCAAGTGGCAGATCGGCGTCGGCAGCACCGTGCGCGGCAAGACGCTCGGCATCTTCGGCTACGGCCGCATCGGCGCCGAGGTGGCCAAGGTCGGGAAAGCGTTCGGCATGAACGTGCTCGTCTGGGCTCGCGAGGACACGCGCAGGAAGGCCGCGGCCGATGGCTACGAGGTGGCCGCCAGCAAGGCGGAATTCTTCGAGCGCTGCGACATCCTGAGCCTGCACATGCGTCTCGTCGACGCCACGCGCGGCATCGTGAAGCGCGAGGACCTCGCGCGCATGAAGCCCACGGCGATCTTCGTCAACACGAGCCGCGCGCCGCTGGTGGAGAAGGGGGCGCTCGAGGATGCGCTGCGTGCCGGCCGGCCGGGGAAGGCCGCCGTGGACGTGTACGACGAGGAGCCGGTGGTCGGCGGCAATCATCCGCTCCTCGGGATGGAGAACGTGATCTGCAGCCCGCACCTCGGCTACGTGACGCGCGAGGAGTACGAGCTGCAGTTCACCGACATCTTCGACCAGATCCTCGCCTTCGCGGCCGGAAAGCCGATCAACGTCGTCAACCCGGACGCGCTGAAGCGCCAGGCGCATGAACCGTAGACGCCTCGGCCTAGCGCTCGCCATCGTCGGCGCGGTGTTGGCGGTGTTCGGGCTCTACCGCCTGGGCGAAGCCAAACCCATCACTGCCGGCGACGGCCGCCTGGCGCAGCTGCTGCTCGAGTTCGTCGACCCGATGACGGCCACGCTGGCGGAAAGTTATGCGGCGATGATGGTCGGGGCGCTGCTGGCGGGCGTTGGCTTGTACATGGTGTTCAGCGAGAAACCATGAGGCTGCTCCTCCTTTTGCTGGCCTTCTCCGCGGCCGCCCACGGGCAGTCCTATCCGACGCGGCCGGTGCGCTTCGTGGTGCCGTTCCCGCCCGGCGGCGGCATGGACATCGTCGGACGCGCGGTGGCGGAGAAGCTCTCGCCGCGCCTCGGGCAGCCGGTGGTGATCGAGAACAAGCCGGGCGCCGGCACGACGATCGGGACGGACGCGGTGGCGAAGAGCGCGCCCGACGGCTACACGATCCTCGTGAGCGGCATCGCGAGCCAGGCGATCGTGCATTACATGCACCCGAAGCGCACCTTCGACATGCAGCGCGACTTCGCGCCGGTCGCGCGCATCGCGGACGGCACCATCGCTTTCGTGGTGCCGGCGAGCTCGAAGGCGAACTCGGTGCAGGATTTCGTCGCGCTGGCGAAGGCGAGCCCGGGGAAGCTGACGTACGCCTCGTCGGGCGTCGGCGGCATCATCCATCTCACCGGCGAGATGTTCAGGCAGGCGGCCGGCATCGACATCACCCACGTGCCGTACAAGGGCACGACGCAGATCCTGCCGGACATCCTGGACGGGCGCGTCGACCTCGCGCTCGACAGCCTGCCCGCGTACCTGCCGCATATCCAGAGCGGCAAGGTGAAAGTCTTCGCCGTCGCTTCGCGCACGCGCTCCGCGCTCCTGCCGGACCTGCCGACGATGGCCGAGGCTGGCGTGCCGGGCGTGGTCGCCAACACCGACTACGCGCTCTTCGCGCCGGCCGGCACGCGGCGCGACATCGTCATGCGCCTCTACCGCGAGACGGCCGCCGTGCTCGGGATGGCGGATTTCCGCGCGAAGCTCGCCACGCAGTCGATCGAGGTGCGCGGCGCCACGCCGGAGGCGCTCGGCGCGGAGCTCGCCGAAGAGCTGGAGAAGTGGGGCCGCGTGATCCGCGCGGCCAACGTCAAGCCGGAATAACCAGAGGCGCCACTCGTCGTTCCCGCGAAGGCGGGAACCCATGCTTTTAGAAAGACTGGACCCCCGCCTTCGCGGGGGCGACCTTCTCACGCCTCGTTAAGCAAGGCCTTCCACCACCCGCATGTCGCGATCGGCGCCGTCGCCGAGCGCGCGCAGCGCCTCGGCGTATTCGGGCGAGTCGTGCGCGGCCATCGCCTTCTGCACGCTGTCGAACTCGACGATCACCACGCGCTCGTTCAGGCCCTTCTCGTAGGTCTTCACCGGCATGCCGCGGATGATGAACTGGCCGCCCAGCTTCGGAATGCACACGCCGGCGAGCTTGGCGTACGCCTGCCATTTCTCGGGATTGCTGATCTTGCGATAGGTGACGACGAGGTAACCCTTGGCCATGCTCGCTCCTGAAAAATAAATAGGGACTGTCCCTATTTCCGGGGTTCTGTCCAGCTTTCCGACCACGCGAGGCAGCAGCTCGATGACGGCTTGCCCGAGCGCTCCTGCGGGAAGACCTTGCCGCGCGAGGCTTCGCCGTTCACGAGGAGCTGCGCGCTCTTCGCCGGGATGAAGGTGCTGTAGACGCCGAGCGGCCGGTTCATCGCACCGGGCGGCATGGTGAGGATGAAGGGCTTCATGAGGTCCCACCACGACAGCACGATCTCGTCCTCGCTCGTCGTGATGCGCTCCTCCACGGTGGCGAGCGAATGGCCGGTGCGCGTGAACTGCGCGTCGATGATCGGCAGGCTCTCGTCCGCGAACGGCTTGTGCAGCAGCGTCTCGATGCGCCGCTGGAGATAGCGTGCGAGGCCGGCGTTGTCGGCGTAGACCACCGGACCGTCGCCGACGAGCGGCGACTCGACGAACATGCAATGCCCCTGGCCGGCCGGCGACCACAGGACGCGCCAGTGGCTCACGCGGTCGGTCATCGTCTTGCCGCCGTCGTTGGAAAGCCGGACGAACGAGTTCTCCCCGGTCATCACGACGTCGTGCGGATCGACCATCTGCGGCTCGGCCATTGTTTCTCCTTGAAACGGGGTCCCCGCTCAGTTTGCAAAATGCGCGGGGACGACGGACCAGCGCTAGGATAAGTGAATGCGCCTTCTCCTCGCGTCGCTGTTTCTCTGTTGTGCCACGCTGGTGCAGGCGCAGCAATTTCCCACGCGGCCGGTGCGGATGGTGGTTGGCTTCGCCCCCGGCGGCGGTACCGACATCATCGCGCGCCTCGTGTCGCAGAAGCTCTCGGAGCGCTGGGGTCAGCCGGTGGTGGTCGAGAACCGCACCGGGGCGAGCGGCAACATCGGGGCGGAGCTCGTGGCGAGGTCGGCGCCCGACGGCTATACGCTCCTTACCGCGTTCTCGTCCCACGCGAGCAATGCGGCGCTTTCCAGGCTCTCGTTCGACATCAACAAGGACTTCACCTCGATCACGCAGATCGCATCGGGCCCGGCGGTGGTGATCGCCAACCCGGCGGTGCCCGGCAAGACGCTCGCCGGCATGATCGCTTATGCAAAGGCGCACCCGGGCTCGATCAAGTACGGCTCCTCGGGCGTCGGCACGCCGGTGCACCTCGCCGGCGAGCTCCTGCAGCAGATGACCGGCGCCCAGATGGTGCACGTGCCGTACAAGGGCATCGCGCCCGCCATGACCGCCATCCTTGCCGGCGACATCCAGATCAGCTTCGCCACGCCGCTCTCGGCCCTCGGTCACCTGAAGAGCGGCAAGCTCGTCGGCCTGGCGGTCGCCGCGCCCAGCCGGTTCCCGACCTTGCCCGACGTGCCGACCGCGGCCGAGGTGGGGCTCCCCGGCTACGACGTGGACTTCTGGTACGGGCTGCTCGGGCCGGCCGGCATGCCGGCGGCGCTGGTCGAGCGCATCCAGCACGACGTGGCGGCGGTGCTGACCGCGCCGGAGGCGAAGGAGAGCCTGCTCGCGCAGGGCTGCGTCGCGGTGGCCGGTCCGCCGCAGGCGCTGACCGCGCTGATTGCGCGCGAATATGACAAGTGGGCGAAGGTGGTGAAAGACGGTGGCGTCAAGGTGGAATAGCAGGCCTCGCGTTTGCTACAACGGCGGCGCAGTCCCCTCACATCCTCCTTGGAGTTCCCATGATCCGTACCCTTGCAATCCTCGTGGCCGCGGTATTCGCGTTCAACGCGCTGCCGGCGTTCTCGCAAAGCTCGTCGACCGACAAGTCCGGCAGCATGGACAAAA
>Ga0207707_10005378_pt1 | contig 11196 bp, 10 predicted proteins | sample KBSC83BmetaG_FD_184336 | JGI IMG/M metagenome (GOLD analysis project Ga0207707, IMG submission 184336) | Corn rhizosphere microbial communities from Kellogg Biological Station, Michigan, USA - KBS C8-3B metaG (SPAdes) (version 2) | ecosystem: Host-associated > Plants > Roots > Rhizosphere ... | reverse complement strand
AAGATGCACGCTGTAAACCTGGGAGACTGAGATGCCTGATCAGACGCTTGGAACGGGAAGCATGAGCGGCAAGGTGGACGAGACGCACCGCCTCATTGCTTCGAACAAGGTCGAAGGTACGGCTGTCTACGATCGCAAAGGCGAAAGGCTTGGCACCGTGGATCACTTCATGGTGGACAAGCGCTCGGGCCAAGTCGCCTACGCGGTCATGTCCTTCGGTGGATTCCTCGGCATGGGCGAGAGCTATCATCCCCTGCCCTGGAGGGTGCTCACTTACGATCCCGGTCAGGGCGGATATGTCGTGGATCTCGATCGGCGCCAGCTCGAAGGCGCGCCGAGCTACACTGCCCAGCGAGAGCCGAACTGGGGCGACCGGCAATATGGCTGGGACGTCGACAAGTATTACGGTCTTTCCCCCTATCCTTGGAATGATTAGCCGGCGCTGCCGGACGCTATGACGGGGGGCGGCTCTCCGAATGAGGAGGGCCGCTCCAGGGGATTGGTTCCCTCGCTGCGGACCGACGCGCCGGCGGTGCACCCGCGGCCCGCCGGCTTGCCAAGTCGCACGTGACCGTCCATGGTCCCGGCGCGTGCCGCCGCATCAGGTGCGTCATCCGGGAGAGCAAGCGTGGCCAAGGGACAACAGCGATCCAATCGGGAAACGAAGAAGCCGAAATCCTCGATCAAGAAGAAGCCGGCGCCGACCGTCTCGGCTTTCTCGGCTCCGCCGGCGAAAAGCCCCAAGAGCAAGTAACCGTCGACCGCCGCATCTTGCGGGACCGTCCCACCGGGCGGACCGATCGCGGCGCCGGCCAAAGGCCGATGTTCCCTCGAGTGTCGCGGCATTAGGGCAGGAGGGCGGCGAGCGCGCTTTTGCCGCCGGTCGACCGCGCTTGGAGAGAGCGACCGGCAGCTTGAACGCGAGTTCAGGCGGGGGACGATCCTGACCGGATAAGCGAGATCGAGCTGCTCGAGCTTGGCCGGCAGCGCCCGTGGCATCGGATGCGAGCCGGCACCGGGCTTTGAGTGCCGCGGTGCCGGCCCCCAACGCCCGTCAGAGGACGTGGAAAAGATAGAGAAGAATAATGATCGGGATTGGAATCCCAAGCAGCCAAAGCAAGGCACCACGCATGATTTCGTTCCTCCGCCGTACAACAGGACGCAACTGAGAACGCTCGAAAAAGCCGGTCGGCCGAAGCGTCGCCATAGATTCAACCACGGCCGATATTGCCCTAGCCGAAGAACAGGCCGTGATGGCTCGCCGCTTTGCCGCCGTCACTCTTCCTCCGCCTGCTGTTGCGAGAGGTGACGAGCAGGACCCGCAACTGTCCGTCGCGCAGCCCCAGAGGCAAGGCGCCATATTGCCGCCTTGCCCGACTCGACTCTGCTTTTCAAGGCGGATCGGCCTAGGCCGCGGTGCCGCGGCCGAACAGCGCGTGGTAGATCACCAGAACGACCACGGCTCCGATGACGGCAACGATCATGCTGTAGAGATTGAAGCCATCGACGCCGCTGGCGCCCACCGCATTGAAGATGAAGCCGCCGACCACGGCGCCGACGATGCCGAGGACGATGTCGAGCAGCACCCCCTCGCCGCGCTTGTTGACGATCTTGCTGGCGATGAACCCGGCAATGAGGCCGAGAACGACCCATCCGATGATCGACATGCGACTCTCCTCACAGGCACCCCGCAGCGGGCTAACGGGCAGCGGTATGTCGGGTTGCCTCTTCGTCTCCCGCCAGAGAGAGGAGATGAGTCGCCGCGGTGCGAAGCCGCGGCCGGCGGCTCTTAAGATTTTGCAAACAGGTCGTCGAACATCATGCGTCCACGCGATTTTTCCCGAACCGTACTGGATGCATGCTTTGCTTAAGCGGGTCCGTAGCTTTTTCATCGCGAGAATCGTCTCGCCCTTTCGCCGCCTTGGTCTCGAAGCGGGGCAACAGCTTGGGCGTCGCCGCAAGCTGATGCTGCTTTGCCTTGCGGTGACGGCGGTCCTTTGCGGCGCGGCTTATGAATGGGCCGGGACCGGGCAATCCTTGGCCGCATGGACGAGCTTGCGCGGCGCGGCGGCCGCAGATGCCGCACGGACGATCATGGAGCGCGGGCGCGCCGGCGAAGCCGATCCCTTCAAGAGCGCCGACGCCGCGACCGATCTTGGCGCCGTGACCTACACGCACTTCTTGTCGCTCATTCGCTCCGACGAGGTCGGCGCGGCGATCCTCGTCGAGCGCGCGCATGGCGGCGAGCTGCTCACCTTCGAGACCAAGCGCGGCCAATATGGCCTGACGATCCTGCCGAATGGGGGGCTGGCGGCCCTCGTCCTCAACTTGCTCGTCGAGCATGAAGTCGAGATCCTGACCGACGTCCCGCCCATGATCAGCAGCGGCGATGTAGGCGAGCTTGGCCGCATTCTGCTGCCTTTCCTCCTGGTCGGTGCCGCCATTCTGTTCATGCTGAAGCGTGGCCCGGCCGGAACCGGCACGCCGGGTGAATGGATCGCCGCCGATAAGAACAGCGCGCGCTTTCCCGACGTGCAAGGTGTCGACGAGGCCAAGGCCGAGCTGGTCGAAGCCGTGCAGCATCTGGTCGATCCGGGCGCCGCCCTCGGCCTCGGCGCCAAGCCGCCGCGCGGCGTCCTCCTCGTCGGTCCGCCCGGGACCGGCAAGACGATGCTCGCCCGGGCCGTCGCCGGCGAGGCGGGCGCCGCCTTCCTGCGCCTTTCGGGCTCCGACTTCGTCGAGATGTGGGTCGGGCTCGGCGCCCGCCGCGTCCGCGCCGTGTTCAAGGCGGCGCGCCGCCGTGCGCCCTGCGTCGTCTTCATCGACGAGCTCGATTCGCTCGGGCGCAAGCGTGGCGCGGGCGGATCCGGTGCCGCCCAGGAGAGCGATCAGACCCTCAATGCCTTGCTGGTGGAGCTCGACGGCTTCTCGCGCGACGACGGGGTGCTGGTGTTGGGCGCGACCAACCGCGTCGACACGCTGGACGAGGCGTTGCTGCGGCCGGGCCGCTTCGATCGGCATATCCATGTCGGCCTGCCCGACCTGGCTGGCCGGCTGGCGATCCTTCGCGCCCATGCACAGGATTTCAAGCTGGACGAGGCGATCGATCTGGCCGTCATGGCGCGCGGCACGCCGGGCTTCTCCGGCGCCGAGCTCGCCAACATCATCAACGAAGCCGCCTTTGGCGCGTCGCGCCGCGGCGCTCCGGCGATTTGCACCGCCGATCTCGAAGAAGCGCGCGACCGCACCCTCATGGGAAGCGAGCGCAAGACGCTGGCGCGCAGCGCCGAAGAACGCATCCTCACGGCCTGGCACGAGGCCGGTCATGCGCTGGTCGCCGTGCTGACGCCGGCGGCAGATCCCGTACACAAGGCGACCATCATGCCGCGTGGCGGTGCGCTCGGCATGGTGATGCAGCTGCCCCAGCACGACCGCTTCGCCGTCACCCGCGCCAAGCTCGAGGCCGATCTCACCGTGGCGGTCGGCGGGCGCATCGCCGAGGAGCTCAAATTCGGCGGCGACCGGATCTCCACCGGCGCCGAGGCCGACATCAAGGCAGCCACGGATCTCGCCCATTCCATGGTGGCGCGATGGGGCATGAGCGAGAAGCTCGGTTTCGTCCATTGGGCGAATGACGACGCCGTCATCCCCGAACCGGTCCGGCGCGAAATGAAAGACGAGATCGATCGCGCCATGCTGCGCGCCCGCGATCTGATCAGGGGCCACCGGGCGGCCCTCGACGGCATCGCCGAAGCGCTGCTGGAGAGCGAAACATTGGATGGCTCGGATTTGGAGCGGATCGTCGCGCGCGCGGCTCTTTGCGGCGTGTCCGGCGACAGCCGAACCGCCTGATCGGCGAGCCCTGAAGGCCAGGAGGGCCGCGAGCCTGCGCTGCCGGGGACGGCGTCCCTCGCTTTCGCCGGCAAAACCCGCTGTGCTACGATTCAGGGCAAGCCGGCACGCTTCGGCGACAAGGAGCGCCCGGCAGGGAGGTTGCGATGCTTGCTGTCCTACGTGCCTGCGCCATCGTCCTTGTCACGATGGCGGCCTTATCGGGAGAGGCTGCTTCGGCGGACTCCGTCGCCGACTTCTACCAGGGAAAACGCATCACGATTCTCGTCGGCGCGGCACCGGGTCCGGCCTATGACCTCTACGCCCGCATGTTGGCCGGGCATATCGGCAAATACATACCAGGCAACCCAAGCTTCATCGTCCGCAACATGCCCGGCGCCGGCGGCATGGTTGCGCTCAACAGCCTCTACAATCAGGGCCCGCAGGACGGAACCGCGCTGATCACGCTGCACATCGCCCTGCCGCTCGAGCAGGCGCTCGGAAACAAGGCCGTCCATTACGACGCCCGCAAGTTGATCGGCATCGGGCGCTTCGCCGCCGGCAACACCGTCACCGGCGCCTGGCACAGCGCCGGAGTCACCTCCTACAAGGATCTGTTCGAGAAGCAGCTGGTGATCGGCGGCGGCCAAGCCTCATCCAACACCGTGACCTTCCCGACGGTCGCGCAGAAGCTGTTCGGGCTGAAGCTGAAGATCGTCGCCGGCTATGAGAGTATGAACGAGCAGCTTCTGGCCATGGAACGCGGCGAAATCCAGGGGCTCGGCAGCATCAGCCTGGCGAGCCTACATGACTGGAAGCCGGAATACTTCTCCCGGAAGCTCTTCATCCCCCTCTTCCAGTGGGGGCTCGCGCGCGAGCCCGAGTTGCCCGATATCCCGGCCGTGGGCGAGCTCGGCAAGAACCCGGTCGATCGCACGGCGGTCGAGCTGCTGGCGGCACAAATGGATCTCGGGCGCTCGTTCTTTTTGCCGCCCGGCGTGCCGCGCGAGCGCGCCGCGGCCCTGCGCGCCGCCTTCGATGCCATGGTGGCGGACCCGGATTTTCTCGCCGAGGCGAAGAAGACCGGCACCGAGGTGCGCTATGGCTCCGGCGCAGACATGGAGGCGGTGATCGCGCGCGTCTTGAATGCGCCGCCGCCGGCGATCCAGCGCCTCAAGGAAGCCCTCGGCGACGACGCCAGGTGACCAGCTGCCATCCCGTCTCGGGAGGGGCTGGCGAAAGGAAAAGGAGAAGAGGAATGCCGCTCGATCACGGCCGGTCGCGGTCGCTGCAGGTTCGCGAGAAGCTGAGCCATCCGGTCATCGACGGCGATGGCCACACGCAAGAGTACCATCCCCAGGTCATCGAATATTTCCGCGAGGTGGCCGGCCCGGAGCTGACGGAACGCTATGTCGAACGGCGGATGCGCCGCGCCTGGCATAGCGCCGATCATGAGGCGCGCCTGTACAAGCGCATCGCCCGTCCGCCGTTCTGGACCATGCCGGCAAAGAACACGCTCGATCTCGCGACGGCCATGCTGCCGAATCTCTTTCGCGCCCGCTTCGACGATATCGGCATCGACTTCGCCGTCGTCTACACCTCGCAATTCCACCTGATCGGCGAAAATGACGACGAGATCCGCCGCGCCGGCTGCCGCGCGGTCAACCTCATGAATTGGGATCGCTTCAAGCCTCATGCCGATCGCATGACCCCGGCCGCCATCATTCCCATGCGGACCCCGGCGGAAGCGATCGCCGAGCTCGAATTTTGCGTGCAGGAGCTCGGCTTCAAGGCCGTCATGATCGACGGGATGGTCAAGCGCCCGGTGCCGATCGTCGCCGAGCGCGCACCGGAGCTCGCCGCCTATTCGCAATGGATGGACTCGCTCGCTCTCGACAGCCCCTACGACTACGACCCGTTCTGGCAAAAATGCGTCGAGCTCAAAATTTCGCCGACCAGCCATGCCTCGGGGCAGCGCTGGGGCAGCCGCGTCAGCGTCAGCAACTACTCCTTCAACCATATCGGCGCCTTCGCGGCGGCCGGCGAGGCCTTCTGCAAGGCGCTGTTCCTGGGCGGCGTGCTGCGCCGCTTTCCGCAGCTCAAATTCTGCTTCCTGGAGGGCGGGGTGAACTGGGCGGTATCGCTCTATAACGACCTCTACGAGCATTGGGAAAAGCGCAATCTCGCCACCTTGCGCGAGACGCTGGATCCGCGCCGGATCGACCGGCCCCTGCTGGCCGAGCTGGTCGCCAAATATGGTGGCGCGGAGTACGCGCCCTATGTCGAGCGCTTCAAGGTGACGGACGATGTGCCCGGCGCGCGTCCGGGACTGATGCCGGACATCGACTGCATCGACGATTGGGCATTGGCAGGCATCGAGACGGCGCGAGACATCCAGGACACATTCGTGCCGCGGCTCTTCTTCGGCTGCGAGGCCGACGACCGCACCATTGCCCACGCCTACAATCCTGCCTGCATCCATGGCGGCGCCCGCCTTCAGGCGCTTTTCTCTTCCGACGTCGCGCATTGGGACGTGCCGGACATGACCGAGACCCTTGCCGAGTCCTATGAGCTCGTGGAGCACGGCCTCCTCACCGATGCGGATTTTCGCGAGTTCACCTTCACCAACATGGTCAAGCTGCACACGGCCCTGAACAAGGACTTCTTCAAGGGCACTTCCGTCGAATCGGAGGTGGCGAAGATCCTCGCCTGAGGCGGCTAGTCCTTGTAGTCGGGATAGAGGCGGTCGGCGAGACGCACATTCATCCGCCATTCCGCTTCCCCGTAGGGCTGGTTCGGACGCCGGTTGAGGGCCTGGTTGCGCGTATGCTCCTTCACCTCCTCGGGCAATTCGCGGATCTCGGTGCCCAGCGCCATGACCCGCTCCTGCAATTCGCAGCTCACGATCAGCCGGCGCATGAAGGCGAAGGCCTCTCCGATCGAACGGCCGACCGTGAGCAGCCCGTGATTCCACATGATCATCGTCCGGCATGCGCCGAGATCCGCGACGATGCGTTCGCCTTCGTCCTCCTCGCGCGCATAGCCCGCGAATCCGTGATAGCTCACATTCTGGTGTAGGATGCACCCGGTCTGATCGAGGATCTTCAGGCCGCCTTTGGTCGCGGAAATGACGATGCCGGCGGCCGGATGCGTATGGAAAACGCAGGCGATCTCGGGCTTGGCCCGCAAGATCGCGCTGTGAAAATTCAAGCCGGCGGGTGCCAGCTCCACATCGCCGGCGCTCAGGATCCGGCCATCGAGGTCGGCCTTCACCAGGCTCGATGCGGTGACCTCGTGCCAGCCGAGATCGTGCGGATTCATGAGAAAGTGGTCCGGCTCGTCCGGCACGCGCGCCGTGATGTGGTTGACCAGCCGATCGTTCCAGCCGAGATGGTGCGCGATCCGGAACGCTGCCGCGAGATTGACCCGCATCTCCCACTCGGACCGGCCGATGTTGCTGCTCACAGCCATGCTTGGAACCCTCGCCTCACGCAATCTGAGATAGGACCATAGCCCGCTCTCCACCGCGGAGCCAATTTGGGGATGCGGGCAAGCAGAGGGCGATATCAAGGCTGGGGCGTGAGCTCGGACCCTGAGGCTGGCCGCCACCGGCTGAAGGTAACCGCCCGGGCCGATGGGCGCGCTGGCCCGCCGCGAGGGCCTGGAGTAGGCTGATCTCGCGAAAACGTTCGGCGCCGAACCGAGCGAGCGGGAGGATCGGACATGAGCGAGCGGATAGCTCTGCGCGTCAACGGCCGTGCCCACGAGGTCGATGTCGAGCCCGACACGCCGCTGCTCTACATCCTGCGCAACGATCTCGCACTCAACGGGCCAAAATTCGGCTGCGGGCTCGGTCAGTGCGGTGCCTGCACGGTGATCCTCGACGGGCGGGCCGTGCGATCCTGCCGCGTCCCGGTGTCCGAGGTCGGCAAGGCCGCCATCATGACGCTGGACGGGCTTGGCACGCGCGACAAGCCGCATCCCGTGCAGCAGGCCTTCATCGAAGAGCAGGCGGCGCAATGCGGCTATTGCATGAACGGCATGATCATGGAAGCGGCGGCGCTGCTCGGACGCAATCCGGATCCGAGCGAGGCAGAGATCAAGGAGACCCTCGCGCGCAACCTTTGCCGCTGCGGCACGCATGTCGAGATCGTCCGCGCCATCCGGCGCGCGGCGACGACGCGAATCTGACGGAGGCGGCCATGCCCCACCCGTTCGAGATCGCCCGCCGCGACCTGCTCAAAGGCACTGGCCTGCTGCTCGTTTCGCTCGCGGCACCCCGGTTTGCGGACGCCGCCGAAACCAGCGGCAACGCTTTTCCAAAATCGATTCCAGGCAATGAGGTGGACAGCTTCATTGCCATCGGCGCCGATGGCCGCGTCACGGCCTTCAGCGGCCGCGTCGAAATCGGCACCGGCGTTAAGACAGCGATGGGCCAGATCGTAGCCGACGAGCTCGATCTCGCTTTCGACCGCGTGACCATGATCCTCGGCGACACCGCACGCACACCCAATCAGGGGCGGACGAGCGCCAGCGCCACGATTCAGAAGGAAGCGCTGCCGCTGCGCCGGGCAGCCGCCGAGGCACGGCAGTTCCTGCTGCGCCAGGCGGCCGAGCGACTGGGCGTTGCCGCGGAAGACCTCAGCGTCGAGGACGGCGAGATCTTTGCGAGGAGGGATCCCGGCAAGCGGGTCGGATATGGCGATCTCATCGCCGGCAAGCGCTTCGCTCTGCGTCTGCCGGGAACCGCGCCGGTCAAGCGACCGGCCGATTACAAGGTGGTGGGGCAGCGCATCCCGCGCGTCGATATTCCCGCCAAAGTCTTCGCCGAGCCGGTCTATGTCCACGATGTGCGGCGCGCCGGCATGCTGCATGGGCGGGTGGTGCGTCCGCCTCATACGGGCGTCGAGACGCCGCTCGGCACGCTCCTCGTCAGTGTCGACGAATCCTCGGTCGCGCATGTCAAGGGACTGGTCAAGGTGGTCGTGATCGGTGATTTCGTCGGTGTGGTCGCCGAGCGCGAGGAGCAGGCGATTCGCGCCGCGCATGAGCTCAAAGTGACCTGGAAGCCGTGGTCCGGCCTGCCCGATTTCAGCGAGCTCGAGAAGGCGGTGCGCGCACATCCGAGCAAGCCGCGCACCATTCGGCGCGACGGCGACATCGACTCGGCGATGGCCGGCCTCGCCAAGCCGATCAAGGCGACCTATCTTTGGCCCTACCATATGCACGGCTCGATCGGGCCGTCCTGCGCCGTGGCGGAAATTTCCGATGGCCAGCTCACCTTGTGGTCGGCGACGCGCGATCCTTGGGCGATGCGGCGCGATGCGGCAAAGCTCCTCGAGATGCCGGAGGAGGCGGTGCAGGTGGTGTGGCTCGAGGGCTCCGGCTCCTATGGCCGGAACTGCACCGACGACGCCACCCTGGACGCGGCGCTGTTGGCTCGCGCCGTCGGCCGGCCGGTGCGCGTTCAGCTCATGCGCGATCAGGAGCAGGGCTGGGAGCCGAAGGGTGCGGCGCAGCTGATCGATATCAGCGGCGGCGTCGACGAGACCGGACGAATCGTCGCCTACGATGTCACGACGAAATTCATGGGCGGCGCCGAGGCGGAGGCCCTGGCCCCGTACCTCACCCGCGCCAAGCCCGTGAAACCAAGCCCGCGCACGACCGGCGACCGCAATGCCGCACCGCCCTATTACGGTCTCGATAATATTCGCGTCACGGCGCTCGACCTGTCGCCGCCGATCCGGACCTCGCTGCTGCGTGGCGTCGCCAGCCTGCCCAACAGCTTCGCGCACGAATGCTTCATGGACGAGCTCGCAGCGGCCGCCGCCGTCGATCCTGTCGAGTTCCGCCTGCGTCACCTGACCGATCCGCGCGCCATCGATGTGCTGAAAGCCGCCGCCGACAGGGCCGGCTGGCAGCCTCGTCCCGGCCGCAAGCAGCAGGCCGGCAAGGTCGTGACCGGGCGCGGGGCCTCCTATGCGCGTTATACGCATGGTGAATATCCGGGCTACGGCGCCGCCTACACCGCCTGGGTCGCCGAGGTGGCAGCGGACCTCGACAGCGGTCAGGTGCGCGTCACGCGGGTCGTGGTCGCGCAGGATTGCGGGCTCATCATCAATCCCCGCGGTGTGGAGCAGCAGATTCGCGGCAATGTGACCCAGGCGGTGAGCCGGATTTTGCGCGAGGAGGTTCGGTTCAATCAATCTGCCGTGACCAGCCTCGACTGGGCCGCCTATCCGATCGCGACCTTTCTCGACATTCCCGAAATCGACATCGTGCTGATCGACCGGCCCGCCGAGCCGGCTCTCGGCGTCGGCGAGTCGGCGATCGTCCCCAGCGCCGGTGCCATTGCCAACGCGATCTATGATGCCACGGGGGCGCGGCTCAGACGGGTACCGTTCACGGCTGAGCGCGTTAAGGCCGGGTTGGTCGCCAGCAAAGAGGCACTCTCCAGGCCGGCGCGGGCGGGAGGCTGAAGGAGAGCGACGGAGCGAGGCGCACGCGGCTTGCGTGCGTGCTGAGGATGGAACGCTGCTCCGCTGGCCCTACAGGCTGGTGTCGTCCGGCGGCGATGGCTCGGTCGCCATGTGGCCCAGTGCGTCGCGCATCAGCGCGTTGATCCCGGGCAGGGTGTCGCGCGCAAGCTGCGGCATCTTCAACATCACCGAATGGCCGAGCGGCGTGCTGTAGAAGGCGATGAGAGCCCCCAGCTCCTCGGTGCTCATCTCGCGCGCCGCCACCTCGTCGCTGTATCGGCGCACCGTCTCGTAATTGAACAGCGGGCCGAGCCGGGAGAGGAAGGTGGCGCGCTTGGCCGGCGGCACACCGCGCTCGACAGTCGCGATCATGTCGGCGACGCCTTGCTGAATATTCGGGGCCTCGATCTCGCCGAGCTGCCGCGCAAGCCGGGCGCGATTCTCGGGGGTATCGGCCAGGGGCTGGCCAAGAGCCGGCGCGGCGGATACCAGCAGCACCGCGAGCAGGAAGCGAAGCATCGTGACCCTTTCCGGCGCCAAGGCGCAAAGGTCCGGCGTGGCGCGAGACCAGAGTAGGAGCCGGATCTGATAAGGCGCAATTGCGGCTGCAACGGGGCAGTCTTCACGGCCTGATTGTTGCCAGGCGGCAGGTCGGGCCCAGCCGGAGATGACCGGCTGGGATCCCATTCGCATCGCGCGCGGCGGAGAAGCAGGCCGGGGATCAGCTCGATTTTTTCTACAAGCACGGCCTTGGTTACGCCCAGGAGATGGCGAACCGGCCGCAGACGCTGTACGGGATCGAGGATTCCCCGATCGGCCTCGCCGCCTGGATGCTCGACCACGACGCCAGCAGTGAGGCGCTCATCGCACGGGTGTTCGACGGCAA
>Ga0207707_10005377_pt1 | contig 11197 bp, 7 predicted proteins | sample KBSC83BmetaG_FD_184336 | JGI IMG/M metagenome (GOLD analysis project Ga0207707, IMG submission 184336) | Corn rhizosphere microbial communities from Kellogg Biological Station, Michigan, USA - KBS C8-3B metaG (SPAdes) (version 2) | ecosystem: Host-associated > Plants > Roots > Rhizosphere ... | reverse complement strand
GCGGCCGGAGGGGACGGCTCCGGTGGTGCGGGCCTACATCCAGCACCGGCCGACGCCGCCGTGGAAGGTGTGGTACCTCTCGCCCCACTTCCGGCACGAGAAGGCCCAGAAGGGCCGTTACCGGCAGCACCACCAGCTCGGCGCCGAGGTGCTCGGCGTCGACGACCCGGCCCTCGACGTGGAGGTGATCTCGCTGGCCCAGGGATTCCTCTCGTCGCTCGGGCTGTCGCGCTTCCGGCTGGCCATCAACTCCCTCGGCGACGGGCAGTGCCGCCCGGGGTACCTCGAGGCACTGCGGGCCTACCTCCGGGCCCACGAGTCGGAGCTGTGCGACGACAGCCGGGCCCGCTACGAGACGAACCCGCTGCGGGTGCTCGACTGCAAGGTCCCGGGCTGCGTGGCCGTGACCGAGCGGGCGCCGCAGCTGCTCGAGCACCTCTGCGCCGACTGCAAGAGCCACTTCGAGGCGGTGCAGGCCGGGCTCGACGCCATCGGCGTGGCGCATGAGATCGCCCCCCGGCTGGTGCGGGGGCTCGACTACTACACCCGCACGACGTTCGAGTTCGCCAGCGAGGCGCTCGACTCGGCCCAGAACGCCCTCGGCGGCGGCGGACGCTACGACCGCCTGGCCGAGGAGATGGGCGGCCCGCCCTCGCCCGGGATCGGCTTCGGGATCGGCATCGAGAGGGTCCTCATCGCCTGCGACGCCGAAGGGGTGCTGCCGGCGCCGGTGCCGCACCTCGACGCCTTCGTGGTCGACGCCGTCGGGCCCGAGGCCGGGGCCGACGTCATCGCGCTGCTGGCCGAGCTGCGAGAGACCGGTCTCTCGGCCGACCGGGCCTACGGCGGCCGGTCGGTGCGGGCCCAGACGAAGGTGGCCGACCGGTCCGGCGCCCGCTACGTGGTGCTGGTCGGCCGGGCGGAGATGGAGAAGGGAGCGGTGGCGGTGCGCGACATGGACTCGGGCGAACAGGTGGAGGTCCCCCGGAACCGGGTCGTCGCCTGGCTCCACGAGCACCTCGACACGACGCACCGGGAACTGGGGCGCTGAGGGATGAGTATGCGGACGCACTACGCCGGCAGCCTCCGGGCCAGCGACGAAGGCGCCGAGGTGGCGCTGTGCGGCTGGGTGGCCCACCGCCGCGACCACGGCGGCGTCGTGTTCATCGACCTGCGGGACCGGGAGGGGATCGTGCAGGTCGTCATCGACCCCGCCGCCGCCGGCTGCGGCGACGCCCGCCGGCTCCGCTCGGAGTACGTCGTGCGCGTCGAGGGCGCCGTCCGGCTGCGGCCGGAGGGCATGGTCAACCCCAAGGAGGCGACGGGGGAGATCGAGGTCGGCGCCACCCGGGTCGACGTCCTCAACGAGGCGGAGCCGCCGCCGTTCCCGCTCGACGAGAGGGTCGAGGTCGACGAGACGCTCCGGCTCCGCCACCGCTACCTCGACCTCCGCCGGCCCCGCATGACCGCCAACCTCATCACCCGGGCCAGGCTCGTGTCGGCCATGCGCCAGGCGATGGAGTCCGCCGGCTTCGTCGACGTCGAGACGCCGACGCTGACCCGCTCCACGCCCGAAGGGGCCCGCGACTTCCTCGTGCCCTCCCGGCTCCAGCCGGGCACGTTCTTCGCCCTGCCGCAGTCCCCGCAGCTGTTCAAGCAGATGCTGATGGTCGCCGGTCTCGACCGCTACTACCAGGTGGCCCGGTGCTGGCGCGACGAGGACCTCCGGGCCGACCGCCAGCTGGAGTTCACCCAGCTCGACGTCGAGGCCAGCTTCGTCGGCCAGGAGGACGTCCTCGCCTTCGTCGAAGAGGCCGTGGCCACCGGCGTCGAGGCCGTGACCGGGGAGCGGCCCAAGCCCTTCCCCCGCCTCACCTGGGCCGAGGCGATGAACCGCTTCGGGTCCGACAAGCCCGATCTCCGCTTCGGCATGGAGCTGTGCGACCTCTCGGCATTGTTCGCCGACAGCTCGTTCAAGGCCTTCAACGGCAAGGGCGTCGTCGGCGTCGTCGTCCCCGGCCAGGGCGAGATGGGCCGCAACCAGCTCGACGGGCTCGTCGACCGGGCCAAGTCGCTCGGCGCGGCCGGGCTGGTGTGGATGCGGGTGCGCGACGCCGGCGTCCTCGAGGCGCCGGTGGTGAAGTTCCTGTCGGAACTGGAGCAGGAGGGGCTGCGCACCGCCCTGGCGCCGTCACCCGGCGACCTCGTGCTGATCGTGGCCGACCCGACCCTGCGCCGGGCCCAGTCGCTGCTCGGCACCCTCCGCCTCGACCTCGGTGCGCCGGAGCGCATCGACGAGCCGCTGCACTTCACCTGGGTGGTGGAGTTCCCGCTGTTCGAGGGCCTCTCGCCCGCGAATACGGATGGGACAGGGGGCAAGCCGATCCCGGCCCACCACCCGTTCACCCGGCCTCACCCCGACGACGTCGACAAGCTGGAGTCCGACCCGCTGGCCGTGCGGTCGCTGGCCTACGACCTCGTGCTGAACGGGATCGAGCTCGGCTCGGGGTCCGTGCGTATCCACGACCCGGCGCTCCAGTCGAAGATCTTCACGCTGCTCGGCATCGAAGAAGACGTGGCCGCCGAACGGTTCGGGTTCCTGCTCGACGCCTTCCGCTACGGCGCCCCGCCCCACGCCGGCTTCGCCGTCGGCCTCGACCGGCTGACGATGATCCTGACCGGCGAGTCGTCGATCCGCGACGTCATCGCCTTCCCGAAGACGCAGTCGGGCACCGATCCGCTGACCGGCGCCCCGGCCGCCGTCGACCACGTCCAGCTCCGCGACCTCGGGATCATGCTGCCGAAGCCGAAATGAAGGTGGTCGGCCGCCGCCCCTAGGGGAGGGCGGCGACCGACACGATCGGCCGGCTCGGGGGGTTGGCGCCGAGGGAGCCGACGAAGGGCTTGTCGGAGAAGGAGAAGATGCCGCCGTCGGTGGCGACCATGAGGTAGCCGTCGCCGTAGCGGACCATGCCCTTCACCGGCTGGTTGAGGGCCTGGCCGCCCATGGAGCCCCGGAACGGGGCGTCGAAGGCGAAGATCCCGCCGTCGGAGGCGACGAGCCAGTAGCCGGACCCATCGGAGTCGGGCACCAGCGACTGCACCGGCTTGTTGAGGTGCTTGCCACCCATCGAGCCGACGAAGTGGGCGTCACCGAAGGCGAAGATCCCGCCGTCGGAGGCGACCATGTAGTAGCCGAGGCCGGTCGGCGTGGGCATCGAGTCGAGGACGGGCCCGTTGAGGGCCACCTTCGACATGTCGCCGAAGAAGCGGGCGTCGCCGAAGGGGAGCACCCGGCCCCGGGTGGTGAAGATCCAGTACCCGGCGCCCGACGGGGTGGCCGACAGGCTGGTGACCTTCTCGCCGGCGGCGAGGATCCGCCCGTCGGCGTCGCCGAGGTGGACGGCGTCGCCGTAGACGTGGACGACGCCGTTGGAATCGACGATCCAGTAGCCGCCGCCCGACGGGGTGGGCTCGAGGTCGACCGCGTCGACCCCGGCGGCGAGGGCGGGCTGCCCGAGGTAGGGGGCGTCGCCGAAGGCGTAGACCACCCCGCCGGCACCGAGCATCCAGTAGCCCGCCCTGGCCGGGACGGGGGCGCCCGGGGCGTCGCCGCCCGAGCCGGCGTTCGTGCTGCTGCCCGGAGCGGGGTTGCCGCCGGTGCCGCTGGTGCCGCTGCCGCCGGTTCCGCCGGTGCTGCCCGAGCCGCCGGTGCCGCCGGTCGAGCCACCGGTGCTGCCCCTCGGCGTCACGGCGGCCGACGGCGACGACGACGGGCTCGTCCCGGCGCTGTTGGTGGCGGTGACCGTGAACGTGTAGGCGGTACCGTTCTGGAGCCCGTCCACCGTGGCGGTGAGGACGCCGGGCCCGGCGGTCACCGTCTTCCCGCCCGGCGAGGCCGTGACGGTGTACTGGAACACGGCGCTGCCGCCGTCCGACGTCGGCGCCTTCCACTTCACCACGGCGCTGGCGTCGCCGGCCGTGGCCGTGACGGTCCGGGGGGCGGAGGGCGGGTTCGGCGGCACCACCCAGTCCACCGTGGCCGAGGCCGACAGGCTGCCGCTCGAGGCCGTCACCGTCGACGTCCCCGCCTCTGGCGACGTCAGGGCAAACTCCGCCACCCCGCCGGTCGTGGTGACCGACGTCGTGGTCGGAGCGGCACTGCCCGGCCCGGAGACCGTGAACGACACCGCGGTGCCGTCGGCCACCGCCGCTCCCGACGGGTCCGTGACCGTGGCGGTGACGTGCTGGGTGACACCGACGTTGACCGTCGACTGCGCCGGGCTCAGCGTGAGCTGCCCGGTCCCGGCCGGCATCCAGGTCGTCGGCAGCGGGGCGGAGCTGACCATCGCACCGGGGGCGCCGACCGCCGCCACCACGTCGGTGGTGCCGGCGTGGGCGGACGTGAAGTTGACCGTGGCGTGGCCCGACGACAGCGGCGCCGTCGTCACGGGGCCCATGAACTCGGCCTGCCCGTAGGCGAACACGGCGCCGTCCCGGCCGAACAGCCAGTAGCCGTTGGCCCGGGGGCGGAGGCCGACGATCGCCCCGCCGAGCGGCTGGCCGCCGGTCGAGCCGTAGAAACTGGCACTGGAGCCGAAGGAGAACACACCACCGTCGGCGGACACCAGCCAGTAGCCGTCGCCCGACGGGATGGGGGCGAGATCGACGACGGGCGAGTTGAGATGCATACCGCCCAACGACCCGCGGAAGGCGGCGTCGCCGAAGGCGAAGATGCCGCCGTCGGACGCCACCATCCAGTAGCCGTGCCCCGTCGTCGTGGCCGCGAAGCTCACGACGTTGGCGTTGATGCCGCTGGGGTCGCCGAAGAACTGGGCGTCGCCGAAGCTGTAGACACGGCCCTTGGCGGTGGCCAGCCAGTAGCCGTTCCCGGTCGGGGTGACGCCCATGCCGAGGACGGGGGCGTCGAGCACCGCCGCCGGCACCGACCCCAAGGAGGCGGCGTCGCCCTTCGACACCACGGTCCCGTCGGCGGCGGCGATCCAGTACCCCTTCCCGGACGGTGTGGACCGCAGGTCGACAACCGGGGCGGCGAGGGCGCCGGCGTTGCCGTAGGAGACGGCCGAGCCCTCGGCGTAGACGGTGCCGCTGCTGCTGGCCAGCCAGTAGCCGGTGCCGTCGGGGGTGGCGTCGAAGGCGGTGAAGGGCCCGCCGGCCAGCGGGCCGGACGGGGTGTCGACCCCGAAGGTCACGAGGGTCCCGTCGGCGGCGTCGGCGGTGGCCGTGACCGGGTGGGGGTCGCCGAGCATGGCGGTGGCGGCCGGCTGCGTGAGCGTCACGGACGACGGGAGGGCCACGACCCGGATGATCGTCTGGGTCGTGTTGTCGGCCGGCGAGAAGTCGGGCCCGTTGGCCGGGGTGACGGTGGCCGAGACCGGGACGTTGCCCGGGGTGGAACCCATCAGCAGCTGGAACTGCAGCGTGCTGCTTCCCGGATTGGCCAGCGGCCCGGTGTCGCACAGCAGCGATCCGCCGCTGGTGTCGCAGGACCAGGCGCCGGGGTCGACGCGGCCGACCGAGGTTCCGGCCGGCAGCGGGACGGTGAGGCGGGCGCCGGTGGCCGCCGTCGAGCCCGATGACGACACCGTGGCGGTGAAGCCGACCTGACCGCTGGCGGGGACGGTCGTCGGCGTGGCGCCGAGGGTGAGGCGGAGGTCGGGAGCGGGGGTGCGCCAGTCGATCTGGGCGGCGGCCTCCTGGCCCCCGGTGGTGGCGACGATGTAGCTGCGGCCGGTGGCCGACGAGCCGAACGTGAACCGGGCCGTGCCGCCGCTGGTCGGCACGGTGGCCGAGCCCGGGTTCTCGGCGCCGGTGCCGCTGACGGTGAAGAGCACCGGCGTGCCGTCGTCGACGGGATAGCCGTTGGCGTCCTTCACCGTGGCGGTGACCGACGCCGTCTGCGACGTCAGCAGCGTGTTCCCGTTGTCGCCGGTCAGGGTGATCGTGGCCGGCGGCCCCGAGGCCCAGTGGACGGTGACCGGGGTGGCGGTGGCGGTGGCCGGCGAGCCACCGATCGAAGCGCCGACGGTCGAGTCGCCGGTCGTGTCGGACGAGAAGGGCAGCGTGGCCTGGCCGCCCGCGGTCGGAACGGTGTAGCCGCCCGGGTTGGTCAGGGAAGGCCCGTCCCCGAAGGACCAGATGCCGCCGTCACGGGTGGACATCAGGTAGCCGTGGCCGCCGGCGGTGCGGATGATCCGGCTGACCGGCCCGTTGAGCGACCGCGCCCCGAGGGAGCCGTAGAACGGGGTGTTGAAGGCGAAGATGCCGCCGTCGTCGGTGACCATCCAGTAGCCCGTGCCATCGGCGGTCGAGGCGAGGTCGACGACGGGCCGGTTGAGCCTGGTGCCGTGCATGTCGCCGGCCCAGGTGGCGTTCCCGAAGGCGTACACCGTGCCGTCGGAGCCCACCATCCAGTAGCCATTGCCGGTCGGTGCCGGCTCCACGGCGACGATGGGCGCCGGCAGCGACTGGTTGGCCGGCGAGCCGAGGAAGGGGGCCGCGCCGAAGGCGAAGATGCCGCCGTCGCTGGCCACGAGGTAGTAGCCCTGCCCCGAGGCGATCGGGCTGATGTCCACGATCGGCCGGTTCAGCGTCACGGAGCGGAGGTCGCCGTACCAGGTGGCGTCGCCGGCGGTGAGGACGTGCCCGTCGGCGGTGACCTCCCAGTAGCCGGCGCCGGTCGGCGTGGCCACGAGGTCGACGGCCGGGCTGTCCACCGGCGTCGGCGCGGTGACCGTGACGGGGTTCGGCGCTCCGAAGCCACCGACCGTGCCGTCGGCGTGGAGGGCCCAGCCGCCGGCGCCGCCGGAGTAGAGGCCGAGGCCGACCAGCGGCGAGCCGACGGTGATGGCCTTGGCCGGGCCGGAGATCGTGAACGTGACCGGCGTGCCGTCGGCCGCCGGCTGGCCGGAGGCGTCGGTCACCGTGGCGGTCACGGTGTGGACCTCGCCCGGCGACCGGGTGGCGACGTCCTGGCTGAGGACGACGCTCGGCGCCCCGGCCGAGGCGGCCGGCGACACGCCGAGCAGGAGGGAGGCCATCGTGGCGGCGGCCAGCCCGGCGGCCAGCGACGACCGGAACGACCGGAGCAAGCGGAACGAGCGCGGAGAAAAGGACACGGGTCGCCTTTGGTGAGAACGGGAACGACGGGAAACGGGCGCGCCTACCGGGGCGGGGCCCTCCGGGGGCTCACTGGAAACGTTGCTCGCCGGGAAGCGGTGACGGCGCGGCCCGGCAGCCTTGCGCCGTTGCGCCCCGTCAGGGCGGAAAGGACGACCTCAGCGGGTCGGCGACGGGCGGGAGTACTGCTCCTGCCACGTCTGCCCGCCGTCGGCGGTGGCCAGGATGGCGTCGACCGACGGGCCGCCCGACGGCGGCGGGATCTTCGTGCCGAGGACCCAGCCCGCCTGGGGGTTGAGGAACGACGCCGCCACCGGACTCGACAGCGGCGGGATCGGCCGGGCCGGGCCGAACGTCGTGCCGCCGGTGCTGCCGACGACGACGCTCACCGGGTTGGGGCTCTGCGGCGGTGTGAACAGGACGAAGGCCGCGGAGTCGGGGCCGAGGGCGCTGATCGGCCCCGGGTACGTGCCGCCGTCCCGGCGGGCCTGGATGTCCTTGGGCGCCGTCATGCCCTCCTTCATGACCGCCGTCCACTGCCCGTCGGCCGTCCCCCGGTAGATCACGTACGGCGAGTGGCTCATGGCGGCGTTGCTCCCCGTGAAGAGGGCCCACACCACGCCGCCCTGGGCGCACTGCAGCGCCTGCGGGTGCCAGCCGTTGACCTCGGCGTCGCCGGGAACGGCGAAGACCGGCGTCCAGGAGTCGCCGCCGGTCGTGCTGTGGGCGATGCGGTTGCCCACCGCCACCCAGCCCTCCTCCTGGCTGGTGAAGCAGACGGCCTCGGCGCCACAGGGCGGCATGAGATCGCCCCAGGTGTGACCGCCGTCGCCGCTGCGGTAGAGCTTGCCGGCGCCGACACCCCAGCCGAAGTGCTCGTCGACGAAGTGCACCTGGCGCAGCACCGTGCCGTCGTCGGGGGACCCGTCGCCGACCCAGTGCTTCCCCCCGTCGACGGTGTCGTAGAGGGCCCGGTCGCCCACCGCCCAGGCGTGGACGGCGTCGACGGCGTCGACCTGCACGAACGTGGCGCCGCCGGTGTAGCCGGGCGTCCACGTGTGCCCGTCGTCGGTGCCGAGGATCGTGCCCTTCCCGACGGCATACCCCTTCTGGGGGCTCACCATCTGGACGTCGGCCAGGTTGCCCGGGCTGCCGAGCTCGGCGGCCGTGCGGATCTTCGGGCAGCCGGTCGGGACGGCGGTCGACGCCGTGGTGGGAGGGACGGTGGTCGTCGTCGTCCGGGAGGCGGCGTTGGTCTTGTCGTTGGACGTCGGCGAGCTCGACGTGCAGGCGGCGGTGAGGAGCAGGCCGGCCACCGCCAGGACGCGCAGGCGAATGATCACACCTTCATCTTGGCCTGCGGCGGGGTCGCTACGGTGGCGGGGTGCCTTCGGGGGACGACGACCTCTTCGGCTCGGCGGCCGCCGCCCGGGTGGCGGCATCGGCGCCGCTGGCCAGCCGCATGCGGCCCCGCTCCCTCGACGAGGTGGCCGGCCAGCAGCACCTCCTCGGCCCGGGCAAGCCGCTGCGGGCGCTGATCGAGGCCGACCGGCTCTCGTCCTGCATCCTCTGGGGCCCGGCCGGCACGGGCAAGACGACGATCGCCCGGCTCGTGGCCCGGGCCACGGCCAAGGCCTTCGAGCCGATGTCGGCCGTCACCGCCGGGGTGAAGGAGGTGCGGGAGGTCGTCGACCGGGCCCGCCGGCGGCTGGGGGAGCAGGGGCGGGGCACGATCCTGTTCCTCGACGAGATCCACCGCTTCAACCGCACCCAACAGGACGCCCTGCTCCCCCACGTGGAGGACGGGCTCCTCACGCTGATCGGCGCCACCACCGAGAACCCGTTCTTCGAGGTGAACGGGCCGCTACGGAGCCGCTCGACGCTGTTCCGGCTCGAGGCGCTGTCGGTCGACGACCTCCGGGCCCTCATCGACCGGGCACTGGCCGCCGCCGACCGCGGGCTGGCCTCCGCCCCGGGCGGGCCGTTCACCGTCGAGGAGGACGCCGCCGCCCACCTCGCCGCCCGTTCCGACGGCGACGCCCGGGCGGCGCTCAACGGCCTCGAGGTGGCGGCCGCCCTGGCCGCCGAGGCGGGACGGTCGGCCATCACGCTCGACGACGCCGAGACGGCGATCAACCTCCGGGCCGTCCGCTACGGGCGCGACGAGCACTACGACGTCATCTCGGCCTTCATCAAGAGCATCCGGGGCTCCGATCCCGACGCCGGCGTCTACTGGCTGGCCCGCATGCTCGAGGCCGGGGAGGACGCCCGCTTCATCGCCCGCCGCCTCGTCATCCTCGCCTCGGAGGATGTCGGCCTCGCCGACCCCATGGCGCTGGTCGTGGCCACCGCCGCCGCCCACGCCGTCGAGTACGTCGGCCTGCCCGAGGCCCAGCTCAACCTGTCGGAGGCGGTGATCTACCTGGCCACCGCCCCGAAGTCGAACCGGGCGGCGCTGGCCATCTGGAACGCTCGGGAGGACGTCCGGAAGGGCCCGTCGGCCGAGGTGCCCGTCCACCTGCGCGACGCCCACTACCAGGGGGCGAAGACATTGGGCCACGGCAAGGGGTACGTCTATCCCCACGACGCCCCCTCGGGCCGGGTCGGGCAGCAGTACCAGCCCTCGGACCTGGCCGGCCGGCGCTACTACGATCCGTCGGAGCACGGGCACGAGGCGGCGGTGCGGGCCCGCCTGGCCCAATGGCGAGCGGACCAAAGGGAGGAGCCGGAGTGACCTGGGTGGCGCTGGCGCTGGCGGTCGTGGCCGCCGGGCTGGCGGTGGCTCTGGCCGTGGCGGTGGTGGCGCTGCTCCGGACGATCCGGTCGCTGCGCCTGGTCGTCGACGACGTGCACCGCGAGGTCGGACCGCTGCTGGCCAGCCTGGAGGCCGATGCCCGCCGGGCCGGCCAGGGCCTCGACAGGGTCGGCGATCTCGTCGGAGCGGCCGAGTCGGTGACGCGGCGGGTCGACGGCGCCTCGAAGGTGGCCTACGCCACGTTCTCCAGCCCGGTGGTGAAGGTCCTGGCCGTCGGCCACGGCGTGAGCCGGGTCAGCCGGCGCCTCCGGGGGCGGCCGGAATGCTGAAGCGCCTCCGCTGGCTGATGATGGGGATGGGTCTCGGGGCCAGCGCCTCCGTCTGGGCCCAGCGCCGGGTCAAGCTGTGGCTCAGGAGCTACACGCCGCCGGAGGTCGCCGCCCGGGCGGCCCGGCGGTCGACCGAGCTGGCCGGGCGGAAGGCCGGCGACGTCCGCAGCGCCCTGGCCGAAGGCCGGGACGCCATGCGCCAGCGGGAGGCGGAGCTCCGCCGGCAGATCGATCCGGGCGGCGGCCGGCCCGCCGACGCGCTGAGGCGGGAGCAGGGCGGGGGGTAGGGTCGGAGTCCATGGAGATGGACAGAGAACAAGCCCGCCAGCTGGCCCGGACCGTGGCCTGGGGCCGCATCGGCATCGGCGTCACCGCCCTGGTGGCCCCCGGCCTGCCCCTCCGGCCGTGGGTGGGCGACCTGGCCGGCGACCGCCGCGGCAAGCTCCTGGCCCGCTCCCTCGGCGCCCGCGACCTCGCCCTCGGCCTCGGCGTGATCCTGGCCATGAAGCACGACGCCCCGGTGCGGGGCTGGGTCGAAGGGTCGGGGCTGGCCGACGCCGGCGACGTCCTCAGCACGCTGCTGGCCTTCGGGAAGCTGCCGAAAGGCGGCCGGTGGCTGGTCCTTCTCTCGGCTGCCGGGGCCGTCGCCACCGCCCGCCTCGCCTCGCAGTACGTCGACGCCGACGAGACCGCCCCGGAGCTCGACCTGTCAACGGCGTCGGTGGGGGCCGAAACCGCCTGACCACGCTGCGTATAGCCTGTCAGCCGATGAAACCCATGACCGCTGACGAGCTACGACGCGCCTTCCTCGGCTTCTTCGAGGGGAAGGGGCACACGCCGCTGCCGTCGTCGAGCCTCGTGCCCAACGACCCGACGCTGCTGCTCACCACGGCGGGCATGGTGCAGTTCAAGCCCTACATGCTGGGCGAGGAGAAGCCGCCGTGGCCCCGGGCCACGACCGTCCAGAAGTGCT
>Ga0207707_10005375_pt1 | contig 11199 bp, 10 predicted proteins | sample KBSC83BmetaG_FD_184336 | JGI IMG/M metagenome (GOLD analysis project Ga0207707, IMG submission 184336) | Corn rhizosphere microbial communities from Kellogg Biological Station, Michigan, USA - KBS C8-3B metaG (SPAdes) (version 2) | ecosystem: Host-associated > Plants > Roots > Rhizosphere ... | reverse complement strand
GACCGGCGTCTAATAAACACGGTGACCGGGTCGCCTATCGCCGCTCGCCTGGAGTAGAATAGGAGGCCTCGATAAACGAAAAATGGCCGAGATACCCTGCGGAAAGAAACACGATTCGATCGAAGAAGCCATCGCCCACGCGCGAGATAACCTTGGCGGTCGCGATGAAGAACCATACTGGGGAACGATGGGGAGCACAAATGTCGGCTGGGTGGTCGGGTATAAGGTCACGTCCCGTCGACGTTGGCGGCTCGACTTTGACCCTGACCCCGACAAGCTGGTCCACGTCAATGAAGAAAATTTCGATTTGCCGCCGTCCCGTCAAAAGGTCATCCACAAGGTCGAGCCGGCATCCTACAACGTGCTCGGCGTGGCCCTCGGCAACGACACGCAGGTACGGCTCTACTGGCGCAAATGGACCTCGCGCTACGGCCGAAGGTAAATATCGCATTCAAGAAATTGCGGCGGCCAATCCTTAAGTCTAAGCTGTTGCGGATGATGACGAGATCAGCTCTGAATAAACTATTGGTGTCGATAGCGGCGACCGTTTTGGCCGCCTCCGGCGTTTATGCGCAAAGGGTCGACCCGGCAAGCGTAAAAATAAACAACTTGATCGGGCTTAATTCAACGTACGCTCAAGTAGTGAAGGCGTTTGGCAAGCCGAGACGAGAAACTCGCCCTGTTAAGGAAGAATGTGCCGGTGGACACGAAAAGACGATAAATTACACGGGATTGTCTTTCTATTTCATGGACGCGGCTGACCCGAGCAAGACGGCATATATTGTAATGAGCTTTGAGCTGACTTCGCCGCGCTTTTCAGTCTCGGGCCTGAAGGTCGGCGACTCTGAAGCCGCGGTCAGACTTCGCTTCGGTAAACCGACATCGGTCGAGACCAACAGGTCCGCGGGCCAGACTACCTGGACGTATGAGATCGGCAAAAAAGAGGGCCCGGGTCAGACCGCGATAACTTTTAAGAAGGGCCGTGTGATCGCGATCGGCAGCTCGTACGCGGCTTGCTAGGCCATCATGTATACGCGGTCGTCGCTGACATCAGGAGACGACAATGACATCACTTTTAGCCCCGCAACATTTTGCCTGCCGATCTCGAATATTTTTATTGCGCAGGCGGCCCAAGCTGCGCTATAACAACCTACAATTCACCAAAAGTTGGACAAATATCACCTGTTAGGGCGAATAAAATCGGACGTCCTCTTTTTAGCGCCTGTAGCGCTCGGCAGAAATTCGAATAGGTGACAAAGGAGCAAAACATGAGAGACCTACGGATCATTTCGATCGCGATCCTTCTTTTCTTTACGGCATCGGGACTCAACGCCCAAAAACTTCTCCTGAATCAGGATTACCTCGACCAATTTCCATCTATCGAACGGGTCCGCACCGCTGAGAAGGGAACCGACGAAGTCGATTCTTATGCCCGGTTCATGGCCGCGCTCGATGTCATAAACGATATGATGCTCCGCGACCTGCTGCAGGCGCCGAATGGCGGCTATTACAATATGCCGCCTGATGCCGACAGGGTACACGCGAGATATGGGAACGCGATCACGAAATTCACGATCGACAGTCCTGAGCCGCCGAGCAAAGATCCGCGCTATCGGCCGCTTCGCGACAAATATGAGGCTGATCCGGCCTTTCGTGACTCGCTTCTCCAGACGTTTTTCACACCGCAATTCAGGACTGACTACTACGCGTGGACCCGCAAACCGATGCCTGCGGGCGCGGCCACCCGTCCGGCAAGCGCGCCCGCAACACCTGACGCCGATATCGCCAAGGCAACCGCAGCAAAGGTCGATGTCACACTGTTTGGCAAAGCGATAAAAATGGGCAGCCCCCTCGGTCTACCTCGATGCACGTACGAAGATATGTTAGGTGTGCCGGTCATAAAAGGTGAAGTCGATTGCATAGACGTTCAGCCGCCGGCGACCGGGCTGGCCGGCATCTTGTTCGGGAGCATCATCTCGGCCGGTTCCCAAACCGCGACCGATCCGGATGTTAAATATGTTCACCTTGCCTTTGCTCATCGACCGACCTGGATGTCGGGCGACGGTGTCTGGGTAAGGTTAAACGGCAACGGAGGTCTCGAAAGGGTTGTCATTACAACGCAGGGCCGCGACGTCGAAGCTAAGGCTGCCGAGGAGCTCAAAGGCAAATACGGCACCAGCGTTTTCTCTCAGGAAGGAACTATCACGCCGGACGTGGGCAATGCATTTAAGGTTCACGATCTCGACTGGGTGCTCCCCGGCCTGCACGTCGAATATCGGGTCATCAATGCCGACGACAATGGCCGCGTCGAAATAAACGGCACAGGTTATGTCCGGGTCGAAACCGCATCAGCCTACGCAACGCGCACGTCTAGCGAGAAAAAGAAGAAAGAAGACAGAAAGGTGCTTTAAAGGAAACAGAGAGCCCGCAGGCTCATCGCCTGCCGGCTCTCTATGCTTTGTTTTCTTTCGGTGCTTCCGTCACGCGGAAGCCAGGTGGTTTGGCCTTATCAGCCTTCGGCTTCCGAGAACTTGCTCGTAGCCGATTCCTCCGCTTCTTTTATTTTGGCGAGGTTTCCGGCCTCGATCTCGTTCAGTTGGTCGTCTTTGAAGTCCGGGTTTGGCTTGTACCATGGCTGGGCCGCAAAGTATTTTTGGAGCGCCTGGTCCTTAAAAATGCGGCCGTGTCGGGCGTAGACCTCATTTCTTAAAACCTTAAGGTCCTCAGCAAACATATCGCCGAGCGTGCCGTCCTGCAGGGGTTCGGTGGCGAGCTTTTCGCGCAGCCTATTCTCGTAGCGGGCCAGCAGGTCGACGTTTTGCTGCTCTATCTTATTGAGCTTGATCGCCTTTTGGTCCCTTGCCGGTTTATACCAGTCGCGCCAGTTAAAGTAATCGCGGATGCCCGGTTCATCGAATTTCTTCCCGTGCCGCGCGTAAAACTCTTCTCTTAAGATCCGCAGATCGAGCATCGTCAGACCGGCCAGCTTGTCCTCGGTCAGCAGGACATTTTGAAAATTATCCATGTCACCGATCGAGATGGCCGTTTTTCGATTCTTGTTCTTTTCCTCAGTTAGCTTTTCGATGTTTTTGCGTTCGATCTCGGTCAGCGTCGAGGGATCATAAGCCGGATTTGCCTTGTACCAATAGCGGTCGTCGAAATATTTCTGAAGCCACTCTTCGCTCGGAAAGGTCTTGCCGTGAATGGCCTCGATCTCGGCGATCAGTATAGTTATTTCGGCGCCAGAGTAGTCGCGCAAGTTATCGTCCTGGATAAGCTTCGCCTTCCAGATACGCATGTCGCCGGGCTCGATCGACGGATGTTTCTGGGCCTCGGTCAGACGGATAAAATCGAGGTTGGCACGCTCACCGGCTGTCAGCATTTTGTTGCTGAAATTCGGATTGGCCTTGTACCAGGGCTGTTTTACAAGATATTCCTGGATGGATCTTTCTTTAAAAATGCGGCCGTGCTTGCCAAAGACGACGCCGCGCAGAAGCGCGAAATCGTCGGCATTATCGTCCTCTTTAAGGCTCGCGACCTTGGCCTTGGTCAGACGGACCTTTGCAAAGTCCATCTTGTCGAAGTTGTACTTGTTAAACTCCTTCCACCGGGCGGCCCGTGCAACCGGGTCGATCTCTTGCGCCAAACCGGCAGAGACAAGCCCGAGCACGAGACATAGCAGCAATATCGTTCGTCGTTTCATCGGAGCATTTCCTCCATCAATGACCATTTACGCGGTCTATCTTCCATCCGCCGGCTTCTTTTACCATTTTTATCTTTAACTCGCGCTGGCCGATCGCATGCTCAGGACTTTTTTTCGGTCCGAGCGTGACCGTTACATCGGCCCGCTTATCGTTGATGGTCGCCTTCGAGACGGCAATGTTCGTCGCCCAGTCATCGTCGTAATCCTGCGCGTCAATAAAATAATCGGCGTCCCACTCGCGACCCGTCCTTGACCGAAACCACGTTCGCAAGCGCGCCGACGAGGCCGCGCTTACCTTTGCCGAAGTCCGACTGGCAGGGCGATTGGCGACCAGCTCGTGCAGATACCATTTATAGAAAGACTGCAGAGCCTGCTCAGGCGAGGACTGGGCCGCCGCGGATGAAGCAAGAATAAGTAAAGCGCAAGCGATTACGATCAGTTTTGTTTTCATAAACGAATTAAAAGGGCCAGCTAAAGCTGGAACTCACAACTCACACCTCGATGATCTCGTAGCTAGTCGCGATCTCAGCCGTCGGCCTGACGGTGGCCGCAACCGAGCAATATTTCTGGTCTGAAAGCTCGATCGCATGCTTTACGGCATCTTCCGAAACGTTGCGGCCCTGCACGATATGGTGGACGTGAAACTTGACGAATTTCCGCGGAAAGTCTGCCACGCGTTCACCCGTCACCTCGACGTCATAGGCGGTTACTTCCTGCCGCTTTTTTTCGAGAATCGAGATCACGTCGGCAGCCGTACACGCCGCGACCGAGACCAGGAGCAGCTCGAGCGGGCTCGGGGCCGATTTCCTATCTCCTTTTACATCAATCGCTTGCGAGACGCCGCTCGGTGTCGTTCCGATAAAGAACTCGTCGCCTGCGTAATGAACCCTTGCCCGATATTCGCTCGTCGCCACTCAAATTTTCCCTAAGATGAACGTAAAGCGTGACCGCTTTTTGCGGAAATTCTAGCACAATATTCGGGATTCGGATGCGTTCAATTTGATTGTCCAACCAATGGCATAAAAAATGCTTCAAAATGTTTAAGATAGGGGTCCGTCCGGCTTCATCGCCCCCGTTTATTAAGGAGTCAGTTATGAGAGTTTCGAGATCGGGATTTTTGACGTTGTTTGCGACCCTTGCGATCACGGTCGGCATGGTCGGCTCCGCAGCCGCCCAGCGTCAGAGCATGAAACAGACGCGCGACCTCGTCCGCAGCCTGCTTTCGCAGGTGGATAATTTTGGTTATACGCTCAACAACGAGCTTCGCGGCGACCCGTCGCAGCAAAGCCTCGATGACGCATCGGACGCGCTCCAGGGTTTGCAGGAGCAGCTGGACGCATTTCAGCAGAACCTCGAGGCGAGGCGCGAAAATCGCGATGACATCAACCAAATTGTCGATGCGGCCCGTTCGGTCGATGTGGCACTCGGGCGAGGCCAGCAAAACCAAAAGATTCGTCAGGAATGGGACGCGATAAAAACCAACGTCGGCCAGCTTTCAGGCAATTACGGCGTCACGCCGACCTGGAACGGCGGTCAGAATACGGCGAATTATCCGTCGAGCGATAACAATTATCCGCAGAGCCGAGGCACATATCCGTCAACTTCGACGCGACGGCCCGGCGGCCCGCCAGTTTTGACGCGTTCGACAACGCCCCGGTCGTCGTCGGTCGGCACGTCGGAGCTGACAGGCACATACAAGCTCGATACGTCGCGAAGCGAAAATACCGATCAGATCATCTCGGAAACAAACGTCGGCGGTACTCAGCGACAAGACCTGCAAACGAAGCTCGAGGCGCCTGATCAGCTTGCGATATTTATTCGCGGAAACGAGGTGACGCTCGCATCAAGCAAGGCCTCGCCCGTAACCTTCATGGCCGACGGCAGCGAGAAAAGCGAAACCGACGCGAGCGGACGCAATATTCGTCTTCGAGCATCGCTAAAAGGCCAGGAGTTGACGATCGCTTCGCTTGGCGGTGATAGCGATTACACGATCGTATTTAGCCCGACCGACGGCGGTCGCTCATTGAAAGTAACGCGTCGCATCACGACGCCCTATCTTAATCAGACTGTTTTTGCTGACAGCGTTTATACCAAGACCGACGCGATCGCCGGTTTGGGAATCGATACCTCCGGTCAGGACACAGCTTCAGATAGCGGTGGCTGGTCGAGCAACGACAACAGTACGAGCAGCAATAACAACACGGGCGGCAGCAACAACAACAGCAGTGGCAACCCAACGTATTCGTCGCCGCGGGCAGGCGATTACATCGTGCCCAATGGCACGATCATCATTGCTCAGCTCGAAAACAATATCGACACAAAGATCTCTCAGAACAATGACCACTTCAAGATGACCGTCCAGTCGCCGCTCGATTATCGCGGAGCCGTCATCGACGGCCACATCACAGGCGTCGGCCGCTCGGGACGCGTTTCGGGCAACTCGAACATCACATTCAACTTCGACACGATCACTTTGCGTAACGGCAAGACGTACGATTTTGCCGGTTTCTTGCAGTCGATCAAGGACCAGAACGGTAAATCGGTCGCCGTCGATGCCGAAGGTACAGCCAAAGGCGGCAGCCAAACCAAAGAAACAGTAAAGCGCGGCGGTATCGGTGCCGGTATCGGAGCCGTGATAGGGGCTATCACCGGGGGCGGCACAGGGGCGGCAGTCGGGGCCATAATCGGCGGTTCAGTCGGGGCAGGTTCGGTTGTCGTACAGGGCCGCGATGATGTTCAGTTGCTCAAGGGCTCGACTATTACGCTACAGTCGTCGTCGCCGGTACGGGACGATCAGCCGAGCGAGAACTGATAGTTCATAAATAATTATCAAACGGGCGGGCGGTGAAAATTGCTCGCCTTTTTCTTTTTGTCTATCATTCGTTATTTCCTATGCGAAGCTTGCCGGAAGAGATCGAGCTTTATCGCGACCGCAAATGGCGGCGAGAGGAGTCTCTGCGGATAGACTCAGCGGAAGATGTCGAGGCGATGGTCGATGATCTCGGATTTTGTCTCGGAATGACAGACGCGCGGAAAAATTTGCCGTCGGTTTATATCGCCGTCTGTGGCCGGCGGGATGCGCATATGCCGCGCAATGTGCAGAAAGACTATGAAGCGAGCCGCGCGTGGGTGTTAAAAGATGAGACGGTCGCACGCGGGCGGGTTTATTACGGAAAGCTATTACGAGGGCAGGCAACGTTTCTCTCGCGGCAAATGGTGCCGGTTTTCAACGCCATTTGGGGCATCACGAAAAAACAGGAAAAAGAGTATCTTTCGGCCGATGCGCAGACTGTGCTAAAGGTGCTCCGGAAAGAATGGGAAATGGCGACCGCCGATCTGCGGGCCGAAACAAAACTTGACCGTCCGGCACTGACAAAAGCGATCGATGAGCTGCAGCGAAAAATGAAAGTCATCCCGCAGGAGGTCGTTTACGTCCCGAAATTTACTTACATCTGGACGCTCGCCGAAGCGCGATTTCCCGAAGAGATGGCCGTGAAAATACCGCGTGATGAGGCTGTTCGCGAGCTAGCGCGATGTTATCTGCAAATGTGCGGGATGACGCTACTCGGTGATATGTCGCGAACGTTTGGCTTTTTTCGATGGGAATCAGGCCGCGCAAATCATCAACTTGTCGACGAGCGGTTTGCGGAACGCCTGGCGACCGGCGTTTATTTGCTGACAACCATGGAGAACCGACCTGTTTCGGCCGGCGCTCCATAGTTTGTTTCGGAATTTACGGATTCGGATCTGGCGAATTGTCAAAATTCGGACAGAACTGCGTGTCAACAGCAGAATTATCACCACGAGCAAATGCGTTAGGTGTGCATGACAGATCTCGGCCGGAATTATTGTTCATTACGACGTTTTGGATCAGAGCGGCCGTCGACAGAGCCTGCACCCTGACACCGTGGACGGCGTTGTTGGTGACCGTGACATTCGACATACGCAGCGAAGCGCCATCGGTCAGTAAAATGCCGATTCCCGGATTATTCTTGATCACGATCTGGCCTGGAGCCAGGCCGCCGTTCAGCGTCAATTGACCGCCAGTTTGGTTTATGGCGGAGCTGCCGGCGTTGCCGTTTGTTTGAAATGTGATGCTTCCACTGATCGTCACTCCGCTGCCGAACTGCCGGATAGCGAACAACTGATTTCCAACAAACTCCATTGGACCTCGTAACTCGACCGTGCTCCCCGTACGAATCATCATGCCAATGCCGTTTGCATCGATCTTTCGAGGCGAAGTCTGGTTTTCACAGCACGCTTTTACCGATCCGCCATCGACCATGATGCCGGTTTCATTCGATTCGATGTCGCCGGAACCCTGAAATTCAAAGTTGCCCGAGCGCACCTGCACGCCGGTGCCATTATTTCTCACGATCGAATTGGCAGTCGCAAAGGGTGGACTGCTGAGCGCGACCTCTGAATTTCCGTCGACCCGAATACCGAGTCCGTTGTTCTCGACGATAGCTGCGTTTATGTTCACACCGATCGTGCCATTAATAAAGAAACCGCCGCCGGCGCCATTGTTTCCATCGACGTTACAGCTCGTTATGGTAACGGCCGTACTGTAAAAGATGCGAAACCCTTCGGTGTCGGTACCGCCGCCTGATACACGCAGGTTTTGAAACGCGATGCGACGTGAAGTATCTATATTGACCAAGGGCTGGCTCGACGGGAGAGGCCCTGCCGGAGGAACGATGATCGTTGTTGGGCCGGCGCCGGTGACGGTAAGCCCGTTACGATCATAAACCGAGATGGTCTCAGCGTAAGTACCGGCTGCGACATTAATAAAGTCGTTAGTTCCGGACTTATTGATAGCCGCTTGTATTGTCTTGCAGGCACCCGCGGAGCCGGGTCCCAAACATGAATTGGCATCGTTACCCGTCGGATCGACATAGAAATTAGCCGCTAACGCGGAAAATACGAATGCGCTTAGTAAAACAAGCAGCAGCGCTCCGCGAAATGCGAATCGAACGCAAGAGATCTTACACATTTTGATACCTCCAGATTTTTTTGAGTAAAAAGGGTGGATACGTTCCGTCTGGAAACCACAGTCGAGAATCCACGTTGAGATAATTGCAGACGGAACGCGGCTATCTTACTGCCGATCTGCGAGGAAAATCAAAAGGACCGATATAGCACGCGAGAGATTGGTCAAGATGGTAAGGAAATCGTGAAATGCACGGCATGCTTGCCGAAGAGCGGTTTCCGGAGGAGACGGCCGTGAAGATGCGGGCGTGACGAGGCCGTTCGCGAGCTCGGACGCTGTTACCTAAAAGAAAAGCCATTTGCCACAGAGCGCACAGAGTCTTGCAAACCCGCTTTATCTCGGTGTCCTCTGTGGTTAATTCTTCATTGTCATCAGGCTCGCGTAGATCTCTATGCCGTCCCAGAGATTTTGCAGACGAATATTTTCATTTTCGGCGTGCTGGTTGTTGTCATAGTTAGCGATCGGGACTGTGATGGTCGGGATGTTTAGCGTTTCGCTGATCATGACGAGCGGCAGGCTGCCGCCCAGCGTCGGCATGCGAATGACCGGCTCGCTCGATGCTCGCTGCACGGCCTCAATGACAGCAAGCGAGACAGGCAAGTCCATTCGGGTACGATCTGCATTGTAGCCACCAGGCCGATGAATGAGTTTGGCGATCAGCGGATGCTGCAGACGTTCGGTGTCGATCGGGTCGTGGTCGATAACATAAAAGCCTTGCGCCTCGATATGCCGTTTTAGCTTCTCGAATTGACGAAATTGGTCATTGCCTTTCACGAGCCGGAGGTCGAGAACAGCATTTGCCGTGGTCGGTATGACATTGCGGGCGAGCGAGCCGACATCGCCGCTCTTGAAGCCGTTGATATTGAGCGACGGCATATTGATCAGCTCAAGCAGCGTGCGGCCGGCGCCTTCCGTGTAGCTGAGGCCGAGCTGCCGCTTCAATTCGTCATCGTATTTCGGGGCGTCGTCGAGAGCCTTTTTCTCAACGGCGCCGAGCGGCTCGACATCGTCATTCCAACCCTTGATCGTGATATTGCCACGATCGTCTTTCATCGAAGCGAAGAGTTTTGCGAGCAGCAACGCCGGATTAGGCGACCAGTTGCCATAATGCCCGCTGTGGAGCGGCCGATTTGCTCCGTAAACCGTCAGATCGACATTCGTATCGCCGCGAACGCCAAAGACGACCTGCTTTCGGCCCGATTGATGAACCGGACCGTCGCACACGATAAAGGCGTCTGCCTTTAGCAGCGCTTTGTTCTGCGAGATGATCTGACCAAGGTGCTGTGAACCGGCTTCCTCTTCGCCCTCGAAAAGGAATTTGATATTTACGGTCGGCAAAATGCCTTTTGCCTTCAGCGCTTCGAGAGCAGTGAGTATCGCGAATACTCCTGCCTTATCGTCGGATGCCGATCGAGCATAGACGCGCCATTTAGGATCGATCTTCTCACCCGCACTCGGCAGCGGGACGATCTTTCCGCCCTTTTCAAATGGTTGATCGTAAATGACAGGCTTAAATGGAGGGGTTGCCGTCCAGGCTTTTGGGTCGACGGGCTGACCGTCGTAATGGGCGTAAAAGATAATGGTTTCCTTTGCGCCGGGCGTGATCCACTCCCCAAAGACAGCGGGCGGGACGCTTTTGTCCGCGAGTGTCAGCAGTCGGGGATCCAGACCGTCGCGCGACATCTTTCCTAACAGGAATTCTGTATTTCGCCCAATATTTGCTGTGTCCGAAGCGACATTTGGGATCGAAAGAAAGTCAAAGAAGTCGCCAAGGATGCGTTGCTCATTTGCGACGCGAAAATCGCGAGCCGAATTAACCGCCGGCTCCTGCGCGCTGACAGCAAGGCCGAGAGTAACGAAACAGATCAATCCGTACAGACAAGTTTTCATCGAGGTATTTGAGGCGAACGAAGAGATGTTCATCTCCGGACGGATTATAGCCGATAGACGTTGATTCTAATTCCCCGGCCGGCGAATTTGGTATGACCGGATCGCACTCTCGTATGACCGCTCATTTTTCGATCTGGCGCCGCGCTTGATGCCGCGATGGGCGCCGATGGTGCGGGAGCTGGAAATATGCCTGGCGCAGCGGCACCGGAAATAGGGCCGCCTGGCGGCGCGACTCTTGGCGCGTGCGTCGGCCACAGAGAATACTCTACTTATGCTTGTCGATTATGACATGCAGGCCTCGTTCGCCCTGCACAGAGTTGGTAACTTTGTAGCCAAGTGCTCGCAGATCGAGGCCCTCGAACAGTGGTTCGCCGCGGCCGAGCAGAATAGGCCGCAGAACGAGATGCATTTCATCGATCAAGCCGGCCGCGAGATATTGCCGGATCGTCGAAGGGCCGCCGCCGATGCGGATGTCCCTGTCGCCCGCCGCGGCTTTTGCCTTTTCAAGCGCCGACTCGATACCGTCGGTTATGAAATAAAACGTCGTGCCGCCTTTCATCTCGATCGGCTCTCGGGCGTAATGGGTCAGGATGAAGGTCGGAACATGATAGCTAGG
>Ga0207707_10005374_pt1 | contig 11200 bp, 6 predicted proteins | sample KBSC83BmetaG_FD_184336 | JGI IMG/M metagenome (GOLD analysis project Ga0207707, IMG submission 184336) | Corn rhizosphere microbial communities from Kellogg Biological Station, Michigan, USA - KBS C8-3B metaG (SPAdes) (version 2) | ecosystem: Host-associated > Plants > Roots > Rhizosphere ... | reverse complement strand
TATCATGGCGGCAATGCCATGGTAGCAATCGTCCGGCATGATCAGGTGCGTGCCGGGTTCCAGCACTGCTTCCGCAATGGCAAGCGCCGCCGAATTGCCGGAAGGGAATGCGAATGCCTCTGCGCCCCCTTCCAGCAAAGCCAGCTTTGTTTCCAGCGCCCTCCGGTTCGGATTATCCATCCGCGAATAAATAAATCCCTTTCCGCCAATGGTTCCGGCTTCGTCCCGTTCAAAAGTGGTAGATAGATTAATGGGCGGAACAACGGAGCCAATCAGATCATCTGTATTACCGGCATGAACGGACAAAGTATCAGGGTGCATATTACTGGGAATTCAGTTTTAAAGTGAACAAGACCGGCTGTTGACATTCCTGCCGTGAAAGGCAAAGGTAACCAATTACCTATTTTCAGATTGCCGCATTTTGCACTTCCACAATTTTAAAGTGTTTTTTTCCTGCGGGAACCTGCCAGGTTACTTCCTGTCCCTTGCGGTAACCCAGTAAAGCGACGCCTATCGGCGCCATGACGGAAACCTTTCCTGTGCTCACATCCGCTTTATCCGGAAGCACCAGCATCAGGTCCAATATTCGTTTGCTGGCGCGGTCTTCAATCTTAACTTTCGAATTAATCCGCACCGCATCGGCTGGAAAATCCTTATGATCGATTACTTCTCCTTTTTTTAATTCGTCCAGCAGTTCCACTACATTGTGCTGGTCAAATGATTTATAGTTCCGGGTGTCTTTTGAATAAGAAAGCAGGGTATCGTAGTCGTTTTTATGTAATACCAGCTTGTTTTTTTTCTTTTCCATTTTGAATGGTTTTAATTATTGATAAAATCTGATTGTATAATATTTTTTTCTATTCCATAAATCTCACTGAAAGGGCTGCTGTGTACCTGGTCTATTTTCCGGAAAAAGCTGGATACATTGATCTCCCCTGCATTTTTAAATCCACAGGATTCCATCATTTCCACGGTGGCCTTAATGGTATTGGAATGGAAATTGGCGACCCGCACCCGTTTGTCCGTAATATCGAGCCCCTTGTACAAATTGGGTTCCTGCGTGGCCACGCCAACGGGGCATTTCCCGCTGTCGCAGCGCAGCGCCTGAATGCAACCCAGTGCAAACATCATTCCCCTGGAGCTGTAACAGGCGGACGCTCCCAGCGCAATCGCTTTCATGATATCAAAACCGGTAATGATCTTCCCGGCAGCAATAATTTTTATCTCCTTGTTCAGTTTGTAATTTTTCAGGGTTCTGGTTACGAAGCTCAGCGCTTCGTACAGTGGCATTCCGATATGGTCTGTAAATTCCAAAGGCGCTGCGCCGGTTCCTCCTTCCGATCCGTCCACCACAATAAAATCCGGTATGATATGGGTTTTACGAATGGCGTAACAGATTTCATGGAACTCCTTTTTGTTCCCGATGCATAGTTTGAAGCCAACCGGCTTTCCCCCCGAAAGTTCTCTCAGTTGTTCTATAAAATGCATCATGCCCTCCGCATTACGGAAAGCCGTATGGGCCGATGGGGAAAGCACAGCGATGCCCGCAGTTACATTCCGGATCTCTGCGATCTCCGGACTGTTTTTTATTGCGGGCAGTATGCCACCATGCCCTGGTTTTGCGCCCTGGGATAATTTCAGTTCAATCATTTTCACAGACGGGCGTGCTGCGTTGATCCGGAATGCTCCCGAATCAAAATTCCCGTCAGCATTCCGGCAACCGAAATAGCCGGTACCGATCTGCCAGATCAGATCGCCTCCATGCAGGTGATAAGGACTGATACCGCCTTCTCCGGTATTCAGTGCAAATCCGCCCAGGGCAGCTCCTTCATTTAAAGCCTGGATCGCCGTTTTGCTCAGCGCACCATAGCTCATTGCGCCAATATTAAGGATACTTGCATGATAGGGCTGGCTGCACTGTGCATTGCCGATCCATATTCTGAGATCCTTGTTTTTGATCAGCACGGGATAAATAGAATGGGCCACCCATTCAAAACCTGGTTTTCCCGGATCCAGCTGCATGCCGAATGCAACTGTCTGCCGCTCATTTTTCGCCCGTTGATAAACAATGGACCGCTGGCGTCTGCTGAAAGGTTTTCCATCCGTATCCGATTCAAAAAAATATTGCCTCAGTTCCGGCCTTATGGCCTCGAACCAGAACCGGAGGTATCCGATCAATGGATAATTCCGGAGAAGCGCATGTTTCTTCTGCATTACGTTATAGAGGGCGATGAATAAAAGCGGCAGGCTCACGAATAAGAGCAGGAATAACCAGCTGTTTCCTGCTGAAGCCATGCGAACAACAAGAATATTGAGCATAATGACCAGCAAAATAACGGCGCTGCTTACAGAAATCCATTTTGGGTTTCGTGTCATAATAACTGTTTAATGATTCAGTAATGAAAAGGAGAATCTGTAAAACCCCGAACCAATAAGATATTACCTGGCCGGGGTATGCGTACTGAAGTCCATGAGTTTGGACAGAAAGATGCGCATCCCTTTTTTAGTGGAATGGCTACTGGTCGTCTTGCTGAAAAGACCTGTTGAATCTGATATGTGAATGTGAATTTTCACGAATGCCGAAGGTAGTGATTTTTGGGGGAAAGGAAAAGTTAAAAGAATTGACAATGGATAGTGGACAATTGACAATGGACAATTGACAATTGACAAAGTGTAATGGGTAATTAACAGTGAAATAGCATTATTCATTGTCAATTGTCCACTATTCATTGTCCATTGTCCATTGTCAATTGTCCATTGTCAATTGTCCATTGTCAATTGTCCATTTCTCACTCCCTTTCCGGCAGCGTCACCACAAACGTAGCGCCCTTCCCCGGTTCACTCTCTGCCATGATGGTTCCGCGATGCCTTTCCACAATTTTTTTACAGATGGAGAGGCCGATACCGGTTCCCTCAATTTCATGGTGCCCGTGAAGCCGTTTGAAAACAGTAAATATATCTTCCGAATATTTGCTGTCGAATCCTATGCCGTTATCCCGGAAATAAATGCGGTGAAACACATTGCGGGAAATATTTTTAGACAGGTATTCCGGCTCCGACGGGATCCTTTCACTGAAAATATCAATTTCCGGTGCATTGTCCGGTTTGCTGAATTTTATTGAATTGCTTAGGAGATTCTGAAACAGCTGGCGGATCTGGGTAGGAAGAACGAGCAGTTCCGGCAGGGTTTTTATACGAATGACCGCATTGGTCTTTTTTATGTCCATTTCCAGGTCGGTAATCACTTCATTGAGGAGTGTATTCATATCCACACATTCGAAATCTTCCGTAGATTGGGTATTTCTGGAATACTTCAGCAGATCGTTCACCAGCATTTTCATGCGCCGGGTGGAATAGGATATTTTTTCGAGATATTCGGCAATAAAATTTTCTTCTGCGGTACCCAGCTTCTGGGATATCAGGTCATTGAATAAAAGTATTTTCCGTAGCGGTTCCTGCAGATCATGGGAAGCGACAAACGCAAAGCGGTCGAGTTCTTCATTGGTCGCTTTTAATTCGGCGTTACTGTTGATGAGCTGCTGATTCAGGAGTTTGATCCGGTTCTCCGAGAGACGCCTTTCCGCTATTTCCGATTCCAGTGTCTGGTTGATGGCTTTCAGTTTTTCTTCCTGAATAACCAGTTCATTCGTTTTCTGAAACAACTCGACAAATACGCTCACTTTAAACCGCAGCAGCGCCGCGTCGATCGGTTTATGAATATAATCCACTCCACCCATCTTGAAACCCCGGAACATCAGGTCGTCTCCATACCGGTGGGCAGTGATAAAAATAATGGGAATATGTTTCAGGCGTTCCCTTTCGTAGATAAGCGTTGCCGTTTCCAGGCCATTCATCTGGGGCATCTGCACGTCCATCAGGATCAGGGAGAAATCATGTTCCCGGAGCAGCAGTTTCAATGCCGCCCTTCCGGAGTTTGCTTTAATAACGGTGTAACCCTCCTTTTCCAAAATGGTTTCAATGGATAGCAAATTGTCTTCCCGGTCATCCACCGCAAGGATCTTCACCGCAGGTAATGCAGTCATAAACTGAGTTTCACTTTGTGTGGCATTAAGGTACATTGAATATTATTTATATAACCAAACCCGCATAAGCGACAATAACTGATCAATTTTCACTGGTTTGGGGATATAGTCCGATGCGCCGGCTTCAATGCATTTTTCCCGGTCGCCTTTCATGGCTTTTGCAGTTACCGCAATAATGGGAAGCTGATGATTTTTATTTTCCCGTCTGATTTTTTGCGTCGTTTCGTATCCGTCCATTTCGGGCATCATAATGTCCATCAGCACCATGTCCACCCCGTTATTTTCCATCAGGGTATCAATCGCTTCCTGCCCGCTTTCCGCTGTTATCACTTTCATTTTATGCCGTTCGAATGCAGTGGTCAGGGCAAAAAGATTTCTTACATCATCATCAACAACCAGAACGGTTTTGTCTGTCAGGATATCTTCCCTGGATCTCAGGTTCTCGATGATCTTTCTCTGCTCAGGAAGCAGGTACTTATGGTCGAGATGGGTGTGCATAATAACTTCTTCCAGTAATAGTTCCAGAGAATTGACGTCTTTTATCAGCACCCTGTTTGCATATTGTTTAAGCTGGGTCTTCTCCCTGGGTTTAAAATCCTTTGCAGAATAGATAATAATCGGAACGATCCGGGACTTATTAATTTCGGTGATTTCTATGACCAGTTCCATTCCCGCCGAATCCGGGAGCATGTAGTCAACAATAATGCAATCGTAAATGTTTTTCCTGATCAGCTCCAGGCCTTTTTTCCCTGTAGTGGCTAAATCCGTTTGAACCAGCCGGTTATTTCCCAGGAACTTAATGAGCTGGGATGATTCGACATCGTTGTCTTCAATTAACAGGACGCGTTTTGTTTTCCTTTCGCTGTATTCCACGATATCATTGAATAAAAGCGCAAGCGATTCGTTCTTTAAGGGTTTTAAATGGAAGCTTCTCGCGCCCCGCTGCATGCCGAGCAGTTTGTTTTCTTCGCCCGAAATCAAATGAATCGGTATATGCCGCAGATTGATATCGTTTTTAAACAGATCGAGGATCCTCCAGCCACTGGCGTCGGGTAATTTTACGTCGAGGGTGATGGCGACGGGATTAAATTTATTAATCAGGAAATAAACATCCGCAAACTGGGTGGCTACCACAGCCCGCAGATTTCTTTCATGCGCTTTTTCGATCATTATCTTGGCAAAGCGTACGTCATCTTCTATAATCAACACCACTTTGCTGTCGTTCAATATTGCATTGCGATCATCTCCGGTGATATTGATAATTTCATTTACCTTATCCAGGTCCCGCACATCCGGCAGCTTAACCGTGGGAACGGAGTGAATAGAGCGTTCGTCATTATCCTGCTCCATGATCCGGTATTCACTGAACGTTAAACTGCTTTGCTTTTCTTTTTTTACATGGTCTGGATTGTATTCCACCGGCAGGAACAGCGTAAACCGGCTTCCCTGATCCGCTTCGCTCTCCAGTTCAATGGTTCCGCCTAAAAGATCGGCGAGACCGCGGCTGATGGAGAGCCCCAGCCCTGTTCCGCCATATTTCCGGCTGGTGGAACCTTCCGCCTGCTGAAAGGCTTCGAATATGATGTTTTGTTTGTCTTTCGAAATGCCGATTCCTGTGTCGCTGATTTCAAAAGCCACGACTTCCTTAGCGTTATCCAGGCTGGGATTTTCCTGTTTCCAGGTTCGGTCCGATACCCGGATGCTGAGTTTGACCTCTCCCTTTTCGGTAAACTTAAAGGCATTGGACAGCAGGTTCTTTAATATCTGATTGAGTCTTTGCACATCTGTTTCCAGATCGCCTGGCAGGCGTTCGTCCATGACGATCGTAAATCGTAAATTCTTGTTTTCGGAAATGTGCTTGAAGGTAGTTTCAACAAAGGATGCGATTTCCTGAAAGTTGACTTTAATGAAATCCGTTGAAATATATCCCGATTCAATTTTGGAAAGATCCAGGATATCGTTGATGAGCTGGATCAGGTCATCTCCGCAACTGTGTATTGTTTTTGCATAGCGAACCTGTTTTTCGGTCAGGTTCCCTTCGTGGTTCTCAAAAAGCTGCTGGGCAAGGATCAGCAGGGAATTCAGCGGCGTACGCAGCTCGTGCGACATATTCGCCAGGAATTCCGATTTGTATTTTGATGTCAGTTGCAGCTGGGCAGCTTTTTCTTCCAGCGATTTTCTTGCTTCTTCCACTTCATTGTTCTTGTCTTCCACTTCCTCTTTCTGCTTTGCCAGCAAATGCGCTTTATCCTGCAGTTCTTCGTTCGTTCTTCTCAGTTCATCCGTTAGTGACTGGGACTGTTCCAGCAGTTCTTCCGTTCTGGAATTGGTTTCAATAGTATTGAGCACGATGCCGATGCTTTCGGTTAGCTGACCTAAAAAGTCGAGATGGGTCTGGTTGAAGGGTTCAAAAGAAGCAAGTTCAATAACCGCTTTTACTTCCGTTCCGAACAATACCGGGAGCACGATTAAATTGACCGGGGTGGAAGAACCCAGGCCGGAATGGATCCGGATATAACTTTCGGGTATATTCGTGAGCAGGATCCTTTCTTTTTCCACCGCGCATTGTCCCACCAAACCTTCTCCCAGCGCAAATTCTTTTTTTACATTGATTTCATTCCCATAGGCGTAGGCGGAAAATAATTTCAGGGTCTTGTTCAGCAGGTTTTCATCTTCTTCCAGAATATAAAACATACCCTGCTGTGCTTTTACCACCTGCGCGAGCTCGGAAAGTATGCGCCGGGTAACGGTATTCAGATCTTTTTGTCCCTGTAACATCTGGGTAAAATCGGCAAGGTTCGATTTCAGCCAGTCCTGTTCCTGATTCAGCAGGGTTGTCTCCTTGAGGTTTGCGATCATCTGGTTGATCGTATCTTTCAGTTCTTCCACTTCCCCCTTGGCTTCCACGCGGATCATCTGCGTCAGGTCGCCCTTGGTAACGGCCGATGCCACTTTTGAAATGGCGCGTACCTGTGTGGTGAGGTTTTCTGCCAGCTGGTTTACGTTTTCCGTAAGATCCTTCCAGGTACCGGAAGCACCGGGAACACTGGCCTGCCCGCCCAGCCTTCCGTCCACGCCCACTTCCCGGGCAACGGTAGTCACCTGATCGGCAAATACCGCGAGGGTATCAATCATTTCATTGATGGTATCGGTGAGTTGCGCCACTTCACCCTGCGACACGATGGAGAGTTTCTGATTCAGGTTGCCGGTGGCAACAGCAGTTACAACCTTGGCGATGCCGCGGACCTGGTTGGTCAGGTTGGAAGCCATCATATTTACGGAATCCGTGAGATCTTTCCAGGTTCCGGCCACACCCTGTACTTCGGACTGACCGCCCAGCTTGCCTTCCGTGCCCACTTCGCGCGCAACGCGCGTTACTTCATAGGCGAAAGAATTCAGCTGATCCACCATGGTATTGATGGTATTTTTCAGATCGAGGATTTCTCCTTTTACGTCAATGGTTACTTTTTTTGAAAGATTGCCCGAAGCCACCGCTTTGGTCACTTCGGCAATATTACGCACCTGTGAAGTGAGGTTACCGGTCATTTGGTTTACCGAGTCCGTGAGGTCTTTCCAGGTTCCGGCAACACCGGGGACAAAAGCCTGGCCGCCGAGCTTTCCGTCCGTACCCACTTCCCTCGCAACGCGCGTTACTTCAGAAGCAAAGGCGCGCAGCTGATCCACCATGGTATTTAAGGTTTCCTTGAGCTGCAGGATTTCACCATGCACATCCGCGGTAATTTTTCTCGACATATCCCCGTTGGCAACAGCGATGGCCACATCAGCAATATTCCGCACCTGGGTTGTCAGGTTTCCCGCCATCTGGTTTACTGAATCGGTCAGATCCTTCCATGTTCCCGCAACACCGGGCACATTTGCCTGGCCTCCGAGTTTTCCTTCCGTACCTACTTCCCGCGCCACGCGGGTTACTTCCGACGCAAATCCGCGCAATTGTTCCACCATGGTATTGATGGTGTTTTTCAGTTCCAGGATTTCTCCTTTTACGTCCACTTCAATTTTTCTTGAGAGATCGCCATTCGCAACTGCCGTTGTTACTTCCGCAATATTCCGCACCTGGGCGGTCAGATTGGAACCCATTTGATTTACCGAATCGGTCAGATCCTTCCAGGTTCCCCCAACGCCCTGCACTTTTGCCTGTCCGCCCAGTTTCCCTTCCGTTCCCACTTCGAGCGCCACACGCGTTACTTCGGAAGCGAAGGAATTCAGCTGATCCACCATGGTATTGATGGTGTTTTTCAATTCCAGGATTTCTCCTTCCACATCCACCGTAATTTTTTTTGAAAGATCACCATTGGCCACAGCCGTGGTAACTTCCGCGATATTTCTAACCTGGCCCGTCAGGTTGGAAGCCATCTGATTCACAGAATCCGTCAGGTCTTTCCAGGTGCCGGCAATCCCTTTTACTTTGGCCTGACCGCCGAGCTTTCCTTCTGTTCCCACCTCCAATGCCACGCGCGTCACTTCGGAAGAGAAGGAATTCAGCTGATCCACCATGGTATTGATGGTGTCTTTGAGTTCCTGTATTTCTCCTTTAACATCCACGGTGATTTTTCTGGATAGATCCCCGCGGGCCACGGCCGTGGTTACTTCAGCAATATTTCTTACCTGGGCCGTCAGGTTGCTGCCCATCTGGTTCACAGAATCTGTCAGGTCCTTCCACACGCCGGCTACGCCTTTTACCTTGGCCTGACCGCCGAGCTTTCCTTCAGAGCCCACTTCGAGGGCTACCCGGGTAACCTCCATGGAAAAGAGATTGAGCTGCTTAACCATATCATTCACCTCCCTCGCAATGCGGAGAAATTCCCCCTGTAGTTTATGACTGCCGATCTGCAGGTGCATTTCTTCCGAGAGATTTCCCTTGGCCACGGAACTGATCACATGGGCTATTTCGATAGTCGGAGAAACCAGGTTGGAGATCAGTTCATTGATGGATTCGATGCCATCGCTCCAGCGGCCCCGCGCGATCTGTGGCAAAACCAGGCGATGGGTCAGGTTCCCCTGCCGGCCGATAATATTCCCGGCCTTCGTGAGTTCCAGCATCAGCGCATCATTCATGGAGATGATTTCGTTTAGCGTATCACATATTTTTCCGTCCAGCCCCAGCAGGTCAACCGGCATGCGAACGCTGAAATTGCCATTCCGCACTTCTGACAAAACGCCGAGCAGCTCTTTGCTGTTCAGCCTGCTTTCCGGAAGGCCGTATCCGTTCATGGAATGAACGGGTTTGATGCCGTTCTTCTTCCGGTCCTTTTTCTTCCCGGAAGGTTCCGGATCTTTTTCCAGGGTTCCCTCCCGCAGGCCGGGCTGGTGGATTTTAGGCGCATTTTTATTCTTGCTGGTCATAAAACTTACGGGATTAAATTATTTTAACGGGGCTTGTTAATTTGATTATTTTTAATACATAGAAAATTCATTTGTAAAACCATTTCATGAATCCTGCGCATGGGTATGAAGTTAAAACTAATAATTCATCGCGGAAATATGTATTGCTTGCGGAAGATGATGTGGACGATGTGGAATTTCTGACGGTTTCACTGCAAAATCTGGACCAGGGCCTGCAGGTCCGCGTTCTCAGCAGCGGCGACAAAGCCATCTCTTTCTTTGAAAACCTCCCCGACGATCAGTTGCCCGGCCTGATCATCATGGATTATAACCTTCCGGCTGTGAACGGGTACCAGATCCTGACCATGCTTGCTGAAGATGAGCGGTATAAAGCCATTCCCAAAATAATCTGGAGCACCTCCAATTCTTCTTTTTTTGAACAGGAATGCCTGACCAGCGGCGCATCGGCCTATTTTGTTAAACCGGCTGATCTTTCGGGATATGCGGATCTGGCGGGGAAAATTGTGGGGTATTTGCGGAAAATGTGAAAATGTGGGTTAATGTGAAAATGTGGAAATGTGAGAATGTGAAAATGACAAGGCTGCCTTTCCATTTGCATATTTCCACATTTTCACATTTGCACATTAACTTGTAAATTGTGCTGAAGATTTTCATTTTCTCCCATGTCTGCCGAAAAAAAATCCTTTCAGGAATTGATTAATGGCGATCAGCCGGTGCTGGTGGATTTCTCTGCCGAGTGGTGCGGGCCCTGTAAGATGATGCCGCCCATTCTGAAGGAGGTCAAGGATGAACTAAAGGATTCCATTACCATTATCAAACTGGATATTGACAGAAATCCGAAAGTGGCCCGGGACTTTCAGATTCAGAGTGTTCCAACCCTGGTTATTTTTCAGAAAGGAGATGTAAAATGGCGGCAATCCGGCGTTGTTCCCGCCCGGCAATTGCAGCAGATCGTGCGGCAGTTTACGCAGCAGGCGGCGCATTAATTATCTCACCTCAATTTTTATACTGTTACTGAAAGCATTCACTTCCGGCTGGTACATGCATTGCAGCATGACCTATTTCCCCGCATTCATTTTTTCGTATATAAAATCCAGCGCTTTGTAATCGGGCATTTCTTCTGCGGCGGGATTTTCGTTCAATGCCATGATCTGTTTTGTATTTAAATTATAAGCCGGCCATTCCGGAAGACCGGGCCCGTTTGGATTTCCGCTGGCGACGAAATTCACCCAGTAGGAGGACATGGTTTTGGCGAGCTGATGATCTACCGCTTCCCAGGGCCGGTTTACAAATTTGAGATTATCGTAGGCATAGGGAACTTCTCCTGTATGGAAGGCTCCGTATTTTACGTATTCCCCGGTGGCAGGCGGTTTCCGGATAAACCGGTACACGTATACCGGGTTTCGGTTTTGCGCGGCCTGCAGGTTCGCCCAAGTGTAATTTTGAACGCCAAAGATAAGATCCCGGGATATTCTTAATTGTGATTCGGCCGCTTCTGCATCCGTTTCGCCCGGATAATAGCTGAGGAATAATTTTTCATCGGTACCATATTTTTCTGCGGCTTCGTTACGGTAATCCGAAGCATTTTTTACTTCATTAACGAATCCTTCATCCTGATTCCAGCCCGTAAGCAGATCCACGGGATTTTCTTTACCGGAAGCAAATAAGTCTGCAATGGATGCAGGCAGTACATACCCGTCAATGATGGGAGAGAATGACTCCTTTGCTTTTTGAAGCAATACTGCTGCCGGAATTTTTCTTAAGGACGCGAGACTGCCGTCACCGAGGGTTCC
>Ga0207707_10005371_pt1 | contig 11202 bp, 10 predicted proteins | sample KBSC83BmetaG_FD_184336 | JGI IMG/M metagenome (GOLD analysis project Ga0207707, IMG submission 184336) | Corn rhizosphere microbial communities from Kellogg Biological Station, Michigan, USA - KBS C8-3B metaG (SPAdes) (version 2) | ecosystem: Host-associated > Plants > Roots > Rhizosphere ... | reverse complement strand
GCGCGAGCGCATGGTCAAAGACCTGGGTTCCATTCTCAGCTATATCGAGCGGTTGAACGAGCTGGACACTTCCAGCGTTGCTCCTATGGCCCAGGTTTTCACCGGTAGCGAAGCTGCAGGTCCGGCGAAGAACGCGGCCGCCCAAGCGTGGCGAGAAGACGTTCTCGCCGCCTGCCTGCCGCATGATGAAGCGCTGCGGAATGCGCCGGTGAAGGACAAAGATTTTTTCAAAGTGCCGAAGGTGATTGAAAGATGATTTTCACCCATGGACCATTTTTCACCACGGAGGCACGGAGACACGGAGAACTTCTAAAATCTTCCCCGGCGAGTGAGCCGAGAGTTCCAGTCCTCGAACATCACCGGTTCACTCCAGGAAGAGGCACGTCGCGTATCTATGCGGTCCCGACAAATCCTCTGTTTTGCTTTCTCCGTGCCTCGGTGTCTCCGTGGTGAGATTTTTATGATGGATCTCAACGCGCTCACCGTCGCCTCCACCATCACCGCCATAGCGGAAAAGCAATTCACCGCGACATGGTTGGTTGAGGAGTTCTACCGCAAGATCGAGACTGAAGATGGCAGCATTCACGCCTACCTCACTCTATGCGAACAGCGCGCCTTTGCGCAGGCAAAGCGTATTGATGAACAAGTGGCCAAAGGCGATCCTCTCCCCCTGCTCGCGGGCGTGCCAATCGCAATCAAAGACGTAATGGTTACCCGCGGCGTGCGTTCGACCGCGGGCTCGAAGATACTAGACAATTTCATTCCGCCGTATGACTGCACGACCGTGGCCCGGCTTGAGGCGGCGGGTGCAATCATCCTGGGCAAGACCAATTGCGATGAGTTCGCGATGGGATCATCGAATGAGAATTCCGCCTATGGCCCCGTGCGCAATCCGCGCGATACCACGCGCGTTCCTGGAGGCTCCAGCGGCGGGTCGGCGGCAGCGGTCGCAGCAGGCACCGCAGTTGCTTCTCTCGGGTCGGATACCGGCGGATCCATCCGCCAGCCGGCATCGTTCTGCGGAGTTGTGGGCCTGATGCCGACCTATGGCCGTGTTTCCCGTTATGGGCTGATTGCCTTTGCTTCTTCGCTCGACCACATTGGGCCATTTACCAAAACAGTGAAAGATGCTGCAATCCTCTTGGGCGCAATCGCCGGGCGCGATCCAATGGATTCAACCTCGGCCGATGTTCCTGTGCCGGAATATGTGCGAGAAATTGGAAAGCCGGTTCGCGGGATGAGACTGGGCGTTCCCGGCGAATATTTTGGCGAAGGAGTTGACCGCGAAGTTCGCGCCGCGATCGAAGCTGCCATCCAGCTTCTTGCTCAAGCCGGGGCGGAGATCGTGCCCATCTCTCTGCCGCACACCACATATGCCGTTCCCACGTATTACGTGATCGCCACCGCGGAAGCCTCGGCCAACCTGGCCCGCTACGACGGCGTGCGCTACGGATACCGCTCGTCCAACACCCGCACCCTGGCTGACATGTACCGCAAGACGCGCGATGAGGGCTTCGGAGCTGAGGTGAAGCGCCGCATCATGCTGGGAACGTACGTGCTCAGCTCGGGCTACTACGATGCCTACTACCTCAAAGCGCAGAAGGTCCGTACACTCCTGGCCCGCGATTTCCAAACCGCATTCGCAAACGTCGACGCCATTGTCACTCCCACGGCGCCCACACCGGCGTTCAAGCTGGGTGAAAAAGTAGACGATCCTCTCTCCATGTATCTTGCCGACATCTACACGGTTACGGCCGATCTCGCTGGCATCCCCGGAATCAGTGTGCCCTGCGGAGAGACAAAATCAGGCCTGCCCATTGGATTGCAGATCCTCGGCAGGCACTTTGATGAGGGAACGATTCTGCGGGTAGCGCATGTGGTGGAGCATGGGCTTTCCGCCCCTAGCTAGCGTCTGACCGTTCAAGCGACCCTTTTATCTCGACTCCCGAGCTTTATCTGAAATCGCGAGCGGAGCTCTTTCTGAATTTCGAAGCGTAGCGAGGGATCCCTACTGCCACGAGCAAAATACCGGCACACACACTCACCCGGGGTCTGCCGGCTTTTTGCCTGTCCTGAGTAGGTCTTGGATATAGGGATCTCTCTTCCTTCGAGATTAACCCTTTCCTAACCGCTCCCCCCAAATCCAGTCTAAGGTATTTGAATGCAGGTAACCGATGCAGCCGTGGTGGCACAGGTGCTGGCCGGCGACAGGGACGCGTTTCGTGTCCTGGTGGAGCGGCATTCGCGCAGCCTCTATCACCTGGTGTATCGCATGACCGGCAGTTCCGCAGACACTGAAGAGATTGTGCAGGACACGTTGCTGCGCGCTTTCAAGGGGCTGGAGAAATTTGAGCTTCGTTCAAATTTCGGAACATGGATCTATCGGATCGCTACCAATCGCACGCTTGATTTTCTGAAGTCAAAAAAGATGAGTGATACACAGGCATATCGCATCGCAGAAGATCCCGACCCCGACGACAGCCGGGAGATACAACTTGCGGCCACGGCTCCCGGCCCTGACCGGATGGTGATCAGCGAGCAGATGAAAAGCAGGATGGCGCAGGCACTTTCCCTGCTCACACCGGCGGAACGTGTCGCGTTCACCATGCGGCACATGGAAGGCCGCTCCATTGGCGAGATCAGCAAGACTCTGAACCTGAAAACCAGCGCAGCCAAGAACAGCGTGTTTCGGGCTGTGCACAAACTGCGGCAGCAGCTTGAGCCGTTTGCGAGTCCCGCAAAATGAAACACCTGAGTGAAGAAGAGATCGTGTTGCATTACTACGGCGACGCCGACGACGAAATGAAAGTCCGGCAGCATCTGGCAGAGTGCTCTGCCTGCCGCGCAGAGTTCGACCGGCTTCACTCCTTACTTGGCAGGGTGGCGCCGGTCGAAGTCCCTGAGCCCGGCTCGTTTTTTGAAGAGAAGATGTGGCTCAACATCCGCGACCGCCTGCCTGAAAAGGCCGTTCCGGCGAAGCCGCTCTGGGCTGCGGGGAAGTGGGCGTTAGCCGGAGTCATGGCCATGCTGCTGGTGGGCGCGTTTCTGGCAGGCAGGTTCTGGCCGGGGCGGTCACCTCAAGTGGTGCAGGTCAATACGCCGGCAGCCGACCCGCAGCGCGTTGTTCTTGTGGCAGTTGGGGACCACCTGGAACGCTCGCAGATGCTGCTGGTGGAAATCATGAATGCCAGTGACAAGAGCGTGCTTGACGAAGGCACGCAGCTGCAGGCGCGCGACCTGCTGAATACGAATCGCCTTTACCGCGTGAGCGCGCAGCAGGCAGGCGATCCCCGGATAGCCCACTTGCTTGATCAGCTTGGCCGTGTACTGGCGGAAGTTGCCAACGCTCCTTCCCAGGTCTCAGACAACGACCTGCGCGATATCCGAGCGCGCATTCAGTCTGACGGGCTGTTATTCAAAGTAAGAGTTGTCGGCTCCGAAGTAAATTCCAGAGTGCGCCGGCTGGAGCAAAATTCTCCTGCCGCCGCCGAACAGAGGCTATAACTAAATGACTCGCAAATCGTTTCTTTCGTTCGTTCTTTTCTTCATCTCGCTTCCGCTGCTGTCAACTTTCGGCCACGCACAAACCGCAAACCCGTCTTCCAACCTGTTTGATCCGCAGGCAGCCGCTGCTCCTTCCCGCGAAGATCAGCTCTACAGCGCGGGCACCTCAGCTCTCGACAGCGGCAACTACGATGATGCCGTCAGAAAATTCGACGAGGCTGCCGGCTTGCACGGCCGCAAGGCTGATGCCGCTCTTTACTGGAAGGCCTACGCTCTCAACAAGACCGGCAACAAGCCGGCTGCTCAGGCCACCATCGCCGACTTGCGCAAGAGCTATCCACAAAGCAGGTGGCTGCGTGATGCGGGCGCTCTTGAACTGGAGATGAAGGGAGCGCCAGCCAATCCGGAGGCGATTTCGGATGAAGAGCTGAAGCTGCTGGCTCTGCAATCGCTGATGAACGCCGATCCTGATAAGGCCGTGCCCATCCTGGACAAGATCATCCATGGAAACGATTCGCCCAAACTGAAGGACAAGGCGCTGTTTGTACTCTCGCAGAGCGGGTCCGACAAAGCGCAGCAGATTTTGCTCTCGCTGGCAAAAGCCAACAACAACCCTGAGCTGCAAAAGCGCGCAATTCACTATATAGGAATGGGAGGTAGCCGCAACAACGGCACCTTGAGGGAGATCTACAAAGGGACGACAGACGTCTCCATCAAGAAGGCAGTCTTCCAGGGCTGGCTCATGTCTGGCGACAAGGAAGATGTGCTGGCCGTGGCCCGCACTGAGCAATCGCCCGAACTGCGCAAAGAAGCGATCCGCTATCTGGGAATGATGGGTGGACGAAGTGAGCTGCGCGAGATGTACAAGAATTCTCCGGACGCCGGCACACGCGAAGCGGTAATTCACGGCATGTTGATGGCGGGCGATTCGCAGGGCCTTATCGAAATTACCAATACCGAGAAGGACCCGGAACTGTTGGATAAAGCCATTAATACGCTGGGCATGGTTGGCGGCGAGGATAGCCTGAGCGCGCTGACGAACATCTACAACACCCACAATGACATTGCCACAAAAAAGCGGGTGATCAATGCCATGTTCCTCCACGGGGCAGCGCACGAGATGGTGGCGATGGCGCGCAAAGAGACTAACCCGGAACTGAAAAGGACATGGATCCAGAAGCTCTCAGTAATGAGCTCTCCGGAAATAACCGAGTACATGACGGAAATCCTTAACAAATAGGAGATGGACCATGAAAGGGCAACGAGCACTCATTCTAATATCGTTTTGGTTCGTGGTTCTGTCATGTGCGGCATGGGCGCAGAAACCGAACGTCACCAATGCAAAGATCACTGAACTTTCCGCCGCGCAGGGACTCAAACAGGCCATTGCGCCCATCCTGTCGCAACAGCAGGGGCCGCTGTGGATCGGCTATAAGATTCCGGCAGATGCGAAAGAACGCAGCATGTGCTGTTGGAATTCACTCTCGGATGCGAAGGCCTCGGGCAAGAGCTGCTGCCTTGGCTGTCGCATGGATTCGGACGGTGGCAGCAGCTTCAGCGGGACTGATTCCAACTGCACTCCGCCGGAACCGGTGCCGTACGCGTTTGTCCTGCTGCGCGCGGAAGATAAGCAGATCAGCAAGGTGCGCGTGTTCAGCGCCGATTGTCCTCTCGACTTTGCCGGCCTTCCCCTCTATTGGCTGAACGATGTCAAACCAGAAGAAAGCATCGCCCTGCTGATGGGCATGGTATCACCCGCCGATTCAGACCGCGATGATGATAAGAAGCTGACCAACCAGGCCGTCATGGCCATCGCGATGCACGATGTACCAGCAGCCGACCAGACTCTTGAAAAGTTGATCCAGCCAAACCAACCGGGACGTCTGCGCGAGAAAGTTGCCTTCTGGGCAGGAGTGGAACGCGGTAAAGCTGGTTATGTCCTGCTGCACAAATACGTAGTCAACGATCAGGATGACCGTTTTCGTGAAAAAGGAACCTTCGCACTCTCACAGAGCCACGAACCCGGAGCCATTCAGGACCTGATCGGGATGGCACGGCACGATGTGAGCTCGCGAGTTCGCGGGCAGGCAATTTTCTGGCTGGCGCAAATCGGCGGTCGTAAGGAAGCCGCACAGATCACTGATGCAATTGAGAACGATCCCGATACGGAAGTAAAGAAGCGCGCCGTTTTCGCGCTTTCGCAACTCCATGACGGCGATGGCGTTCCACTCTTGATCAATGTGGCAAAAACGAACAAGAACCCCGCCGTGCGCAAGCAGGCCATTTTCTGGCTCGGCCAGAGCCATGATCCCCGCGCTCTAGATTTCTTGGAGGAGATTCTGAGTAAGTAAACGCAAGAGAGCGCTGGTGGAATAAAAAGGCCGGAGCATGCCGCCCCGGCCTTCTTTCTTCAGGGAAGATCAGGTTGTAAACAGGGTTCTTGAAAGATAATCGCTCAAACTGAGCGTGATCAGGATCAGCAGCCAGAAGAAGCCGCAGGTAATAGTAATCTTGGTGAGTGTGTCACTGTAGCGCACGTGCATAAAGAAGAGGATCACCAGTACTGCTTTAGTGCAGGCAATCGCGAGGGCGACGATGGGGTTCAAAATACCCAAATCGACAAAAGCAATGGCCCACGTGGCGCAGGTAAAGAACGCCAGTGTGAAAAAGATAATGAAGTACAGTTTCGGGCCGGGATGAGAGTGTTCAGCCATATCTTGTCCTTAAATTGCCCCTTTGTGGCGGCTGATGAGATAGAGCAGCGGGAACAGATAGATCCAAACAATATCAACAAAGTGCCAGTACAACCCGCCCAATTCGATGGGCGTATAGTATTGCGGCCCAAAATCCCCCCGCCTGGAGCGCAAGAGAAGCCACGTCATTAACCCCATTCCAATGATCATGTGGAAGGCGTGCAGGCCGGTCATCAGGAAGTAAAACGAAAAGAAGATTTCCGTCTGCCGGGCCGTTTGCATGGCCGAAGCTTCCGGTACGCTCACGCCCGCTTCGCGCGCATGTTGCTGGATCTCGTCGGCAATGTTGCCGAGTCCCGGATTGTTGACAGAACACCCGCCCCACGCGTTGAATCCTTTTCCAATCACGTGTCCCGGGATGTGACACTCATCGTATTTGTCGTAGTATTCCTTGCCCTTGATCCCGAGAAAGACAGCGCCCAGGATCATAGTGCCGATGAGAAAGCCCACGAGCGGCCCGCGTTTGCCCTTATGCGCCGACCACACCGCCATGGCCATGGTAAAACTGGAAGCGATCAACACCAGGGTGTTGGCGAACCCCCACGAGACGCTGATGCTGGTGCTGCCGGCGACGAAGGCATCGTAATACTTGATCCGGTAGATCAGGTAGGCAGCGAAAAGGCCGCCGAACATCATGATTTCCGTCAGCAGGAACACCCACATGCCAAAGGTGGACGCGCCCTGCTGCTGCGCCATGCTGTCAAACTGATGCGCCAGCGCCGGATGATGTTCAGTCGTCGTGGTCTGGCTAGTGGACAACGGTTACCTCCTGGTCGGAGCCGTAGTTATATGGCGGCGCGGTCACAACCGGAACTTCGTGGAAATTATGCGTCGGCGGCGGCGAACTGGTTTGCCACTCCAGTCCCGTTGCCTTCCATGGATTGTCCCCGGCAATCTGGCCGTACTTGAGCGACCACAGGAAGTAGATGGCCGGCAAGACGAACGCGACTGCCAGAACTGATGCACCTGCGCTGGAGAGCACGTTCAACACCTGGAACTCTTCCGGATATGCGTGGTAGCGCCGCGGCATTCCCAGATATCCAAGGATGAATTGCGGGAAGAATGTAAGGTTGAAACCGATGAAGGTTATGATGGCCGCGAGTTTGGCCGGCGCCTCCGGGTACATTCGCCCTGTCATCTTAGGCCACCAGAAATGTAAGCCGCCTAAATAGGCGCTCACCATCCCTCCCACCATCACGTAATGGAAGTGTGCAATCACAAAATAAGTGTCATGGAGGTGAACATCCATGCCCAGGGCGGCCAGCATCACGCCGGTCAGCCCGCCAATGGTAAAAAGGCCGATGAAGCCCAAAGCATACAGCATGGGCGTTTCCAGGCTGACGGTTCCCTTGTACATGGTGGCCGTCCAGTTGAAGACCTTGACGGCGGAAGGAATCGCCACGGCCATGCTCAGGAGCGAAAATACCATCGCGGAATACTGTGAAATCCCGGCCACGAACATGTGGTGCGCCCAGACCAGGAACCCGAAGACGGCAATCGCAATACTCGAAAAGGCTACGAACGAATAACCAAACACCCGCTTGCGCGAGAAGCACGTAATGAGTTCGCTGATCACCCCCATGCCGGGAAGGATCATGATGTACACGGCCGGGTGCGAGTAGAACCAGAACATGTGCTGGAACAGCACCGGGTCACCGCCATATCTGGGATCAAATACGCCGATGTGGAAAGTGCGTTCCATGGCCAGAAGGATCAGAGTGATGGCCAGAACGGGAGTAGCCAGCACCATGATGAGGCTGGTGGCATAGTTTGACCAGACGAACAACGGCAACCTGCCCCAGGTCAGGCCGGGTGCGCGCATTCGGTGCACCGTGACAATGAAATTGAGCCCGGTAAAGATCGATGAGAACCCGGCAAAAATGATGCCCACCGCCATGAGGGCAACATGCGTGCGCAGAAATCCGCTGCTCAGCGGGGTGTAAAACGTCCAGCCTGTATCCACGCCTCCGCTGACCATGACCGCCAGAGAGAAGAAGGCGGCACCAATGTAAATGTACCAGCTCAGCAGATTGATTTTCGGGAAGGCCAGGTCCTTGGCGCCCAGCATGATGGGCAGCACAAAATTCCCCAGCGTGGCCGGAATGGACGGCACCAGGAAAAAGAAGACCATGTTGATGCCGTGCATGCTGAACAGCTTGTTGTAAGTATCCGAAGTAAACAGGTCTCCCGCGGGAGTCAGCAACTCAAGGCGAATGAGGGCCGCGAACAAGCCACCCATAAAGAAGAAGAATGTAATCGATCCCAGATAGAGGAGCGCGATCCGCTTATGGTCCTTGGTCAGAAGCCACGAACGGATCCCGTAATTGTCGTTCAGGTAGTGCTTGGCCGGCATCACCGGCGTGATTGTGGTAGTGGCGGTACTCATGGTTTTTTCCCGGAGGGCGCAGGCTGGCCACCCTGTTGTAGCTCTTGTTGAATCATAGGTACTTCATTATCGCGGAGCTGCGTTGGCGTGCTCCGGTTATTGATGGGCTCGGACTCCTGAGTTCCCATGTGTTTGATGTACTCGGTAATTTGGATGAGGCCCTCTTCGCTGACCACGCCCTGGAACGTAGGCATGATCGGCTGAAAGCCCTGCACGACTTTAGCATTGGGATTCAAGATGGACTCGCGGATGTAGTTATCGTCCGCAACCACCACCCGGTTGTCGCTTAAGCGCACCGGGCGGCCGTACAAGCCCTGCAGGTTCGGACCACGTGCGCCCGAGTCGGGGCGGTGGCACGTGGTGCAGCCAAACTCCTGAAAAAGCTTTTCGCCCATGGACGAGAGCGAACCTTCCGCCTTGCCGCTGGCCAGCCATTCCGCGTAGTCCTCCGGCTTCATAGCGATTACGTGGCCGATCATGGCGGAGTGGTTGGTGCCGCAGTATTGCGAACAGAACAGGTGATAGCTGCCCGGCTTGGTAGCTTCGAACCACGAGTAAACGTATCGGTTCGGCAGCACGTCCTGCTTGACGCGGAACGCAGGCACAAAAAAGTCGTGAATCACGTCCTGAGAAATCAGCGTGACCTTTACCGGCCGGCCCGTAGGAACGTGCAGCGTGTTGATTTCGCGCTGGCCGCCGGGATGCTGGAATTTCCACATCCACTGTTTGCCCACGCCATAGATTTCCAGCGCATTGGTGGGCGGGTTCTCAATTCGGTAATAAAGGACCGCGCCCCACACGAAAATACATAGAGTGATGCCCAGCGGAATCGCCGTCCAGACAATCTCCAGCAGCGTGGAGCCGTGGATCTGCTCGGCTTCATGGTCCGGGCGCCGTCTGTAACGAATGATAAAAAACAGAATCAGCAGGGCGATGAGCAGGGAGAAAAACGTGGTAATCAACACCAGAAACAGGTAGAACGCATCCACCTGTCCTGCGATGGTTGAAGCCTGCTCCGGAAATAAAGGCAAATTGAAGTGCATCTATTCGGCTGTCCTAATTGAACGGTTCTGCCTGGCTGCCAGGATGTCGCGGCGGAACATGATGACCATGAAGCCGCCCAGCACCAGCACGGTCGCCAGCGCGCTCAGTCGCAAAATCCTGAATACCACAGCGCCATACTTGCCTCGCGATGGATCGTACTCGTAGCAATACAGAATGACCTTGTCTACGATGGTGCCGATCTTGCCCTGCGATGACTGAATCAGCCCAAATTGCAAGTCGCGCGGCGCGTACTCAATTCCGTAGTAATACTGCGCCAGTCTGCCATCAGGCGTGAGCAGCATGATCCCGCTGGCGTGGGCAAACTGGTTAATTTGCGGGTCCCATGCAAAATGGAAGCCCACCGCATTGGCCAGAGCGTCAATCTGTTCCTTTTTTCCCGTGAGGAAATGCCAGCCCTGCGCCGCTCCGGGACGACGATAACGCTCAAGGTATAACTTTTTGCTTTGCGCGGCGGCTGCAGGCGTGTCTCGCGGATCAAAGCTTACGGTAATCACGTTGAAGTCGCGGCCAACATCGAAGCGCCTGATTCCATTGAATGCGCCGGCCATCCCGTTTAATACCTGCGAGCACAGCATGGGGCACTGGAAATAGACCAGAGACAGGATCACCGGCTTGGATCCGAAATATTGCTTCAATTGCACCGGCTGGCCGTTCTCGTCGAGAAACGTCAGGTCGAGCGGGATCTTCTGGTTCAGGCGCTGATCAAAGCCAACCTTGTCAAAGATGGAAAGCTTCTGGTTGGTGGCCCCATCGCTCTGGAGAGCATACTTGGGCTGGGCCTGGCTCCAGGCGCTCACGCCGGCACATAGCATCAGTGCCGCCGCCACCGCCAGTTTCCGGATTGTGGTACCGCAAATCACTTCAAAAACTCCTTAGCTCTTCCTATCTCCTGCTCGGACCCGCGGGGACCATGGGAACCGCTGTGGGCAGCATGGGCGGTATATAAGGTTCGGGCACCTTCGGCAAGCCACGCTGCACCAGCAAGTTCATAGCTTGATCGATGGGGATGTGCACCGTGCCATCCGCGTTCTTCCCCGCGCTTGCCAGCCATCGATCTTCCGAAGTGCGGAACAGCGTGAGGTCATAAACATCGTCATACTGCAGGCGCGGCCCGGGGAACGTGCGCTCCAGATGCTGATCGATTTTTCCCCGCCCGTAATAATCCGGCAACGGTTTGACGCTCTCTTCCTGTCCGGGGGGAAGAGGCGTTTTCCCTGATGTCGGCGCAACCAATTCGCGCGAATCCCTCAATTGCTGTTCCACTGCGGTCATGGGCGGCTGATTTGCTTTGTCCCACCGCTGCAAAAGACGGAAAAACCCGAAGACGATCAAGAATGCGGCAAATCCGCAAACAGCAAGCGATATCAGAAACAGCAGAATGCCGCGAACACTGAGATCTCTCTCTTCGTGTCCTTCCTTCAGGTGCAACTTTTCGCCTTGCGGCTCAAACTTATCCATGTTTCGCTTCCAGCATTTCCACAAAAGGAACAGCGT
>Ga0207707_10005367_pt1 | contig 11203 bp, 9 predicted proteins | sample KBSC83BmetaG_FD_184336 | JGI IMG/M metagenome (GOLD analysis project Ga0207707, IMG submission 184336) | Corn rhizosphere microbial communities from Kellogg Biological Station, Michigan, USA - KBS C8-3B metaG (SPAdes) (version 2) | ecosystem: Host-associated > Plants > Roots > Rhizosphere ... | reverse complement strand
ATGCACCCGGAAGATCCGGGCTCCGCGCTCGTAGCACAACGCACAGCAAGCGGCCGTGACGGCGTCCCGCCGATCCGGCTCGGCCCCAGTCACCACACCGAGGAATCGCTTGCGCGAGGGTCCCACCACTACCGGCTGCCCCAGCGCCGTCACGCCCACCAACTGGTCGGCCAGCAAGATATTCTGCTCTGGCCGCTTGGAGAAGCCGAATCCGGGGTCGAGCGCGATGTGCTCACGCGGGACGCCGCGGGCAGCGGCCACGGCCAGGCTCGCCGACAGCTCCAGGCGCACTTCCGCCACGGGATCATCGTACTCCGCATGGGCATACGACGCGATCTCCAGCACGTTCCCGCGCGAGTGCATCAGCACCAGTCCTGCACCCGCTTCCGCCACCACATCCGCGATGGCCGGATCGTGACGAAGGCCGGTGACATCGTTCACCACGTGGGCCCCAGCGTCCAGCGCCGGGCGAGCCACGTCGCTCTTCATGGTGTCCACCGAGATCACCACGTCCGGGAAGCGCCGAGCCAGCTCGCTGACGACCGGCAGTACGCGGCGACGTTCTTCATCGGCCGCCACGGGTGTCGTCCGTCCGGGCCTGGTGCTCTCGCCCCCGACGTCAATCACCCGCGCACCGGCTTCGATCAATCGCTCCGCATGCGCCACCGCGTCCTGGGAAGCGACATGAAGCCCGCCATCCGAAAAACTGTCCGGCGTGACGTTGAGGACCCCCATCAGCACCAGCTCGTCCAGCGTGAGGGCCCGCCCCCGAACCATCCAGGCCTCAGGTGGCGCGACCAGCAGCGCGCTTCCCAGCGCCGTTGCCATGGCTGCGAGCACCGGTGGCACCGTCCACGGCCGTGCCAGCGCGGCCAGTCGCGAGGTGCTGCCGGCAAGGAGGATCCAGCTCTCGCCGGTCAGGAGCTCAATGCCAAGCCGGCCCGCAAACGGCACGAGGGCCTCGATCGCACCAGCGTCGAGACCCTCGATGTGAACCAGTGCCTGTGTCAGCCCCGCTGCGGCGTCCGCTGCACGCGCCGGGTCCCACCCATGCCGTACCAGTACGTCGCGCGCCGCGCGGCCGGACCGCACGTCGAGCGGCGTGGCAATCACGCGCCAGCAGGCTCGGCGGGCGGTATGCCGAGAATGGGGGCGCGAACCGGCGCGGTATCGGGCCGGGCCGCGGGCGCCAGCTTGGCCGGTTCCGGCAGCTCGGGCGGCAGCGGCGGCAAGGTGCCACCCCGGAACAGCGTCATCACATCATCGTGGTCAACTGTCTCGCGCTCCAGCAGGGCGCTGGCCACCCGATCCAGCAAGTCCCGCTGTTCGGTGAGAATCGCGTGGGCGCGCTGGTAGGCGGTATCCAGCAGCGCCTTCACTTCTTCGTCCACGATGCGCGCGGTGTGTTCGGACACTTCCCGGCGCTGGGCAAAGTCGCGGCCGAGAAATACCTCCTGCTCGCGATCGCCGATCGCCATCATACCCACCCGCTCGCTCATGCCGAAGGTCGTCACCATCTGGCGGGCGATGTTGGTCGCCACCTGGATATCGCTGCCGGCACCAGTCGTGACCTTGGTTGGTCCGAACACGATCTCCTCGGCGACGCGTCCGCCAAAGCTGATGGCCAGGCGGCCAACCAGGAACTCCTTGGTATGGCCGTACCGGTCCTTTTCGGGAAGCGAGTGCATGACGCCGAGCGCGCGCCCGCGCGGCACGATGGTGACCTTGTGGACCGGATCGGCACCCGGCGTAAACAGGGAGACCACCGTGTGGCCACCCTCGTGGTAGGCGGTGAGCCGGCGATCTTCCTCCGACAGCACCAGGCTGCGGCGTTCGAGTCCCAGCGTCACCTTGTCCTTGGCATCCTCGAAGTCGTCCATCTCCACCAGCGACTTGTTGCGCCGCGCGGCGAGCACCGCCGCTTCGTTCACCAGGTTGGCCAGGTCCGCGCCGGCCATGCCCGGGGTGCCTTTGGCAATGATATCGAGCTTCACATCGCCGCCCAGCGGAATCTTCCGGGTGTGGACGCGAAGGATCCCTTCCCTGCCCTTCACGTCGGGCGCGTCAACGACGATCTGCCGGTCAAAGCGGCCCGGGCGCAGCAGCGCCGGATCCAGCACATCGGGACGGTTGGTCGCGGCGAGGAGAATGACGCCGTCGTTCGACTCGAAGCCGTCCATCTCGACCAGCAGCTGGTTGAGCGTCTGTTCCCGCTCGTCATGCCCGCCACCGAGACCGGCGCCGCGATGGCGACCGACGGCGTCAATCTCGTCTATGAAGATGATGCAGGGTGCGTGGGCCTTGCCCTGCTCGAACAGGTCCCGGACGCGGGAGGCGCCTACTCCCACGAACATCTCGACGAAATCGGAGCCGGACATGGAGAAGAAGGGCCGGCCCGCCTCGCCGGCTACTGCGCGCGCCAGCAACGTCTTGCCGGTGCCGGGCGGGCCCACCAGCAGCGCACCCTTGGGCAGGCGGCCGCCCAGGCGCGTGAACTTCTGGGGATCCTTCAGGAACTCGATGATTTCCTGGAGCTCGACCTTGGCCTCATCGGCGCCGGCCACGTCCGCGAACGTGACCTTGGGCGTATCCCCGGCCAGCAGTTTTGCCTTGGACTTGCCGAACGCGAACGCCCGGTTGCCGCCGGACTGGAGCTGACGCAGGAAGAAGAGCCAGATGCCGATGATGACGATCCACGGCAGTGCCCCGACGATGATCGTCAGCAGCGCCCCGCGCTGTTCCTTGGCCTTGATGACCACGCCGGCATCTTCCAGCCGCTTGACGAACTCTTCGCTGTCCGCCACCGGCAGCAGCACCTTGAAGGCCTTCACGGCGTGCCCGCTCACGGTCACCGGTGCGCGGAACTCACCCTCGATATACTTGCCGTCGAAGATTTCCACGCTGGCAATGTTGCGTCCGTCGAGCTGCTGGTTGAACTGGGTGTACGACAGTTCCTCCGAACCGGCCCGCTGATTGTTCATCAGCTGGAACAGCGCAAGCGCCAGCAGGCCGACCAGCACCCACAGCGCGAGATTCTTGCTCAGATTGCCCCAGTTGCCCTTGGGAGGCCGGGGCGGAAGACGTTCCGCCATCTATTCGTCCGACTCCAGATCCCCGATGAACGGGAGATGTCGATAGTTCTCCGCGTGGTCCAGGCCGTAGCCGACCAGAAATGCCGGAGGTGCGTCGAAGCCGACGAAGCGGAGCTCCGGCGGCGTGCGCGGCGCCACGTGCTTGTCCAGCAGGGCGCAAATGGAGATGCTCAGCGGATTGCGCTTCCGCAGGATCTCCGCCAGGCGCAACAGCGTGCGCCCGGAATCAATGATGTCCTCGACCAGCAGGATATGCTTCCCCGCCAGCTCCGTTTCCGGATCATACAGCAACCGCACCGTGCCACTCGAGACGGTCCCGTGCCCGTACGAACTGGCGACCAGGAAGTCCACATGGATGGGCCGCTCGATCCGCCGTACCAGGTCGCTCAGGAAGATGAAGCTGCCCTTGAGCAGCCCGAGCACCAGCAAGTCGCCATCCGGATACGCGGCACTGATTTCGAGACCCAATTCTGCAACCCGCCGCGCGATGGTGTCCTCGTCGAAGACGATGGACCGCATGCGCCGGCCACCGGTGCGGCGCAGTACGTCAGCTGTGGACAGCGTCAATCCTCAGGGCCTCCGTCCCGGGTTCCGGCAAGCCCGACTGACTCCGGCAGATGCCCGGCATCCAGGTCGGCTCTCCGGCCAGTTCCAGCAGCGGCCACACCCGGCGCCGGTTCAGCGGTACCCTCTCGTCCTGCAGCAGGCGCACTACTGCCCGATGACCCGGACCGCCCAGTGGTTGCATCCGGTCCCCGGCAGCAGGACTTCGAATGGCCAGCGCACCGGGCGGAAACCAGGCGGTGAGTCCCCGCCGCTCCTGCCGCCCTGGTGCCGTATCCCGCGACAGCGTGAACGTCCACTCTCCCCAACTGACGATTCCGGATGCCAGCGTGACCGCGACCTGCTCTGGTGCCGGCAGCACCCGCTCGATCCGCACTCGGCCAAACGCATTGGAGGCACGCCAGGAGTCGCCCAGTGGCACCCACCTCCCGCTCACGCCGCTCCTTGCCAGCTCCATGACCCGCTCGGCGCTTGCGCCACTGACCGTCGCTCCTGCACGCCGGGCGGCGGCGCGCACCACAGCCCAGCCCATATCTGAAGAATAGCCCGCCAGCACCCCCCCAGCAACGGAAATCCCGTCCGGTTCGGAGCGCAGGTCGAGGCCGCCAAGCTCGTCCAGGGCATCATCCCATGCCGTACGCCAGCGTCTCGCATCGGCGCCGACGCGGGCCAGGTCATCTGACACTCGCGGCCAGCGCCGTTGGAGCACGGGGATCAGCTCGCTGCGGATCCACACACGGTCGTGACGTGGGTCCCGGTTGGCCGGGTCCAGCCAGGCCTCCTGACCCCGCAGTTGCAGGTACTGCGCCAGCTCCTCACGCCGGAATGACAGCAGCGGACGAAGCACACTCCCGTCCCGCGCAGACATTCCCGCCAGCCCGGCAGGGCCGGTTCCGCGCAGCACCCGCATCATGACCGTTTCAGCCTGGTCGTCGAGATGGTGCGCCGCCACGATCCACGCGGCGCCCGCTGCGTGCTGCATCTGGTGCAGCGCACGCCAGCGAGCCGTTCGAGCCGCCGTTTCGCTGGCACTCGTGCCGAGCCTCAACTGCCGCTCGATGAACGGCAGGCCCAGTCCGGCTGCCAGCGCCGCCACTCCGGCTGCAACAGCGCCGCTCTCACGCGAGATGCCGTGATCCACATGCGCAACGACCAGGGTGAGTCCGAATTCGGGCGCCACCGCCACGAGCAGGCGCAGCAGCGCAACCGAATCGGGCCCACCAGACACCGCCACCAGCAGGCAGCAGCGGCGTACTCCGAGCCATCGGAATGCCTCAGTGAATTGCGCTTCCAGCTCCATGTTCCCTCTGAACCGACGGTTACCAGCCAGGTCCTGTGGTCGTTCGGGACCCTGCTACCACGGTAGCACACTGGAATGAAACCCAGGCGCAGATCCGGGCAAGAGTGGGCCTCGGTGGCGGCAGAACAATCAGAACGTGAGCGGCTCCTGCCAGCTGATCGCGGCGGAGCCGGTGCCGAGGAGAAAGTGGGGTGGGCGCAGCCCGAACACGCGCCATCGGCCGCTGGTCAGTCGCGCGCCGGTGACACCGATCGCCGCACCGGCCACCACGTCGCTGAGCCAGTGGCGGTTGTCGTTCAGCCGGGAAAGCGCGGTGCCGGTGGCGATGGAGTACAGCGCCACGGTGGCTGCGTGGTCGTGAATGTCGTCGGCCAGCGAGGTAGCCAGGGCAAACGCGATCATGCTGTGACCGGATGGGAACGAACCGCGGGATTCGACGTTGAGCGAGTCGTGCGCACTGGTGAACGGCTGAAAGTCGGTGGCGCTGGCAAAGGCGGCGGGCCGGCCCCGCCCAAGTCCGAACTTGAGGATCTCCGTTGCAACGGCGCCCACAGCCACACTGCCGGCAGCGCGCAGTCCAGCATCGCGCACCGCGTCATCGTGGACTGCCACGCCGACGAGCGTGATACCGGCGGTGGTTGCCAGGGCAACCCGGGCGTCGCCCCACTGGCGGAAGCCGGAAGCAAGGTCATCCGTGGTGCTGGAGCGATGATTCTGAAAGAGGCGCTCCACCGGCTTGTCGACGGCGATGACGGCCGCCGAGCCACCAGCCACCGCGAGCACCTCGTACCATTCGATGCGATGAAAACCGGTGTCGGGCACCACCGGCACACGGCTTTGCTGCGGTGCCGCCGCGCCCGGAATGGCAGCGACCACGGTGATCGTCAACAACAGGCCATTCACCGGCCGGCTCCTTCAGTGTCAGGAGAGTCTGTCCGGCAGTTCGCCCCAGAAGGCGCGCTGCGCTACCCTCGGGGCGCGCAGCCGCGCCAGCGCCGCCGCTCGTACAATCGCCTGGTAGCGACGATAGAGTAACGGGTTCCGCGCCCACACGCTGCCCGGCACCTCCATGAGCCGGCGCAGGAGATCACCCGGAAAGGCTCCGGCGGAAAGCAGCGGATCCCCCTCCAGCAGAACCAGGGCACGAGCGAGCACCCGCGGCCGAGGGCATCCGGCCGCGAGTGCGTTGAAGACCTGGACTGCGGACGCCACACGGGCCGTCCCGCGCGCAGGCGCCGATTGCGCCGCGACCGGCACCGTCACCGCAGGGCGGTCTCGCGGGTCCAGCTGCAGTTCACACAGGCCAGCGCCTCGGGTATGGCGAGCAGCCGCGTGAACGGGATCGGATTCCGGCAGGTGTGACAAACGCCGTAATTGCCCTTTCGCATCCGGCTCAGCGCCTCGAGAATCCGGAGCAGTCGTTCCGGCGCGCCGGCTGCGCGCGCCACGGCCGGATCGGCGGCGGCGGACTTCCACGGCTTGTGCGGATCCGATGACGGGAGCCCGGCATAGGCGTGAGGCGAGCGCCCGCCGACGCGCTCCAGTTCAACCTGCAATTCGGTCCAGAGCTCGTGCAGCTGGTCCGGGGTCAAGTGGGTGGTTGCCATGTCGCATCACTCCGTGGCGGCCAGCTGGGCCGGCTGCTGAGACAGCGATTTCCATTGCACCATCTGGCGTGCGAGGCCAGCTCGGCGAATGGCTTCCCACATCCGGCGCGCCCGCGCCAGGACGAAGACATCGGGCGTGCCCACCGCCGCGAGGGACATCGCGACCGACCAGGTACCGCTGTCCGGGTCCACCTCCAGCCGCGCGACGTCATCTGCCCGCGCGAGCAGGAACGTGCCGCCGGGATTGGCGCGCCGGGATGCTCCATCCGACTGCCGCGCGTGACGCGCCAGCCACCCGGCGCGCTCGGCCAGCGCCGGGGTGGGAAATCCGTGGAACCGCGCGACCAGCAGTCCATTGGTGGACGCCGCAATCTCCCCGACGCGCCGGCTCTCGCTCAGCAGGTGAAAACGGACCGGCTCAATTCCGCGCTGTACTTCCATGATGATCCTCCGCTACCGGGTCACTCGCCGAGGGAGCCCGGCCCTGCGCGGGCGGCTCCCGAAAACAGAACGCCCCGCCTGCAGCGCGTGCAGGCGGGGCGATGGTCGCGGGCGAACCCGGAGCCGGATCAGCCGGCTACAGGTTCACGACATCTGGTATGCCTGGACGCAGGTGCGACGGAGAGGACGCGCCCGAACTCAGGCGCGCCCGGAAAGTCCGTGTTTCGGACACCCGCGTGCGATGCAAGCCGATTGGGGTAGAACTCACCTCAACTCCTGCGTGAAGTGCGCCACATAACCTGCTTCAAGATAAGTGCTTGAACTACAAAGGTCAATCGAATGCAGCGCCGCTGTGGCTGGTCGCAGTGACGGTCAGCAGGAAGATGGCGCCCCCGGCGGAGTTGACCGCATGGCGCACACCGGGACCCAGTGCCGCCACCGACCCCGTGGCGAGCGGAAATGACTTGCCACCGCTCTCGAGCGTCACGCTTCCCTCGAGTACGTGCACCGTTACCGGGCCCCGGGCATCATGCTCGCGCATGGACCCGCCAGGCTTGAGGCCGACCAGGGTCATGCTGAGCGGACCCTGGGGCCCGTCCTTGACCAGCGTACGCGCGGACCGGGCTGGCGCGGTCGAGAGACTCTCTCGCAAGTGACGAATCTCGTCATCAAGCCTGAAGGTGAGCACATCGCCTGTGAGCACGCGGTCAACTGAAGACATGCAGTCCTCCGATGCGGGACGTAGGTGCCGGACGCGGCGGGCGCCAGCCCATCCTCCTGGCTGGAAGGTAGCGGAGACACCACAGGAACGCCCCCCAGGATTGCCTTCGGTGGGAACCGGGCCAAGTTGCAGGACCCCGGTTGACCAGTCATGCCCGTGGAGGTGCCGATGCCGATGCAATATGAGCACACCGAGATTCCCGACAGCGCGGTGCCCGCCGCTGCCTTCCCGTTTGCCCGGCACATGCTGGAGACCTATGTGAGCGAGACCAACAAGGTCGTGTCGGTATGGCGGGGGTTTGCGGACGCGGACCTGGACTACCGCCCGCATGCGGCCTCGAGTGCCGTGGGTGAGATTCTCAAGCACCAGCTGCTCTCGGAGCGCCGGTTCTTTGCTGAATTCCTGGGGCTGGAGGAGCCGGCCGCTGCGACGGTGGTACCGGCGCCGCTCACGGTGACCAATGCCATTGGCCGGCTCGCGGGCCTGGCGCGCGCCCGATTGCCGCTGCTCGCCCAGCGCCCTGAATCGTGGTGGCTGGAGGAGGTGCCGTTCTTTGACGTGACCCGGCAGCGGGTCTGGATCTTCTGGCGCCGGCTCCTGCATACCGGCCATCACCGGACCCAGCTCTCTGTCTGTCTCCGGCTCCTTGGCCGCCCGGTGCCGCCCACGTATGGACCCACGGCGGACGTGACCTGGACGGGCGCGGATCCGACTCAGTCGGTGGCGGCCGCAAGCCGGCGGTAGTGCCGGGCGGGCGGCCGCTCGCGGCAACCGCTCCTACGGTGCATATTCCCGGGTCCATGACCGACATCCGCAGCCGCCTCACCCAGGGACTTTCCACCCGCTATTCGCTCGACCGCGAACTGGGCCAGGGTGGGATGGCCATCGTGTACCTCGCGCACGACCTGCGTCACGACCGTGAGGTGGCGCTCAAGGTCCTGCGGCCCGAGATCTCCGCCGAAATCGGCGCCGAACGCTTCCTCCGTGAAATCAAGATGGCCGCCGGCCTCACCCACCCGCACATCCTGCCGGTGTTCGACTCGGGCGAGGCCGATGGCCTGCTGTTCTACGTGATGCCGAGCATGGAGGGCCGCTCGTTGCGGGAGCGGATGGACAAGCAGCGCCAGCTCCCGCTGGCCGACGCGCTCCGCATCACCCGTGAAGTCGCCTCCGCGCTCGATTATGCCCATCGCCACAACGTGGTGCACCGCGACATCAAGCCCGAGAACATCCTGCTGCACGAGGACGCGGCGATGGTGGCGGACTTCGGGATCGGCAAGGCGCTCTCGGGCGAAGGCGCCTCGCTGACCCAGACCGGACTGTCACTGGGGACGCCGGCCTACATGAGCCCGGAGCAGGCGGCCGGTGACCTCGGCACCGATGGCCGCAGCGACCTCTACTCGCTGGGCTGCGTCCTCTACGAGATGCTGGCGGGCGAGCCGCCCTTTACCGGCATCTCGGCGCAGGCGATCATCGCCAAGCGCTTCGTGTCGCCCATTCCCAAAGTCCGCACCACCCGCGACGTGCCGGAATCGGTGGATGCCGCCGTGACCCGCGCCCTCGCGCGCACGCCGGTGGATCGCTTCCCCTCGGCGGCCGAGTTTGCCGCGGCGCTGCGCGATATCAGCCGGGACAGCGCCGCCGGGGCGACCCAGGCTACCAGCGAGTCAGGCCGGAGCAATCCGCGCGCGATTGCGGTGCTCCCGCTGGCCAACATGAGTGCCGACCCTGAAAACGAATACTTCGCCGATGGCATGACGGAAGAAATCATCAATGCGCTGGCCAAGGTCCCGGCCATGCAGGTGGCCTCGCGCACCAGCTCGTTTGCCTTCAAGGGCAAGGAAGTGGACGTCCGCCAGATCGGTGAAAAGCTGGGTGTGAGTTCAGTGCTGGAAGGCAGCGTACGGAAGGTGGGCAACCGGATCCGCATCACCGCCCAGCTGATCAGCGTGGAAAACGGATATCACCTCTGGAACGAGACGTACGATCGCCAGCTGGAGGATGTCTTCGCGGTCCAGGACGAGATCTCGCGGGCGATCGTGGACGCGCTCAAGCTGCGCCTGGCGGACGACGCCGCACAGCTCGTGGCTCCCACCAAGAACCTCGAGGCGTACACGCAGTACCTCAAGGGCCGGTTCTTCTTTGCCAAGCTCTCCGAACCGGCGCTCCGGAAGGCGCTCGATCTCTTCCAGCACGCGCTGCTGCAGGACCCCGGCTTTGCCCGCGCATATGCCGGGATCGCCGACGTGTGGTGCAACCTCGCAGACGACTGGGTGGCGCCCGATGAGGCGTATCCCCGTGCCAAGTCGGCGGCCGAGCGCGCGCTGCAGCGGGATCCCGAGCTGGCCGAAGCCATCACCTCGATCGGCAAGGTCCTGTGCTGGCACGAGTGGAACTTCAGCGCGGCCGAGGCACAGCTGGCGCGGGCGGTGGAGCTGAGCCCCAGCTACGCCGAGGCGCACTATGTCCACGGCACGGCGCTGCCGCTGGTGGGCCGCCTGCACGATGCCATCGACACCATGGCGCTGGCGCTGAAGCTGGATCCGCTGTCGGTGCACTACTGCGAGTGGTTGTCCCGGTTCCTGCTGTATGCCAAGGACTATGACGGCGCCATCGCGCAGGGCCAGCGTGCGCTGGAGATGGACGAAGTGTGGCTGCGGGCCCCGCACTACATCGCGGCCGCCCATCTGGCCAAGGGCGACCCCGAACTGGCGCTTACCTGGTTCCGGCGGGCGCAGGCGATGGAGAAGTCGGTGCGGTCCTATGACGCGATGATCGTGCGGGCGCTCGCGGCGCTGGGCCAGCGGGAGGAGGCGGAGGCGATCATGACTCGGCTGGACGAGGAGTCCCGCCAGCACTACATGCGGTCCGAGGTACTGGCCATGGGGTACGCCGCGGTGGGTGACCTTGACCACGCCTTCGACTCGCTGGAGCGTGCCTACCAGGCACGATCAGCGGGGCTCATTTATCTGCACCTGGACCCCGGCTATGAGCCGCTCCGCGGCGACCCGCGATATGCCGACCTGGTGAAGCGGATCGGGCTGCGGTAGCCCTGCCCAGCCGTCACGGACATCAGCGTGATCGCATCGTCACCGAAGACACTACCTACCACGCCTCCGTCTGCACCTCGGCCAGTACGCCATCCAGGTCGTTGAACTCGAGTGTCGTGGGTTCGGCGGCCAGCAGCACCGGAACGATCAGTTCAGAACTCGCACCGGTGACCTTCACCCGCGCTCGCACAATCTGTTTCCCCGCTGTCTCGATCCTGACCGGCACATACGCCAGGAAGTCAGCCGGAACATCCTCCTGCCGCACGCGCAGCCTGACCTGATACTGGCCGTTCGCCGCGTGCTCCGCCTTCCAGGCGACGCGATAGGTCGGGATACTGCACCCATAGACCCATTGATTGAAGAACCAGCCCATCGGCTGGCCGACGTGCTGCTCAATCACGCGCTGGAAATCCGCGGTCGTCGCCTGC
>Ga0207707_10005366_pt1 | contig 11203 bp, 12 predicted proteins | sample KBSC83BmetaG_FD_184336 | JGI IMG/M metagenome (GOLD analysis project Ga0207707, IMG submission 184336) | Corn rhizosphere microbial communities from Kellogg Biological Station, Michigan, USA - KBS C8-3B metaG (SPAdes) (version 2) | ecosystem: Host-associated > Plants > Roots > Rhizosphere ... | reverse complement strand
GCGCGGACACGTGCGGCAATTCATGCCTCTCCTCGCGGCTCTCACGCTCTGCAATCTGGCCGGGGCACCCGCAGCCGTTGCGGGCAGCAGCGCCAGGCCCACATTCCGTGATTGTGCGGATTGCCCCCTTATGACGGTCATACCGGCGGGGCGCTTCATGATGGGGTCGGCCCCGGCGGAGGCAGGAAGAACCGCTCAGGAAGGTCCCCGGCACGCGGTCGTCATCCCACATGCGTTCGCCGTCTCGACCTTCGATATCAGCCGCGCGGAGTTCGAGGCGTTTGCAAGCCAGGCGAAATTTTCCGTACCCGGAGCGCGCTGTGGGTGGCGCGCGCCTCGGGCGGGCGGGGAGCTCTTCGAGCAGGGCCCCACCGATCCTGTGGTCTGCGTCAGTTGGAATGACGCGCAGGCTTACCTCGCATGGCTCAGCGACAAGACGGGGAAACACTATCGCCTGCTATCAGAATCCGAATGGGAATACGCCGCACGCGCCGGTACCACGACAGCACGACCCTGGGGAGAGGCTCCGTCTCGCAGTCGCGCCAACACCGGCGCCGATGAGTGCTGCGCGCCCTTTGCCTCCGGCCGCGATCGCTGGCTGCACACATCGCCCGCGGGCAGCTTTCCATCAAATCCTTTTGGCCTCAGCGACATGCTCGGGAACGTTTGGCAGTGGGTCCAGGATTGCGCGAGCGACGGCTATGCAAACGCACCGGCAAATGGCGAAGCGCGCAGCGCCGACCCTTGTGACCTGCGCGTGGTTCGCGGCGGGAGTTGGTTTCATCCGTCAGACATGGCGCGGTCAGCCAGCCGCGCCGCCGATCGCGCGGACTTTCGCGTCGGCGACATCGGATTCAGAGTGGCGGCGACGCTCGCGTCTACGCCCTGAGGTTCAATTCCCGAGCAGAGGCGTTGCCTCAGTCCCGGTCACCGCCCCGCTAACCGGGTCGCGGAACACCTTCTCATGCGGCCGTCTGGATTCCGGTGAGCCATCCAGAACTGGCGTGTTCCATCCGCGTTGCGCATTGACGCGCCGCGGACGCACCGTAGTAGCGCGCCACAAGATGAAGCGCCGCGTCTATGCCTGAGGTGAGCCCGCCCGCGGTAATGAACTTGCCGTTGTCGACGAAGCGGCGATCGCGGACGAGGCGAATGCGGGTGCCGAACTGAGCATCAAAGCGCTCGTAGGCGTTGTGATGGGTCGTAGCAGAGAGACCGTCGAGCAACCCTGTCTCCGCCAGAATGAAGGCTCCGGTGCATACCGACATGACGACGTCGGCGGCGACTGCGGCGCTGCGAATCCAGGCGAGCTTGGCATCGAGATCGGTGCTCGCCTGCGCTCCGATGATGATCACTTTAGGCGCAGGCGCGGTTTCGAAAGTATAGCTGGGAGCGATTTTCAATCCGCCCGATGCCGTGACTGGCGTGAGTGAGCCGGCCACCGCCACCGTGTAGAGCTGAAAGCCGGGTGCCGCACCTTCATCTTGCAAGACTTCCCACGGCCCTGCGAAGTCGATCACCACGGCATGCTCGTCAATGAGCACCGCGACGGGGATCGGTCCGGGGGTTGGCGTGAGCGGGACAATTGGCGCGGCGACCCCATTTCCCCCCGGGACCGCCTTCGTGCCGGCAGTCGCGGCGGTGCCCATCGCGAGAGCGCTGACCATCCATTGACGCCTGTTTAGCCGCATCGCCGCCTCCCCTCGCCGTTCGCGCATCAGAGCCACGAGACTACAACTCTCCGATCACTCATCAGCGACAAACGGGCGGCGATTTCCGCCACGGCGGTAACCCAGGCGAGCGCTTGCGCCGCTGCTTGGACGGCGCGTTCGGCAGGCGGTGGGAGAACTGACGAACCGCGTGCGATTGCACATCAAAATTGCGTTAGCGCGCCTGTGTGACTTCAGGCACCATTCCACCGGCGCAAGCGCCAGACTCCTTGGCTGTTGGTCGAAGAGTTGCTGCCGGAGGGTGTGACCATGAGACGAATCACGCAACGGACGAGCCGCGGCCGTAATGGCCCTCGCCCGGCCCCTGCGGGCCGGGTCCAGGGTGAGGGGGACTACGCCGCCGCACGCAGGTACGAGCGTGGGCTTAAGCACTACCTGCAAAAGGGCGACATGGAAAGAGCTGCCCACGAGGCAGCCCCGCACACTGCGCGCGAGGCGCGCGAGCTCGAGGCCGCTGAAGAAGCCGGTCGCCGGCACGCCGTGCCCGAGTCCAGTAGCTCTTCCTCACAAGGCCAGAGCCAGTGGTTCAGTGAGAGCCTGGCAGCGATCCGGCTCGCAGCGCGGCAGCACCTGACTTCGGGAGCCGTCACCGACAACTACCAGGGAAGCGTGCAGCAGGCGATTGCTCTGCTCAATCACGCGGTCGCGACCGAGATCGTGTGCGTGCTGCGCTACAAGTATCACTCGGTTGTGGCAACTGGAATATCCAGTGAATCGGTGCGCGCCGAGTTTGCGCAGCATGCGAAAGAGGAAGAGCAGCACCTCGACCTGCTGTGCGAACGCATAAACCAGCTTGGTGGCAAGCCCCTCATGAATCCGGAAGGGCTCGTGGGTCGCGCGGCTTCGCAGTACGTCGAGGGGGAGACCCTGGTCGAGATGATCAAGGAAAATCTCGTGGCGGAGCGGATCGCCATCGAGACTTACCGCGAGATGGTGCGCTACTTCGCCGACAAGGATCCCACGACGCGCACCATGCTCGAGCGCATCCTGGCGCAGGAGGAGGAGCATGCCAACGACATGCATGACCTGCTCGTGCAGCACGAGGGGCGCCCGATGCTGGAGCGCTAGGGACCACGGGGATGGTGTGACGGCATTGCGAAACGATGCCGTGCCGTGACGGCCGCGGCGCCCGGCGGGCACTCGGCACCTTGGGGCGCGTTTCGCCATGCCACGTTCACGGTGGTCTGGACGGCCACCGTGGTCTCCAACTTGGGCAGCTGGGTATCGACCGCCGCATCCGGTTGGCTGATGACCACACTCAATCCGGATCCTTTGGTCGTCTCCCTGGTGCAGGTCGCCTCGAATCTGCCGCTGTTTCTGCTCGCCCTGCCGGCGGGAGCGCTCACGGATCTCGTGGACCGCCGCAAGCTGCTGCTCTACAGCGAGCTCGCGGTCATGGGGTCCGGCGTGGCCCTCGCCGCGCTCGTGTCGAGCCATCTCATTACTCCGGTAAGCCTGATCGTGATGACGGCCCTCGTGAGCGCGGCCGCGGCAGTGGGCGCTCCTCCCTGGCAGGCCGTCGTCACCGACCTGGTGCCCCGCTCGGACCTTGCCTCCGCGGTGTCGCTGAACAGCCTCGGCATCAACATCAGCCGAGCCGTGGGACCCGCGCTCGGTGGGGTGCTGGTCGGCGCATTCGGCTATGGGCCGCCCTTCTGGATCGACGCATTCAGCAACGCCGGGGTCCTGGGGGCGCTCCTGTGGTGGAAGAAGCCGCCCCGCGCCAAGTCCGCGCTGCCGCCGGAACCCTTCGTCAGCGCGATGGTGGTTGGCGTCCGGCACGCCCGGTACAACCCGCACCTGAGCGCGACGCTCGTTCGCGCCGCCGGCTTCTTCCTGTTCGCGAGTGCCTACTGGGCGCTGCTGCCAATAGTCACCCGCCTACAGGTCGCGGGCGGCCCCGCCCTGTATGGGAGTCTGCTGGGCGCTATCGGTTGCGGGGCCATCGGCGGGGCTTTCCTGCTGCCGCGCCTCAAGGTGCGTTGGGGAGCGAATAGGCTGGTGGCCGGGTGTACGGCAGGAACCGCCCTGGCCACCGCCCTGTTCGCCGCCTCGCACGATGCCCGTACGTCGCTCCTGGCCAGTGTGCTCGCGGGCCTGTGCTGGATCGGCGCCGTGTCCGCGCTGAACCTCTCGGCTCAGGTAGCACTTCCTGAATGGGTCCGGGGGCGCGGGCTCGCCGTATACGTCACCGTCATGTTCGGCGCCTTGAGCGCAGGCGGCCTGCTCTGGGGGAAACTGGCCACCGAGATCGGGGCCGCGGGGTCGCTCCTGGCGGCGGCGGCGGGAGCCTTGCTGGCAGTTCCCCTCACCCGGAGGTGGAAACTGCAGACCGGTGAGGGCATCGATTTCACCCCTGCTCTGCACTGGCCGATGCCGATCACCACCGAGAAGGTCGAAGGCGACCGTGGGCCGGTGCTGGTCACCATTGAGTACCGCACCAATGCGAAAAATCGTGGCCAGTTCTTGCAAGCGCTCTTCCGCCTGTCACGCGAGCGCCGGCGCGACGGAGCCTACGACTGGAAGGTGTTTGAAGACCCCACGGTGGCCGGTCGTTTCGTCGAGATATTCCTGACGGATTCCTGGCTCGAGCACCTTCACCACCATGCTCGCGTCACCAAGACAGATCGGATTAGCGAGGAGGCTCTGCGGCTGTGCGTGCAAGGCGACCCGCCGAAAACGACCCACCTCATCCAGGTCCACCGTCCGGACTAGGAGGCCCCGCTGGCGTTCCGGCCGCAGTAACGAGGCCGCGCCAGCGGCTTAGCAGCGGTCCCGGGAAGCGTTTGGGCCGCTTGCCGGCCCAGCCGTTACCTGCTGCTGCGCGTCGAACCGTCCACAAGTAGACTCGAACACTCCTGCCGGAAAGGCGTAAGAGTGAGTCAGCCAATGTGAGCCCGCGAGCACCGGACCGCTCGCGGCGCCCTTGTCACGGGTGGGATACCGCAGCAATACATGCATGACCGGAACGCCAACGTCCACAAGAACGCACCTCTCGCCCTGCTGGGGCCGAAGTGGGACCAATTGCTCGCAGAAGCCCGTTCACTCTCATCTGCCGGGCAGCATGCTATTGCCATCATCATTGCGGCCGCGGCCGGAGAGTGGGCCACTGAATTTGTGCTCGAGAGACTGATGGATGCAGCGAAGGACCACAGCAAGAGCGTCCGCGACCTCGTCGAGATGTCAGAGAGATTGCTGATCACCTGGTCCTTTGAGGGAGACCGCGTACGACAGGCCTTCCATGACCTGACGGGTGAAAACCCCGCCCGCCAATCATGGTGGGAAGATTGGCTGTGGAGCCGCCGACAGCGCCATGACATAGCGCATCGCGGCGTGTTAACGGCTGATGCCGCCGCCGCAAAAAAATGCATCGATGTAGCAGCGCTGCACATTGCCTATCTGAGGGAAGTCGTAAACAGGCAGGCCCCGTAAACCTTCCCGGCCGCACTACCCCGGCATCTCGTGCGGATGAATCCAGTGTCTGCCCTGTCCAACTACTGTATAAGTGCGCACGGTCGCCTCGTCGCCAAGCTTTGATGCCTTGCCTCTGCGATCGATTTCGACACATACCGGCGGCATAACACCGGCTCGAGCGGTACGCGGGCGAGGCAAATATCTCGCTAGGACACGGGACGAACCCGCGCCGGAGCGCCTAGTTCGCACTCCAAGGCCGCGCGATCCCACTTGCCAGTCGTCGCGGCTGCCTCATACGTAGCCGACAGAAACTGGAGCAATGCGCCCTGTGGGTCGGCGGACGCACGGACCTTGTCGTAGGGCAGGACGAATTCTCCGAGGCCTGCGTCGTAGTACGCGCCTGCCGTGAGCGGAGCGTCCCGGAATCCGACCGGTTCCGGGTAGGCGTAGGAGTAGAACGCGGCCATCGGGAAAGTCGCACCGCCGGGCCAGAATCCGGCGCTGCTGACCTCGTGGGAATAAGCCTCACGCGTTACCGCATCCGCCAGCCCCGGTACACCGCCGGGATGTAACGGAGCCCGCCGTCCGGAAAAACGCGTGACTGCGAGGTCAAAGCTGCCCCAGAAGAAATGTACCGGGCTCACTTTGCCGAGAAAACCGCTGCGGAAGAGCTTCAACACACGATCGATCTGCAGCAGGGCGCGCCAGTGGCGGTGGGCAGCGTCCGCATCGTACGTGCCGTGCACGCGATCATCCGGAAAGCACAGCGGGTCCGGCAGCTCGCATGGCCGATCGTTAATCGAAACCGGGACACCGACTTGGCTTAGCAGCTCGAGTACGCGTGCATAGAAGTCCGCAACCGGCTGCTGCTCGAGCGCGAACGTCCGCTCGTCACCCCGGCTGGTACAAGCGAGCAGGCGATGGCCGATGAAGTCGAACTCGATCTCTACAACCTCGGTGCCGAAGGGAATGGGAGAGGTACCCAGGCCGCGCGCGGTGACATACAGCGGCACCTGCCAGCTGTGGTTAACCCAGGGGGTCAGAGACAATCTGACCTTGCCGACGATCTGGGTCCACAGGTGCAAAGTGGCCGCCGTCTCGCGCCAGCTCGAATAAGGCAGATCGGGCCATGCAGCTGCGTCAGGTCTCATCTTCTCTTCCCGGGCCACGGCCTCCGGCGCGTGCTCGTGCAGGTCTCGCGGCAATTGCCTTCGCAACCATCCTACGCCTTGTTGAAGGTCAGCAGCTGCACCCGATGAGTGTGCTTACCGAGGCAGTGGGCATGTTCCGCAGCGCTTTTCCCTACACCCCGCTACGGCTGTATGTCGAGGCGCTCGGCGCCGTCATCGAGCCGGTGTTGCAGGGCACCTGCCAGATCGGGGTAATCGGAACATTGCCAGTCGCACCGGCAAGCATGAACAGCGAGCCGCTGATCGATGTACCCATGGTCACGTCGTCGCCCCGGCGCATCCCTTGTCGCGGCACAAGGGCATCATCTCCAAGGACGAGCTCCAGAAGCACGTGCAGCTCGTGTTGACCGATCGCTCGAAGCTCACCGAGAGCCAGAGCTATGGCGTCCATTCGCAGGACATCTGGCGCCTCGCGGACCTGTGTGAAGCACGCATTTCTGCGCGCTGGCTTTGGCTTCGGCAACATGCCCCGGTTCGTGGTGGAGGACGACATCACCCGCAATGCACTGCGCCCCATTCGAAGCGGGCCGCCCGCCGCCACGAACCTGGTCATGACCATGCATGCGGTGCATCGGAAGGAGGCTCCGCCGGGGCCCGCCGGCCGCTGGCTACTTCAGAGCCTCAAACGCGGCGCCAGCGCCGGTAGCCCGGGCAGGATCGGGGGCACGGGTCACAAGCGCGCCTGACGGAAGGCGGCACGCTCTGCCCCACTGCCGGCCGGCATAGCCTCAGTTCGGATCGATCCAGAACGTCCCCGCATTCGTGACGGAGACGGGTATCGGGCGGCGCAGCACGCTGCGGTCAACGTAGTCCACGCTCTGGTTGAAGCTGCGCATTTGTTTGGCAAATGGGGGCGATCATGGCTACGACCGTCTGCGGCGAGAAGCCGCCGGCGGCAACCTCGGCGTTGATCTGCTGGCAGCCCCGACGCCTCCTGCGCGTCTGTTCCACCGTGGCCGTGGCCCGTCGGATGGCAGGCGGAATCCCCTCCGCTGCGCGACTCGCAGAGCACTGCTTTGCCACTTTATAGTAGACGCCGCTCCCGCCTACGACAGCGTTTGATCAGATGACCACAGTGCTTGAGAAGACCCTGAAGCGACAGCTGTCGATCGGCGGGCGCGCTTACATCCTTACGGTCTCTGCCGAGGGTCTGAAGCTGACGCTCAAGGGGAGGCGGAAGGGTCTCGAGCTGCGGTGGGATTCACTTGTCAGCGGGGATGCGGCGCTGGCGGTCGCCCTTAACGCATCGCTGCGGCGCCTCGCGGCGGAGCCCGCGGCGCACAAGCCGCCCTCTCAACCTGGTGAGGGATCGAAGGGTAGAATTTCCTCCGCGCAGCCGAAGAACTCGGGCCGGGTCAGGCAGTCCACCACGCGCCGGTCCAAGGCATAAAGCGGGCTGACACTCGCGGCCGAGGAGTTTCGGCGCGGCGCGAATCCCAAGGACTTGGCCCTCGTAGCCGGCATCACCTACATCGAGGCCATTGGGAGGCCTGACTTCGGTCCGATGCTGCCAGCGTGGCGAGCCTCCGCGACATCGACTCGTACTACCCTCCTGAAACGTCCAGGCCCGAAAACTACTGCGCGCCCTTCCAATGGACTTTGGACCTGTGCTCACGCTCTCCCGTCGACGCGCTCGTGCGATGCTTCGCGCCCGCGGTAGCGCTCGCCTGGAGGGGACTCGCCGCGGTCGCGATCGTATTCGTACTTGCGACGCCGCCACGCCTCGAGCGTTTGGCGATCACAGAACGCCCGGTAACTCAGAACCTCGACTTCCGTCTCTTCGCGCATAACCACCCCGACTGGCAGGACCGGCATGCGCGCATGGTGATCCGCCGAGTTTCTCCCTGTCTCCGGGTGGCCTGCTCGACTCAATGTAGGTTTCGTCCTACCGAGCGAATGCAGCAGTGTCTTGTAGCCACCACATTTCGGCGTGAAGCTGAGGCTTGGGTTGTGGTGGCCGCTCCGGGGTTCCCACTCGCCGGCCATGGACGTGTCGCATCTTTGTCGGCGACGCTCGAGTCGTCCAACAATGTTGGCGTCTAGGCGCTTCCCGGTCGGGCGATCGCGAAGCCCGCATCTACCCAGGCGTGTATGCCTCCGGCAAGCGGACGGACCGGATCGAACCCCATGGTTATGAGCTTGCGTGCAATTCGCGCGGCGCTCGCTTCATTCGGGCAAGCGCAATAGACGACTGCCTCTCCACTCTGTCGGCCCTGCTCGGTGTCCTGAATGAGCAGCTCGAAGGCGATCGCGCCGGGAATCATGCCATCGCGCATCCGGCTTTCGCTGGTGCGTGCATCCACGACGACCAGGGGGAGCCCGGCTTCGCGGCGATGGGACAGCTCCTGCACGGAGATGCGACTCATGCGAAGCTGCTGGAAAAACTCGTGTCGGCGCCAGAACTTGAGTGCCACGAAGGCAGCCAGCAGCACCAGAATCAGCAGGCCGCCGATGCGCCCAAGCCCCGCGAGCTCAGCGAACACATCCTCCACAGCGTCATGGAAGATCGATCCGATGAAGACTCCGGAGGCCGCCCACAGGGTGGCCCCGATGAGGTCATACGCCACGAAACCAGACAATGGTGCGTTCACGACCCCCGACATCGCGGTCGTCACGGCGCCGAGTCCCGGAACGAACTTGGCGATCACCAGCACTCGCGTACCGAACCGCTGGAACAGGCGCTCGGTGTCGGACACACAGCAGTCCGGCTCTAGACTCAGGCGGCACATGGCACGCAATACGCGACTGCCAAATCTCCGACCCGCCATGTACCAGGCCAGATCTGCCAGAACGCACGCCGCGACGGCAGCAGCGCAAATCTTCCAGAGCGCTGGGCCGCCCTGCGCCGACCACGCGCCAGCGACGATCAGGACTGGATAGGTGGGCAGGGGCAAGCCGCCCTGCTCGACGAGCACAAGCGCGAAGACGGCGATGACCCCAATGTGCTCCAACCACAGCGTCAAGGTGGTCATGACCGACCCAAGCGCGTTCCTTTGAAACGGTGTATCACCGCGCTTTGGTAACGGGCTCGTCGGCCGGCGTATGGCGCGGCGACTCTCCCCGCGACCGAACGGCCGGGGGCACGGGTCACTTGCGATGAATCGCCATGGGTCCTACGGTCCTCTTGCGGCCCAGTCGCGCGCGGTCTAACCGACCATCGGTATCCCACGGCGCTCTTCCGCGCTCAGCGCCTACAGAGCCTCCGGAATCGCCTCAAGTCTCTCGCGTGGAATCGGTTGACCACTAATGTCGGACAAACCGTAAGTGCCTTCCTCTATTTTTCTTAAGGCGCGATCAACGCGCTCGAGCCTCTGGAGGTCACGCACGACCAAGTTGCCATCGCGCTCGAGCGCGTCGAGTCGTTGCGCATCGTCCTCGAACTCCACTGCCTCAGGAGCATTCTGCCCTCTCACATCCGCCTCATCCGCTTCGGCGGCTCGAGCCGCCGCGAGAAGACTCTCGCGCAAGCGAAGCAACTGCTGTCGCTGCCTTTCCACAAACGCTTCATCGAGTGCGACTCTGACAGGTTGCATATCTGGCTCCATGGCGGATTTCGTTCTGTGGGTGACGCTATTATGCCTTGATTTACCGCTCTCCCAGTGCCCTGCGGGGATCGTCGGCTCCTCGTCAGGCTCCGGCAGCGAGGTCACGGCAAGCTTGCTGCTGCCCACCGCCACGTGCGCGAGCTATACCGAATGCTTCGATACGATCTCTCACCCATGAGCTGTGCCCCGAGCTGGACCGTGCCGGTGCGCGGGCGCTTTTGTGCTCGATACAAACGGAATGGTAGCGTACGCCGACCTGAAACCCGATTACACCTGCCTGCACGCACCAAAGCGCCTGCCACGGGTGCTTTCAGCCATGAACGATTCGCTGCTGACTGATCGGAGGTCACGATGAAGACGCATGCGTTCGAAACCTATCGCGACAGATATGAGAACGTGCGGATGAAGCGAGACGACGGAATCCTCGAGGTGGCTCTGCATACTCGAGGCGAACCTCTTGAGTTCAACGGCTTCGTGCACGAGGCGCTGGCTCAGGCGTTCCGCGACATCGGCGACGATCGGGACAATCACGTCGTGATCCTCACCGGTACGGGAGATGAGTTCTGCACCCGGATTTCGCCCGACGGGTTCGATTTCTTCACCCCGACCGGCTACGACAAGATCCGGCGCGAGGGTACGAAGATGCTAGAGAACATACTCGATATCGAAGTGCCCATGATTGCGGCGGTCAATGGACCGGTGGCCGTGCATTCCGAGTACGCGCTGCTTTGCGACATCGTCCTTGCCGCCGAGGACGCCTACTTCCAGGATGCGCCACACCCGGCATTTGGTATCGTGCCCGGCGACGGCTTGCACGTCGTGTGGCCTGAAGTCATCGGGGAGATTCGCGGCCGGTACTTTCTGCTGAGTGGCCAAAAGCTCAGTGCGGCGGAAGCCAAGGCATACGGCGCCGTCAATGAGGTCGTCCATCGCGAGGCACTCCTTCCGCGAGCCTGGGAACTGGCGCGATATCTCAAGAAGCAAAGCCCGCTGACACTGCGGTACACCCGCATGGCGCTTTCGACCCGCTTCCGCCGTCGTCTGCAGGAAAGCCTGTCCTATGGACTCGCGCTCGAAGGCATCTCGGCAGCACAGGTCGCGACCTTGAACGTGCAAAAGAGCAGACAGGGGTGACGTGGTCGCCGGTTGTCCGCGGCTCGGGTCTGCCAGGTCGCGCGGCTTAGCCGGCTAAGCCTAACGGCCGTAAGACGGAGATCGAATTAGTGTTCGACGATCTCAACTATGAGGAACTGAAAAGGCGGGCGAACTCGCGTTTGCCGGACAGAGTGATCGCCACGCTCCATGCTCACGGGGAGCGGCGCTC
>Ga0207707_10005365_pt1 | contig 11203 bp, 9 predicted proteins | sample KBSC83BmetaG_FD_184336 | JGI IMG/M metagenome (GOLD analysis project Ga0207707, IMG submission 184336) | Corn rhizosphere microbial communities from Kellogg Biological Station, Michigan, USA - KBS C8-3B metaG (SPAdes) (version 2) | ecosystem: Host-associated > Plants > Roots > Rhizosphere ... | reverse complement strand
CCGCACCTGCCCGCCCTGCACCTGCTGCTGGCCGGATCAGCCGGAGGGACCCGGAGACGGCGTACCCGCCGGGGAACCGACGTCCGGCACCAGGCCACCGAGGACGTGATCAGCTACCTGCGTGATCAGCAGGTCACCCTCATCTACGACCCGGCCGCCGACGCCCTGCGAGCAGGAACCGGCGAGACCGCCCAGACCATCACCCTGAAAAAGCGAGCTAACCAAGCTCGGAAGCTCAGACAGGAAGGAGGCAACAAAAGCAACGCCGGCCGCCCGGCGCTGGCGGCAGCCTGCGTCAGGGTGACAATCCGCCATGCCCCAAAACCGGAATTTATGGGGAATTACTGTGTCCGAGGGGGACTTGAGCCCGGAAACCGGTGAGATCTCCCTGAAACTGGGCTTGAACTCGAAAACTGGTGAGGAATCCCCGATCGGGGATCTCATGCGGGCGAGCCTACACCCGCCGACCCACCGCCGTCACTGATACTGGAGCCTGTGACCGCGTCCGCCGGGCCGGGCGGAGCGGGCACGCGGCTACGCTAGGTGATCACCGTTCAGATAGCGGGGCGCGAGATCCGCCGTTCGGCACGGCCGCTGAGTCATGGCGAGCGCACTCGTTATGCGTGCAGATCCGGTCGATCTGCACGCATGCGCGTCCGGCCATTTGGCGGCTTCCTCGACATGGCGCCACTGGCCGGGTAGTGCTGCTGCTGCCGCATGGCCATACCGCTTACCGGCGTTCCCGGCGTGGACGAGGTTGGGGTGGGTGAGCCGGACAGTGTCGCCAGGTGATCGTCGAGGACTGCCAGTGCCTGGCCGGGGTTGCCGGGTGACCTCGATGAGCGGGCGAAGCCGATGGCGTGGTTGTAGATCAGCCGGAAGGCCAGGCGCGAGCGCGGTGACCTGCCCGGTCCGGGGGGCGGGGTCGGCCTGGCAGTCGACCCCGGCCAGGGCGCCGTCGAGGATGACGTCGTAAAGCTGCTCCTTGCTGCGGACGTGGCGGTCCAGCGCGGCGGGAACCACGCCGAGGCGGGTGGCGAGGGTGCGCATGCTCAGGGCCGCTGCGTCGGTGGCGCTGGTGATCGCGAGGGCCTCGGCGACGACGTGGTCGCGGGTGAGCACGCGCTGGCGGTTCTCTTCACCGCCCGGCGGGCTGAACCACAGGAGCGGGTGCCCGCGTCGTCGCCTGCTGCCTGCCGCTGGCTGTCCATGCCCGCCTCTGGTGACCGCGTTTGACTGTGAACAGCGTTCACTGTAGAGTGAACAGTGTAGCTCGGAAGTGAATAGTGTTCACCTGAGCGGTGTTCTTCCGGGCCGCCGGGCCCTCTGGCCCGGCCAGAGGCAAGGGAGAACGACATGACAGTCATGACAGCCTGGGACCTGTTTGAGGACCTGCGTGCCGCGCAGGATGAGACGCTGCGGGCGACCAGGGGACACGGCTGGCGGCCCGGCCAGCAGTTCACCAGCGGCACTGCCCCCGCGGCCTGGGCGCCGGCGGTCGACATATCTGAACGTAAGGACGCCTACCTGGTGGCGGCCGAGCTTCCGGGCGTCAAGGCCGACGACCTGGAGATCACCTTCGAGGACGGCCTGCTGACGATCCAGGGGGAGCGACGCTTCGGGCACGACTCCGCCGAGGAGAAGATGCACCGGACCGAGCGTTATTACGGCGCCTTCCGCCGCTCGATCACCCTGCCCAGCCACGTCGAGGCGGACAAGATCGAGGCCTCGGTGCAAGACGGCGTGCTGCAGATCCTGGTGCCCAAGGCGCCGGACGTACAGGCCAAGCGCATCCGGGTGCGCGCCGACCAGGGTCACACTGTCCTCACGCAAGACGCAATGATCAAGGACGACAGGTGACCGCAGCGCCGCGGCCGCGGCGGCCAAGGACCACCACCTTGGCAGAGGGACCCTCCTGCCGTCACCGCTCAATACTGCGGTGACGGCAGGAGGCACATGTCGGCTCGCTCTTGGCACGCTGAGGTGCCGGGACCGGGACCGGGACCTGACCGCGGACGCGTGCAGCGACTGCCTCAATCCGGGCGCTGCTCACCGTCACAGTGAGCGACGCCCGGCAAGCGCGCAGTGAGATGGCGACTGCGAACTGGACAATCCAGAGCGAGGAAGCCGCCTGTCCTCAGTGCCACGCAGCGCCGAGAATCATCCCCTCGTCATACCCGCGTGCCGGTCAGGCGGCCAGGGACGGAACACGGCCCCCGGAGCACTCGCCGAATCGTCACCACGCAGGGACGAGCGCTGCGGGCATGCGGTCCAGAACTGGACGATATGGATGCCGTCATCACACCCGGCCGACCGCCGTGTCGGGCGTGAATATTCGGCAGGAACCTATAGACCAGGCTGCCTGCTTACCTTGCGTGTTCGAAGATGCGGGTGATCGGTAGCCTGGCGCCGCGGGCATCGGTGCGGCTGGCATGCCGGGGACGAGTCAGGGCTGGGCGCCGGCGGGTCCGTCGGCCGATCCGGTAACCACGCGGATGCCGAAGCGCTCGCCGATCTGGTGCCGCTCGTCGTCGGTGGACGCGCTGTTGATCTCGCGGAAGTAGTCCTCGATGCCGGCCGGCGCGACGATCAGCAGCAGCCGCGCGGGCCGGGCCGGTGCCCAGAACCGGTGCGGGCGCCCGCGGGGGAGGAAGACGAAGCTGCCCGCCCCGGCGCTGAAGGCCTCCTCACCGCAGCGGACGGACAACTCGCCGTCCAGGACGTAGAAGCACTCGTCCTCGCGGTCATGGACATGCAGCGGCGGTCCTCCCGCGATGCTGGTCTCAAAGACGCTCAGCGCTCCGCCTGTCGACCGGCGCGACGCTTTAAGGCCCGGATCGCCCGCCAGGCCCGTGCCGGCCGGGACCAGGTAGCTCCTCAGGAATTCAGTCACAGCATCCATGATCGCCTGGCAGGCGGGTACCGCCGCCGTTCCAGGGCGTGGCGGGCCGGGCCTGAACGACCTTTGCGCGCCGGAACCGCCGATATGGCGTGCCCACAACAACCGCCGCGAGTGTCAGTTCAGAAGCACAGAACTGACTCTATGGGGGCCGGGTGTGAGGCCGGACCCCCGTTTCCCCTGCTCAGCCCGGTGGACGTAGCTTCCGGGTTGTCACACGAGTTCGGGGAAGGAGGCCCTCGATGTCTGACCGGAAGAATAAGCAACTGAACGCGGGCATGGTTTAGGGACCCGTGGCACTTGGGGTAACGGGCCTGGTCAGCGCGGTTTTTGCGGTTGGGTGCCTGCTGTGTGCTAGGCGGCGGGGGTGAGGGTGACGTGGTAGCCGAGGGCCTTGAGGTGCTCGACGTGGTTGCGGGTGGCGCGGTCGCGGTTGACCTTCCGGGCGTGCCAGTCGGGGCCGAGGTCGGCGTAGCGGGCGCTGGGGTCGGCGAGGAGGTGCCAGACGATGGTGAGGATGGAGCGGGCGACGGCCACCTGCGCCCTGGCGCCGCCGATGCGGCGGGCGAGGCGGCGGTAGCGCTCGCCGAGGAAGGTGCTGGTGCGGGCGGCGCCGAGGGCGGCCTGGCCGCAGTAGCCCTTGAGGTAGGCGTCGCCCTTGCCCTTCTTCGCCTTCTTGCCTCGCTTGCCGGACTGCTGGGCGACGGGCGACAGGCCGGCCCAGGAGACGAGGTGGGCGGCGGTCGGGAAGCGGCTCATGTCCAGGCCCGTTTCCGCGATGATCGCGGTGGCGAGGTCGGCGCTGATGCCGGGGACCTCGGCGAGCCGTTCGCCGGCGGGCAGGACGGCCGGGTCGGGGCCGGGGCCGGGCGAGGGGACGCCGTCAGCGGTGACGCCCCAGGCGCCGGCCATGGCGGCGAGGTGGGCGCTGATCTCGTCTTCGAGCGCGCTGATCTCGCGGTCGAGGCCGTCGATGAGGCCGAGCAGGGTGCGGATGAGCCTGATGTGGTGCTCGCCGGGCATCATGCCCTCCAGGGCCGCGCGGATGCCGTCGCGGCCGCCCTTGACGCCGGCGTGCGCGAGCGCGGCGAGTCGGCCGGGGTCGCGCTCGCCGTCGGCGATCGCCTCCAGGATGCGGCGGGCGGACTTGTTGCCGGCCATGTCGCCGACCGCGGAGGACAGCCGGATCAGGGCGCCCTCGAGGAGCTTTTCCAGCCGCTGCCACAGGCGGGTGCGGTCGCGGACGAGGTGCAGCCGGGTGCGGGTGAGGTCGCGCAGCGCGCGGACCTCCGGCGGGGGGACGAACGAGGGCCGCAGCAGGCCCATCTCGGCCAGCCGGGCCAGCCACTGGCAGTCCAGCCTGTCGGTCTTCGGCCGCCCCGCCAGCTGCCGGGCGTGGGAGGGGCTGGCCAGCCAGACGTTCAGGCCGCAGGCCTCCAGCAGGTAATACCAGCTGCGCCGGTACTCGCTGGTGGCCTCCATCACCACGATCTGCACCCCGTCGTCCAGCAGCCGCTGGCCGAGGTCGGTGATGTCCCGCCAGGTCGCCGGGAGGGCCTCGATCCGCGACGTGCGGCGGCCGCCCTCGCGGGCCGGGGGCAGCCGGACGCACACGTCCGCCTTGATGCCCAGCTCGCCGCGGTTCACCAAGGCGGCGAGCGGGCCGTCGTGGGCCAGGGCCGAGACGGTCCCGAGGATCTGGGCCCTGACTACCTGGTCGATCAGGTCTCCCGGGACGCTGTTCGCCTTGAGGTACGCCGGCCGCAGGCGCTCCACGATCGCGTCCAGGTGGCCGGGCAGGTGCTCGCCGCTCTGGATGGCCCGCACGGCGGCGGTGACCGCGCCGCACCGGGCATGCCCTAGGACCACGATCAGCGGCGTCGCGTTCTCCAGCGGTCCGTACTCGATCGAGGCCGGATCATCTGGCGGATCGGCGACTTGATCCTTGAGCACGCCCAAGAGCTCGCCCAGCTCGAGTCGCTCGACAACGGCAAGCCGTACGCGGTGGCGCTCGGCGCCGATGTCCCGCTGGCCGCGGACATGTTCCACTACATGGCCGGCTGGGCCACCAAGATCGAGGGCAATTCGATCAACATCTCGGTGCCCTACATGCCGGGCGCGAACTTCCACTCCTACACACTGCGCGAGCCGCTCGGCGTGGTCGGGCAGATCATCCCGTGGAACTTCCCGCTGCTGATGGCCGCGTGGAAACTCGGCCGGCATTGGCCGCAGGGAACTGCGTAGTGCTCAAGCCGGCCGAGCAGACCCCGCTGACGGCACTGCGGCTGGCCGCGCTGATCGCCGAGGCCGGGATACCTGACGACGTGGTGAACGTGGTTCCGGGCTACGGCGAGACCGCTGGCGCGGCGCTAGCCGTACACGGCGACGTCGACAAGGTCGCTTTTAGTTCCAGCGGGTGTCCAGCTACCTGGAATCCGCAAGTTCGACGGGGCCACCGCGCTGGCAGGCGGCGGCAGGTACGGCAACCGCGGCTACTTCATCGAGCCGACCGTGCTCACTAACACGGCTCTTCGAATTTGACCGGGACGCAGTTACTGCTTGATCGCTGCTGGTGATGCCCTGCTGGTTACCGTGCGTGCAGGATGGCGGCCGTCCGGCGCGCCTCTCAGACGAGGAAGCCCGCGGCTTCTACGATCTTGGGTCCTACCACAGACATCAAGATCAAGAGAGCCGCGGGCATCGTGTTCCACGATACGGCGTCCGCGCTGTTCGGCGTTCCGGGACTCCGCGTTACCGACGCGGGCCCGGCTCCCGGCGACGCGGGGACAGAAGTACGGGCGGTCACCGACTGCGGGAGTGCTGCCGCCTGCCCGGACTGCGGGACGGAATCGTCGCAGGTCCACGAGACGATCGTGACCTGCCCGAAGGACGTGCGCATGGCCGGCGTCCCGGTAGCGCTGAACTGGGTGAAGAAGCGGCTGAAGTGCGTGAACGCGGAATGCGGCCGCAGGACGTTCACCGAGCGGGTCCCCGCTGTCCCGCCGGGCTGCCGGGTGCTGCCCCGGCTGAAGGAGCAGTGCGCGGGCGAGGTCGCCGACCGGGGCATCACCCCCGCCGAGGCGGCCCGGCACGCCGGGGTGTCCCGGCCCGTCGCCCAGGACGCGTTCACCGCCAGGGCGGAGCAGATGCTGGACTAGGACCCGGAACCGGTGGTTCACCCGGGCACCGGCGAGCACCGGCGCGGCCGGCCCCGGTGGCGGCTGGACGAGGAGACCGGGAAGTACGTGACGCTGGCGGACCGGTGGCACGTGAGCTTCTGCGACCTGTCCGGGAACCAGGGCATGCTCGGCCAGGTGCAGGGCCGCACCGCCGACGACGCCGCGTACTGGCTGCTCAGCGCACCGCCCGCCTGGCGCGACCGGGTCGAGGTCGTCGCCACCGGCATGTGCACAGTGTTCGCCTCGGCCGTGAAGCGCGCCCTGCCGCAGGCCCGGATAGCGGTGGACCTGTTCCACGTCGTCCAGCTCGCCGTGAAGGCCCTCGGCGACGTGCGCCGCCGCGCCACCCGGGAGAAATACGGCCGCCGCGGGAAGAAAGACAACCCCGAGTACGGGCTGAAAGGCCTGCTCAGCCGCAACCTGGAGGACCTGTCACCGGAGAAGTTCAGCAAGATCGTCGAGACCCTGGACGCCGACGGGCACGGGCAGCAGGTCCTCCTCGCCTGGATCGCGAAGGAAAAACTGCGGGACGCACTGAACCTCCGCGAGAAGATCACCAGGTCGCAGCCGTGCGAACGGCAGGTCCGGGACCGGCTCTTCCTCTTCTACGACTGGTGCGCCCAGAACGAGGACATCCCGGAGCTCGCCAGCCTGGCCGCGACCGTCTCCCGCTGGGAGGACGGGATCGTCACCGCCGTCCTGACCGGGGTCACCAACGCGACATCGGAGAGCCTCAACCGCATCGCCAAGCTCGAGGCCCGCATGGCCTACGGCTTCCGCAACCCCGAAAACCAGCGCCACCGCGTCCGCATTGCCTGCACCAGAGGCACCCGACGACGGTCACCCACCGCAACCAGCAAACCAAAGCAGCCCGTAATCAACCGAAAGCAGGTTCCCGGCTAACTTTGAAGAGCCACTAACACCCGGCCGGACATGAAGGTCGTCCGCGAGGAGATCTTCGGGCCGGTCGTGGTTGCCGCCCCGTTCAGTGACCTGGACGAGATCGCGGCGGGTGCCAACGACTCCGAGTACGGCCGCAGGGCCGGGATCTGGACCCGTGACATCTCCAAGGCGCACGCCCTGGCCAAGAAGCTGCGGGCCGGCACCGTCTGGATCAACTGCTACAACGTGTTCGACGCGGCGCTGCCGTTCGGCGGGTACAAGCAGTCCGGCTGGGGCCGTGAGATGGGCCACGAGGCACTCCGTGCCTACACCGCAGTCAAGGCAGTCACGACGCTGCATGTGAGGGCGCCGGCGGTGTAGCGGGCGTAGCAGGGGTAGCCGTCGGCGTCGCGTAGACCCGTGGATGCCGGGAGGCCGTTGACCTGCTCCGTCAAGCGTGCCTGGGCCCTGCGGGAAACAGCCGATCAGAGAAGGTTCCTCACCGGAGCCGATTAGCCTGCACCGGGCTGTGGTGCGCGGATGGCATATGCGGATGACATGTAAGGTCAGGACCCCGGTGACGGCCCGGGCACAGGGTTGTGCCAGCGCCCGTGCGGCGCGATGAGAGTATCCGCTTCTTCCGGCCCCCAGCTGCCCGGCGGGTAGGGGCGGGCACGATCGTGGTTTTCGAGAACGGGCTCGACGACCGCCCAGGCGGCCTCAACGGCGTCCTCGCGAGTGAACAGCGCCCCGTCACCCGTCAGGGCGTCTGCGAGGAGGCGTTCGTAGGGCTGCTCCGCGTCCGGCTGCGCGTTGAGCAGTGAGAGTTCACGCTGGTCGCCGACGAACTCTTCGCCCGCGCGCTTGACCCGGGCAGCGAGTGCGATTACCGGGTTAGGCGAGAGCCGGAAACGCAGGTAGTTGGCGCGGCCCGCTGCGGGCGCGGAGTCGGTGAACAGTGGCTGCGGCGGCGGCTTCAGCTCGACGAGCACCTCCGCGGCGGTCTCGGGCAGGCACTTGCCCGACCGCAGGTACCAGGGAACTCCGGCCCAGCGCCAGGAGTCGATGAACAGCCGAAGGGCACAGAAGGTCTCCACGTCGGAATCGGCTGCCACGCCCGGCTCGTCCCGGTAGCCAGTGAACTGGCCGCGGACTACGTCACCGGCGGCAAGGGGCCGCATCGCCTTGAACACGCTGAACTTCTCGCCCTGCACGGCGCCGAAGCCCTGATAGGCGGGCGGCTCCATCGCGAGCAGCGCGACGACCTGGAACAGGTGGTTTTCCACCACGTCCCGCAGGCAGCCAGCGGTCTCGTAGAAGGCACCGCGCCCCTGCACCCCGAATTGCTCGGCCAGGGTGACCTGGACGCTGGCGACGTAGTTCCGGTTCCAGATCGGCTCGAGGAAGGAGTTGGCGAAACGGAAGTAAAGGAGGTTCATGATCTCCTCCCGGCCGAGGAAGTGGTCGATACGGAAGATCGCGGCCTCCGGGAACGCTGTCCGCAGGACGCTGTTGAGTTGCCGCGCCGAGGCGAGATCGCGCCCGAATGGCTTCTCGACGACGACGCGCGCGCCACGGGCCAGTCCTTCGCCACGGAGCCCCTCGATCACGGTCGCGAACAGCGAGGGCGGAATAGCCAGGTAATGCACCGGACGGCGAGCACCGCCGAGTACACGCCGCAGCGCCTTGAACGTGCCAGGGTCGCCGTAGTCACCATCGACATACTCCATGAGCGACAGCAGCCGGTCCAGAGCGTCGCCGTCGACGGTGCCGACGCCGGCCTGCGCGATGCTGTCCCGCGCGTGGTCCCGAAGCCGCGGAAGATCCCATCCCGACCCCGCGACCCCCACCACGGGAACGGCCAGCGTTCCCCGCTTAACCATCTGGTAGAGGGCGGGGAAGATCATCTTGTAAGCGAGATCGCCCGTCGCGCCGAAGAACACAAACGCGTCGGCGGCGCCCACATCACTGTCGCCGGCCATCAGCCCCTCCCTCCCGTTGCCGGCCGCCGCGTGCGGGCGCCATGAGGATCAGGCGCCGGCGAGCACAATGGCGGCGAACTGCCCGGCGTCCAGGCTCGCGCGGCCGACCAGGAACCCGTCCACGCTATCGGCACTGAGCAGCGCAGCTGCTGTTCCGGGGTGACCGAGCCTCCTGGCTGCCGCCGTGAGCCGCGGTCAGGTGCCCATCCGTAGCCGCCGACGGCGACCGGGTAGTGCCAGGCGATCACGGCGTCCACCGCCGCGCCGGTGAGCACGGCCTGCCGGATCGCCCAGCGCAGAGCACTCATGGACGAGGCCGAGCCGTCGATCCCCGCTACGATGCGGGGCCCGTTGGGGTGTTCGTGCCCTGACGTCTGCCGTTCCTCGTCACCGCGGGCATTAGCTGGCATCGGTAGCTCCGTTTACTGCGACGATCGGGGCGCGCGTGATGGCGCCTAGCGGGAGTACGGGCGAGCGGGTGGGTCAGGGCCCGGCCGCATCCTTGATCTTCGCTCCGGCCTGCTTGAGGTTGCCCTTGGCCTTGTCGGCCCGGCCTTCGGCACGCAGGCGCCGGCTGCCGGTAATGCGGCCGATCATCCTCTTGGCGCCGCCCTTGACCGCTTCGGCCTTATGCGCGATCTTCTTGGAGATACTCATGGTGTCCTGCCTTCAATCTGGTTGCATATATCTAGAACGGAAGGTTCCCCGGAGTTCTCATCCTGCTTCAGCTGTGACGTTTTGCCGGCGTCAGCCCGTCTGCACATATAAAAACTCCGGCCCCTGCTACTGTCCCCGCGGATATCGCGGGTACATCTGCCGGGGTCCGGAGCAACACTTTTATATTACGCGTCGTCTTCTGGCTTTTGTGCGAAGGGAGGGTCCGGAACGCGCTTTAAAGATCGTTTTCCTCGCGTCCTGGCGCGTCCGGAGCGTAGAACCTGTCGTCCCCTCGGACCTCCGCGACGTCTTCGGCCGCGTCCTGCCTCGTCCTCTGCAGCCGCGCGTTGGGGCCGGGCAGGTTGTAGTATCCGCCGCGGCCTTGGCGGACAAGTGAGCGCGGCCTTCGCGGGCCAGCCCGCACCAGCAGCGACAGCACCAGGGTAAGGATGCCGGCCAGGATCAGGACGACGCCCACTACGTGCACGTTCAGGCCGTGCGGGGAACCGCCTCCCAGGGCGAACCGCAAGATTGCCCCGACCGCCATCAGCGTGATGCCGACGCCGGAACTCATCACCCGCCGCCCGGCCGTCGGCGGCCGGGCATCCTGGGGCCTAGTGGCCGTGTTCACCGGTTCGCCCAGCCGGACTGGCAGTCGGCGGCTCGGCCTGGCACGATCCCTGCGGTAATACTCATAACTGTCTCCTCGGGTACCGGCCATAAAACGAAAACTCCGGACCGCACTGCCACGTCATATTCGCGTGGGCAGCAGCCGGGGTCCGGAGCACTATCTTCGAGTATACGCTCTTCCGGCCCGTGGGCGCCGCAGCCAGGATTACGCCGAGGATAATCAAGGGGCTCCTGATGCGTCGTAGCCGCCGTATGGTCGCGGCGGGGGTCGCGGGACCAATGTCGGCTGGCTTTCACTCCCTACTTAACTCCCGCCATCCGGTCACGGAAACTGCCAGAAACCGCAAACCTCATCACGCGAACCGATGAAGAGCCCGCCCACTGGCTGGCGGGCGCGAGCCAGCCGAAACGTTTCGACATGGCCTGGCGCAGCTCACGACGGCGCGTACGTGGCTCCAGGAGGCGGACGCCCAGTTCACGTTCCAACCGCTGCACCTGCGGACGCAGGAATTGCAGCAAGGCGATGCCAGACTGGCATAACGATCCCGTTCGGAAGATCTAAAGTCTTTGTCCCGCCTGATGAATCCCGCGTCCCAGCGGGAGGGGCGGGCGAGCTGCTCGGGATCGACGTTGTCGGTGGGGATGGCCAGCTGGCTGGAGTCATAGAGCAGGTTGTTGAGCAGGATCTGCGAGGGAAGCATCGGCAGGAACGACAGGAACAGCGACGCTCCCGCGGCGCTGAACATGTTCTCGAAATTGCTGGAGGTGCCCATCAGTACGTACTTCATCGTGTTGGCGAAGATCCGGCGCCCTTCCATGACGCCGTCGGCCAGCACGTCGAGGTCCTTTTCCAGCAGCAGGACGTCGGCTGCGTCCTTGGCCACGTCGGCGGCGGACTCCACCGAGATGCCGACGTCGGCGGCGTGCAGGGCGATCGCGTCGTTGACCCCGTCGCCGAGGAACGCGACGTCGAC
>Ga0207707_10005363_pt1 | contig 11205 bp, 25 predicted proteins | sample KBSC83BmetaG_FD_184336 | JGI IMG/M metagenome (GOLD analysis project Ga0207707, IMG submission 184336) | Corn rhizosphere microbial communities from Kellogg Biological Station, Michigan, USA - KBS C8-3B metaG (SPAdes) (version 2) | ecosystem: Host-associated > Plants > Roots > Rhizosphere ... | reverse complement strand
GAAGCATATGCTTCCGCTTGGGTTCATGGACGTCTGTCCTATTTGCTATAAGAAAGCACTAGACCAAGGGGGACAGATGTAGTCGTAGCCTGAGTTTGAAACGGTGATGGAAGTTCGATTCAACGTTACAGTTAGTAACAGGTATTTAGTGAGAGGCGAGTTCATGTTTGGAAACAGCTCGTGAGTTCGATTCTACTTTCGTAGTTAGAAACTTGTCAAGTGTGAGGGACAAAATAGAAGGTTAGAAACTTATTCCGTGTTCGATTCACTATTGGGGTTAGAAACTTGCCAAGTGTGAGAAAACTAAATGGAAGCAGCTAGCGATAGCATTCTTTTCGGGATGCCGGAAGATCCGGAGATGTTTCTAGCAGCTCTGGCTACGGTACAGGACTACGTGGCCCAGCTGAAGAAGCAGGTGAAAGATAGAAGAAAGCACGGTGAATGGTTTGTAGCTGTTCACCTAGTGAAAGAGTTTGAGTTTTTCAAGTGTTGTTTCCCGGAGGAAATAGTATTCGTAGATGAGTGGAATCCCGTGAGAGGGGAATGGGATTACGTTTACAAGTTCGACGCGGAGGTAGCGTACGATCTTTCCCTTCCCACGCAGCAACACGTTACGACTTGTTTCGGCATACTGGTCGGTGCGGATCCAGCAATGGTTCCAGACTTATCTGCGGTGGAGCACGAGTTCTACACCGGGAAGGAGCCTATGCTCCAATTGCTTTCGTTTGAAGGACGGGATGAATTGGCTGAGATCATAGACAACCACCATCCTGAACTTGGGGAAGCGTTGTGTGGAACTTCGGTGGTTGTTGGAATGAGATCGTTTGAAACCTATGTGGCCGCCGCGTTGGGAAAGACGGTGCTCGAGCTCTATCCGAACGATAAGCACGTGAAGTGGTTAGAAAAACCAGGCAACTACCAGATGATAGTGGGTGACCACTTTCCTGTTGAGTTTGTTTGGAGGGCTTTGGAAGGTTTGTTGGATAGGTTTCCGATTATGGAGAGCGATAATGTCAGATGAACGATGGAGGTTTTGTCTTGGTGGATATTACGAAGTGTCTAATTATGGTTCAGTTAGACGGCTGAAGCCCGGTCCAGCGACATGGGTTGGAAGAGTGGTTAAACAGTTAACGACTCCGGATGGTTATAAGTACGTTGATGTAACCATGAGTGGGGAAAGAAAACATGAGTACGTTCATATTTTAGTGGCTGAAGCTTTTGTAGGCCCACGATCCGTTGGGAAGGAAGTGAACCACGCGGATTTGGATAAGGAAAACAACCATTACAAGAATTTGGAATACGTAACTCATAAAACTAATATGGCGCACGCGATTGGATGCGGTGCGTGGGATCGTTCTCGTGGGGAGGATAACGGGAATTCAAAGTTGACGGTGAGACAAGTGAAGCGTATTAGAAAAATTCATTCATCGGGAAGGGGTACGTTTACGTCTATAGCTCGTGATTTTGGTCTGCGTTCGTGTACCACAGTTAGCCTTATAGTAAATCGAATTACGTGGACTCATGTTTAGGAGAAGAGATGCCCAATCCAAACAACGACGCAGGGATGATGTTCGCGTTAGGTCCGAGAAGGACCCCAGATGGAACGCAAACCATCTATTGTCGGCAATGTAGTCGGCCGATAGCACGGGTCGCGAGGGCTCCATTCAGGACAGTGAGTAAGTGTTCGGTGTGCCTGGCACGTGAGCAGGGAATCAAGGATCCGGAGAAGCACGTCCTGCCTCAGTACCTGATGACGGATCCGACACAGCCTCCGATTCCGTTAACGGAAGAAGATCCCATCTACGCTCTGTTTCCAGAGGAAGCGATGAACCAAGGGAAGATTCCACCTTCAGGTGGTGTGATCGGAACGGTGAAAGCTTTCTATCGGGCAGTGGTTGCATGGGCCAACGTTCCCGAGGGAGAGCCGGTTATTATGTCGGTGGCGAAAAAGATCACGAGACAGAAGAGGAGTGGTGGACTCTACGAGAGGTGAGAGATGGGAAGTTTCAGTTCGAAGCAGTTGGAGGATTTGAGAATGATGGAAGAAAAGAAATATCCGATAAGCGAAATCTTTACCAGTCCGCAGGGTGAAGGTGTTTACTCCGGAACGATGATGACGTTTATCCGGTTGGCTGGGTGTACAGTTGGTAAGCGTTATCCGAAAGACTTTTACGTGGAAGGTGGAACGTTAGGGAGCAAGAACCTACCAGTTTACACAGAACAATGTACGTTGTACGACGGTAGAACATTTGCCTGTGATACGGACTATCGGGTGAAGGAACGGTTGACGATGGAAGATATCATGGAGCGGGTGCCTAAAGATATCAGGCATATCTGTATCACTGGCGGTGAACCATTCGTTCATGATCTGTGGCCATTCTTGGATGCGGAGATGCACAGGATTAGTACCGTACACGTTGAGACTTCGGGCACGCTGCCGATGAAGAGGGCCTTTCCCGGTTTTGGACTAGCGTACGAACACTATAGACTGTGGATAACGGTCTCTCCCAAGCTGGGGGTTCTGCCGGAAATGATAGACGTAGCAAACGAGATCAAGCTTCTGGTAGACAAGGATTTCGATCCAGAAAAACTTCCGCCCGGAATACTTTCACACGATACAGTCTTTCTCCAGCCAGTGAACTATGAGCACGAAGTAAACGGTGACAATCTTAAGTTGTGTATGGAATGGCAGAAGAAGTTTCCGCAGTGGCGAGTTTGTGTACAGCTTCATAAAGTAATCCAGCACTATACGGAGGAGATAGTTCGATGAGTCAAGGACCAGCACCGGAAGCGCAAGCACACGTAATAGCCAACTGTGGACAGTGTCAGACGCAGATGACATTGGTGATTCCCATGTTTCAGCTTATGAATACGCCTAGCGTGTCCATGGTTGTACTGGTTCACGAGAAGGCTCAGCTTTGTTCGAAGTGTGGAGCAGGATACGTTCCCATGATCAAGGGGATAAAACCAGATGGTGGATTGGACGTTCAGTGGGCGAAGGTGGAGTACAAACAGAGTCCCATTATCGTACCTCCAACCATGCAGCAAAAGAACATAATCGAGAAAACGAAGACGCGAGGATTGATTGAGCCATGAGGGAAGTGTTCGGAGACTTGTGGGCATACGAAGGTAGAAAAGGTTTCTATATTCTGGTCACCACGAACGGGTTCATCAAGAACAGTGGTGAGGGTGTGATGGGTGCGGGGGTGGCGAAGCAGGCCGCGGATAGGTATCCTGATCTGCCGCGGTTGTTGGGGCAATCGTTAATCGGTCGTGGCAACGTAGTTTCGCGGTTGACGGATCAGATCTTTTCCTTTCCGGTGAAGCACGAGTGGTTCAGAAACGCGGACTTGAAGTTGATAAAGAAATCAGTCGCGGAACTGGATCGTAGAGCCAGACTACATCCGGATAGGAAATTTGTGGTGCCGCGGCCTGGATGTGGGAATGGAAATCTTTCATGGACGAAAGTAAGACCGCTGATGTTAGGACTGCCGGATAACGTGTTCGTAATCGAAAGGGAGAATGTAAATGACCGTAAGGCTAAAAACGGAACTAGAAGTACGGGAAGAAAAGTTCGGTAAACTAGCAATTGAAATTTATGAATCCAACGAGCGGAGAATCCAACCGACGTGGCCGTGGGTGCTCATTCGTACAGTTCCCAAGGAACAGAAGTACGGAGGACTTTATCTGCCAGACAACGCAGGTTCGGCACAACAGAACAAGCCTCTTCACGAAGGCATTGTACTGGTGACGTGGAAGCCACACTGGAGTCGAGTACGCGGGAAGATGACTGGCAACGAGTTCTCTTCAGAAACGCGGGAACATGAAATCTGGAGAGAGTCGGACTTCAAGCCGGGGGACCGAATCCTCTATCCAAGTTTTGCTGGACTGCCGGTGAATTTTCTGGATGCACAGAAGTACAGAATCGTTCGGGAGTGGACGTTCGATCCGAATGGTGGTTGTTTGGGAATAGTTCATTTCGATGGGGACAAGAAATACAAGCCAGTTCTGGATAAGTTGTTTGGTGATCTGGAATCGGTAACGCTCTCCGGGAAGTAGTGCCAACGACCGCAAAAACGTCCGGTCATGGTTTTGCTCGCAGCCGCTCCGCTTATAGTGGCCCGGACCCTATCCGGGCTGCGGAGCAACTCCAGCTCCTTCAGAACAGATACAAAAAGTGGGGTTCCGCTGAGTTCGATCAGCGAATGTTGTGGATCACCCGGAAGCGTCCGCCCAAGGGTGAGAAAGATATCCTACCCACCACTGGTCACTGGAACAAGAACCTAGTTCCGTTTGTTCACAATCGAGTTCAGAAGCATCTGGACGAGAGGATGACGAAGAGGAACATTCTCCTCAAGTACAGGCAAGCCGGCCATACTACGTACGTTCTCGGGAAGAGGATATTTGTTCCGACAATCCTCGAGCCGGGAACGAATGGTTTGCTGATCAGTCAGAATACGAAGTACGCGACCATGCACTTCAGAATCGTTCAGCGTATTCTGAGACACTTTGGAGAGCGGGATCCGTTCGACAAGAGTAAGAATCTGTGGGCAATAGAACTGAGGAAGCATCTGTTGCACACAGTGGTTTCCAATCGTAAGGAACTGATCTTCGATATGCTGGACTCGAGTATCATTATCGAGTCGGCAGAAGTGGAGGAAGCCGGGCAGGGAGTTACGTTACATCGGCTACACTGTTCCGAGTATGCGAGGTGGCCCGGGAATCCGGAAGCGACTCTCGCCAACGTGAAAGAAGCGTTGGTGATGGATGGGACGCTGGATATTGAATCCACCCCGAACGGCATGGGGAATGCTTTCCATCAGGAGTGGTTGAGAGCAGAGCAAGGGATCTCGGAATTTACAGCTCACTTCCACGAGTGGTGGTGGCACGACGAGTACAGAGCGGATGAGGATGTAGATCCCAAGACGCTAACGGATGAAGAAAAGAACCTCATCCGAGCCAAGGGAATCGATCTGCGGCAAGTTGGTTTCCGAAGAGAAAAACTTCTTTCCCTGCGTCACGAGTTCTACGAAAAGTATCCAGAAGATTCTCGTTCGTGTTTCCTCACAGTGACCGGAACGTATTTCGACAACGATGTGGTCAAGAATCGTTATCTGGAATTGCAGGATAAGAATTACAGACCAAAAGGTCCGGGAGCTTTCGCGGAAGGAGCTCCGTGGCCAGACACGTACAAGAAACTCGAGATTTACAAGAATCCCATCAAGCATCGTTTGTACATTATCGGTGCAGACGTGGCGACTGGAAAACCTGCGATGGAAGGTTCACAGGATCGGGATTGGTCCGCGGCGTGGGTTTTGGATCAGGAAACCGGGGAGCAGGTCGCTTCGTACAGAGCTCGAATCATTCCCATTGAGTTTGCTTGGGAGTTGGCAGAGTTGGGGAGAAAATACAACGATGCACAGATCGCAGTGGAAAGAAACGCAGATGGTGGAACAGTAATCATCTGCCTCGAGATCAACTGCCAGTACATGAATCTGTACAAGCACAAGGAATGGTGGAAGCGCGGAGACCAGTGGAAGAACACAAAGTACATTGTAGGAATGCCCACCACTCAGAAAACCAGACCGATTGCACTGAACAGACTGCAAACGATGGTGATGGAGGATCCGGAACTCATCTATTGGAAAACGTTTTTCGAGGAGGCGATGCTTTTCGTTTTCGATAAGAACGGAAAACCTGCAGCCCAGGAAGGAGCGCACGACGATACAGTGATGGCAGGAGCGATTGCACATTACGCGAGAGCAGTCAGACTGGGAGAATTGGATCCTCTAGCCACTCCAAAGGAAGGATACGGGCCGTCCTCACAGGATAATGTGGAAGCGGAGGAAGAACCTGCATAAAGAATAGTAGGGACGCGGGAAAATAACGCTTTACAAAGAACCTCTAAAAACCTATAATAATGGTAGGGAAAGGCCCGGCTGTTAAGGGCCTTTTTCCTTTGGAAAACCAAACTGAAAGGAACCGCCAATGTTTGAAGGAATCACGATCAACGGAGTGCCGCTGGCAAAAGTTGTAGACGGGGAGGACAGGAAAGAGAAACTGGACTTCCGAGCCGCAGAGATTCAGATCATGGGCAAGACGATCCGAGCCCACTCATCTACCAAAAATTTCCGTAACCACTCCGGCGCCAAGACCGGAAAGGGACGAGTCGTGTTCTCCGCGGCTCAGGGAGGGTGGCAAGCATGAAAGCAAAACAACTGGTTTTCAAGCACGAAGGGGAACAGGGAGGGCGAATCATTGGTCCGTTGTGGATCGAGTTCGCAAACGGAAAATCAAAAAACTACCGCGACTCCAAAGACAAGTTCGGCGACGAGTTCTTTCCAGAATGGTTCACTCTGGCCGCCGCTCGGAAAATTGCTAAAGGAATGCGGGTGCCGTTGGAGGAAGTATGACGATACGGGAGGCAAGGGAGCAGGGGTTGGACGTGTTCTTTTTCAGAACACGAGAGGCGAGGGAGGCGCACGGTGAGTTTGCAGGTGCGGTTCTCTTTGAGGAGCACGGTGGTGAGGGGCCGGCTCACTTCGAGTTTTTCGCGATGGCGGTCAGGCCGAGAACCAACACGACCGCCAAAGGCAACCGGGAATTCATGGAGGCGTTATGACGACTTACTACGATGAGAATTTTGGCCACTACGAGATCGAGGACGAGAACGACGTTGAGTTTTACCATCGGGTGCAAGCCGAGTCGCGGCCAACGGAGTGTCAAGGTTGCGGCCGCACCGTTAACCTTCGACCGGGTTACGGTTACTGCAATTCCTGTGCAACCAAGCGGGAGCAAGGATGGGATATATGAACCGGGCAAAGATCCTCGAGTTCATCCGGGAGCATCTTCATACCGGTGGGAACTGCTTGCAGGGATGCGGGACAGCGGTGCCCACCGGTAAGCTCTTCTGTTCGGATGAGTGCCTTTCTCTCTACGATCTGAAAACGTGGGGAGAGGGGAAGCCCAAGGAGCAGGATCTCACTTCCCAGCTGAAGGCGAGTGTGGAGGCAGATCCGAAAGTCCTCTTACGCTATCGGAAGTTGGTGGACAAGAAATACCTGAGTGGGCTGTCAGCTCGGGAGGCCAATGAGATGAGATTGCTGAGTGCGCAGATTGACGTCAGCACAGCGCTCTATTACGAGACGATGATCGCGAACATCAAACGGAGGAAAGCATGAACGACGGACGATACACTCTCATCTATCCCAGCGGGGACTATCGTACGGTGCGAGTCAAGACCGTGCAGAAGGGGGAGCTGAAAGGTGCCCAGATCCTCAGCCTGAAGGAAGGGCATCACTTTCATGGTTGCGGCTTTCTCCGACCCAATGGGCACATAAACTTTTGGGGACGGTTCAAGTCCGCCAATCCTCCAGAACGATTGGGGCGGATACAAAGGGCTGTCGATCGCATCGTCGCCGATCCTGAGGCCGCAGGGTTGGCTTACGCACTGAAAGAGAACCGGTGCTGCCGATGCGGCAAGGAACTCACGGTGCCGGCTTCCATTCACAAAGGAATGGGCCCGGAGTGCGCGAAGAAGAACTGGACCAAGGACGACCAGAAAGCTGCGTACGCGTGGCGCAAAAGTCAGGTGATGCCGGTGGACGCGGCTGGGAATCCTCCGTCCGACGCAGATCTCAGACGAATGGAGGCGGAAACCAAAAAGCACGATGACGATTGGATCCAGCAGAAGAATCTGTTCGCGGAGGAGGAACGGAAGCAGGAAGAAAAAGCTTTCATGTCCGACCCGGATTTTCGTGAGCCCTACGATCCACAAATCTTCCAGTCGTGGGGCGGAAGGTTTGAACGGAAGTGCTTGATCTGTAAAGTTCCAGTTAGCCAATGTTCTTGCTAGGAGGGATAGATGAAATGGTTGCGGATAGCTTCGATTCTGGTTTTTGGAACACGGTGGTTTTGCTTATGTCGGCATACGGCTCGTCGTTGGGATGACAAAGGCCGGATGTGGACACAGTGTCTGGACTGCGGTCACGAATCCAAGGGAATTCAACTCGGTTAGGAGGAGAGATGGCGAGAGGAGCATTGTCGAGAGCCCGGATCACAGTGGTCAGTATCACGCCGAGATCGACGCGGCATGGCTAGATGGTGACGGTAGCGTGAAGATTGCGGTACACGATCCATTTGGGAACACGAAAGAGCTATATCTAACGCACGTCAGCCTTAGATAGGGAGGAGGAGAAAATGGAAACTTGTCAAGTGTGCGGTCAGGAAGGTGAGGATCGTAGAACGTTGAAGTTGCGATACTTCTACGAGCTGGAAGAAATCTCGGAGAAGTTTCAGCAGGTTCCTATTGATGAGGACGGAGCCACCGATGTGTTCTATATGCTGCGAACCTGCAAGGATTGCCGTGGAGACTTTCTTGAGTTGTTGCGGCGCTGGATCAACGGTGAGTTTGTTCAACCAGAATCGGATGATCCGAAGCGAAACATTCCAGTTCGTAAAGATGGGCGCACAGTGATGGTGACGCGGGAAGAATGGGAGGCGATGAGAAAATGATGGACACAAGAATGAGAGCGAGTCTCGACAACTATATCACCGGGCATTACGGAGAAGATCAGTTCCGTAATGAGGAGGACCTGGCCGCAGACGTACGAGAAGAACGTCAAAAGAAATGCGATGAATACAGAACGATCACTCTCCGTGATACGTCGAATCTCATTGTCAAGCTCCCCTGCTACGTTTCCGTGATGCTGGAAGACCTGGCTTACGGTGGGCCGGAAGAAGGTGGCTGGTACTACAACGTTTCGTACAGGGTCGAAAGCCACTTCTGCCAGAACAATCTGGTACTGAAGAAAGTTCTGGCTCGCGTGATGAACGTTTACAGTAATGAGGGGCGTCGGGAAATCAGTTCGGTTCTCTCCGAGGGACGGTACGCGATCCGCCTCGGTTATCAGCCAGAGCCGGTGCGTGAGCCTAACGGTCGCCCACACTACGAATAGTTTCAACACTTCACGTACAATAAGAAAGGGAGGACAGAATGGCAGTTTCACAGCGCAGGGTTCCACGACGTCAGACTCACTTTGCAGCGAAGGGAAGAATGTCCGAGTGCAGCTGCAAGGTGACCAAAGAGAACAAGCGTCGAGTCAGCGGTAACGTGGTGTGGTGCAAGATGCACCGTTGCTACGTACTCGACGGTCGCACGGATCGTTAAGGAGGAGACATGAGAATGTGGATGGTGGATCCGAGGCTGATGTGTCGTCAGCATTATTGGGTGAGCACTTTGAGACACACCTATTCGTATCCGCGATCAACTCGGGAAAGAAAATCGAGGGCTACAAGAAAGGGTTATTGGAAGTCCACAATCTTCGTCGCAGGCATCGGGAGTTGGTGAAAGAAATGCTGCGACGTGGATACAATCATCGGTCCCCACTGGACGACTTTCAGTGGGATCATGCGGGATGGGTTAACCGAAAGAAAAGTTTGGAAGAGTTGGCTCGTCGTTGTAAGGCCTGCCGGAAACTTCAAAAAGAAAAGAGGAAGAAATGGAAGCAGAGGTAATGGTAAAGTTGTACGCAAACTGTGGCTGCGGAGTAATCTTCCGGGCTGGGCAGGGAAAATGTTTCTCCGGAGCGGATGTAATCACGGAAGCTGCGGCGCACGCTGGAGAGACTGGTCACAAGATGGAGTTCTACGGGCAGATCCTTCCACCAGTCAAACCAGTTTTCATGGCGGACAAACCGAAAGACAGACGGAGGTACCAAGGCCGTGATTATCCTGATAACCGGTGACCGGAAGTGGAAGAACCGGCCGAAGATGGCCAAGGAGCTTTACAAGAGAAGGAAAAAAGTAAAGCTCCTCATCCACGGTGGTGCGGCCGGTGCGGATCTCATGGCTGAAGACTACGCTCAGTTGTTGGGAATCCAGACGGCAGAGTTCGCAGCGAACTGGAACTTCTATAAACGAGCTGCTGGTCCAATCCGGAATTTCAACCAGTTGAAGTTTGCGATAGCCGCAGCAAGGACGTTGAAGGAACAGTTGCTGGTGTTGGCTTTCCATAGCAATCTGAAGAAGTCCAAGGGTACACGGAACATGGTTGAGCAGGCACGAAAGAGAAAGGTGCTGGTGAAGATTATAAAGTGAGGAGGAGAGGATGGCAAAAACAAAATGTGTTATTTGTAAAGCGTGCAACGTGCGGGCTGATATGCGTAAGCATGTCAGCTTGGACAATTTGGTTCGCTTCCGCCAGCTGTTGGATCTTATCAGGGAACGAGATCCTGAGGCTATCGCTACCATTTGCGAAACCCATCGGAATCCGTTGGAGCTTAATACGGTGGTGATTGATTTGTTCAGTTCGGCTAAACAAGTGGCGGAGAGTCTTCGAACTGGAACCCCACTTTCAGTGATTGGGAGGTTTTGATGAAAAACAACTATGCGTTGGCTCTGGAAGCGTTGGCCCAGAAACAGAAGGAACTCGGGAGGCCGCCAAAGATTCGTGACAACGTGCGGATCATCGTGAAGAACCTGATCATCCGGTTCGGATTGAAAGGGGATCCGCGAGAACAGTACTTCCGACTGTTGGCCACCTGTGCAATCTTGGGAAAAGAACCGATGTACAATTCGTACAAGCCCAAGAAGAAAGTGAGGAGGAAATGATTCAGGGATTGATTGACGGGTATGGGGCTTTGCGGGTGACGGCTACCAACGAACAAGACAAGGACGCGCTAGCCGATTTTATAGCCCGTGGATCTCAGAGAGGGTTTTTCATATCCGCTAGTGCGTATAGTGCGGAGAAAGTGGTAACATTTATTGAAGCAAAAAGTACTAGAAAACCAAAGAAGAAAGTGAGGCGTCCGTGAAATGTTTTTGTGGGAAAACAGTTTCGTTCTTTAGCGCTTTGCTGGAGCGGGGATTTTGTTCAGAGCGTTGCTATGAGTTCGTGCTGAGACATCATCCCAGAAAGAGGGTGAAGAAATGACAGATGGCCAAGCGGGTGGTATCTGGACAGTCACCGGGTTATTTGCTTTCGGAATAGGATTAATCGTTAGACACTTTTCCGATTGGACTCTTGCGATAGGAATTGGTTTGGTGTCATGGGTTTTCGCTTCATTCTTTGTGGCTTGGATGGTTGAGAAGGAGAAAACAAAATGAGAAGCCATACGCGACGAGCTATCGGTTACGTAGTTTGGTTTGGATTGCTCCTGTTGCTTTGGTGGGCGCTGACGATTATATTTGAGCAACCGATCTGGG
>Ga0207707_10005362_pt1 | contig 11205 bp, 9 predicted proteins | sample KBSC83BmetaG_FD_184336 | JGI IMG/M metagenome (GOLD analysis project Ga0207707, IMG submission 184336) | Corn rhizosphere microbial communities from Kellogg Biological Station, Michigan, USA - KBS C8-3B metaG (SPAdes) (version 2) | ecosystem: Host-associated > Plants > Roots > Rhizosphere ... | reverse complement strand
GCTATCATCGACTCGTCTGCTTTCAGTGATGAGAAAACGGGCATCGCGCGCGTGATCACAGCGGGGCAGCAGATCCAAGTGAAGTTCGAGCCACTCCGCAATGAAATCACCAGTATGCGGCAACGGTTGGCTACGATGAGATCGGACCTGCAAAAGAAGAGTGCGATTCAAGACGCCGCCACGACTGCAAAACAGACTGACGAAGCAGATCAACTGGAGATTCAGATCAAACGCAAGTCCGAAGATGCACAAGCGAGTTTGCAAAGAGAAAGGCAGGCGATGCTCGACCCGTTGGAACAAGACATCGGCAATGCTTTGAAAGCTTATGCACAGTCGCACGGTGTGACGTTGCTGATCGATGCGAATCGTGTCCCGATTCTTTATGCAGCCAGCAGCCTGGATATCACCCAGGATTTCATCAATGACTACAATCGGACGCATCCAGCCGGGGCTATCATGACTGCACCAGCAAGACCAGCAACTACACCGGCAAGGCCGGCGACTACGCCGGCAAGACCACGACCGTAACGAGACGACGCCCGATGCTGAAAAGAATCCTCCTCCTATCGGCCTCCGCTGGCGCCGGGCACGTGCGCGCGGCTGAGGCCATCGAGAAGGCTTTCAAGCAACGCAAAGATAGTGATAGCTTCGAAGTGCATCACTTCGATGTGCTCAACTACACCAACAAACTCTTTCGTCACCTTTATTCCAAAGCCTACATCGACCTCGTCAACAAAATGCCGGAGGTGCCGGGTTGGGTTTACGACAAGCTCGACAAGCCGTGGAAAAACGAGCGTCGCCGGTTGGCTCTCGACAAACTGAACACGCGTCCGTTCGTGAAGCTGTTGCGTGAGTACCAACCCGACCTGATTGTTTGCACGCATTTTCTTCCGGCTGAAGTCGTTTCGTGGCTCAAAGCGAAGGAGCGCCTCGCGAGTCGACAGGTGATCATTGTCACTGACTTCGATGTGCACGCGATGTGGCTGGTTCATCACTACGAACGTTATTTCGTTGTCGTGGACGAAGCACGGGCATATCTCGAGGCCCTAGGCATTCCTGCGGAGAAGATCACCGTCAGCGGCATTCCGATAGATCCGGTGTTTGCGATTAAGAAAGACAAGCACGAGATGCGCGCGAAGCATGGGTTGGAGCCGGATCGGACGACGATACTACTCTCCGCGGGCGGCTTCGGTGTCGGCTCGGTTGATGCGCTTGTCAGTTCGCTGTTGCCGTTGCAGCATCGCGCGCAAGTCGTTGCGATATGCGGTCGCAATCAAGAGCTGAAGGAACGCTTGACCAGGCTAGCCGCGCGAACGAGCCGTGATGCAAATGTGATCCTGAAGCCGTTTGGCTACACGAAGGACATGGACGAATTGATGACAGCATCCGATCTCGTCCTAGGTAAACCTGGCGGTCTGACGACGTCGGAAGCGCTCGCAAAAGGTTTGGTTTTCGTGATCGTGAATCCGATTCCGGGTCAGGAAGAACGCAACTCAGATCATTTGCTCGAGGCCGCCGCGGCGATTCGTTGTAACAACTTGCCGACGTTGTCATACAAGCTCGATCGCCTCCTGGCCGATCCGCAGCGCTTCAAGTCGATGCAGGCGAACGCCCGCCGCAGGGGCCATCCGAACGCGGCCAAAGAGATCGTGGACCAGTTAGCCGCGGATTAACGCGGATTGGAAAACAGGATGAAGAAGCTTAACAGACGAACTTTCATCGAGGCCTCGGCGCTTAGTGTTGCGGGCGCTTTCGTTTCAGCAGGTATTCAAAGACGCTCTCGGTCGCGGGGATTTAGCGCGTTTGACGCGAAGGCGAAAGCGCTGTTGTCGCAGATGACGATGGAGGAGAAGGTGGGCCAAATGGTCCAGGCGAACCAGAGGTCGCTCCTGGATATCAGCGAAGTCGAAAACCTCTTTCTCGGCTCCGTTCTCAGTGGCGGCAGCTCCGATCCGAAGAGCGGCAATGGACTCCTGGACTGGACCGATCATTACGATAGTTTCCAGGAACGCACCCAGAACACACGTCTGCGTATCCCGCTGCTTTACGGCATCGACGCAGTACACGGTCACAGCAACGTACTCGGCGCCGTCCTCTTTCCGCATAACATCGGTCTCGGCTGCACGCGCAATCCGGATCTGGTGGAACGCGCGGCGCGCATCACCGCGACGGAAGTCCGCGCGACCGGCATCAACTGGACCTTCGCACCATGCGTGACTGTGCCGCGTGATGAGCGTTGGGGCCGAACATACGAAGGCTTTGGCGAGACGCCGGAGCTGGCGCGCATGATGGGCGAGGCTGCCGTGCGCGGATATCAGGGCAACGACTTGAGCCATCCTTTGAGCATACTCGCTTGTGCGAAGCACTGGATCGGCGATGGCGGTACGAAGTTCGGCACCGGTACGAGACTCAAGGACAACGTACACATACTCGATCGCGGCGACGTTCCTCTCACTGAACAGGAGCTCAAAAGTATTCACATGGCGGGTTACGTGAGTGCGATCAAAGCGGGCGTCGGCACGATCATGCCGTCGTACAGCAGTTGGAACGGCGTGAAGTGTTCCGGGAGCAAGCGTCTGTTGACGGAGATTTTGAAAGGCGAGCTGAAGTTCGAAGGATTTCTGATCTCAGACTACGACGCCATCAACGAGATGCCCGGTGACTACAAGACTAAGATCGAGACTTCGACGAATGCCGGCATGGACATGTTCATGGTCTCGGTGAAGTATCGTGAGCTTTACAACTCGCTCCTCGAGCTCGTGCGCGAGAATCGCGTGCCGATGTCGCGTATCGATGATGCGGTGACGAGGATTCTTAGAGTCAAGTTCGCGATGGGATTGGAACCGGGCCGATTGCCTCTGGCTGATCGGAAGTTACACAGCAGTTTTGGATCGGCGACACATCGCGAGGTGGCGCGTGAGTGTGTGCGGTCCTCGCTGGTCCTGCTGAAAAATGATCTGAAGAATGATCGTCGCGTTTTGCCGGCTTCGAAGGAAATCAATCGCATTCACGTCGCGGGCAAGAGCGCTGACGATATCGGGAACCAGTGCGGCGGTTGGACTATCAGTTGGCAGGGAAAGAGCGGCGACAACACGACCGGCGGCACGACGATCTTGAAAGCGATTCAGGAAAGTGTTTCACCGCAAACAAAGGTCACGTTTTCGAAAGACGGATCCGGCGCGGCGGGCGCGGACCTCGGCATCATCGTGATCGGAGAAACGCCTTACGCCGAAATGATCGGTGATCGGAAGACACTGGAGCTCGGTGAAGAAGACCTCGGCGTGGTTGAAAAGATGAAACAGGCGGGAATGCCGCTCGTCGTCGTGTTGCTCTCGGGCCGGCCGCTGATTATTGATAAAGTAATCGATAAAGCGGATGCGTTTGTGGCGGCGTGGCTGCCGGGAACTGAAGGCCGTGGAGTTACCGATGTACTTTTCGGCGACTTCAAGCCGGTTGGGAAACTATCGTGCTCCTGGCCACGTTCGATGGATCAGATACCGATCAATGTCGGTGATAAGAATTACGATCCGTTATTCAGATTTGGATTCGGGTTGAGTTATCAGGGGACGTGATTATTCGTCGTGCAAGGATGGAAGACCGTGAAGCGATCAAGCAGTTGATTGCTGAGTCAGCGCGTCATCTCAGCCGCCAGCATTACAGTGACCGGCAGATCGAGACGGCGATTGCGACGGTGTTTGGCGTCGACACCGACTTGATTGAAGACGGCACTTACTTTGTCGCGGAGGAGTCAGGGGTATTGGTCGGTTGCGGTGGATGGAGTAAGAGAAAGACTCTGTTCGGAGGCGATCAGTATGCGACGAGAGATGCAGGGTATCTCGATCCGGCTTGCGAGTTTGCGAAGATTCGGGCCTTCTTCATCCATCCGGAACACGCGCGCAAGGGAATTGCGCGCGCGATTCTGGCGCGGTGCGAGGATGAAGCTCGCGCGGAAGGATTTCGTGGCCTGGAGTTGATGGCGACCTTGCCCGGAGTTGAGTTTTACAAGTCGTGCGGGTTTGTACCGGCGGGGAATTTTGATTTGGAGCTTGTTGACGGCATAAAACTCGAGCTCCTGCCGATGCGAAAAAAGTTCTGACTTCTCTGCGTTTGAAGGGCCGCCGTTTAACGCAGAGCGCGCAGAGGACCGCAGAGAAAACATTCATGGACAATAAACGAAAACTGCTGAATCATTTTCTGGCGGCGTTGGCGTATCGCACGCAGAAGGCGTTACGTGATGCGCCCCCGGAGTTTGGATCGTTTCGCGTGATGGAGGGTGTGCGCACGCCGGTCGAGCTCGTGCGGCACATGACGAGCGTACTCGGTTATGCACGGACGCACTTCATCGGCGGGCGTTACTGGCCTGAGCCGCTCGATTCACTCGAAGACGAAGTCGTGCGATTTCACGAGATGCTCGGAATGCTGGCGCAACACTTGAGAAACGGAGATCCGCTGCTCGAGGGAATGTCAGAAGAACGCCTGCTGCAAGGTCCGTTCTCGGACGCGATGACTCATGCCGGACAACTCGCGCTCTTGAGGCGTTTGGCGGGCGCGCCGGTGCCGCCTGAGAATTTCATCGTCGCTGAGATCGAACCGGATCGTCTGGGACCGGACCAGGCAAATCCTGTCAGTCCGGATCAAGTTTGGCCGGAGGCCCCACCCGGATGGAAAACATAAAATGAAGCGAAGAAGCGCAATTCTGTTCACGTTACTGATTCTGTTCTGTCAGACCGCACTCGCACAGGACGAATTCAAACCAACCACAGTATTCCTTGTTCGTCACGCCGAGAAGGAAGACGAACCGAAGCAGGATCCCCCGTTGAAGAAAGAAGGTGTCGCGCGTTCGCAGGAGCTTGCGAGAATTCTAAGCATTGCGGGAATCAAAGCGATTTACACGTCGCAGTTTATCCGAACCAAACAAACGGCCGAACCTCTGACGGCCAAGATCGGTGTGACCGCCACCGTGTTGACTATTAAGCCAAATCCGTCCAATCTTCGACTCATCGCGGAAGAGTCGACCGCCGAGTTAGTCAACAAAATTCTGCAAAGACCCGGCGAGAGCGCGCTCGTCATCGGCCACAGCAACTGGATTCCCGACGTGATCAAAATGCTCGGCGGCGACGTTGTCCCTACCATTGACGAAAAGAAGTTTGACGATCTGTTCATCGTCACCGTTTACGGCAGAGGGAAGGCGAAGGTGGTGCAACTGAAATACGGAGCGCCATAACTGGTCCCTTTCCCAGCCTCATTACGCGTTAATCTTTGAACATAATGATTCGTGACAGCCGTTCCGGCACGGTTTGCCGGTTCAGGAGATTCAAGATGAGGCATCTGATCTTTGCAATTCTGCTGCTTTCCCCAATCGTAGCACTTGGCCAACACAGCCATGCTCCCGCTCAACCGCCGGCGCCGGCGACGCTGGATGCGGGACTCGGCGACGTCAATCACCCCGTAACAACTAACAATCCCGAAGCCCAGAAATTTTTCAACCAGGGACTTGCTTACATTTACGCCTTCAATCATGAAGAAGCGGTGAAGTCGTTCAAGCAGGCCATTCAACTCGATCCAAACCTGGCCATGGCGTACTGGGGCATCGCCCTCGCCATGGGTTCGAATTACAACGTCGAGGCGGATGGTCCATCACTCCTCGAGGCGTACAACAACCTGCAAAAGGCAATCGCGCTCGCGCCGAAAGCGTCCGACAACGAGCGCGCTTACATCGACGCGCTGTCGAAACGTTATTCGTCCGATCTTCAGGTCGACAAACACAAGCTTGCAGTCGATTACAAGAACGCGATGGGTGCGTTGTCGAAGAGCTATCCGGACGATCTCGACGCCGCGACACTTTACGCCGAAAGCATGATGAACCTGCGTCCATGGAAACTATGGACCAGCGACGGCAAGCCTGCCGAAGACACGCTCGAGATTGTTGCGGTGCTTGAAAGCGTGCTGCGCCGCAACCCGAATCACACGGGCGCGAATCACTACTACATTCACGCCGTCGAAGCGTCGAACAATGCTGAACGAGGTCTGCCCAGTGCGGAACGTCTGGGCAAACTCGCGCCCAGTGCGGGTCACCTGGTTCACATGCCCTCGCACATTTACAACCGCACCGGCGATTATGCCCAGGCGGCTCAAGTAAACGTAGATGCCATCGTGGCCGATAAGAACTACATTGAGAAGAGTGGCAACAAGGGTCTCTACCCGAACATGTACACGAATCACAACATCCACTTCCTGGCGGCGGCGAGCGCCATGGAGGGACGTTATGCTGATTCGATCAAAGCCGCGCGCGAACTCGAGGCGAACGTGAAACCTGCTTTGAAGGTTATGCCTATGCTCGAGATGTTTTATCCGTATCCGCTCGTTTCGCTGACGCGTTTTGGCAAGTGGGATGAAGTTTTGAAAGAGCCGCAGCCCGATGCGTCGTTGAAGATCACAACCGGGTTCTGGCACTTCGCGCGTGGCAGTGCGTATGCGGGTACGAAACAGACGGCGAATGCCGAAACCGAGCTTGCTGCGTTGCGTGCTGTCGAGAAGACGCTAACGCCCGAAGTACGCATGTTCTCAAATGCAGCGTCCGACGTGTTGAAGGTTGCCGACTTCACCCTCGAAGGAAAGATCGCTCTCGCGCGTGGAGACAAAGCAGCGGCAATTGCTTCGTTGACTAAAGCCGTCGCTGCCGAGGATGCAACCTACTACGCCGAACCATCCGACTGGGACCTGCCGACACGCGAAGTGCTCGGGGGCGCACTGCTTCTGAGCGACGACGGTGCCGGTGCAGAGAAGGTGTTTCGCGCCGAGCTCGAGAAACATTCGCGCAACGGACGCGCGCTGTTTGGCCTGACTCAGAGTCTGCGCAAGCAAGGTAAGGAATCGGCGGCAAAGCTGGTTGAAGTCGAGTTTGACAGAGCCTGGCAGAAGGCCGACACCAAGCTTACGGTCGAGTCGCTTGTCGGCATGACGAACACCACTGAGACTCGCGCAGCGGTGGCTCGAACTTCAGACGTGCAGTTTTCAGATGTCATCGTGAAGACTGGTGTCCGTATTCACTATGCTTACAAAGGCGATCCAGCGGGAACGCCGGTGATCATGCTGCACGGCTACACCGATTCATGGTTCTCGTTCAGCAACGTGTTGCCGTTGTTGGATAACAAGTACCGCGTTTACATCCTGGACCAGCGTGGACACGGCGACTCCAGTTGTCCGGTTGGTGGTTACGCGATGGACCAGTTTGCCGGTGATGTGCTGGCGTTCATGGATGCCATGAATCTTAAGCAGGCAACGATCGTGGGCCACTCGATGGGCAGCTTTGTTGCGCAGCACGTCGCGGCGCTCGCGCCTGAGCGTGTGACCAAGCTTGTGCTGGTTGCTTCGGCAACAACTGTTCGCAACCACACGGTGCTGGAGCTACAACGTGAGATCGATAAGCTCGCGGATCACGTGCCGGAGAGTTTTGCGCGTGACTTTCAGCTCAGCACTGCATATCAACCGCTCCCGCCGGAATTTTTGCAGGGCGTTGTCAAACAGAGCTTGAAGACTCCGGCGCGTGTGTGGCGTGAAGTGATGGCCGAGATGGTCTCACCCGACGCGAACGTTGAGTTGAAGAAGATCAAGACACCGACTCTGATTCTCTGGGGTGACAAGGAAACGATCTTCCCACGCTCCGAACAAGAGTTGCTCGTGTCTGCGTTGAAGAACTCTACGCTCAAGGTCTATGCGGATACCGGACACGCACCGCACTGGGAACGTCCCGAGTGGTTCGCGAGAGACTTGCAGGATTTCATCAACTAACGTTTTTATTTCACGCAAAGGCGCAAAGAGATTACGTGGCGGCTTCGCGTCCTACTTTGCGGCTTTGCGTGAAATCTTTTAGTTTACGCTCATGAATTACCAGAACGCGGATCTGCCAACCCTGATCTCTGCGGCCAACAGTGTCGCGAACGAAGCAAAGAACACTTTCGGCCTCCTGACTCCCGTACAACTCAACTGGAAACCATCCGCTGAGCGCTGGAGCGTGGCCCAGTGCTTCGATCATCTGCTCACGAGCAACCGCCCCTACATTCCGATCGTCGACAACGTGCTTGCCGGACACAAGCAAACGTTTTGGCAAAGTATGCCGGTCCTGCCCGGGTTGATGGGGAAGTTGCTGATCAAATCTCTCGATCCGGTGAAGGGCCGCAACCTGAAAGCGCCAACTAAGTTTCAACCCGCACAGAGTGATATCAGCGATTCAGTGATCGACGACTTCGTCGCGCAACAAGCGTCGATCGTCGGCAAGATGAAGGCGACTGCACACCTCGAACTCGAAAGAATTATCATCAGCTCGCCGGTCACATCCGTGGTGACGTATAGCTTAATGGACGCATATCGCGTTATCGTGGTCCACGAGCAAAGACATTTCCAGCAGGCACAGCGAGTCACCGCAGAAAGCGGCTTTCCCACGTAGAAACAATTATGGAAATCAAACGCATCAACACCCCAAACGCCCCGAAAGCGGCCGGCCACTACTCGCAGGCTACTGTCTACAACGGTCTCGTGTTTGTCGCCGGTCAACTCTCGATTGATCCGGCCACAGGCGAGAAGAAACTCGGTTCGATCGAGGAACAAACGGAACAAGCACTCGCCAATGTCCACGCAATTCTCAAGGCCGCCGGCAGCGATTGGGACCGTGTGCTCAAGGTCAACATTTCCGTCGCGGACATTGAGTTGTGGGAACCGGTGAACAAGGTCTATTCAAGGATTCTCGGGGAAAACCGCCCGGCGCGCGCTGTCATCCCGTGCGGCAAGCTCCACTACGGCTTCCTGATTGAGATCGAAGCCATCGCCGCTACAGATTTGTAATCCGTGTAATCGTGGCGCAAAATTCACTTGTAAACCTCTTCAGTTTTCATTTAGTGTAAGCACCCGATGAAGACCCCCAACAAGAGTTCTCAACGCAATTCAACCGATCTACCAGTCATACCTGAACCACCTGCCGACGGCGGGCGCCTGATTGTTCTGACCGCGCCACTTACGGAAGCGATCGATCACGCCGGCTACTTCATTCAAATGGCGATGGCGTCGCTGCCGATCTGGATGGAGGGTGTTCTCAACAGAAAATATCCGAAGTGGCGTGAGGTCGAGCACAATCCAGACGGCTCCGCGCGCTACATGCCCGCAGGCGTGAGACTCGTAGAAAAGTCTCTGCTTCGTGAATACCGCAACGACGACGTCGTCGCGTGCTTCCCCGACGACCTGCACAAATTCATTGGCCCACGCACGCGCGTGGTTGCCGTGTCCACTCATAATCCGCTCGGCGTCACGTTCGCAGCGGGCGTCTACACCTCGGTCTTCGGCTCGTCGAAGATGCCAATCAACTCGCATTACAGCAGAAAGTTGTTCGGCGACATCAAGGCAAGTCCGTTTCGGAATAATTTTAAAGTGATCGTCGGCGGTTCCGGCGGCTGGCAGATCATCCAGACGGATACTTACGAAGAACTCAGCGTCGACTGCATCGTCGAAGGTCGCAGCGAGTCGACGGAAACGCTCGAACTCTTCCGCAAAGCCATCCAGGGCGAAGACCTGCCGCGGCGAGTTGAAGTCAAACACCCGCTCGAACGCGAAGCGATACTTTTTCCCGACACGCGCACCACTTTCGGTGTGGTTGAGATGACCACCGGTTGCGGGCGTCGTTGCAAGTTCTGCGTCCCGGACCTAAACCCGCAGATCGATCTTCCCAAAGACAAGATCATGGAAGCGGTGCGCGCCAACGTGAGACACGGCAACAAGCAGATCTCACTTGCCACCGAAGACATGTTTATCTGGGGACAAGTTCACACTGACACGCCGTTCTATTTTCCGAACCGCGAGGCTCTGGTTGATCTGTATTCCGACATCGTAAATACACCTGGTGTCGAACAACACGTTTTGAGTCACTGCACGATCGCGCCTGCGGTTGTCGATCCTCTGCTGATCAAACAGCTCTCGGACATCTTGCTGCCCAAGAGTCCGATCCACTTTCCCTACCTGAGCAGTCATCCACAGAAGAAGGCGCTCGCGCCTTTGATCGGTCTCGAAACCGGATCGATACGAATGGCGAAACAGATCATGTCGAGCAAGGGCGTGCCGTTTGCAATTGAAGACTGGCCCAGCGTTGTGCTCGAAGGTTTGCGAGTTTTGAACGAGAACAACTGGTTTCCGGCAATGACTCTAATCGTTGGCAATCCGGGTGAGACAGACGACGACGTGCGCGAGACAATCGATCTCGTCTATGAAATCGAGCGACGTGGTCTCTTTGCATTCCTGGTCCCGTCGATCTTCACGCCGCTGCACGACACGCGCATGGAAAAAGAAACGGGTGTCACGCAAACCCGCCAGCTCACGCCGTTGCAGTGGCAACTGATGATGAAGTGCTGGAAGATGAACCTGCGACCTGGCCAATACAGTTGGTGGGGACCGCTGGCGTGGCGCGTGGGCGCGCTCGGAATGTGGGTCTACAAGTTGCGCGGTCTTAATGGTCCAAACTTCACCTGGCCGTTGATGATGTTCTCCGGCGCGATTTCCGAGAAGAACCTCCAGCGCATGGGCAAGATCTACGCAGGCAAACCACTCAAAGTGAAGAGTCGCAGGGAACTGATCGCTTCATTGAAGCCTCGAGACTGGCCGTACCTGCGCGCGGACAACGGCGACCTGCCGGTTGAGTATGTGCCGCCAGTCGCTGCGCGTGCCGCAGCAGCGTTATGAAAGATCTAAAACGACTGCTCGAACAGAACCAAGCCTGGGCTGAGAACATCACAGCAAACGATCCGGGTTTTTTCCCGACCCTGGCCAAACAGCAATCGCCACGATTTTTGTGGATCGGATGTGCCGATAGTCGCGTGCCTGCGACGCAACTTATCGGCATGATGCCGGGCGAGATGTTTGTACATCGCAACGTCGCGAACGTCGTGGTCCATACGGATTTCAATTGTCTTTCGGTGATGCAGTATGCGGTCGACGTGCTCAAGGTGGAACACATCATCGTTTGTGGTCATCACGGGTGTGGCGGTGTTAAAGCCGCGATGGATAACCTGCAACTAGGTTTGATTGACAACTGGCTGCGCCACGTGCAGGACGTGATTCACGCACACGAAGAGTTACTCGCGGATGTGAAAGACGAGGAGAAGCGGCTGAACCGCCTGTGCGAGTTGAACGTTATCGAGCAGGTATTGAATGTCGGTCGCACAA
>Ga0207707_10005361_pt1 | contig 11206 bp, 13 predicted proteins | sample KBSC83BmetaG_FD_184336 | JGI IMG/M metagenome (GOLD analysis project Ga0207707, IMG submission 184336) | Corn rhizosphere microbial communities from Kellogg Biological Station, Michigan, USA - KBS C8-3B metaG (SPAdes) (version 2) | ecosystem: Host-associated > Plants > Roots > Rhizosphere ... | reverse complement strand
CGACGCGCTCGCCGCCGGCGCGGGCTGGCTGCGCGTGAATGGGATCGCCGTAACGCTGTGCATGGCCGCGGGGCGCCTCTCGCGCTACATTGTGGTGGCCGCCCTCGCATGATCAGCCTGCCATCCATCCGCGCACGCGCCCGTGCGCTCAAGCTCGAGCTGCTCGCGCTCGCGCTCGCCGCGCGCCATCCGCAGACGCCGTGGTACGCGAAGCTGGTCGTCGCGGGCTGCGTCGCCTATGCGGTCACGCCGGTGGACTTCATCCCGGATGCGATCCCGGTGGTCGGCATCGTCGACGATCTGATCTTCATCCCGCTCGCGATCGCGCTCGCCGTGCGGTTCATTCCCGCACCGGTGCTCGCCGACTGCCGCGCGCGCTCGCACGAGATCGAAGCGCGCGCCCCGAAGCTGGGCCGCACCGCCTGGGTGTTGATCGCGCTCGCCTGGGCCTGCGTCATCGTGCTCACCGCGTACTGGGCCATCTGATGCGCACGCAAGTCGGTATCGTGGGCGCCGGCCCGGCCGGGCTCCTCCTCTCGCACCTCCTGCACCTCGACGGTATCGACTCCGTCGTCATCGAGTCGCGCAGCCGGCAGGAGATAGAAGCCACCATTCGAGCGGGCGTGCTCGAGCATGGCACCGTCGAGCTGCTGCGCAAGACCGGCGTCGGCGAGCGCATGGATCGCGAAGGCTTCGTGCACGAGGGCATCTACCTGCGCTTCGGCGGCGCCACGCACCGCATCGACTTCACCGAGCTCACCGGCGGGCGCTCGATCATGGTGTACGCGCAGCACGAGGTGATCAAGGACCTCGTCGCCGCGCGACTGGCGGCGGGCGGCGAGATCCTCTTCGAGGTGAAGGATGCCTCGGTCTACGACCTCGATACGGCGGAGCCGAAGATCCGCTTCCATGCCAATGGCAAGCTGGAGGAGCTGGAATGCGACTTCATCGCCGGCTGCGACGGCTTCCACGGCATCACGCGGCCGTCCATCCCGTCCCGGATGCGCCGCGAGTTCACCCGCGTCTACCCCTTCGGCTGGTTCGGCATCCTGGTGGAGGCGCCGCCCTCGACGGACGAGCTGATCTACGCCATGCACGAGCGCGGCTTCGCGCTGGTCAGCACGCGCTCGCCACAGATCCAGCGGCTCTACCTGCAGTGCGATCCGCACGACGAGGTGAAGAACTGGCCGGACGCGCGCATCTGGGACGAGCTGCACGCGCGCCTGGAAACCGCCGGCGGCTGGAAGCTCGCCGAGGGCCGCATCTTCCAGAAGGGCGTGATAGCCATGCGCAGTTATGTGGTCGAGCCTATGCGCCATGGCCGGCTCTTCCTCGCCGGCGACGCCGCGCACATCGTGCCGCCGACCGGCGCGAAAGGCCTCAACCTCGCGGCGGCGGATGTCCGCATCCTCTCTCGCGCCTTGCACGCCCATTACCGTGGGGATGAGCGGGCGCTCAAAGACTACTCGGCCACGGCGCTGCGCCGTGTCTGGCGCGCCGAGCATTTCTCGTGGTGGATGACCTCCATGCTCCACCGCTTCCACGACGAGACACCCTTCCACCACCGCCTGCAGCTGTCCGAGCTCGACTACGTGGTGACCTCGCGCGCCAAGGCGCAGACGCTGGCCGAGAACTACGTCGGGTTGCCGCTCGATTGAGTCTCAAACGTTGGGCGGCGGAGCTCAGGGCCCAGGTCGTCACGCTCTGGTTCTGCCGCAACCATCCGGACACACCCTGGACGGCCAAGCTGCTCGCGGCGCTCGTGGTCGCCTACGCATTGAGCCCGATCGACCTGATCCCGGATTTCATCCCGGTGCTCGGCTACCTCGACGACCTGCTCCTCGTTCCGCTCGGCGTGTACCTCGCCCTCCGCCTGGTCCCTCCACAGGTCCTCGCGAGCGCGCGCAGCGAGGCGGATGCCTGGCTCGCCGCGCGGAAAACGAAGCCGGCCAGCTATTGGGCGGCCGCCGCGATTGTGCTGGTGTGGATCGCGGTCGCATACTGGGGCTGGACGCTCGTGAGACAGCACCTGTGACCGCCGACGATCTGGAAATCCTGGCGCGGCTGACCGCGGCCCTGTTCTGCGGCGCGCTGATCGGCTACGAGCGCTCGTTCCACGGACGGCCGGCGGGATTCCGCACGCATGCCCTCGTCTGCACCGCGTCGAGCCTGCTCATGCTGGTGACCGTGTACGAGGCGCACTGGATGGGGCGCGCGAGCGGGCTCGTGCAGATCGATCCGACCCGCATGGCGCAGGGCATCATGACCGGCATCGGCTTCCTCGGCGCGGGCGTGATCATCAAGGAAGGCCTCTCGGTGCGCGGCCTCACCACCGCGGCGTCGATCTGGATCACCTCCGCGATCGGCATCCTGGCCGGCATCGGCTTCTATTTCCCGATGATCGTCTCGGCCCTGCTGACGCTCGGCGTGCTGTCGATCTTCCGCCGGATCGAGGTGCTCATGCCGGCGCATGCCTATTACTTCTTCGCGCTGCGCTTCGCTCCCGGCCTGGCGATGAGCGAGCCGCAGCTGCGCGAGCTCGTCCGGTCGCACGGCTTCAGCATCGCCAACTTGAGCTACCGCCTCGATGGCCGCGAGCGCGTGCGCCGGCACAGCATGGTGCTGCGCAGCGCCGACCGCGCGAGCGCCGGTCGCCTCGCGGTGACGCTGGAAAAGATGGACGCGATCCTCGAGTTCCGCATCACGCCGACCGGCGACTAGAACTGCAGCGCGTTGGTGAGGTCGCCCGCGTTCGCGCGCACACCCGGCAGCGGCTCGAGGCCGAAGCGGCGCGTGAGGAATTTGATGATCGACGTCGTGTCGTAAGGCGTCTTATCGATGTAGCCCTTCTTCGCGAACGGCGAGATGATGATCGCCGGGATGCGCGTGCCCGGGCCCCAGCGATCGCCGGCCGGAGGCGGCACATGGTCCCAAAATCCGCCGTTCTCGTCGTAGGTGACGATGACCAGCATCTTCGACCACTGCGGGCTCGCGCGCAGCCGGCGCAGCACGTCGTCGATGTGCTCGTCGCCTTCGGCGATGTTGGCGTAGCTGGGATGCTGGTTGAGGCGGCCGACCGGCTTGTAGAACGAAACGGCCGGCAGCGTACCGCCCGCGATATCCCGCAGCAGATCCTCGCCGTCCTTCAGGTGCTCGGCGCGATCCGGCGTGCCGGGCGCAAAGCGCGCGAAGTAATTGAACGGCTGGTGATGTGGCTGGAACGCCTGGCCCTTCGAAGCGTAGATCACCTGGCGCGGTGCAGTCGGATCGCGACGCCCATCGGCTAGCGCGGCGTTCCAGCCGCCGCCATACCAGGCCCACGAAACGCCCTTCGCCGAAAGCGTGTCGCCGACATTCTTCTCGCGCATCGGCGGCAAGGTGTGGCGCGCCGGGTCGGCGAGATCGAGGTTGCCGCCGGCGGCCGGCGGCACGCCGCTCGGCTGGTAAGGCGGCTGCGTGGTGTTCACGCTATAGCCGTCGGGCGTGACCGTACCGTCCAAGAACTGGCCAACGCCCTGCATGACGGAGGCGGGCGAAGTCGGCCGCTTGCGCAGGTTGCCATGTTCGTCGAGCTGCGCCTTCGCCGCGGCAGGAGCGCTCGCATCACGCGGCGTGCACGCGCACACCAGCCACAGGTGGTTGAGGTACGAGCCTCCGAACGCGCCCATGAAGAAGTGATCGGCGAGCGTGTACTCCTTCGCCCACTGCCAGAGGCGCATCTGCGAGCCGTCGAAGTAGCCCATGGTCCAGGCGCCGACGTTCGTCATGGCGACGAACTGGTTGTTCTTGCCGCCGTCGATCTGCTCGCGGTTCTGGTAATAGGCATGGATCGGATTGGGCAGCAGCTCGCTCCATTTGCGATTGATCGGAGGCGCATCGATGCGGAACGGGCCGTTCGGCAGGCCCATCGTCGGCAGGTCGGCGCGCAACACGCCCTTCTGCACCGGATCGTAGGTCGCCGGCAGGCTCGGCAGCGGCGTGCCATCGAGATCGAGCTGCGTTTTCTGCTCCGCCGTCGCGTTGGCGATGCCGTCGGCGCCGGGGAAGAGGCCGTAGAGGTGATCGAAGCTGCGGTTCTCCGCATAGATGACCACCACGTTCTCGATACGCGACAAGCGATCGTCGACGCGCGTCGCACAGCTGCCCAGCAGCAATAACGCCAGCGCAGCAACCCATGCTGTGGCCTTGTTATTCATGCTTCTCCCTTGAGCGCGAAAGGTGCGCGCAAACATTACCCAATTGTTACCGCGTTATCCACAGAAATTGTGGATAAGGCTGTGGATGGCCGTGTGACTGCGCCATTGTTGTGCACGATTAGAAAAGAAATTTGTTGCCGCTGCACTGCGAGCAAAACTAAGATGGCTGCACGCCCGTCGGGGGACGGGCTTCAGCCCCGCCACCACACTTTTCCGCATGAACGTCTTGTTCGTCTGCGAGGACAACTGCGCGCTCAGCATCATGGCGGAGTCGATCCTGCGCGCCGTGGCCGCGAATCGATTCGGCGCGTATAGCGCGGGTTGCGCTGCGCGCGACGCCATCGACGCCGAGGTGCTCGATTTCCTCGACGATCACCGCATGCCGATCGACGGTCTCCGTGCGAAGACGCTGGACGCGTTCCGCGGCGGCGCGGCGCCGCAGATGGATTTCATCATCACGCTGAGCGAAGAAGCGGCGAAGCACGACTTCTCCGCCTGGCCGGGACATCCCTTCGTCGCGCACTGGAACGTCTGCGACGACCATGGCGAAGCGGAGCTGCGCGACTACTTCTGGACGCTGATGCGCCGGATCAAGATCTTCGCCAGCCTGCCGCATGGCAAGCTGACGCGCCGCGCGCTCGAGCGGCGCGCGCTCACGCTGCAGCCGAGCTACCTCTAGGCTCCGCTCGCTCCGGTCTCGCGCAGTTCCATGAAGCGGCGAATGCGCGACGACAACACGGCGAACGCCTGGGCAAAGGCCTCGCGCTTTTCCTCGTCGCTGCCGCCCACCCGCGCCGGGTCCGCCACACCCCAATGCGCGGTGACCGGCCGGCCCGGCCAGGCGGGACAAGCCTCGCTCGCGGCGTCGTCGCAAACGGTGAAGATGAAATCCATCGTCGGCGCGCCGGGCCGCGCGAACTCGTCCCAGCTCTTCGACCGCAAGCCCTCGGCGCGGATGTGTTTGCGTTCGAGCAGCTCCAGCGCGAACGGATTCACCTTGCCCGTGGGGTGGCTGCCGGCGCTGTAGCCGCGGAAGCGACCGCCGCCCGCGGAATTCAGGAAGGCCTCGGCGAGGATCGAGCGCGCCGAGTTCCCGGTGCAGAGGAAGAGGACGTTAACCAAAGCGGCCGGTGATGTAGTCCTCGGTCTGTTTCCTCTGCGGCTTGATGAAGAGCGAGTCGGTGTCGCCGAACTCGATCAGCTCGCCGAGGTACATGTAGGCCGTGTAGTCGGACACGCGCGCCGCCTGCTGCATGTTGTGCGTGACGATCACCACCGTGTAGTCGTTCTTCAGCTCGGTGATCAGCTCCTCGATGCGCGTGGTGGAGATGGGGTCGAGCGCCGAGCACGGCTCGTCCAGCAGCAAAAGCTCCGGCTTGATGGCGATGCAGCGCGCGATGCAAAGGCGCTGCTGCTGGCCGCCGGAGAGGCTGTTGCCGCTCTGGTCGAGCTTGCCCTTCACTTCCGTCCACAGCGCCGCCCGCGTGAGCGCCCACTCGACGCGCTCGTCCATCTGGCGCCTCGTCAGGCGCTCGAAGAGGCGCACGCCGAAGGCGATGTTGTCGTAGATCGACATCGGGAAGGGCGTCGGCTTCTGGAACACCATGCCGATCTTGGCGCGAATCAGCGGCAGGTCCTTGGTCATGGAAAGCAAGTTCACGTCGTCGAGGATGACTTCCCCCTCGGCGCGCTGGTCGGGATAGAGCGAGTACATGCGGTTGAACGTGCGCAGCAGGGTCGACTTGCCGCAGCCGGACGGGCCGATGAACGCGGTCACACGGTTCTCGGGAATGTCGAGCGAGATGTTCTTCAGCGCGTGGTAGTGCCCGTAGTAGAAGTCGAGGTTGCGCACCTTGAGCTTCGGCGGCAGCTCGCTCGGCGCGCGCGCCGGTGCGCCACGCGCGGCGGTGCGGATCAGCGGCCGGCCGGTAGTGCTGGACGTAGCTTCCATCTACTCCTTCCTTTGTAGCGCGAGGCGCGCGACGATGTTCAGGGCGAGCACGGCGAGCGTGATGAGCGCGGCGCCGCCCCAGGCGAGGCGCTGCCAGTCGGCGTACGGGCTCATGGCGAACTGGAAAATCACGGTCGGCAGGTTGGACATGGGCTTCCCCATGTCGAGCGACCAGAACTGGTTGTTGAGCGCCGTGAAGAGAAGGGGCGCCGTCTCGCCGCTGATGCGCGCGATGGCAAGCAGGATGCCGGTGACGATGCCGGCGCGAGCCGCGCGGTAGGTAACCATCAGGATCACCTTCCACATCGGCGCGCCGAGCGCGATCGCCGCCTCGCGCAGGCTGTTCGGCACGAGCTTCAGCATGTCGTCGGTCGTGCGCACCACCACCGGGATGACGATGAGCGACAGCGCGAAGGCGCCCGCCCAGCCGGAGAAGTGCTGGACCCGGGCGACATAGACGGAATAGACGAAAAGGCCGATGACGATCGACGGCGCCGACAGCAGCACGTCGTTCAGGAACCGCGTAGCGGACGCGAGCCAGTTGCTCTTGCCGTATTCCGCCAGATAGGTGCCGGCGAGGATGCCGACCGGCGTGCCGAGCAGCGTGCCCGTCGTCACCAGAACGAGGCTGCCGGCGATGGCGTTGGCGAGGCCACCGTCCGACCCCGGCGGCGGCGTCATCTGGTAGTAGAGCGTCGCGCGCAGCAGCGCCGCGCCGCCTTCGTAGAAGAGCGTGCCGAGGATCCACACCAGCCAGAAAAGGCCGAAGGCGAGCGCGACGAACGAGACGAAAAGCAGGAGCGCGTTCTGGCGCTTGCGCGCGCGGTAGAGCGGGTTGGCTGCCGTGGCGGCGCTCACGTTTTCGCCCCCTCGTGGCGCGACAGCCGGAGCAGCAGCAGCTTCGACAGCGCGAGCACGATGGTCGTGATGAGGAACAGGATCAGGCCGAGCTCGATCAGCGCCGAGAAGTAAATGTCGCCGACCGCTTCGGTGAACTCGTTGGCGAGCGCCGAGGCGATGCTGTTGCCGGGCGCCATGAGGGAGACGGCGAGGCGGTGCGCATTGCCGATGACGAAGGTGACCGCCATCGTCTCGCCGAGCGCACGGCCGAGGCCGAGCATCACGCCGCCGATCACTCCCACCTTGGTATACGGCAACACCACCTTCCACACGACTTCCCAGGTCGTCGCGCCCAGGCCGTAGGCCGATTCCTTGAGGAGCGGCGGCACCAGCTCGAACACGTCGCGCATCACGGCGGTGATGAACGGTATCACCATGATGGACAGGATGACGCCGGCGGTCAGCATGCCGATGCCAAGCGGCGGGCCCTTGAAGAGCGGAATGGAGCCGAACGCTTCGATCAAGAGCGGCTGCAGGTGCGACTGGAAGAGCGGCGCGAAGACGAAGAGCCCCCACATGCCGTAGATGATCGACGGGATGGCGGCGAGCAGCTCGATCGCGATGCCGAGCGGGCGCTTCAGCCACGCCGGCGAGAGCTCGGTGAGGAAGAGCGCGATGCCGAAGCTCACCGGCACGCCGATCACCAGGGCGATGAGCGAGGTCATCAGCGTGCCGTAGATCGGCACCAGCGCGCCGAAATCCTCGTGCACGGGGTCCCATTCCGCGTTCCAGAGGAAGCGCAGGCCGTACTTCTCGAGCGTGACCTGGCTGCCGACGACGAGCGAGACGAGGATCGCCGCCAGCAGGCCGAAGACGACCAGCGCGAAGAAGCGCGTCAGGTTCTCGAACAACGCGTCGCCCCAGCTCGCGTGTGGGACGCGACGAACTTCGGTGTGGGCGGATTCGCTGATCGGCAGGACGGCGCTCACTTCGCGGCCTCGGCGATTCTAAGCGATCAATAGAGCGGCTTGCCCGCCGCGTCCTTGAGCTTCGCCTTCCAATCGGACTGGATCAGCTTCACCACCGCGTCGGGGATGGCGACGTAGTCGAGCTCGGCCGCCATCCGGTCGCCGTTCTTGAACGCCCAGTCGAAGAACTTCAATACTTCCTTCGCGGTCTCGGGCTTGTCCTGGCGGCTGTGCAGCAGGATGAACGAAGCGCCGGTGATGGGCCAGCTTGCCTTGCCCGGCTGGTCGGTCAGGATGAGGTACATGCCCGGCGCCTTGGCCCAGTCCGCGGCCGCGGCGGCCGCCTTGAACGCAACCTCTTCCGGGGCAACGAACTGGGCGTCCCGGTTCCGCATCCGCGCGTATTTCAGCTTGTTCTGCTTGGCATACGCGTACTCGACATAGCCGATGGCGCCGTCGATGCGCGCCACGTAGTTCGCCACGCCCTCGTTGCCCTTGCCGCCGACGCTCGTCGGCGCGGGCCACTTCACCGCGGTGCCTTGGCCGACGACGCTGTTCCACTCGGCGCTCACCTTGGCGAGATAGTTCGTGAAGAGGAACGTGGTCCCCGAGCCGTCGGAACGATGCACCACCGAGATCGCCTGGTCCGGAAGCTTCGCGCCCGGGTTCAGTTTGGCGATGGCCGCGTCATTCCACTTGGCCACCTTGCCGAGGTAGATGCCGGCCAGCACCTCGCCGGTCAGGCGAAGCTGCCCCGCCTCGACGCCCTTCACGTTGAACACCGGCACGACGCCGCCCATGACGGCCGGAAACTGCATGAGGCCGGCTTTCTCCAGGTCCTCGGGCTTGAGCGGCGCGTCGGAGGCGCCGAAGTCCACCGTCTTCGCGGTGATCTGCTTGATGCCGCCGCCCGAGCCGATCGACTGGTAGTTGAGGCCGACGCCGGTCTGCTTCTTGTACGCGTCGGCCCACTTCGCATAGATGGGGTACGGGAAAGTGGCGCCAGCGCCGGTGATATCGGCGGCCAGCACCGCGCTCGACACGGCAAACGCCGCGGCGACGCCCGCCAGGGCTTTGAACATCGGAATCGCTCTCCAGGGATTGATGGGATTCAGCCGCCGAGAGGCTATTTCCGCATTGTTGCCGTTTCGTGACCGCCGGCGCGGGCCGCGCGAATGGTCACGCAACGGTCATGAACGCCCACTATGTTTGTCATAATGGCCGCAGCCGTGGGCATGAACGAGCACCTTTCGAAACAGTTCGACGCCGAACTGGAGTCGATCCGCTCGCGCGTGCTCGAGATGGGCGGCCTGGTCGAATCGCAGATCCGACGCGCGCTGGAGGGATTCAGCAGCGGCGACCGCGCCCTGCTCGACGACGTCATCGCCACCGACCACAAGGTGAACGGCATGGAAGTAGCGCTCGACGGCGACTGCAGCCACGTCATCGTCAAGCGCCAGCCCGCCGCGAACGACCTGCGGCTCATCTTTGCGATCACCAAGACGGTCACGGACCTCGAGCGCATCGGCGACGAAGCGCAGAAGATCGCCCGCATGGCGAAGAGCATTCACGAGCGCGAGGGCGGCAATCGCGCCGCGCACGCCGTCGATGTGCGCCACGCCGCCGAAGTCGCCCTCTCGATGCTGCGCCGCGCGCTCGACGCGTTCGCGCGCCTCGACTGCAACGCCGCCATGGAGGTCATCCGCCAGGACGCGTCGATCGACAGCGAATTCAAGTCGGTGCTGCGCCAGCTGGTCACCTACATGATGGAGGACCCGCGCACCATCAGCACCGCGCTCGAGATCATCTGGGTGGCGAAAGCCATCGAGCGCATGGGCGACCACGCCAAGAACATGGCGGAGTACGTGATCTATATCGTCAAGGGCACCGACGTCCGCCATACCGCGAGCCCGGCGTAGATGAGCGCCAGCGTGCTGGTGGTCGAGGACGAGCCGCAGATCCAGGAGCTCGTCGCCGTCAACCTGGAGCACTCCGGACACCGCGTACGCCGCGCCTCCACGGCCGAGGAGGCCGAGGTGGCCATCCGCGCCGCGCTGCCCGACGTCGTGGTGCTCGACTGGATGCTGCCCGGCGAATCCGGCATCGCCTTCGCGCGCCGCCTGCGCGCCGATGCGCGCACCCGCGACCTGCCGATTCTCATGCTCACCGCGCGCGCTCTGGAGCAGGACAAGATCTCCGGCCTCGAGGCCGGGGCCGACGACTATCTCACCAAGCCTTTCTCGCCCAAGGAGCTCGCCGCGCGCATCAAGGCCGTGCTTCGCCGGCGGGCGCCCCAGCTCTCCGGCGACGCGATCGAGGCACAAGGGTTGAAGCTCGACCCGGCAGCCCATCGCGTCACGGCCGGCGACGAGCGCCTCTCTCTCGCGCCGTCCGAGTTCAAGCTCCTGCATTTCCTGATGACGCATCCCGGCCGGGTCTATTCGCGCTCGCAGCTCCTCGACCAGGTTTGGGGCGACCACGTGTACGTCGAGGAGCGCACCGTCGATGTCCATATCCGCCGCCTGCGCAAGGCGCTCGCCGCGAGCGGCCACGACCGCCTGATCTCCACGGTGCGCGGCACGGGCTACGGCTTCCAGGCCGATTGATCGCGATCTACCGTAATACCGCCGCGGCTCTCGGCGGCGTCGCGCTCGTCTCGCTCGTCACGGGCCTCGTCGCCGGCGCGGCATGGGGTTGGGCGCTCGCCGCCCTGGGGCTCGGCTGGATGCTCGTCTACCACGTGCGCCACCTTGCCCGCCTTGCGCGCTGGGCGCGCGATCCGCGTCCCGGCGAGGTGCCGGAAGGGACGGGCAGCTGGGACGCCGTCCTCACCGCGCTGCATCGATACGAACGCGCGGCCGCCCGGCGCGAGCAGGAGCTCGCCGACGCGCTCGCGCAGCTGCGACGCGCCGCGCAGGCGATGCCGGACGGCGTGGTGCTTCTCGATGCTCGCTACAGCATCGAATGGTGCAACGACAACGCCGCCGCCATGCTCGGTCTGGATCCGCGCGCCGACGCCGGCCAGCCGATCGTCAACCTCGTGCGCGAGCCGGCGTTCATCGATTACCTCGCCGCGCACGACGACGAAACCCAGCCGGTGCGAGTCGTGGCGGAACGCGGCGGCGTGCTCTCGGTGCAGCTCATCCCGTACGGCGAAGCGCAGACGCTGCTCCTCGTGCGCGACATCACGCAATCGGAGCGGGTCGAGACGATGCGGCGCGACTTCGTCGCCAACGTCTCGCACGAGCTGC
>Ga0207707_10005360_pt1 | contig 11208 bp, 9 predicted proteins | sample KBSC83BmetaG_FD_184336 | JGI IMG/M metagenome (GOLD analysis project Ga0207707, IMG submission 184336) | Corn rhizosphere microbial communities from Kellogg Biological Station, Michigan, USA - KBS C8-3B metaG (SPAdes) (version 2) | ecosystem: Host-associated > Plants > Roots > Rhizosphere ... | reverse complement strand
CCCGCTGCAGGGTTTCGAGATCCGCACGGACCGCGAGATGGACACCTTGCGTGGACTGTGCAAATACGTGTACATCGACCGGCGCCGTGAAGCGGATACCCGCCGGCGTTCCCTGCTCACGCTGACGGGCCGCGATGCTGGCGGTGATGCGCGTTTCATGTCGGTCACGACCTACGCGAACACGGTGAGCATCGAAGAAGAAATGCCCAAGGCGCGCGATGCGTTGCAGGTGACCTCGGAACTCATCGACCGGATCTACGCCGATGTCGCCAGCGGCCGCGAACTTTCGGTCGAACATGTCGAGAAGGTGGTGCGCCCGCTGGTCGCCAGTGTGCTGCGCAGCGCGGATGCATTCCTGTTCCTCGAGGGCATGCGCCGGCACGACGACTATATCTATGCACACGCGATCGCCTGCGGCGCGCTCGCGGCGGCGTTCGGCCGCCACCTCGGCCTGCCGGAAGGCACCCTGTTGAGCCTGGCCACCGCGGGATTGCTGATGGACATCGGCAAGACCCGCTTGCCGCCGGAACTGCTGCGCAGCGCGCAACCGCTGTCGCCGGACGAAACCGAACTGTTACGCACGCATGTCGCGCTAGGCGTGGATATCGTCACGGCAGGCGGCGTTGATGATCCGGACGTGCTCGATGTCATGCGCACCCACCATGAACGCTTCGACGGCAGCGGCTATCCGGACTGCCTGCTCGACGACACCATTCCGATGGCCGGCCGCATGCTGGCGATCATCGATTCCTACGACGCGATGTGCAGCGCCCGTCCATTTCAGGCGGCGGTGTCGCGCCACGAAGCCCTGCAGAACATTTATCGCGCGCGCGGTACGTTGTACCAGGCCGAGTTGGTCGAGCAATTCCAGGTGTGCCTCGGCGTCTATCCCACCGGCTCGCACGTCGAACTGAGCACCGGCGAGATCGCGGTGGTGCTGGAACAGAACCAGGTACGCCGGCTGCGCCCGACGGTGCTGGTGGTCAGCACGCCGGACAAGCAACCACTGCGGGACTTCCGCGTGTTCAACCTGCTGGACCAGACGGTCGACGGCAATACGGTCGAAATCAGGCACACGCTCCCGGTCGATCAGCATCCGATCGACGCGACGGGCTATCTTGCAAGCCTGTGAAGGTGGCCCGACCGTCATGTTGAACCGCGACGCGATCCTGACAGCTATCGGACGCCAGCTGGCCGAAAACGACATCGGCACGGGCGGATTCGCGGTCGTCGTCGTGTACATCCGCGGGCTGCGCCAGATCGCGTTGCGCTTTGGCAGCGAGTGCGGCGAGCAGGCCGAGGCTGGCATCAGGAAATTGCTCCGCGAGTCGCTGCGGCCGCTGGATGCCGTGTTCCAGTGCGGCGACGAAACGTTCCTCGCCGTGTTGCCCGGGCTGAGTGGCCGCAACAACGCTTTGTTGGCGGCGGCCGGATTGATGGCCCAATTCGAGCAACCGCATTCGGTGGCGCCCGGCATGCCGCCGTGGCAGACGCGCGCAGTGATGGGCGTCGCGCTGTTCCCGCAGGACGGCACCGATCCGGACGCGCTGTGGCGGAACGCGCAAATGGCGGCCGATGACGCGCTGCGGCGTGGCGAGCGCTATGCGTTCCATGATCCCCGCAACGCAGGTGCCAACATCGATTACCACGAGTTGCGCGAAAGCATCGAATCCAACCGGCTGCTCACGTTCTTCCAGCCGATCTGGAGCCTTGCGCAATCGCAGCTCGTGGGCGTCGAATCGCTGGCGCGCTGGACCAGCCGCAAAGTGGGGCCGGTCAGCCCGGACGATTTCGTCACCTTCGCCGAGCAGAACGACCTGATCACGTCGTTGACGCGCTGGAGCATCCACTCGACGCTGCGGTACGTGTCCGCATTGCGCGGCTTGCCCGGTTGCCGTATCGCGCTGAATCTCTCGCCGCGCACGCTTGCGCACGGCGGCGTCGCCGAGCAGTTGCTGGATGCGCTGAACATCTGGGGGGTGCCGCCCGGTGCGATCGTCGCGGAGATCACGGAGACCGCGCTGGCAGGGGACGTGGACAGCGTCGTTCGCGTGCTTGGCAAGCTGCGCGAGCATGGCGTGCGCATCGCGATCGACGACTTCGGTGTCGGCTACGCGTCCATCACCTACCTCAGCAAATTTCCCGTTTCGGAACTGAAGATCGACAAGTCGCTGGTTGCGCACATCGCAGCCGATGGGCGCATGGCCAAGCTGGTCGAATCCATCGTCCAGTTCGCCCACAACCTCGGGCTCGAAACCACCGCGGAAGGCATCGAGGACGCCGCGACGCAACGCTTGCTGCAGGAGATGGGCTGCGACTTCGGCCAGGGGTTCCATCTTGGCAAGCCGGAACCGGCAGCCGATTTCGTCGCCAAATACGGAGTGTCGCTGGTTGCCGATCCGGTCGTGCCGCACGCGGCTGGCTAACTCAAGTCAGCCGAGAAACGCCACCACGTGTTCGGCGCACTCCCGCGATTGCCGGACATGCAAATGGTGCGGCCCCGCAATGTGCTCGACGCGGATATCGGCCACGCAAGCTGCGCGGGCATCCATCAACGCCGGCGGCAGGTACGGTGTCGCGGGCTCGGCAAGCAACAACAACGTGGGTGCCGCGATGCCCGCGATGACGCGGCGCAGCTGCATTTCCTCGATGCGCAGCGGCGTGGCAAGGCGCAGGCGCGGGTCGCGGCGCCAGCGGTAGCCGCCCTCGGCTTCGTCCAGGTTGCGTTCGACGATCGGGCGTGCTTCTTCCACATCGAGCCCGCCCGCTGCAACACGCGCGGCGACGGCGGCATCGATCGACGCGAAGACGCGCGGTGGACGTCGGGAGGTTTCACGTCGCGCGTGCGCATCGCGCCAGCGAGCGAGCGTTTGCGACCCGTCGTCCGCCAGCGGACCCAAGCCCTCGATCAATGCCAACTTGCCGATGCGTGTGGGCGCGGCGGCAGCCGTCAGCGAGGCGATGCCGGCACCCAGCGAATGTCCCAGCAGGTCGAAGCGTTCGAATTCCAGCGCGTCGGCGAAGTCGAGTACGGGATCGACCTGGTCGAGGTTGTTGTAGCGGTGCACGCCTTGCGCCAGGTGCGCCGAATGGCCGTGGCCCGGCAAATCCAGCGCGATCACGCGGCGATGCGCGGCCAGCAACGGCGCCAGCCGCGCGAAGCTGGCGGCATTGTCCAGCCAGCCGTGCAGCGCCAGCAGCAGCGGCGCGTCGGCGTCGCCCCATTGCAGTGCGGCGAGTTCGCCGAAAGGGGTCGTGACGCGAAGTTCGGCAGGTTCGATCACGCCGGAATCATTGCGTGGCATCCGCCGCCACTTCCGTGCGGTTCTGGCGGCGGCGGTCGGCGAGGTCGGCGGCCCAGCGGCGGACATTGACCAACGAGGCGATCGCGTAGATGGTCTTGAAGATGCGCAGCTTCGACAACACCAGCTTGTTGTCGAATACGTCGCCGGCCAGCATCGAGATCACACCCTGTTCCACCTGCATCACGTTGCGCGGATCGGCGAACAGCGCCTTCATCACCGGCGAATTGAAGCGGTAGATGAACCACGCGAAGCGCGCGTAACCCCGGCGCAGGTGTTTCGCGTAGCGCTTTTGCAACGCCGGTTCGCGCGCCGGTTCGCGCAGGCTCCCATCCACCACGCCGCACGCCTGGCGCGCGCAGTACATCGTCAGGAACACGCCCGACGAGAACACCGGGTCGAGGAACGCCCACGCGTCGCCGATCAGGATCCAGCGAGGGCCTGCCATCCGCTTGCACGCATAGGAATAGTTGCCGGTGAAACGCACCCGCGACACGCGCTCGGCGCTGGCCATGCGGCATTCGGCGCCCGGCACGATTGCCAGCGTCTTCACCATGAAGTCGTCGTTGTTCGCGCCTTGCCGCGTCTTCAGGTACCCCGGCTTGCACACGCAGCCCACGCTGGTGATGTCGCCTGGCAGTGGGATGAACCACGCCCAGCCGTGTGCGAAGCGATTGACGCTGATGATGTTGCCGCCGGGATCATCAGGGTTGTAGCCGATGCCCTTGTAGTGCGCGAACATCGCCGCACTCTGGTGCTTGTCGCTGCGCTCGACCAGTTTCAACTGCTTGCCGAGGAAGGTGTCGCGGCCCGATGCGTCCACCACGTAGCGCGCGCGCAGTTGTGACTTTGCACCTTCCGCGTCGATGTGCACCGTCACGCCCATGTTGTCGAATTCCGCGCGCTCCACTTTCACCCGCTCGCGCGCGTCCACGCCGTTCTCGCGGGCATGGAGGAACAGCATGCGGTCCATGTCCTCGCGCACGACCTGGAATGAATAGGGCGGGGTGTCGCCCAACGCGCGGTCGAAGCGGAAGGTGTAGTAACTGCCGTCATCGCGCGGAAAATCGGCGCCGAGTTTCAGGCGGCCCAGTTCGCGCAGTTTCTCCAGTGCACCGATTTCCTCGAAGATCGGCATGTTCGCGGGCAGCAGCGACTCGCCGATGTGGAAGCGCGGATGGGAAGTTTTTTCCAGCATCGTCACGCGCCAGCCGCGCCGCGCCAGCAGGGTGGAAATCGTCGAGCCGCCCGGCCCCCCGCCGATGACCAGCACGTCGCAGTCAAAGGGCAGTGCGTTGCCGCTTCCATCCATTTCGCCGTTCCCCATCCATCCCGAAGAAATCCGCGCCGGTTCAGGCGCCGTCTGGTTGACGACCTATCATATACACTCGCTCGCCGCCGCATTGACGATGGTTTGGGGCCTGTTGGCGCTATGCCAATGGTCGCGCCCCGTCGGCCATTTGCCCGCAGGGCAAGGAAGAGCGAGGAGGATGTATGTCGATACATAGACGAGCGATGACACAGTCATGCGGGCAAATGGCCCCGGGCCGAGGGATTGCTCCGCAGTGGCCGCCATACTTCGGTGCGCGCCTTGGCCATGGCACCACCATGGCGCTGCGGCGCGCACCTCGTCTGGCAACCGCTGCGGAAGCAACGCGGCTCGCTTGGCTTGGCGTTGACAGGCCCTGATGTCCGCCACGCCCGCCAACCACGCGCCCCCTTCCGCCACGCGCATGCCATGGTTCGGCTTGGCGTTGCTAGGATGCGCGCTGCTCGCGCTGGCAGGTGGATTCACGCACCGGCCGGCTATGAATATTGCAGCGGCACTGCTGTTGCTTCTGGCGTGGCTGCCGCGGGTCTGGCGCCGGCGCAGCGCGTCCGCGTCGTGCGCGTGGCTGGCGTTGGCGGCGCTGGTGCTGGTGCCCGCGGTGCTGGGACATGCGGAATTGGCGTTGATGGCGCTTCCGGTAGTGTTTCTCTCGGCGGTCGCATGGATATTCGCGCGCACGCTGAAGCCGGGGGCCGAGCCCCTGATCGCGCGCTTCATCCGCGTGATCGAGGGCGATGCGAGATTGGAGTTGCCGGGCGTGCGCAGTTACGCGCGCGGGGTGACGGTGTTCTGGGCGTGCGTGCCCGCCGGGATGGCGTGCCTGTCGTTGCTGGTCGCGCTGTTTGCGTGGCCGGGCGGCTGGCTGGCGAATTCGGGTATTGCGTTGCCGGTGCGCGTGCCGGGTTCCCTGCTGGCGTGGTATCCCGAGGCGGGCTGCTGGCTGTTGCTGCTGGCGGCGTTCACGGGCGAGTACCTGTTCCGCCGCTGGCATCTGCGCCACATTCCACATCCCAGCGTGAAGCGCTTCGTGATCCAGATCATCCAGGGCTGGCCGAAGCTGGTGCGCGGCGGGGATGATCACGCATGACCTCGCACTCCGAACGCTTGTGCATCACGCCCGGGCATCCGGCACTGCCGGGGCATTTCCCCGGCAATCCGCTGGTGCCCGGCGTGGTGGTGCTCGAACGCGTCGCGGCGGCGCTGAGGGCATGGCGGGGGACTGCAGTCGGCAAGCTCGATGCCAAATTCGTGCAGCCGTTGCGGCCCGGTGAAGAGGCCACGATCGCGCTGGAAGAAGAGGGTGCGCGCGTGCGCTTCGAAGTGACGCGTGCCGATGGTCAGGTACTCGCCCGCGGAACACTGCTGGCCGCGGATCGGCAGACGTGATGCAGCGATGGCAACAGGGGAAAGGAAGAAATGAAAGGTGTACAAGGGCCTGTCGACGCTATGCCACGTGGCCGCGCCGGCGGCTGTTTGCCCGCAGGGCAAGGAAGAGCGAGGAAGACGTATGTCGATACATAAACGAGCGATGACGCAGCCGTGCGGGCAAACAGCCCCGGCCCGAAGGGTTGCTCCGCAGCGGCCGCCATACGGCGGTGCGCACCTTGACCATGGAACCACCATGGCGCTGCGGCGCGCGCCTTGTCTGGCAACCGCTGCGGAGCAACGCGGGTCGCGTGGCATAGCGTCGATAGGCCCTGGATGAGCGCGCGAATGACGCAAGAAGAAGCCTGCGCGCAGGCAGGGAACGAGCACTGGTTGAGCCGCCCCGAAGCCGGGGGCTGGTTCGCGATCTGGCTGATCCGTTTCGTCGGGTTGCACTTCGGGCGCGGTTTCGCGCGGCTCTTCCTGTATCCGATCACGCTGTATTTTTATTTCCGGCGCGGCCCCGAACGCCGCGCGTCGCGCGATTATTTCCAGCGCCTCGGCGGCAGGCCGGGCAGTGCATGGCAGGTCATGCACCTGATCCACGCGTTCGCATCGACGATCCTCGATCGCGTGTTCCTGTTGGCGCGCGGGATCGACGGTTTCCGGGTCAGCACGCGCGGCCTCGAGGAATTGCACCGGCACCTGGACCGTGGTCAGGGCGCGCTGCTGCTGGGTGCGCACGTCGGCAGTTTCGAGGTACTGAGGGTGTTGGCCGCGCACAAGCCGGAATGCAAACTGAAATTGGTGATGGACAAGAGCAAGACGCCGTCGCTGACGGCTTTGCTGGAGGCACTGGCGCCGGAGTTGTCGGACAGCGTCATCGATACGTCGCGTGGTGGCATGGACATCGTGCTGGCACTCTCGGAGGCCGCGCGCGAGGGCGCGATGATCACGCTGCTCGGTGATCGCGGCCGGCCCCACGAACTCATGCGCGAGGTGCCGTTCCTTGGCGCCGACGCACCGTTCCCGGCCGCGCCCTGGCAGATCGCGGCGTTGCTGAAGGTGCCTGTGGTGCTGTGCCTCGGCATGTACGGCGGCGGCAATCGCTACGATCTGGTTTTTGAGACCTTGACCGAGGCGGTGGAACTGCCGCGCACCGATCGCAACGCCGCACTCGACGCGTACATGGGCCAATACGCCGCGCGGCTCGAGCATCATTTGCGTGCAGCCCCTTACAACTGGTTCAATTTTTATGACTTCTGGCAACCGCAGTCGATCGCCGACGCATAACCGGCCATGGATGCAACGCTGCAGCATGCGCGTGTTTCGTGATGCCCTGGCGGCGTTTGCGTTGACGGCCATGGCAACCGTCGCGACGGCGGCGCCGGGCCTGGCGGAAACGCTGCTGGCCGGCGTGGCGAAGACGCCGCCGGTATCCACGCCGTTCGTGCTGGTGAGCTACCGCGGCGTGCTGGATCGTCCGCTGGTGGTGTCCGGCAGCTTGCGTTGGCTCGGCGGCGACAACATGGAGCGCGACATCGCGAAGCCTTTCAAGGAAACCGCGAAAATCGCCGACGGCACGATCACCGTGCAACGCGGCAGCAGTGAAGTACAACGAATGCCGCTGGCGCGCGCCCCGCAAGCGGGCGCGATGCTGGCCGCATTCCGCGCATTGCTGGGTGGTGACGTGTCGGCACTGCAAAAGGATTTCGCATTGTCGGCACAGGGCAGCGAGGCGCGCTGGGTGATCACGCTTACCCCGCGCACCGACGCGCTCAGGCGGCAGCTCACGTCGCTCGTGATCGATGGTCGCGATCGCGAGCCGCGCTGCCTCACGATGACCGATGCCAACGGCGACAGCAGCATCACGCTGGTCGGTGCGATGGCGGAGCAGGGACTGCGCAGTGCGGCCCCGCTTGAGTCGGCGCTGGCGGCGCGCTGCAGAAACAGCGGGCAATGAGGCGCGGCGAATGAGGCGTGGCGAGCGGGCTGCGATCTGGTTCGTCTGGCTCGCGCTGATCGCGGGGCTCGGTTGGGGCGTTGCGTTGCACCTGAAGATCAGTTCGGACCTGCGCGATTTCGTGCCGCCGGCGCGCACCGCCGATCAAAAGCTTCTGCTGGACGAGATCGGCAAGGGGCCGGGATCGCGCCTGCTGTTGCTGGCGATTTCCGGCGCGCCGCAAGCACAACTCGCGGATCTTTCGCGTGGACTCGAAGACGCGTTGGCGCAAGATTCCGCTTTCGAGCACGTAGTCAATGGCGGCAATGATCTTGCGGAAATCGCGTCGGACCTGCTGCCGTACCGTTACTTGCTGTCGCCGACGCTGGATTCACATCGGCTGGATGCAACGTTCCTGCACACGCAGTTGCAGCAGCGCGTCGAAGATTTGAGTTCGCCCGCCGCCTCGATGCTCGAGCCGTGGCTGAAGCGCGACCCGACACTGGAAACGCTGAAGCTTGCCCGGCTGTGGGCGCCGCCGCGGCAGCCGAAACTTGTGGACGGCGTGTGGTTTTCGGATCGCGACGAAGCGCTGCTGGTGGCCGAAACCAGGGCGGCAGGTTTCGATCCCGGCGCGCAGGCCAACGCGATCGCTTCCTTGCAAAAGCATTTCGCGACGCTGCCCGGCGCGGCAAAAGCGAAGCTCGTGATCAGCGGTCCGGGCTGGTTCGGCGTGCAAGCCAGCCGGCACACGCGCGCGGAAGCCGATCGCTTCGGGGTGATCACCACCATCGGTTTCATCCTGATGCTGTTGCTGGCCTATCGCAGCGCGGTTCCCATCGTGGTCACCGCGCTGCCGCTGTTGTCGGGCGCGGTGGTGGGATTCGCGTTGCTCGCGCTGATTTTTGGTCACGCACACGGCATCACGGTCGCTTTCGGATTCACGCTGCTGGGCGTCGCGCAGGAATACCCGCTGCGCGTGTTCAGCCATCGCCGCATCGGCGTCGCAACTTCGCAATGCGTGCGCGAATTGTGGCCGTTGCTGGCAACGGCGATCGTGTCGGTATGCATCGCCTATCTCGCGTTCTTTGCGTCGGGCGTCGCTGGCCTGCAGCAGCTCGCGGTGTTCACGATCGGTGGACTGGTTGTCGCGGGTCTCTGCACGCGCTGGCTGGTGCCGCTCGTGGTGCCGGCGGCAAAGCGCGACATGGCTGCGACGTCCGGTCTGGCCGGGGTATGGCATTTCCTCGCGCATCTGCCGCGCCCGCGCTGGTTGCCCTGGCTTGTGGCGGTGGCGGGCATTGTCGTGGTGGTGTTCGCGCCGGGCAAGGTCTGGCAGAACGACTTGTCGGCGCTCACGCCGATTCCGAAGGCGGAGTTGCAACGCGACGCACGCCTGCGTGCAGCGCTGGGCGCGCCCGACGTGCGCTACCTCTTGCTGATGCGCGCACTCACGGCCGAAGGCGTGCTGGGACTGTCTGAACGGCTTGCGCCGCAGATGCAGCAGCTCGTCGACCGCCACGCCGTGGATGGCTACGAATTGCCGTCGCGTTACCTGCCAAGCGCTGCCACGCAACGCGCACGACAGGCCAAGCTGCCTGATGCGAGAGATTTGCAGGCCGCGCTGCAGCAGGCGATGCAAGGGTTGCCGTTTCGCGCCGGGGTGTTCGCGCCGTTCGTGGCCGATGTCGAAGCCGCGCGCAAACTGACGCCGTTGATGCCGGAAAAATTCGAGCAGTCGCCACTCGGCGCGAGACTGGAGTCGATGCTGGTGCAGCAGGGCGATGGCTGGGTGGGCCTGGGCACGTTGAGTGGCGTCAACGATCCCGCGGCTTTCGTCGCACTCATGAAAGAAACCCGCGGCGCGGTGCACCTGCTGGATCTCAAGGGCTCCACCGAGTCACTGATCGTCGCCTACCGCCAGCGTATCCTCATCGCACTCGGCATCGCCGCGCTGTTGTTGTGCGCGGCGGTGACGCTGGCACTGCGCAGCCCGCGTCGGGCGTTGCATGTATTGGGGCCGATGACGCTGGCGACGCTGCTGGTGCTGGTGGTGCTGCGCGCGTGCGGCATTCCCCTGTCGTTGTTCCACCTCGTGTCGCTGACACTGGCGGCGGGATTGGGCCTGCATTACGCGCTGTTCTTCGAACGCCGCACCGGCGACGAGCGCGAGGATCTGCGCACGCTGCATGCGACGCTGGTTTGCGTCGCTTCCGCATTGCTGGTGTTCGGAGTGTTGGCGCTGTCCAGCGTGCCGGTGCTGCGCGCAATCGGCCTGACCGTCGCGCTGGGCGTTGCCTTCCACTTCATGCTGTCGGTGCTGATGGCGCCGGCCGATCATTTGCGCAGGAAAGGTTGAGGCAATGTTGCCGAAGACCGACTGGCAACACCTGATCCCGCACGCTGGCAGCATGTGCCTGCTGGATGGAGTGGTGGCCTGGGATGAGGCCCGCCTGCATGCGCGCAGCGCTTCGCACTTGCGTGCGGACAATCCGCTGCGTGCCGGCAGCATGTTGCATGCGGTGAACCTGTGCGAGTACGCGGCCCAGGCGATGGCCGTGCATGGCGCGCTGCGCGAACGCGACGCCGGCGGCTCGGCGCGTCCCGGGTTCCTTGTCGCATTGCGCGACGTGAATTTGCACGTTGCGCGCATTGACGACGTGCAGGGCAAACTGGAAATCCATGTCGAGTGCTTGATCGCAATGACCGACAGCCTGCAATATGCCTTTCGGGTGGAGCATCGCGGCGTGCTGCTCGCAAGCGGGCGCGCGGCGGTGATGCTGCGGGATGCTGAGGAAGGTCGATGATGGCGGACGGGTCAAGACGGGTGCTGGTCACCGGCGGCAGCGGCGACATCGGTGGCGCGATCTGCGCCACGCTGGCGCGCGATGGCTGGCAGGTGATCGTGCACGCCAATGCGAACCGGGAACGTGCCGAATCGGTGGCGGCGAGCATTCGCGACGGCGGCGGCCATGCCGAGGTCTCAATGTTTGACCTCACCGATGCCGCCGCGACACGCGCGGCAATCGAAAGCTTGTTGCAAGGGGGTCCCGTCCACGCACTCGTGCACAACGCCGGCGTCCATGACGACGCGCCACTGGCGGGAATGAGCGAGGATCAATGGCGGCGCGTGATTGACGTATCGCTGCATGGATTCTTCCATGTCACGCAGCCGCTGCTGCTGCCGATGGCGCGTGCGCGCTTCGGCCGCATCGTCGCGGTGTCATCGGTGGCGGCGACACTCGGCAACCGCGGACAGGTGAACTACG
>Ga0207707_10005358_pt1 | contig 11208 bp, 4 predicted proteins | sample KBSC83BmetaG_FD_184336 | JGI IMG/M metagenome (GOLD analysis project Ga0207707, IMG submission 184336) | Corn rhizosphere microbial communities from Kellogg Biological Station, Michigan, USA - KBS C8-3B metaG (SPAdes) (version 2) | ecosystem: Host-associated > Plants > Roots > Rhizosphere ... | reverse complement strand
GCGGCGCTCGCGCTCGGATTCGGCCGGTGGCAGGCGATGCGGCTCGTCGTGCTTCCGGAGGCGCTGCGCATCGTGATCCCGTCGTTCATCTCGATCGCCGTCGGATTCTTCCAGGACACGAGCCTGATCGTGATCATCGGGTTGTTCGATTTGCTGAACACCGCGCGCCTCGCCGCGCAGGATCCGACGTGGCTCGGCTTCTACACCGAGGCTTTCGTGTTCGTGGGGCTGATCTACTTTTGCGGGAGCGCGCTCATCTCCCGCTACGGTCTCTGGCTCGAGTGGCGCATGGCGGCGGCGCGGCGCACGGTGCACGAGGTGCGCTGAGCGCCGCTCACGCGCTCACTCCGGGCCCTTCACCGTCTCGATCGCGGCCGCCGGCTGATGCGCGAGCGCCTCGCGCAGCTTCGGCATGCCGGTCGTGATGACGTCGTTGAGCTTCGCGATCGTCGAGCGCAGATGCGTCGTCGACGCGTCGAGCGTGCGCTGCTCCGCCTCGGTGGGCATCGCGGACGATGCCTCGAGACCGCCCAGCAGGTCGAACGCGTCGCCGATCGCCGAGCCGTACTCCTCGTCGAACCCCGCGTGCAGCTGGCCGAGCTCCTTCGCGAGCGCGTGAACCATGCTGTCCACCGCGGGCGATTTCGAGCGGCTCTCGAGCAGCGCGCGAGTATGCGCGAACTCCGAGTCGACCGCGGCCAGTGCGCGCTTGCCGTCGCGGAACACTCGGCTCAGCGAGTCGATGCTCGCGCTCATGCGCTCGCGCGCCGCGAGCGCCTCGGGCGTGGTGAGCGCGGAGCTGTCGGCGCGCACCTGCACGGGCTGCGTGAGCGTCTTGCCGCGCGCGGAGAGCCGAACCGTGTACGTGCCCGGCGCGACGTACGGTGCGCGCGGCGCGCCGTAGAATCCCGAATCTTCGGCCGACGGCGCGAACGCGTACTGCGTGTGCAGATCCCAGAGCACGCGATGCATGCCGGCGTCGGCATCGCCACTCAGCGTGCGCACCACCTTCCCGTTCGGCGCCACGACGTCGATCGCCGCCCGCTGCGCCGTGTCGCCCTGCGCCCGCGCGCCGAGCGAGTAGGTGATGAGCGCGCCCACGGGCGCGTTTGGCGCGGCGTAGTGCGAGACGCCGGCGAGCGGCTGGTCGCGCCACTGATAGATCTCGGTGGCGTCGCGCAGCGGGAAGAGCTGCGCCACGCTGTCGGCCGACCGCTCGGCCTCGAGCGGGCGAATGTCATCGAGGATGATGGCACCGCGCCCGTACGTGCCGAGGATGAGATCGTTGTTCCGTTCGTTGATGATGATGCGATCGACCATTACCCTCGGAAGGCTTCCGCCAGGGAAGGACCAGTGGCGCCCGCCGTCCATCGTCCAGTAGAGACCGAATTCCGTGCCCGCGAAGAGCACCGCCGAATTCCGCGGATCCTCGGCGAGCGTCTTCACGGGAATGTCGGCGGGGAGATCGCCCGAGATCGATGACCAGGTGGCGCCGCCGTCGGTGGTTTTGAAGACGTGCGGCGCGAGATCGTCGTCGGTGTGGCCGTCGAAGGTCACGTAGGCCGTGCGCGCATCGAAGCGCGACGCGATCACCGTGCTCACGGTGTGCGGCGCCGGCAGGTGAAAGCGCGCGGTGAGGTTCGTCCAGTGGGCTCCGGCATCGGTGCTCATTTGCACGTTGCCGTCGTCGGTGCCCACGTACAGCGTGCCCGCGGCGCGCGGCGACTCGCTGATCGTCGTGATGTTGCCGTAGCGCCCGGTGCCGTCGTCGCGCGAGGGTGTCGTGCTGTCGCGCATCGGAATTCCGTCGCCGAGGCTGGCCTTCTTCCAGTCGGGCTGGTTGCGGGTGAGATCGGGGCTGAGCACGCGCCACGTGGTGCCGCGGTCGGTGGTCGCGAGCAGCCTGTTCGCACCGTAGTAGTACGTGTGCGGATCGTTGGGCGACACGAGCATCGCGGTGTTCCAGTTGTACCTGTACGTCTCGCTCGTGTCGGCGGGAACCGGCGTGATGCGTCGCTCCTCGCGCGTCACGAGATCCACTACGTAGCCGCGCCCGTTCTGCGAGTTGACGTACACGAGGCGCGAATTCGTCGGGTCGACGGCGACGCGGAAGCCGTCGCCGTACTCGAGGAACGTCGCCTCGTCGTCGTAGATCGCGCCGCGCGAGTGCGTGGCGCTCGGAAACATGAACGTGCCCAGATCCTGGAGGCCGCCGTAGATCCAGTACGGCTCGCGGCTATCGATCGCGATGTCGTAGAACTGGCCGATGGGCAGATTGTCGTCGTACGCCCAGTGGCGCGCGCCATCGTAGGTGATGAAGACGCCGCCGTCGTTGCCGAGCATCATGTGCTCGGGACGGGCGGGATCGATCCAGAGCGCGTGGTTGTCGGGATGGACGCGCGTCACGATGGAATCGTCGGTGAACGTCTTCCCGCCGTCGATCGAGAGATGGAGGTTCGTGAGCGGCAGCCAGACGCGATCGGCATTCGTCGGATCGACGCGAATCTGTCCGTAGTAGTTGGCGCGCTCGTTCGTGCGGCTCTGCCGCGTCCACGAGGTGCCGCCATCGGTGGAGCGGAACACGCCGCCCTTGCGATTCTCGATCACCGCGTAGACGATGTCGGGATTGCTCTTCGCGATGGCGATGCCGATGCGTCCCGTGTTGCCGGTGGGGAGCCCTTCGGCGAGTCGCGTCCACGTGTCGCCGCCGTCGCGCGACCGCCAGAGTCCACTTCCCGGGCCGCCGCCCACGAAGCCGAACCCGCGGCGGCGGCGCTCGTACGTGGCGGCGAAGAGCGTGCGGCCGTCGTCGGCGATCGCGACGTCGATCACGCCGGTGTTGGCGTCGACGCCGAGTATCTTCTTCCAGCTCGTGCCGCCGTCGTGCGTGCGATAGAGGCCGCGCTCCTCGTTCGGGCCAAAGAGATGGCCGGCCGCGGCGACGAACACGGTGTTGGGATCGCGCGGATCAATCACGACGCGGCCGATGCTCTGCGTGTCGCGAAGCCCTTTGTGTTCCCAGGTGGTTCCGCCGTCGAGCGAGCGATAGACGCCGTCGCCCCAGGTGGACGACTGGCGATTGTTCGCCTCGCCCGTGCCCACCCACACGACGTTCGGATCGCTCGGCGCGATCGCGATGTCGCCGACGGAGAGGGTGTTGGCGTACGCATCGAAGGTGTGATCCCACGTGACGCCATTGTCTCGGCTGCGAAAGACGCCGCCGCTCGCCGCGCCGACGAAGATGATGCGTGGATCGGTGGCGACGGCCGCTATCGCGCTCACGCGCCCGCCGACGGACGCGGGTCCGATCTGGCGCCAGGCGGTGTCGGGCCAGTCGTGAGCGGGCGTTGGCGCGACGGCGGCGCGGGGCGCGGGTTGCGCGCCTTTGGCCGGCGCGGACTTTGCCGCCTTGGGCTTGGCGGGAACGGGGTGCTGCGCGGGCAATGGGGCCGCCGCGGCGAGCGCGCCGAGCAGCGCTCCCAGGACCGCCGCGCGAACGGGGGAGATCAAGCGGGGTCTGTGCATCGTGTGAAGTGCCATGCGTGATGGGCGGGAGACGCCGTGTTGCATTTGTCCGGACGAATGGTAATTTGTCCGTATCAATTGCGGAAGAGCGCAGCGGCCCGCCACCTCCTCGCGGTACCGGCCACTCACCATGCCCATTCGAACCCTTCCCGTCGCGCTGGCATCGCTCGCGACTCTCGCGCTCTCCGCCCCACACGCTCGCGCGCAGACAGATGCCGCGCACGCCGCGCCCGACACCACGCGCGCGCCCACTCCCGATTCGCTCGCCGCGCGCTTCCTCCACGACTTCGCCACCGGCACCCCCGACGAGTTCGACCGCGTCGATCCCGATCCGGACAGCCGAACCGTCATGCACGGCGCGGTGAAACGCAAGCAAACCCGCACCGGCGACGTCGGCCGCGTCGTCTGGCGCGACGGACATCACGCGGTGCTCCTCCTCACCGGCACCGTGAAGGCCGACAACGGCGGCGACGAGGCCAACATCGTTCGCCACTTCTCCGGCCTCTACGACGCCCAGGAAGATGCCGGCGGCTGGAGAATCGTCGCGCAGCTGCCCATCGACACGCTCAACCACATCCACGCGCAGACGCTCCACGTCGACCTCACGCCCTGGCGCGGCATGACCGTCGTCGACACGCTCGGCGTCGAAGTCGGAAGCCCGTACGGCCTCGCGATGCGGCTCAACAACGACGTGAAGCTCTCGCGCGTTCGCCTCGACGGCGATTCCACCGCGTGGGCGTTCGGTGGTGGCGTGCTCTGGCTCGAGGCGTCGCCGCGCGCGCACGGCCAGGTGGTGCTCGAGTACACGCTGCGCGACGCGAGCGCGCCCGCGCCCGACAGCACCGGCAAGACGACCGACACGCTTCCCACCTTCGGCGCGTTCCACAACACCGACGACTGGCATCCGCTGTTCGGCTACAACAGCGCGAACGACATGGGCGACTTCGCGATCACGGTGCAGGTGCCGGCCGCCTACCGTCTCACGACCACGCTCCCGCAAACCGAATCGGTGTCGAACGGCGTGCGCACCATCGTCGCAAAGAGCAACTACCCCGCGTGGCTCCTGAGCCTCATCTACGACAAGGACTGGCGCCCGCAATCGAGCGACGTCGACGGCGTGCGCTTCGAGACGTTCACCGAGCCCGCGTATCACTTCTCCCACGACTCGCTCGCCGCCGCGCTCCGCCGCATCGACCACATCCTGGGCGGCCGATTCGGCGGCCCGACGCCGCCGTACATCGCGCTCGTCGAGGATCGAGCGATCGGCCCACGCGGCTTCGCCGTGCGGATGACTGACGCGGTCATCTCGGGCTCCAAGGCCGAGCGACTGGAGGAGCTGGGCATTCAGGGGCCGGGCACCGCGTTCGCCCACGAGATCTCGCACGGCTGGACGATGAACGCCACCGGCCCCGCCGCGAACATGCTGCGCGAGGGATGGGCGACGTTCGCCGAATCCGCCGTGCTGCGCGCCCGATACGGCGCGGCCGTCGAGCGCGACTACATGAACCGGCTCCGCAACGGCTACGTGCTCGGCTCCGAAGGCCGCCGCAGCATACTCGGCGATCCCGACAACGGCAGCGTGCACTATTCCAAGGGCTCCTGGATCTTCCACATGCTCAACTCGCTGCTCGGCGACAGCGCATTCGATCGCGGCATACGCGACTACGTGCAGCGCCAGACCGACGCCAAGCCGGCCGGCTATGAGGAGTTCATCGCCTCGATGTCGAAGTTCGCCGGCCACGACATGACCTCGTTCACCATGCCGTGGCTCACGCAGAAGATCATCCCCAACGTCGTCGCGAAGATCGAGGCGCACCGGGTGATCATCACGCAGACGCAGGACACGCCGCCCTTCGATCTTCCCCTCGAGATCGCGATCAACACGTCATCGGGAACCACGCTGCATCGCACGCTCCACCTCACCCAGCGCGAGGACACGCTGGCGCTGCCGAGCGGTGTGAAGGCGACCGCGGTGCACGTCGATCCGAGTCACAAGCTTCTCCTGCAGCGGCACTGGGGAGAGACGGTCCGCTTCGCGATCCCGGTGAGCAAGGCGAAGGATGCGAAGACGGTGGCGCTCGTCGGCGATTTCTCTCTCGACGCGGTGCCGGCCACGCGCGAAGGCAACGCGTGGGTCGTCACGCTCCCGCTCACCGAGGGGCGCTACGTGTGGAGCTGGCAGCTCGACGGCAAGCCGAAGGCGCCGGGACAGGGCGGCGATCCAGGCTCGGATGGCGATCCGAAGCTCACCGGCATCCGACTCGTGAAGCCTCTCCACCTGCTGACCGGCGGCTATCCCAAGTAGTCAGCTTTCTTCGACGCAGAGCCGCAGAGAGGCGCGGAGGACGCGAAGGGGCGCGCACTCGCGTCAGCCTTTTCCGTTTGTGTCCGTGCAGTCATCCGTTCTAGTCCGTATTTCCTGAGTGTTAGAACATGCCGCGCGAGTGATGGCGAACGTTCACTGCATCTTTCGCCACGGGCATCAACAACTTGAATACGGACTAGAACGGATGACTGCACGGATGGGAACGGAAAGGCGAAGAGCAACTACAGAAAGGGCCTCCTTGCCGCAGAGAGGCGCAGGGTCGCAGAGGAGACGATGAAAGCAACATCGTCATTCTCCGCGTCCTCTGCGCCTCAGCGGTAAAGAAGTTTTTTTCTGTGGTTGCTCTTCGCCTTTCCGTTCCCCTCCGTTAATTCCGTTTTTTGTCCGTATCCAAACTGTTAGTGGCCGCCTGGCGTGCGATGCTGCGCACGTGCACCATCACTCGCCAGACATGCCCTAACGATCAGGAAATACGGACACAAACGGATGACTGCACGGACACAAACGGAAAAGGCTGACGCGAGTGCGCGCCCCTCTGCGTCCTCCGCGCCTCTCTGCGGCTCTGCGTCGAAAAAGCTGGAAACGGGCAGCCTTACTTCTTCGCCTCCGGCAGTTGGTATGTCACCTTACCGGCCGAGTCGAGGAACGCCAGCACCGGGGCGCCGAGCGAATCGACGGTCATGCGGATGCGCGGGTGGCCCTTCGGGTCGGCGAGCATGAGGATCGCCTCCCGGTGCTCGCCCTTGCCGACGTACATGCGATTCGCGCCGCCGTAGTTCCCCGCCTTCGCCTCCCGCTCCTTGAACGCCTGCATGCGCTGCGTCTTCTCCGGACCATCGGGGAGGTTCTTGTACACCATCGCGCTCTCGGCGAAGGCCTGGATCGAGACCTTGGGTCGATCAGCAATGTTGAGCCCCGCCGCGTTCTCGCCGTTCTCGTCGCCGTACGAGAGCGTCACGGTCTCGTCCTGGTTGAACTGATCGAAGGTCAGCCCGGCGCCCGCGGAATATCCGTCCTTCGTCTTTCGTCCGGTGAACGTCAGCCCGCCGTTCTCGTTCCCCTCATCGTTGAAGAAGATGAGTCCCGCGCCAGCGCCACCCGTGCCGGAGCGCAGCGGATACGACTTCCCGCCGATCACCGGATCGGGGAGCCGCGCGTGATCCGAGATCGTCATGCGCAGCGTGCCGTCCGGCTCGACGACGTTGATGCGCTCGACGCTGATCTCCTTGAAGTGCTTCTGCTGCATCCCCCGAAACGCGAAGATCGCGAGGAGCACGACCGCGGTCGTCGACACGAACGCGTAGCCCTTCAGAAACCGAAGGTCGGAGCCGGAATCTCCAGTCACGATGTTCCTCTCTGGTGGATGACCATATAATGAGTGTGGCGCACCGCGCTCACCTCACGGGGTCGATGCGGAAGAGCTTCGAGCGCTGGGCGCTCTCGAGCAGGTGCAGCACGTTCTCGGGAGTGATCTCCCCGTAGTACTGCGTGCCCGCCTCGCGGATCTCCGCCGCTGCGATGTGGTAGAGATCGAGCCCGGTGCGATGACCATCGATCGTCGCGAGCAGCTGGCTCGAGAGATACTCGTTCACGCCGCTGTCGGGCTCGACGTCGTCGCGGTGAAAGAGGAACTCCCTGGGCCCGCCGACGATCGCCGGCCGCATCTTCGCGAGCTCCATCTCGGTGGCGGAGAGCTTTCTCGCCGGCGGTGCGTGGGTCGTGTGCGCCTCACGCTGGTACGCCAGCTCCAGCTCGTGCAGCGCCGACTTCTCGCGCTCATCGAGCGTGCCCTGCATCTGCGCGACCGCGGCCGCCTTGCTCGACGAGATCCCTCCCAGCGATGCGATCGCGCGATGCTCGCGCTCGATGGCGTAGCGCACCTGATCGGCGGCCGCGTAGTACGCCGCCGTCTTGTCCGGCCACGCGGCGAGCAGCTGCATCGCCACCCCCACGCTCCGCCCAATCCGCGCCTCACCTCGTCCCACCGTCTCCGCCGCGAGCGCGGCGAAGTCGCTCGAGTCGGCGCTCGCTATCGTGTACGCGATGAGCGCCGCGCTCACCGCATTCCGGCCGAGCTGGGTGCGGTCGATGAACTGGAGGTCGTCGAGGTTGGAGTGGATGAACCGGTCGGGCTCATTGCCGAATCCCACCGCCGGAATCCCCGCCGGTGCGTCCACGAATCCCTCGTGATCCGAGTCGCCCTGGTACCACACCGGCTGCGCGTTGTACCGGTCCATCGAGCCGTTGTGCGAGAGGTGCGGCTTGGGATACAGCCCGTAGCCATTGCGGTACTGCGTGATGTTCGATGAGTTCGCGGCGACCATGTAGTCGATCACCGATTCCATCACGTCGTTCAAAAAGTGGAAGCGCGCGAACGGCACGCGGTTCACGTTCTGCGTTCGCATCACGTCCACCGACTGGTCGGCGCCCACCATGTCCTGGTTGATGTCCACCCAGAGCCGCTTGAGGATCTCGGGGTGATCCGCGAAATAGCGGCGCTCGCTGTCGTTCTCGGTGGTGAACCAGAACCGGATCGTGCGGCGCGGCCGCGGCAGGAATCCCTCGTCGATGAGCTTCGTGAGCGCGCGCGCGATCTCGAGCATGCTCGCGCAGCCACTCGCATCGTCGTTGGCCGAGTGCTGCTCCTCCTGCATGTGCCCCGTGAGGACGACGTCCTGCGCGGCATCGGGCGAGGTGCCGCGAATGACGCCCTCGACCATCGGCATCCACGGCTTGGAATGCACCGTGGAGCCGAGCTCCGACTTCACGATGGCGTGGAGACGGAGCGGCGCCTTCGACGCGGCGGCGCGATTGTGAAGCGCCACGCCTCCGCGCAGCGAGATCACGAACGCGAACGTCGGCAGCTTCCCGTCTATTGGCTGCGTGCTGAGCGTGAGCCACGGAACCATCGTGGGCTGGTCGCCGAAGCTGAAGAAGCCGCGCGATGGCGTGTACGGATCCGGATACCAGATCACGCCCGCCGCGCCGCGCCGCTGCACCGCCGCGGCCATCACGCGACCCAGGTCGCCCGGCGACCCTCGCACGAGCACGATCTTGCCGGCGACGTTGGCCGCGTCGAGCTCCGCGTCGGAGCCCGCGCCGACGTCCACCAGCTCGGCGGTGACGTCGGCGGGACGGCTGCGATCCGCCAGCTCGATGCGGTTGTCGATGGAGCTCGCGACGCGCTCGAGCGGCGCGCCGTGATCATCCACGATCCAGAGATCCGACGTTCCGGGATTCCAGGTGGCGCGCTTCGACTCCTGCATGATGAGGTGCACGCTGTCGAGCCCGAAAGCGCGCGCCATTCGCTGGACGTAGCTCGCGGCCACGAAGAGCGTGTCGGAGCCCTGCGGGCGATGATACGCCGAGAGAATCCGGATGTGATCGTACGCCGCGTCGCCCGAGATCTCGGCGCTGATCCGGTTGGTGAGCGTCGAGTCGAGCAGCGGATACTGTTGCGCCGCGGCGGCTGGCGCGCTCGCGGCGAGCACGCACGCCGCGAGAAGAAGAGGCCGTGCAGTGGTCATCGGTCGTCGTCGTCCTGTTCCAGCTCTTCGGAGAGTGGCACGGCCGCCTTGTCCGCGCCGATCTCTTTCGTGCTCGGCACGATCTCGGGGAGGCCGGCAGTGTGGAGAATCGCGTTCACGGGCGCGAGCCCGCGAAGAGCGCTCTCGAGCGCGCGTAGCTGCGGGGCGAGCCGTACCGCGAGCTCGTGAAAGACCGCGTAGTCCTGCGCCGGCGGCCGATCGTTGCCGTCGTCCACGTACGACGCGAGCTCGGCGAGCTTGTCGTTGAGGCCGATCGGGTAGTTGAGCGGGTCCTCGCTCGACCGCGTGCGCACCTGGTAGATCGAATCCTCGATGTGCGAGAGCGTGCTCGCGAGCGCCGCGGCCTTCTCGCGAAAGTCTGCCGCGCTCGCATGTGGGAGCACCGAGTCGCGCTGCGCGAGTTGCGCCCTGACGTTCCGTATCGTGCGCACGGCGTTGTTGGCCGCGCTCAGCGTATCGGTGATGCGGGTGAGCAGCGCGTACTGCGCGGCGAGATCTGCCGCGGTGGCGTGCGATCGCGGATCCGCGTGCACCACGAAGCGCTGCGTCTGCGAATGGCCATCGACAGTGAGCCGCACGGAGTACGTGCCGGGAAGCACGCGCGCCCCCACCGGCAGTCCGGCCCAGAGCACCATCCCGTTGAACGATACCGGATCGGGATAGCGGAGGTTCCACGCGAATCGGTTGAGTCCCTTCTTGTTCGGCACGTGCGGTTCCTTGCGCTTCGGCAGCTCGGATGTCTCCTCATCGTTCGACGACGAGTCACCCTTCGCGGCCGTCGAGTCCTTCGTGGCTGTCGAGTCCTTCGCGCTGTCCGGCTTACTATGGAACGTGCGAATGATCCTGCCGTGCGCATCGAGGAAATCGAGCGTCACAGGCTTGTGGGCCGCGTCGAGCGAGTAGTACACGAGCGCGCCCTGGGGCGGATTGCCCGCGCGCGGCGGGCCGGCGCCGTGCCCCGCGCCGTTGCTCGCGCCGCCGCCGAACGTCGCGCGCGACGCCGGCCGCGGCGCGTACAGCCACGACTCGCGCGACGCGATGTCCGTGGAGATCTGCCTGAGCGGCGAGATGTCGTCGAGGATCCAGAATCCGCGGCCGTGCGTCGCGGCCACGAGATCGCCGTCCTTCACCGCGAGGTCGTGCACCGGCACGAGCGGCAGGTTGCGCCGGAGCGTCTGCCAGTGGCCGCCATCGTCGAACGACACCCACACGCTGCGTTCCGTGCCCGCGTACAGCAACCCGCGCTTCTCGGGATCCTCGCGAATCACGCGCGTGAACTCCGAGTCGGGAATTCCCTCGACGATGGGCGTCCAGTGCTTACCGTAGTCGGTGGTGCGATAGAGATACGGATGCATGTCGTCCATCTGATACCGGTTGGCCGCGACGTACGCCGTGCCGGCGGCGCGGTGCGACGGCTCGATGATCGAGATGCGCATCCACTCCGGCATGTCCTTCGGCGTGACGTCAGTCCAGTGCGCGCCGCCATCGCGCGTGAGATGGATCTGCCCGTCGTCGCTCCCCGTCCAGATCTCCCCCTTGGCCACCGGCGACTCGGCCACCGCGAAAATCGTCCCGTAATACTCGATCGACGTCTGGTCCTTCGTGATCGGCCCGCCCGATGGGCCGAGCGTGCGCGGGTCGTGGCGCGTGAGATCGGGGCTGATCACCGTCCAGTGCGAGCCTCCGTCGCGCGAGCGGAAGAGCACCTGCGCCGCCGCGTAGAGCGTGTTCGGATCGTGCGGCGAGATCACGATCGGGAAGGTCCACTGAAAGCGATATTTGATCTCGCCGGCGCTGTAGCCCATCGGG